>FLNY01001923.1_pt1 | contig 163503 bp, 119 predicted proteins | sample 1140381 | NCBI WGS metagenome assembly FLNY01 (sample SAMEA3878172, study PRJEB12797) | bioreactor metagenome | biome: Moose rumen | place: Sweden | collected 2011-10 | reverse complement strand
AACAAATGATGGACGTGATCTTGTTAATAGAAAAAAAGAAATTGGAGTCTATTTCAGTGATTTTGGTGATAGTAGTGTCAATCTCGTTGTTGCTATTTGGATGCTTGTAGATCAAAAAATCGTCTTTACTGCTAAAGTAAAGGAAACTATTTACAATGCATTGAATAAGAATAATATAGAAATACCTTTCCCACAAAGGGATATACACATTAAATCATAAATCCACCTCTAAATATTATGTGATTCTTGCATGTAACGTGTTGATGTTTAGTGGTTTATATGGAGCTTGTTTAAGTGCGTAAGATGTGTCAAAACTCTGAATAATACACCATACGTGTGTCATAATTCTATTTTAGAAGATAGATTCTGTCATGGTCTATACGGCTCTACTTTACCATTTCTTCTCAATTACCTCTCTAATTACTGCCGTTTTGTACCACTTTTCAAAAAAAATCACTTTTTTATGAAAAAAAATATCAATTATGTAAGGTTGTAAGAAAAAAAAATGCTACTTTTGCGTTTGATATTGTGATTTTATCTTTATAAGCTTCTTTTGAGATAATAAATTTAAAATAATTCTATGGAAATTAAAAAATCAAAAAAGGCGGATCTTAACAAAATGAGAACTACCAATTTCCTCATTGGGTTGATTGTAGTCCTGACTTTGATTTTATGGCTTTTCGAATTTACGACTTTTCTCGTAAAAGCTGTTGAAAAACCTATTGAAGTCGTTTACACTCCGACCGAAGAGGAAATAGTTCCTATTACGCAACCGATCCTTGCCACAGCTCCTCCACCGCCTGCCGACGTCCCACCTGTCGTCGAGGTCATTGAAATCGTTACTAACGATACGGAAATTGAGGAAAAGGAGATCGAATCTCAGGAGGACAACAACACCGCAACTACTTCTAGCCACGCAGGTGAGGCTACTTCTACTGTAGTTGTTGCTGGCCCTCCAGGAGGCCCTCCAGGAGAACCAACAGGTATAACAGTTGTTGAACCACCACCTCCACCACCTCCTCCAAAGGAAGAAACTCCTCCACCTCCACCTCCACCAGTTGAAGAGAAAACTGATGAAAACCAAATCTTCGAGGTTGCTGAAGTTCCACCAGAATTCCCGGGAGGTATGGACGCTCTTATGAATTATTTAACGAAAAACATTAAATATCCGTCAAGAGCTCAGGAAAACAACATTAAAGGTACAGTCGTTTGTAAATTCGTTGTAAGCAAAACAGGTGCCGTTTCAAGTGTAACAGTTGTTAAGTCTCTTGATCCGGATTGTGATAAAGAAGCTGTTAGAGTAATATCTAAAATGCCTAATTGGAAGCCTGGAAAACAGTCTGGAAAACCTGTTAACTGCTATTTCACAGTTCCTGTCAGATTCGTATTGCAATAATGTTTATAAGTATATTTAAGGTCGCATGATTTCGATTGTGCGACCTTTTTTAATGATGTTTATATGAATAATAATATAAATAAAATAATTAAAGATATTAATGAGAGCATTGCGAAACTTGGTTTTAATCAAGAAGTACTAAATCTTTATGAACCGATAAAATATGCTCTTGATAATGGAGGAAAACGAATACGCCCATTACTTATGTTGCTTGCATATCAACTCTTTAAGGATGATTACCATCTGATAATGAAAAATGCAATTGCTCTTGAAATATACCATAACTTCACTTTATTGCATGATGACGTTATGGATAAGGCTGATGTGAGAAGAGGAAAACCTTGTGTCCATGTGAAATGGAATGAAAATACCGCAATTCTTTCCGGGGACGCAATGTTGATTCTGGCATATAAATTGATGACAGAAGATTTTTGCTCTGGGGCTTGCGACACGAAACAAACTCTCGCATTGTCTAAAGCTATCGATACTTTTAATAATGCCACACTTGGAGTATGCGAAGGACAACAATTGGATATGGATTTTGAAAATTTGTCAGATGTCAATGAAAACCAATATATGGAAATGATACGCCTGAAAACATCTCTTCTGCTTTCTTCAGCATTGAAAATTGGTGCGCAATTGGCTCAAGCTAATGATTCTGACGCACAACTTCTATATGATTTCGGAGAGAAAATAGGACTTGCATTTCAGTTGCAGGATGATTTGCTCGATGTATATGCTGATGAAAAAGTTTTTGGAAAAATGGTTGGTGGTGATATTGCCAAAAACAAAAAAACGTTTATGCTCATTAAGACAATGCAATTGGCTGATAATCAGCAATACGAACAACTCATGTATTGGCTGAATCTAAAATCGTTTGTTAAACACGAAAAATTCTTGGCAGTTAAGAAAATTTATGATGATGTCAATATAGCCGATATTTGCAGAGAAAAAATAGAAGAACTTTTCATGGATGCCATGTCTATGCTTGACAATGTCGATGTTCCTGAGTATAAAAAAGAAGATCTAAAACTCATAACGTCAAAATTAATGAATAGAAATTCATGAAACGATAATCTAATTCCAAACTATCTCATTCCTGCTTCTGCTTAATATTCACAACATCCTTAATATGCTTTTATGTAAAAATGATTGATACTCACGCACATATTGATGCACCAGAATTCGCCGATGATGTCGAAGTTGTCATCCAAAACGCTAAAGACGCAGGTGTTGATAAAATATTTATTCCAAATATTAATCTGAACACAATTGATCCGATCCTTCAACTTTGCAATTCACATAAAGATTATCTCTATCCAATGATAGGATTCCACCCAGAAGATGTCAATGATGAAAAACTGGATGTCGAAACTGTCTTGTCGTCAATCAAATCAATTCTTGAGGAAGATAGCCGTAATGATAGGCGATTTATTGCAATAGGAGAAGTAGGGCTCGACTTCTATTGGGATCAGACATTTAAGGACAAACAAATATATGTGTTTGAACGACAGGTTGATTTCGCCACACAATTTTCATTGCCGCTTATGATACATTGCAGAAATGCTCATGATGACATGGTTAATGTAATTAAGAAATATGATGGCAAGCTTACGGGTGTCTTCCATTGCTTTACCGGTAATGAATTGCAAGCTGAAAAACTTCTCGAATTTGATGGATTCATGTTGGGAATCGGAGGTGTCATGACATTCAAAAAGTCAAATCTACCTGATGTCTTGAAACATTCGGTACCACTCAATAGGATTGTACTTGAAACCGATTCGCCATATATGGCGCCGGTTCCTATGAGAGGGAAAAGAAACGAACCGGCATTTGTAAGATATGTAGCTGATAAACTCGCAGATGTATATAACCTTGAAACCGAATATGTCATTAAGCAAACAGATGAAAATGTAAATGCTGTTTTTAATTTATGACCGATACTTTTTTATTTTTTGAAACTTTTTAACTTTTAGAGCAAAAAATACAAACTTTATTACATTATATGTGCGAATGTTAAGAAAAAAATGTTATTTTTGCTACAGATTTTGTGGTTATTTCAGAAATTTGTTGTAACTTGCACAAAATTTGATGGAGAGATGCTCGAGTGGCTGAAGAGGCACGCCTGGAAAGCGTGTAACCGTCTAAAGCGGTTCGCGGGTTCGAATCCCGCTTTCTCCGCAAAGATTCAAGGAAATAAAGATGAAGCCTGATGACATATCCTTTGGCTTTAACACAATATCACAGTATCAATTAAAAGAAAATAATAATTATTAATCTTAAAATTTTAACCAAAAGATGAAAAAAGTATTTGCAATTATTGCATTGATGGGAGTTTTTACTCTTGGAATGACTCAGTCTGCATTTGCACAGGATGACGCTGCAGCTGCTGCACCTGAGGAAGTAACTGCTAATGACGAGCAGGCAGCTACTCAACCTGCTGACGAGGCTAAAGCAGAACAAACTGCCGAAACTGCTGACGAAAATGCTGAAGTAACTGAAGCTGACGCAGATAAGGGTGAAGGTGGCGAAACTGTTGATGTTACGGAAGCTGACGACGAAGCTGTTGCTGAAGATGCTGTTGACGAAACTCAGTATGAATCCGATGGCTTCTTTAAGGCTCTGAAAAGAAAGTTTATTGAAGGTGATGCATTCTGGATGTCTCTGCCTGCACTCGCATTGATTTTCGGTCTCGCTTTCTGCATCGAACGTATTGTTTACCTTACACTTGCTGATGTCGACACTTCTAAGATGAAAGCTGATATCGAAGATGCTCTCGTTAATAAAGGCAATGTTGAAGCTGCAAAAGATATTGCACGTAACACTCGAGGACCTATAGCGTCTCTTTATTATCAAGGTCTTCTACGAGTAGATGAAGGGGCTGAATCTATCGACAAAGCAGTTGTTGCTTATGGAGCTGTACAGTCATCACAACTCGAAAAGGGGTGCTCTTGGATAACACTCTTTATTGCCATGGCTCCGTCTCTCGGATTCTTGGGTACTGTGATCGGTATGGTACAGGCATTCGACGATATTCAGAAGGCTGGTGACATCTCTCCTACAGTCGTTGCTGGTGGTATGAAAGTCGCTTTGTTGACAACTATCCTCGGTATCGTTGTGGCACTTATTCTACAGTTGCTCTACAACTATATTCTTTCTAAAATCGAAGGTCTTACTGCTGAAATGGAAGATTCTTCTATCGACCTGCTTGACACAGCTTACAAATATCAAGTGAAAAAGGCACGTAAATAATCTCTAAAGTCCAATAGATTCAAGAACCTTTAAAATTTTTTGATAATGAATATTGAAAAAATCAGTAAATATCTACTCTATGGACTGTTAGGAGTTTCTGCTCTTATTTGGGTTCTATTCCTTCTTGTTGGTTTCAACAGAGAATATGATGTGGACCCAACTATGAACAATCCAGTTCTTACTGACTTGCTCGTTATCTGGGCATTGCTTCTCACTGTGGTCGCATTTGTCGGTATGCTGGTGGCATATATAATGTACCTAAAACAGCATGGATTGGAAAGAGGTCTATACTTCACATGGGGTATTCCTATTGCTGCAATCGTTATAGGCTTAATTATAGGATTTGTCAATAAGGGTGAAGATTTCATTTATAACATGAATGACCATGCGTCACAATCATCACTCGTTATTGCAGACACTGCACTCGTTGCTGTAGTGATTCTCGCAGTTATTTCTGTTGCTGCTATTATCTGGAGTCTTGTAAAACGTAAATAAGTTTTAGAATATGGGAAAGAAAAGAAAAGTACCAGGATTGAACTCTAGTTCAACAGCCGACATATCTTTTATACTTCTCATCTTCTTCCTTATCACTACATCTATGGACACTGACCAGGGATTGGCTCGTACACTCCCTAGACCGCCAGAAGATGAACAACAGAATAATGAGATCAAAGTAAAAGAAAGAAATATTCTCAACATTCGTATCAACAAAGATGACTATGTGATGGTTACTACTTTGACGGATGAAGATTATATTAAGGATATCGACGAAATCACCGACAGGGCGAAGGCTTTCATTCTTAATGAAAATGAAGACCCTGATCTTCCGGAAGTAGTGGAAAAGGATATCGACCTTTTAGGTAAAGTAAAAACTACACCGAACCACGTGATTTCTGTACAGACCGACCGTGGAACTAGTTATGGAGTTTATTTCCAAGTGCAGGATAGGCTTGTTAAAGCCTATAATGAATTGAGAAATGACTTGGCTAAGAAAAAGTTTAACTGCTCTTTTGAACAGTGCTCGGTAAAACAAAAAGAGGCGATTAGAAAAGCATTGCCTCTCAAGATTTCTGAGGCTGAACCTAAACGTTACGGAAAAGCAATTTAATTATGAGTAGATTTAATAAAGATGGTGGCAGAGAAATGCCCGAGATGAATACTTCATCTCTCCCTGACTTGATTTTCTCTATTCTCTTTTTCTTCATGATGGTTACAACTATGCGTGAAGTGACTTTGAAAGTGAAAATCGACAAGCCACAGGGTACACAGCTTGAAAAACTTGCTCGTAAATCTGCTACTTCGTTCGTGTATATGGGTAAGCCGATGTCTATTGTGGATGGAGCCGGAACGAAAGTCCAGATTAACGATAAGTTGATTACTAATGATGAAAACTTCTATCAGCAGGTTACACAGTTCGTACTCGACGAACAAGGTAAATTGGCACAGTCTGATAAACCTTTCTTCACCGTTTCTCTTAAAGTTGACCATGAAACGCCTATGGGATTCATTACCGACTTGAAAGAGGTGCTCAGAAAAGCTTACGCATTGAAGATTGTATATTCTGCAAATAAAGCTAAGTCAACCGATGATTAATTTCATTCAACATAATGTTTAGGAGCACCATAATTGGTGCTCCTTTTCTTTAAAATGAGTATATCCCTCATTTTGAATTATTCATCAGTAAACCGCCAAATTAAACAACCAAACGACAAACCATCAGTCAATACAATACAATACAACGTTAAACCTGTAATCAAAAAACAATCGTCAAACTCTTAGACTAGGCAGAACATATTGTTCTGCAAACATTATTAACTCATAATCCTATTTAAAGTGAAACAATATTTACAACTTTTAAACCGCATTCTTACAGAAGGTGTTGAAAAGTCAGATAGGACCGGAACGGGCACCATTTCTGTCTTCGGAAACCAAATGAGATTCAATCTTGACAAAGGATTCCCTTTGCTCACAACAAAGAAACTTCATTTAAAATCTATTATATACGAACTGCTTTGGTTCTTGAATGGTGATACTAATGCAAAATATCTGCAAGAACATGGAGTCAGAATCTGGAATGAATGGGCTGATCCTGATGGCAACCTCGGACATATCTATGGATATCAATGGAGGTCTTGGCCTGATTATAATGGTGGACATATAGATCAGATTGCACAAGTAATCGACCAGATAAAAAATAATCCCGATTCTAGAAGAATGATTGTGTCTGCTTGGAATGTTGCTGATATTGATAATATGAATCTCCCACCATGCCACATCCTTTTTCAATTCTATGTGGCAAACGGCAAGTTGAGCCTTCAGCTCTATCAGAGAAGTGCAGATACGTTTCTTGGCGTTCCTTTTAATATTGCTTCTTATGCTTTATTGCTTATGATGGTTGCTCAGGTAACTGGCCTCGAACCTGGAGATTTCGTTTATACCACCGGTGACACTCACTTATACCTAAACCATCTGGAACAAGCCAAATTACAACTCACACGTTCACCACGTGAATTACCTAAAATGATTATCAATCCTGAAGTTAAGGATATTTTCTCTTTTAAATATGAAGATTTCAAACTAATGGATTATAACCCATACGACCACATTAAAGCTACCGTATCGGTTTGATATCCTATTGTCATGGCTCTATTTTCTATCAATTAAATGAAAAGTGGATTGTCATTCTATCATTACAGTTTTAACCAGTTTCTTTACATATAATTATGCGAATCTCTATTATTGTAGCTATAGACGAAGATAATGCCATTGGAGCAAACAATAAACTTCTTTATTGGCTCCCTAATGATCTGAAAAGGTTTAAAAAATTGACAGTTGATAATACCGTCATTATGGGACGAAAAACTTTTGATTCACTGCCTAAAGGTGCATTGCCTAATCGAAGAAATATTGTTGTATCTAGAAATGATAAACTGTCAATTGAAAATGCTGACGTATTCAATTCGCTTAATGAAGCCTTGGAGGATTGCAGGTTAAGGGATTTGTCAGGGGATGCTCAATCAAAAGAGATTTTTATTATTGGAGGCGCTTCTATTTATCGCCAGGCTTTGCCATTAGCTCAAAGACTTTGTATCACCCTTATTATGGCTCGTTCTGACGACGCCGACACTTTTTTCCCAAACATTAAACGTGAAGAATGGAGAATCACTTCTTATGAGTTTTATCCATCTGATGAAAAAAACTCATACGATTATAAATTTATCGATTTGGAAAGGGTCTGAAACATACATTTGTCTTCGATGTCGCTTGATTTTACTCGTTATCTTATATAATACATTTTTGAAATATCATTTTTAATGATTGATGAATACATGAAAAAACGGAAACCCTTATGGTCTCCGTTTTTCATGTTAATCGATTAGGTAGGTGTGATAATTATGCTTAATTACAATTTGTTACTGGATTTCCGCATAGCCATTTTTGCTCTATCCATCCACAATAATTACCAGGTAAGGTCTCAACCTTCACCCACCGACCCTTGATGTCTATTGGACGTAATTGTATTTCATCGGTAAAACTGAATTCTATGAGTCCATTATTTGATGGTGTGGAACGAAGTGTTAAACGTTCTCCACCATAATTACGTGTGGACACTGCTATAACTGAATAATGTATCCAATAGCCTTTGCTTGATCCTCTTAGATATACAAATCCGTCTTCCATGTCTTCATAACTGTCACCATCAATACGCCACCAACCATTTTTGGGGGTTTTTAATATGAAGGACGCATCTGATTGGTGTGGAATTATATCCACAACAGCACCCTTAGGGGCATTACGTACGTTTGTTGCTGTTGCGCTTAGGTCGTTTTTATATGCTTCTAGGGTTTGGCTAAAAGCAGTTAAGCCAGATATTATTATAAACAGTGATATGGCCAGTAATTTCTTCATAATTGGTTGTTTTATTGGTTGAAATTACAGATTCAAATATTGTTTTGCCAGTGACAATAGATATTTTGCTGTGCCTTCTACACCTAGTATAGATGAATTGATGCAGATGTCGTATGAACGACTGTCGCCCCAGTTGTTTTCACTGTAGAAATTATGATAGTCGGAACGAAGGGCATCTGTCTGTTCTATCATCTCTTTTGCCGTTTCAGAGGATATGTCGTTACGGTTCATAAGGAATTTCACACGCTCATCATAGTTGGCGCGTATGAATATGCTCAAATGACGTGGGTGATCGCGGAGAATATACTCAGAACAGCGACCTACTATTATGCAGTTTTCGTTCTCTGCTTTTTCACGGATTACATCCGATTGAAACTTGAAGAGAGATTCCTGACTCATGCTGTTGCTGTATAAATTACCGTAAGCGGCAAAAGGAGAGGTAAGGGTACGAAGGAAATTCTGCATCATTCCACGATGAGGTACTTCATCTACCTTCTTGAATACTTTGGGAGATATGCCGCTTTCTTCTGCTGCCATCATGATTAGGCTTCGGTCATAAATCGGTATATCTAGCTCTTGAGCCATTATGTCACCTATGGCCTTGCCACCACTGCCTATTTCACGGCCTATGGTAATTACATATTTTGATTCTAATTCCATAATTACTTTGGTTTTTAAGAGCGAATTTTATTTTCTTAAAGCAAAAATATTAATAATTGGTGTAAATTGCAAATTTTATTGAAAAATATTTTTAGAATGAATCAATGTTAATCAATGGATTTGGTTGAAGACAAACCTCCTTTGTGATTAAAATACCACAACATTGCACCTGCTGTTATTATTGACAATCCATCAGATACGGTTATGCTTGCCCATACGCCATTTGTTCCCCATAGTCGGGGGAAGAATAGCAAAAACGGAATAAGTAACAGAAGCTGGCGACTCAATGACAGGAATATACTCTGCTTTGACATGCCGATGCTTTGGAAAAAATGTCCAACTACTATCTGAAATCCCACAAGTGGGTGCATGAGAACTATCAGTCGCATACCATCTTTGGACAATTGGGTTAGGGTAGGGTCACTAGTGAAGAGACTTATGGATAGGTCAGGAAAAAATTCATTCATGACGAATGACAAACACATCACTATCGTTGCCAGGAATACGCTATGTCTTAACACAGATGTCACTCTGGTGAATTTCCTGGCACCGTAATTGTAGCCAGCTATTGGTTGCATACCTTGACAAATTCCCATTACTATCATCACGAATAGGAATGTTATGCCGTTTATGATGCCATAAGATGCTATTGCCAACTCGCCACCGTGATGAAGCAAACTCTGATTGATGATGATCACCACTAAGCAAGCACACAGTTGCATACTGAATGGAGATAGGCCAATCTTCAGGATATTATTTACAATCTTGACTTTTAAACTATAAATGCCTTTGTGAAGATGAATCAAGTCTTTGGGATTGCTTAATACCACCCATACGTAAATCAATGCCACTATCTGAGACAAAATGGTTGCTATGGCAGCACCACGTATTCCCATGTCGAATGTGAATATGAAGAGAGGGTCCAATATGGAATTTACAACTACGGTCGCTATTGTAGCTGTCATTGCGATGCGTGGATGACCAGTGGAACGCAAACAGGCATTCAAACCTAGGTAAAGGTGGGTGATTACGTTGCCAAGAAGTATTACTAACATATATTCGTGGGCATAAATTACTGTATTTTCACTCGCTCCGAAAAAATAAAGCATCGGATCTATGTAAATGATTCCAAATACAGCCAGCAAGATGCCTAAGATTATATTCAGGGTTACAACATTGCCTAATACCTTTTCTGCCGTTTTATTGTCTTTCTGACCCAACTTCACCGACATGTAAGTACTTCCGCCCACTCCTACCATAGCACCGAATGCCGCACTTAAATTCATTATGGGGAAAGTCACTGCCAGGCCAGACAATGCCAATGCACCCTCGGAACTTTCACCGATATGACCTATAAATATGCGATCTACTATGTTGTAAAGGGAGGATGCGGTCATTGCCACTACTGCTGGTATGGCATACTGCATCAGCAACTTACCTATTGGCTCGGTACCTAAGGCCTTTGTACGATCGTTCATCCCAAATTGATCATTTGATTGCATGTAAGAATAATATTTATGTTGAGCTGATCGTCTTTTGGCGGCATATCACTTAAATTCATTCCATTTTGGAGGTTCAACACCAAGCATGTGGCGGACAAAGAAATCATAACGTTTGTGTTCACCGTAACTCTCTCCCATGGTGTGATGAGCACCTGTTATCACTACTAGTTCAAAGTCCTTATTCGCTTTCTCTAAGGCATTGACTACTTGCATAGTTGAAGCCGGATCTACGTTGTCGTCTAGTTCGCCTACCACCAACATCAATGGACGTTCCAACTTATGGGCATTTGCCACATTGGAAGATGCTACGTAACTCTCGTCAATGGGATAACTCATCCATTGTTCATTCCACCATATCTTGTCCATACGATTGTCGTGGCAACCGCAAGCCGCGTAAGCCGCCTTATAAAAATCCCCATGAAGCAATACTGCTGTCAGTGCTTCCTGACCTCCGGCTGAACATCCGTAAATACCCACATTGTCCACGTCCATATATGGATATTTCTCACAGGCGCTCTTAATCCATGCTATGCGATCAAGAAAACCGGAATCTTGCAGGTTCTTATAACATATGTCCTCGAATGAACGACTTCTGAATGAGGTGGACATACCGTCCATCTGAACCACAATAAATCCTAATTCAGCCAAGTCGTCCAGATTCCATAACCAGGGTGTGAAACTCTTTGGCACATATTGATCGCCTGGACCTGAGTATATGTATTCTATTACAGGATATTTCTTGCTTGGGTCAAAGTTTGATGGACGACGTATTAATCCCCAGATATCCGTCTCGCCGTCGCGACCTTTGGCAACGAATACTTCTGGGGCACGCCAGCCACTGGATTCCAATTTGCTTATGTCGGCATGTTCAAGTTCCTTGATGACCTTGCCGTCTTTTACTCTGCGTAACACGCTTATTGGGGGATTCAATACGGTGGAATAAGTGTCTATCATATATTCCATGTCGTCTGTATATTTCACGCTGTGATTACCTTCTTCAGGGTCAAGGCATATCATTCCATTCCCTTTGATGTCGATACGATAATGGTGAATCAGGTATGGATCCTCTTCTGTTGCGTTTGTACCTGAGTATGCTTTGGCCTTTCTTTTGTCGGATTCACGAAGGCCTGTGTGACCATTGGCGCTAAAATAGATAAGGCCCTTTTCTTCATCTATGTGGTCTATGCTGCGGACATAAAAATCACCTTTGGTAATCTGACGTATCAGTTCTCCTGTTTGACGGTCGTATAAATAAATGTGATTATAGTTGTCACGTTCACTCGTCCACAATATGTATTTCCCATTCTTAAAATCATGACGATACAACCTGTTGTAATTCACGTATTTATCGTCTTTTTCTTCTATCAAGCAACGAACATCTCCACTCTCTGCATCCATCTCCAATACACGATATGTGTGATGACCGCGTTCGTTGAAGTTGAAAGTCACGTGCCGACTGTCTGCTGCCCATTCTGGTGCATCTACGTAGTATTGGTGTTCAAAGAGCTTTGTGCTTGGCTCTATCACTCTTCCGCTATTCACTTCAACGATTACAGGAACACGATAGTTAAGAGAATCTCCTGGCTTGGCATATTCTTGTTTGTGAAGGATTGGCTGAAGTTGGTTGAGTGGAGATGATTCTATGTAATATACATAACGTTTCGGGGCGGGCTTGATTCTTACTGTTGCGTAATAGTTGCCGTCGGGTGAAAAACGGCCCCATGATGAATAATAGTATGTGCTGTCACCATTTGTGGTCAGTTGTCTTGAATCGTCGTGAGAGCCTGGAGTGCCAATCCATAGGTTGTTGTCTTTATGGAAAATCACGTATGAGCCGTCTGGACTTGCTGTGCTGCCGTCTTTTTCGTCGGGAACTTCCATCCAATGGCGTTCTTGCCTGCGGAATGGGCGACGCATTGATTCACCATCACTTAGGATTTTGTCTGTCAAGTCGTATGTCCATCGCTTATTGATATAGGTGAATGAAAGACGGTCATGAATATGGGATGAGTCGGAAGGCAAATATCTTAGGTCTCCTAAATTGATGTAATTTGCATGAATTTCTTTTCCTTCCTTCTCGGACATCTGTTTTGCTAATTCAACTTTGTCTATAAGTGGAGTAACAATCCCTTTTTCACAATCAACCAGTTTGTAATTGACTCCCTCATCCCCTGTCTCGCTGTACCAGAACTGATGACTACCACGTATGTTATTCACTTTTACATCACCATGGAGCATCTTGTTGCTTAACTTGCCACGGATGGAAAATGCACGCTTATAGTCTTCTGTCTTTCCTTGACTCCATGCTATGGTACATATACCTAACATTAATATAATTATATTTCTACGCATAAATGTTTTTTTGATTGTTACTAATTGGCATTGGATGCTTCTGTCTTAGCTACCTCTGCAAATTCCTGCGCACTTATCTTGACTGGCTCGACCATGAATTCCGGTACGTTGAAGGATTTTAGGCAATTGGTATAGTACTCGGGATCCTCTTGAGGCAACTCAAATGCTTTGTGGGCATTACCATCCTTGTCGAAATATGATATGTACAGACGACTGTAGTTGTTGTCGTCTCGGCGGGAAGCAAAGAGTATCCAACGACCGTTGCTCGACCATGAATGATAGCTTTCTGCGTATGGACTGTTTGCTGCTTCTAGTGGGCGCATTTCACCTGTATGAAGGTCAGTTATGTATAAGTCGGCGTCAGGATGCCATATGTGGAACACTCCCCATCCGCCTAAACCATAAAGAAGATATCTGCCATCAGGGCTTATGCGTGGGATTGTGGCACTTTTGCCCATACTGTCTGCGGCAACTACCAATTCGCGCTCGCCAAAAGTCTTGTCTTCTGGAGAGAATGACTTTCTGTAGATATTGTATTTTATGTCCTGATAACGTTCTATGATTTGGGCTTGATGGAGCTTTAACTTTTGATCTTTGGCATCTCCTCCATCTACGATTTCAGCACTGCTTTCAGTGTCTGATTTGACGGTATCGTTGAATTCGAAATGGGCAGAGCAGTAATAAAGGGTCTTGCCGTCGGGCGACCACCATGGGAATACCTCGAATTCTGTAGAATCATTTTCTACGATACTTACTTTGTTTGCCTCAATATCATAAAGAATCAAGTCGCTCGCTGCATCCTGAACTTCTATTTTTGCCTTTTCTTTTGTGTGGAACGACTGTCCTGTACTGTTGGTTGAATAGGCGATGAGGGGAAGGGTAGGGTGCCATGAAGGATATACTCCAGCACTTATAGTCTGATCTGTCTTTAGGTTGATTTTCTTTGGATTGCCATTATACACCAACATTGTTCCGCCATGACCTTGACGCATGTGAAACTGCATGTTGTCTGTATGGTAGTTCTGGTAGGAATGGCAGTTTATGCACTGACCGTCCGACTCACTCGACAATATCATGTTATTATATATGTCGCTCTCATCGAAGTTAGTCATGTTACGCTGACATATGCGCAACTCCTCGTATGCCACATAACTTGGATTAATCAAGCGATAAGACACGTATTCGTCTATTGCTTCTGCGGCCACGTGGATCTCGAATGGTTCATACTGTTTCCATTTGCCATCGTCTTTTAAATATACCTCTACCTTGAGAGATTTACCCTTACTGCTATCAATCATGTCACGCCATTCGCTTTCGTCAATAAGCACCTTTTTGCCTTTTCCATATGTCTGACTCTGACCAGTACCATCGGTAATTTTGGCTATCGCCTCGCTTCCGCGATTCATTACTTGAAAATTCAGTGGAGCTATGTTGAAAGGTATGGTCACATCCTTATAGTCGGGAAATATCTTTAACTCCGATTTCTCCTTCGAAAAATCTGTAGGCAAAGTAGGATGACTTGAGCAACCTGCCAAAACAACACTTAAAACTAATATAAATAATAATTTCGATTTCATCTTCTTAATTTTATGATGATATTATTTTTTTAAACGATAGTTGAAAGATTATCTGGTTGCATATATACCTATATCATGCGGCATTGCACCCATGATAATTGATTCTTTAATATGTATGTACGTTTCTTGAAAAGTAATAGAACCACCAGTAGGTGTCACCGAATTCAGCGAAACATTCTTCTCCTACTTTCCTCGTCAAACCCATTTCGTCATTCACATACTGGCCACCATACATCTGCATCAATTGTGTGGTCATTCGCTTGAAACTTGAATAGCGGTTGATAATCTTATCCTTGTCGAAAGGCATTTTGCTGATATCAACCTTGTTCTCAAGCTGACCAAATAAATATGCGGCTTCCTGATAGTGGATTGGCATTGGCTCGCTCTCATGAAGATCGGCATACTTGAAGAATCTTGGCCAGAACAGGCTTATGTCCTTCTGTATAAGTGAAAAGGCAAGTGTGGCTTCTTGAAATTTCTTGTTGTCGCTATTCATGTGACAGAAATAACTGATAAGGTACATCTCAACCAAACCCTGGTCACCATCCAACGCATTCTTGAATGATTCATACATAGGACTTACACATTTATATTCCTCGCTCGATGTGTATTTCGTCTTGTCATGCAACATGGCCAAACGTTCTTCTGCCCATTCTTTGTGGAATGTCGTGTTACGCAAGATGTCTATGTATTTCTGGGCTAATTTGTATTCACCAGTCATCATGGCACATCGAATCATGTTCTTATATTCATCTACTCGGAAAGTGAATTCAACACCATTTTCTATACACCATCTGTATGCAAAGTTGCATTTGCCATACATGAAATATATTAGGGGACCGACAGTGTTGCAAAGATTTATGTGTAAGGAATCGCGCTCTATGTTACCATTGTATTTGGCCAAGTCTTCGTCTTTTAGGCGTTCTTTGTCTTCTGCCAATTTGGATTTTGATTTACTGTATGTGGATACTAGTGGGTAAGTCGTGCGGTTGTCGTATTTGAACATCATGTCTCCTATGCCACCTTTATGAATCAAGGCGACATTTTGGCATAATATCATTTGACGAGTATGCGCTCCCTGAATTTTTGTACTTTCATTCAACACTCCATCCCAGTCGCATTCACTCAATGATTTATACATTCTCAACTCTGAATGGAAATTTGCATCATCCACATTGCTTAATGAAACTGACAAAATATACAAGCATATTAAGCATAGGTTAATGACCGATGGAATAAATCTCTTTACACCTCTTTTTGCCTGGCTTTTGTCGGGATGATTCACTCCGGAATGGTAGCGGCCCAAGAAGATAAGAAATATTAGTATGATGACTATTCCCAAGAAAGGTAAGGATAAGACTGTTTCTGTGAATTTGTCTATTTGGAATTTTGGAAATAATACTGTCCATACATCTTCTGAACGACTCGTGCTATAATGATTGTAATAAATTAGCGGTGATAGGACTGAGGATAACAAACCTACTCCTGCTGTAACGAATCGGGCTTTGTCTTTTCCTGTTATTTCTTGAATTGACAAGATTAATGCGCCTAACATGCTCCATACACCAATCAGTGGATATAGCCCCAAGGTCAATATGAGCATATAGGCTGGCTTGAAATAACCTCTTAGGTATCTGCCTATAAATAAGCCCAACATCATTATAAGTATGGCAATGGTGTATGTGAACCAATAACCTGGCATCTTAATGTAGTATATCCAATAGCCTAGTTCTATTTCTGAACATAAGAGAAACACACATGGGGCAAGGGCCAATATACTCCACCTACCACTTAAACGGAACACTTTCAAAGTCATGAAATATATAATTCCCCACATCAATATCAATATTATCGAACCTAATGATGGGTAGTAAAAATATTGTGTGAAATATGCACCAAGCCACTCTGAAAAACCACCTATCCTACGCATGTTTTCGCTGAAGAAATATGATGTGTCCTGCCATATCGAATGTTCTTGACATGCATAAAGATAATCATAATTCTTTATGGCCAAATATATGTATGCCACAATGCCAAAAACAATAAAAGCGATTATTGGCATATATTTGTTTGACGTGATGCATATCTTTGATAATACAGAAGGTTTGCTGGAATTTGTTTGTGACTTGGAACTATTGACCTTGTCTGAATATCTTGCTTTTGTATCTTCTCTTTTGTTAATATGTGGAAACTGCCCGTTCCTGTTTTTCTTTCTTGACATTTTGCTTACTTTTGAATAAGTTTGATTTTGCATTTATTTGCACTCGATTACTCCTATAATTCCTAATTCCTCAAATTAATCCTGCCAAGCCCAGGCATCCACATTGCAACCCTTCTCAACATTGTTCTCCAATTTGTCGGTCAGATTACAGAAGAAATCAATGCCGGTGAAATCTTCCAACTCATCAATGCTTATAGCGTGTTTTTTCATCACACTTGCAGATGGATAGGACTTATATCCATAGTCCTTGTGCTCAAGCAAAAAACCGATGGATTGATAGGTCTTGCTGGGAGTCTCTGCCAAGATAGCCATAAAATAATATCTCGGTATGGCCACCTTGGCGGAAACGCCTCGGGAGTTTTTGGTGTTTATCGTACCAATCAGTTGGTCATCACGGATTGTTCCGCCCTTACATACGTATAAAGTGCTGAATTTGGCCGATTTGGTCCAATTGCGTATTAAATTCTCAAGCTCTGCCCAGTAATATGAGTTGAAATCATTCATCTGAGGTGACATATTGCTCATATAGAATGTCTGGATATTGGCATCCCTGGAATACACTCTATCTTGAGACGCACATAAGTGACCGCGGTTGTAACCGCTGCCGTAATAGGCATCTGTGCTTAAGCGTACGTCGGACGGGAGGTTGAGATCCTCACCCCAGGCGTTTGTACGGCTTACGGCACTGACCTTTGTCACATTGTCGAAACTGAATGCCACCCAACGGGTGTGATAAACAGAGGCATCATATTCGTAACAGTAGTTCATCACTTTTTCGGAAGACACGTCTGTCTTCTGTGCCCAATGCGAACGGAAATAAATGCCGGAACCCTGACGAACCTTTGGAACTTCCAGACGCATTACGTCCGTATTTTCCTTTTCCAAAGCCAGGTTGCTGTTAAGGTTTGTGTCGTCTGAAATCTTCTTTTCTCCCCCTCCATCGTCGCTGCTACACGACACAATCATGCTCGACAACATAATGCCGAGCATGATTGCTGATATTTTAGTTAGTTTGTGCTTAATCATTTTCTAACGTAATTTTTTAGCGCGTTTCTTTGTCCCTGGCTTCTCACCTATTGTCATGAATATGTAACCATCTGAACCATATACTTCTGCGTATGTAGGAGATTTGATTCCTGCAACCTTGAAGTATTCGTCTATCGTGCCATATACTATTATGTATTCACCAAGCAAGTACAACTGTGGATTTGATAAATCCAACATGTAGCGGAAATCTCCCTTTGGAAGTTGAACTGGGACACATTTTGTCCAGTCGGTTTCACGTGGAGTTGATGCTATCAGGATTTCTGTCTCCGTCTTTTCCGACACACCGAATGTGGCAGTAGTTTCATTGAATTGATTACCGTTTACATAGCCGACTATATATCCCTTTGCGTATTTGGTCAAACCATTACCACCATTCTCAAACAACGACTGAACTGCAAACACATCGTATGGATTGTCGTATGTGCCATCACCTTCACCATAGCTCGGAGTTGGCTCTTCTGGCTCGGATTGACCGCCCTCTCCATTCAAGGAATAAAGGTATGAGTCATTCTGTACGGTCTCATTGGTAGTACCGTAGTTGTTCTTGAATTTTGTGAGTTTGCCACATACAATCACATCGTCACCTATCTGTAGCGTCTGACCACTTGTATATTTCTCATTGTTGAAGTATAATGAACGATATATGTAGAATGTGTTGGAATTTTCACCATTTTCGCTAATGTAGTATGTGGCATTGCCAAATTGAACTCCATAGTTCTCTTTGATGCTTGCAACCTTGCCCTTGATATATACAGCGCTATTAGTAATCTCATTGTCGCCTAGTTGATCGCATATCTGATTGGCGGCTGCTGCGTTATATGGATCTTCCAATGTGCCACTGCCGCTTGGCTCTGCTGGAGGTGTTGGCTCTATGCCACCCTCACCATTCAAGCTGTATAGATATGCTTCTTTTTGAACAGTCTCGAGGACCGTGCCATTTTGGCCGGAATATTTGGTGACCTTACCACAAATAATCACGTCGTCCTTCTCCTTCAGCAACTCTCCTTGTGTGTATTGTCGGTTGCCTAAATACAATGCCCTATATATATAGAACTGACCGGAAGGACCACCATCGTCACTGATGTAGAATGTGGCATTGCCATATTGAATCCCATAGTTCTCTTTGATGCTAGCCACTTTTCCTTTTATGTACACCACGTCGCTGGTCTCGCCGGCATTGAGGCTTTCGGCCAACTGATTTGCTGCGGCTGCGTTATACGGATCTTCTAATGTGCCGCTGCCGCTTGGACTTCCATCACTTGGCTCATCTATCTTCTGACCATTATACTCTACCAAGAAACTGCCTGCCGTGAATTCTGGAGTGTTGCCTCCGTAAAGCACGAGTACACCATATACCGTCACTTCATCGCCTACTACCAAATCACCATTGCCGGTAAAGCTTGCTCCGCCTAATCCATAACCGCGATATACCTCCAGTTGACCAGCCGCACTACCATCGTCACTGATGAAGTAGGTGGCGTTTCCGTACGAACCTCCTATTTCCTGGATTTTGCTTACGATACCATGAACATATACTTTTGATTCAGGGGCTCCGTTGGATATCAATTCCTGAGCCGCTGCCACATTGTATGGATCATCATAGGTGCCGCTGCCTGATGGTTCAGTATCGCTCTCGAATGGACCATTATCTACTTCATTCAACACGCATAGCATGCTACCCTGGGTCACTTCTGGAGTTGAACCATAAAGGGTGAGCTGACCATAGACAACAACCACGTCACCTATATGCAAGTCCTCACTCGATGTGAACGAGTCTCCGCTCAAACCCAAACCACGATATATCTCCAATTGCTTGTCGCTTGAGGCTACTCCTTCTTCATCTATATCCTCCTCGTCGGCTATGAAATATGTGGCATTGCCATACTGACCGCCTATATCGTCGATACGGGTCACAATGCCCTTAACATATACCTTGTCGCTTGTGTAATCACCTGAATTGATTATGGCAAGGGCATCTTTCACCGTATATGGATCAAGATAAGTGCCTTCACCTTCAATCGTCACGTTGGCATCCTCTGGATTCAACACGTAGTAGGGAGATGGTATGTCTTCACAAGCATTGAACATACCTAATGCCAGTAATGGCAAAATTAAATTCAATAAATACTTTTTCATATCTTTGTCTTTTAGTTTGCTCGTGTATTTAATTAGATTGGTTGTTATGTGTGTAAGAGGTCAATTGTTATTCAACGTCCTCTACGGGGGTTACGTCATCGTCGTTGCGTAATGAGAATTGCCAATCATTACTGTAACGGGTTAATACGGCGGTCACGTTCACTTTACCGGTCGGTATCTTCTCTGATGAAAAATCCGATAGGGCACTTTGGCGCAATGTGTAGTTCTTACCGTCTATGATAAGGGTGTTGTTAACTCCGTTACCTGCATCCCTGTCATCATATACTGCATAAACCTTGCGGTTGTTGAAACCTTTGATTTCTGCATTCTCTACGCGGATAAGCATTGGAGCCCATTTGTGCATGTCATTGGAATTTGACTTCGACTGAAGCCATGTGTTGTCAATCAATATAGGCTGACACTCGTAAACGGTTTCGTCGAAACCGATGACTTTGATTTGTGTCGGTGCTTTGAATTTTGGCATACCACCCAGACGTTGGTTGTTGCCTGATGTTGTATAAGGTGTACCAATCTTTGCTAGGTTGCCATAAGAACCTATATACAAATCTTTCAAGTTGATAACCACATGGGTGCCTACCGGATAGGTGGTCCAAAGGGAATTGTCACTGATGCCTACTACAATGGCATCGTCACCCTTACGTACGTATATCGCCTGATATAGGTTTCCGCTTATGTCATTGGCGCATACATAACCATCGAATATCTCATCCTCTTCAACTAGAGTCCAACGGTTGCGGTTGGATGCGTCGTTGATGATATTCTTGTATTTCTCTTTTACGGCTCCTAGAGTCGTGTTCGTACCAGTTGCCTCTGTGTCATAGGTGTATATGTCGTGGGATTCATCCGGATCACTGTAGTCGAATTGGCATGATACCAACCCCAACATAGTTATCACTGATACATATATATAATATTTGAATCTGTTTTCCATATTTACGAAATTTATGTTTGGTTTATATCATTTGAATTCAACTCTTAAAATTTTAAGCCTATGTTCAAGAACGCCGTGAATGGATAAGCATAAGCATATTTGCTGTTGTAGGCGAACTTGTAGGAACGAACCTTACCTGTCTTGTCAAAGTCATCGTTACGACTTTGTTCTGAACCGCGGAGCTTCATGTTCGTGTTGTTCGTCACGTTGGATAGGTTCAAATTGATACTCAAAGAACGACCGTGAGACAAATAAATCAATTTGCCAATCGATAAGTCGAGCATGAAGGCATCGTCAAACTTCTCTTGGGTCTTCGGCTTGTAGCCCTCTATGTTGCCATATTCATCCTTTAACACGGCACCCTTCGTCTCGTCGATTGAATATGTGGCGTTGCCGTGGGAATCGTATGTCTTTACAACATCTGGCATCACATCGGTCAAACGAAGATATGGCGAAAAATATATGTAATTGCGGTCATAGTAATTCAGACGTGCTTCAAAGAACCAACGGCTGATGTTATATTTGGCTCCTATGCTCAAGGCAGTTAGAGGAGTGCAACCTACATGCATACCATTGGCTGCTACCTTCAACTTGTGATGGTGGATTGCATCCCACCATTGAGGGGATTGTTGGGCGTCTGACTTGTCATAACAAATCACAGCTGTTGGATTGTTGTCGTATTTGGCTTCGCTTACTGAACCTATGAAATCCATTGAGAAATTACTGGTGAAATTGTATTGTACGGTGAATTCTGTACCATAATGCATCTTGTTAATACCAGTCATCGACAGGTAACTGTATTCTTGTTTTATGTCATCGAAGAACTGGCTTTGTTCTGTCACATCGTTAAATTGGGTGAAATAGCCCTTAACTTGTCCGTGAAGGTTGCCGAAATTGAACTTGTAGGACAGCTCACCATGAATGTCTTGCTCGTCGCGAAGATTGAAAACGAAGGCATTGCGCGTCTGAACGTTCAGGAATGCATTGTTGGCGATAGGAGGACGATATTCAATGCCTCCACTTATATGGAACATGTGGTGAGCACCTGCGGAAATGCCTAACTGATATTTCAAACCACCACCTATAAATGAGGCTGTGCCACTGCTGCCTTTCGAATGTTCGGGAGAACGACCATTGCGCATGTGACCGTAACGCTCGATTGTCGACCCGTTTATGTTTCCGTTCAATACTAATGATATGTTGTCTATCTTATAAGAATAAGAACCCCAAATCTGACCCTTGTTCATGTTTATGTCATAGTTGTAACCAAACTTGTCACCATTACGGATTTGCTTGTTCGGATGGTCTAAGTCGTTTTGGGCTTCGTCACTGTTCGAACCATAATCACTCGACGCAAAACGGTCTATGTCGGTGTGGTAGTTGGCACCTAGCAAGTCGTTCATGGTCTTATAGTGCATGCTGGTTGTGTGATGTAGGTTCAAACCTATATTAATATTGTTGTGCTGATCGAAGATGTGCTGCCATGTGGATGAAAAATTCCATGCGAACTGGTCGGTGTGAGACTCTTCCAGATAATATACCGCCTCGCCGCCATTCTTTACGGAATTTTGGTTGATCACATACATCTTGTCCCAATCTATCTGACGGTTGCGCTCACTTGCCGTCCAATAGTCAACATAACTCTGCCACTCGCTGAATTCCCAACTGTTTGGATAATCGCCACCATATACGTTGAATATGTTGCTTGGCATGTAATGATAGTAATCAGGACGAGGGTCGGCTGCATTGTTGGTGCGGTTTATATAGGTCTGACCATATTTAGCATAACGGAATACATTCGTTGTTGTTAGTGTGTTTTTGGCGTCAATTTTCCAGTCCCAAGTCAGGAAGGCGCTCGGCTCTATCGTCTGACGGACGCGACTGCTGCGCTTTTTGCCATTCTGATAACCCCAGAATGGATTGTAATAGTGGGAGTTCGCAAGCCAATAGGCTTCCTCGGTAGTCCAACTGGAGGTCGCTTGCTCGGTCGGAGCGGCTATCAAAGAAAGCGATAGGCTGTGATGGTCGTTGAATATACGCTCGGCTCCAAGGAATAGTGCGGCCGACTTCAGATATGTTCCCTTCTGGTTGCCCTCCTCACCATAACGCACATTACCACTTCCTACAAACGCCCAGCCATTTTTTATGCCGGTGGCATGAGAAAACATGATTCTTCCAATGTAATTGCGGTTAGTCAAGGCTAAAGAGGCGTTTGAACCGGCACGATATTGACTGGCGCGAACATTTAAGTTTGCACCACCGCCTAGGTCATAGTAGTTAAGGGAACTTTGCTCATAACCTGTTATGCCCTGCTGACCGCGAGTCGCATAACTTAAACCTCCAAACAAAGAAGAGAAACGAAATGAACCTGTTTCGAGATCATTCATCAAAGCACCGTTTACTGAGGTCTGGCGATAACGCTGCTCGTAATTGTGTGGACTGTAATAAGAATGTCCAAAACGAAAATTGGTCTTTGACAAGAATAAGTCATCATTATACGATGCTATAGGACTTACACGTTGAGTTACTGTGGATTCTTCGTCCAACTCAAAGTCGTTCACGGCATAAGAGTCCAAATCTTCCTCATCGTCTATCGATATGCTGTCGTTAGGTGTCTGACATATTCCTAATCCATACATCGACATGAATGAAATGATGAACAATAACTTTTTTTTCATAATATTATAATTTTCTTTTGTGTTCTCTTTCTTTTTATTAGATTCTCATCCAAACAAGTCCCTATCCCTAATTCCTAATTATTTTCTTAAATTTATCTTTATTTTATTATCCATGCTATCCGTCTTATATGCAAATATACGATAAATTTCAATGAATAAAAAAATATTTGTGTAAAAACATTTTTTTTGTAAAAAAAAACTTGTTTTTTAAAGATTATTTACGAACTTTGCATATATAACACATTTTGTGCTCAAAGCGCAAGTAATATCTATAACTCTATATATTTATGAAAAACTTGAGATATCTGCTGATCTTTATCGCCATACTGATGACATTCAGTGTTTTTTCATTTACGAGGAAAACTAATGCCAGGACGTTTGTCGTGCCGATTGCGTTCTATAATTTGGAAAACTTGTTCGACACAATACACGATGTCGTGATGGATACAATTGATGGGGTCCCAGTGAAAATTGAAGACAAAAATGATTACGAATATCTGCCGGACGGCACAAATCATTGGGGAACGATGAAATATAATGCAAAATTGCATAATATGGCTTATGCCATTTCACAACTCGCCATTGATAAGGTGCCGGTTGGACCTGCAATTATCGGAGTCTCGGAAATTGAGAATAGAAGAGTGCTGGAGGATTTGATAAGACAGCCGGAATTGATTGACAGAAACTATAAGATCATACACGAGGAAGGACCCGACAGGCGTGGAGTGGAATGCGCTTTCATCTATAATCCACGTATGTTTAGGTACGACCACCACAAATTGGTTCCTTATGTTTATCCTAATAACGACACTACTCATAGAACAAGGGGATTCCTTGTGGCATCCGGAAAAATATTGAGGGAAGATGTGCATGTTATTGTTTGCCACTGGCCATCGAGGTTCGCCACCGGATTCTATCGAGAGCTGGCGGGAAGACAAGTGAGGGCGGTCAAGGATTCGCTACTCGCAGAAAATCCTGATGCCAAAATCGTAATTATGGGTGACATGAACGACGACCCTGACAATAGGTCTATGGCTGTGGCGCTCGGTGCTAAAAGAGACTTTAGGGAATGTGAACCACACGACCTCTGGAACCCTTGGTGGAATATGCTTAGAAAACAGGGTATTGGAACACTCAAATACGATGGAATGTGGAACCTATTTGACCAAATTGTATTTACTGGAAATATGTTGAAAAAGGATAAAAAGACTCTTGAATTCTATAGATGTGAGGTATTCAACAGGGATTTCCTCATTCAAAAGGAAGGACAATACAAAGGCAACCCTCTGCGTACCCATGGAGGAGGGGTGTGGCTAAATGGATATTCCGACCACTTCCCTACTATTGTTTATTTTATAAAGGAAGTTGACAGCCTACCACCTAGAACAGACAGGCCTGCTATATAATTAAGGTGATTACTCAAATAACCTTTCCCCTCCAAACCCCTCCCAATAAATCCCAATAAATCCCAATCAATCCCAATCAATCCCAATCAATCCCAATTAATCCCAATTAATCCCAATTAATCCCAATTAATCCCAATTAATCCCAATTAATCCTAATTAATCCTAATTAATCCTAATTAATCCTAATTAATCCTAACCCATCCCAATCCATCCTAATCAATCCTAACCCCTTATTTATAATAATTCTCATATAAATCATTAATAAAAATTAATTGCTTATGAAAAAAATTACTCTTAAATTCTTAACGCTTATGCTCTTGTTCGCAGGAGCAGAATGGACTAGTGCAAAAGATGTGACTTTTTCTCCATCTTCGATAAGAAGTGGAGAAACTTCTACTTCTGAACAGTCTATAACAAGTGATAATGTTGTAATAACAATTTCAGGAGGTACATTAAATCGTGATGACAATTATAGGGTTTATAAGAACCAGACTATGACTGTTACATCAACCTCCGGAAACATTAGAGCCATTAAATTAGTCGCCACTGCCAGTGGAAATAACCAATATGGACCAGGGTGTTTTACTGTCAATGATGGTGACTATACTTACGAAGGAAAGGAAGGTACATGGGCTGGTGATGCTTCATCGGTTGTGTTCACTGCTGCTACTAATCAGGTCCGTATGACATCAATTGTCGTAACGGTTGAAGATGGGGGCGTTTATGTTGTGGCTCCTTCTATTTCACCCGCTACTGGTACTTATACATCTGACCAAACAGTAACAATAACTGCGGAAAGTGGACTGACAGCATATTATAGCTTGAACGGCAACGACACATTCACTAAATACACTGCCCCGTTTACCGTAAGCGAAACAACTACAATCGAGGCTTATGCACAAGATGCTGATGGAAACAAAAGTTCTGTCGTGTCTGCTGTAATTACCATTGTAAAACTTGACAATCTCAATGGTTCGGGTACTGCTGCTGACCCTTATGACGTTGCTTCGGCACTGAAACTTATAAATGCTGGTGAAGCTCCTACTTATGAAGTATATGTAAAAGGTGTAGTATCTACTGTCGACGCTTCATCATGGTCAAGTGATTACAAAACGCTTATTTATTACATATCAGATGACGGAAGTACCACCTCACAACTTGAGGTCTATCGTGGTAAAGCCCTTGCTAATGAGGGATTTGAGTCTGCTGACACCTTAAAAACGGGAGATAACGTAACGGTTTATGGTAAGTTGGTACTTTATGGTACTACTCCTGAATTTACAAATGGTAGTTACTTGTTTGCCTGGAACTCACAAACCGGAGTGATTCCACCTGCTATTTCTCCTGAAAGTGGCGTATATACAGAAGCTCAGACTGTAACTATTACAGTGGAAAACGGACTCACTGCTTATTACAGTATTAATGGTGCTGATCCTGTTAAATACACTGCTCCGTTCCAAGTTTCAGAAACTTCCACTATAGTGGCATACACTCAAGACGCAAATGGTAACAAAAGTGCGGAAGTGACGGTTACTTATACTATTTCGTCTGGCGAAGTCACCATTGAGGGTGATGGAACCGCTGATAATCCGTATGACGTGGCTTCGGCTATTCATATTATTACGTCTGGACAGGCTACTACCAATCAGGTTTATGTTAAAGGTATAATATCAAAGCTCGATAGCTATAATTCTACATATAAGTCAATCACTTATTGGATTTCAGACGATGGAACTACTGCCAACCAAATGCAAGTTTATAGTGGTAGAGGCCTTGGAAATACCGACTTCACTGCTCTGACTGATTTGAACGTTGGAGATAAAGTGACAGTATGTGGCGTAATTAAGTTATATAATAACACTACACCGGAATTTGATAAGGAAAACTACATCTACGAACTCAACGGTCAAGGCGGAGGATCACAAGAAGAAGTCATCTACAAGACTATTGCTGAAGCCAAGGCTGCCGCTACTGCCGATAAAGTGAATGTGACACTCGAACTTTCGGATGTTCTCGTCACTTATGTTAACGGACAAAGCAATTATGTTGCCGATGCTACAGACGGATTCCTCCTCTACGCAAAAGACTTGAAGTATGTTGCAGGACAGCGTGTCAATACTGTAGCAAAGGGACAACTCTACCTATATAACGGACTACCTGAGTTGGCGGTTACTAGTGTCGAAAGCATTGACGTTTTGTCGGAAGGAAATGAAATCCAACCTACAGTTGTCGAAATTGAAGATCTTGAAGATGAACCATTGAAATATTCCAATATGCTTGTTAAATTGGAAGATGTTGAATATGACGCCACTGCATTTGCCGACAGAAATGTAATTATTTGGCAAAATGGTGAAAAGGTCGTTGTCAGAGACAACTGGAATGTGGCTGCAACCGCAGAATTCGATACTAGCAAGGTTTATGACGTTACAGGTTTCATGGCCATTTATGCTAAGGATGGCTCTACTACAATACAGCTTTATCCACGTTCTTTAGAAGATCTTGGTGCTGAAAAGAAACCAATCACAATCGAAGGAGAAGGCACTTTCGAAAATCCTTATACTGTGAACGATATTATCCAACTTTATGCTGATGGTAGCGCACCTGAAGAAGATGTTTGGGTAAAGGGTTATATCGTAGGATGTTTCAAATCTACGAAGAATAACTTCATTACTGATCCGAAGAGCGAAGATGTTCAACCATCCAACGTTGTTATAGCTGATATTGCTGATGAAACCGATGTAAACAAATGTGCGCCAATCAACTTGCCTACTGACCCTAAGGATGATGAGGGTAACATAATTCCTAACATTCGTGGAAAGGTTAACCTACTCGACAATCCTGACAATATGGGAAAGGAAGTGATGTTCCTAGGTAAAATCCAAGCGTACTTCACCATTGCCGGCATGAAGGATGTGAAGGATGCTATCATCGACGGAGAACATGCTAATGGTATAATGAATATCACTGCCGAAGACATCAACAATGCTAATATTTACACTGTAGCTGGTCAAAGAGTTAACCAAATCACTCGTGGAGGACTCTACATCGTAAACGGAAAGAAAGTTCTTGTTAAGTAATAGGATTCTCTAGGTATAAATGAAAAACGACATGTGGCTTTTGCTACATGCCGTTTTTCATTATCCACAATTTCCATTATACCATGTTGCATTTATCCCTTTTCATTTATAAAACTCAACACATTGTCCCTTTCATCTACTATAATCTTGTCGGAACGGTTTATTTCTCCTGACAATATCTTCTTCGACAAATCATTGAGCAAGTAACGCTGAATCGCCCTCTTGACCGGTCTGGCACCGAATTCGGGATCGAAGCCGGCTTCGGCAAGACAACTGATGGCTTTGTCAGTAACGTCTAAATTTATACCACTTTCTTTCAGCATTTCGCTCACTCTGTTTAGCTGAATCCTTACTATGTCGCGAATTTGATTTTCACTCAAAGGACTGAACATGATGATTTCATCTATCCTGTTTAGGAATTCAGGCCGAATTTGCTGTTTGAGCATTCCTAACACTTCATTCTGAGCCTCAATCATCATTCTTTCACGTTTCAAGGACAAACTTGATTGATCCAACTCTCCGCTATCTTCTATTCTGTGAAGTTCGTCAAACTTCTCTTGTATCAAATGGCTGCCCATGTTTGAAGTCATGATGATGATTGTGTTCTTAAAATTCACTGTACGCCCCTTGTTATCTGTCAAACGTCCGTCATCAAGTACTTGCAACAATATGTTGAACACATCTGGATGGGCTTTCTCGATTTCATCAAACAATACTACTGAATATGGCTTACGTCTTACTGCTTCTGTCAACTGACCGCCTTCATCATAACCTACATATCCCGGAGGGGCTCCTATCAAACGGCTCACACTGTGTTTCTCCTGATATTCGCTCATGTCTATCCTAGTCATCATGCTCTCGTCATCGAATAGATAGGAGGCTAGCGCTTTGGCTAATTCAGTCTTACCAACACCTGTGGTACCAAGGAATATGAATGAACCGATTGGACGACGCGGATCCTGTAGGCCGGAACGACTCCTGCGTACTGCATCTGAAACAGCTTGAATGGCTTCGTCTTGACCTACAACACGCTTGTGCAACTCCCCTTCCAAATTAAGCAACTTCTCGCGTTCACTTTGCTGCATCTTGCTTACAGGTATTCCTGTCCAACGGCTTACTATCTCTGCTATATCATCACTAGTGACTTCTTCCTTTACCATCTTGTCAGCTCCCTGAGCATTAGCCAGCTCCGACTGAATCTTTCTGTTCTCTTCTTCTAAGGATTGTATCTTTCCGTAACGGATTTCTGCTACCTTGCCATAATCACCGTCAAGCTCTGCACGCTCTGCCTCATATTTCAGATTCTCAATCGATTGCTTGTTCTGCTGGATCTTGTTCAGCAAACCTCGCTCCGACTCCCATTTGGCCTTGTAGCGACGTTCATCTTCACGGAGATTTGCTATCTTCTCCTCTACGTCTTTAAGCCGCAGACTGGCTGAGTTCTTCATCTCGGCGGAGGCTTCACTCGAACCTTCTATATCGCGTTTGATAGCCTCGCGTTCTATCTCGAGCTGTTTCAACTGACGACTGATATTGTCAAGCTCTTCAGGAACGGAATCTCGCTCCATCCTTAATTTCGCCGCCGCTTCGTCCATTAAGTCTATCGCTTTATCCGGAAGAAAACGGTCGGTGATATAACGGTGAGACAATTCTACGGCACTTATGATAGCTTCGTCCATAATCCTTACCTTATGGTGATTTTCATAACGCTCCTTCAAACCTCGTAATATACTTATGGAATCACTCACACTTGGCTCATCTACCATCACCGTCTGGAAACGACGTTCAAGAGCCTTGTCCTTTTCAAAATACTTCTGATATTCATCTAAGGTCGTGGCACCGATGCTGCGCAACTCACCACGAGCTAAGGCTGGCTTCAATATGTTGGCGGCATCCATTGCACCATCGCTCTTTCCGGCTCCTACTAAGGTGTGTATTTCATCGATAAATAGTATTATCTGACCTTCGCTTTTAACTACTTCGTTCACAACGCTCTTCAAACGCTCTTCAAACTCTCCCTTGTATTTTGCACCGGCTATAAGGGCTCCCATGTCAAGTGAATATAATTGCTTCTCTTTTAGCGTTTCAGGAACGTCACCACGTAAAATCCTGTGGGCAAGTCCTTCCACAATGGCTGTTTTCCCTGTTCCAGGCTCACCTATCAATATCGGGTTGTTCTTTGTACGCCTACTCAATATCTGTAATACCCTTCGAATCTCTTCATCACGACCAATCACGGGGTCTAACTTGCCACTTCTGGCTGAATCTATAAGGTTTATGGCGTATTTCGACAGGCTCTGATAACTCTCTTCGCTACTTTGACTTTTAACTTTTTCACCATTCCGCAATTCAAATATTGCCTGTTTCAGACTTTTCTCGGTCATGCCTATGTTTTTCATCATCTTCGACACGTTATTGTCCACGACGAAGAGTGAAAGCAAGATGGTTTCAAGTGATACGTATTCATCACCTAATTCTTTTGATAATGAAACGCAGCGTTGGAGGACTTCATTGCTTTCGCGACTCAAATAAGGCTCACCACCACTCACTTTTGGAAGTGATACCACCTCACTCTGAATCATCTGGGAAAATATGTTGCTGTTGAGTCCTAACTTCCTAAATATGAAGTTCACAACATCTTCTCCTACTTTAATCACGCCACTTGCTATATGGCATGGCTCTATGCTCTGCTGACCGTTCTGTTCCACCAAATTCACAGCTTCCTGAACTGCCTCTTGAGCCTTAATCGTAAAATTCTTGAAATTCATATCTTTATCTCCTTTCTTTGCTTTTGTTTTTTTTGATTTGTTCAATCGATATTACGTCCCTCCCAATCTCTCCCAATCCATCCCAATCCCTCCCAATCTCTCCCAATCCATCCCAATCCATCCCAATCCATCCCAATCCATCCCAATCCATCCCAATCCATCCTAATCAATCCCAATCCCTCCCAATTAATCCTAATAAATCCTAATAAATCCTAATAAATCCCAATTAATCCTAATTAATCCTAATCCATCCCAATCCATCCTAATCCATCTACTTTCTTTTCATCAATAATAATTCCTTTATTTTCTGTCTGACTATTTGTCGTGTTTTTACTGCCACTTTGTCTCCTTTATTGTCCTTTTATTGCATTTGTTGTTTGTGTTTTTGATTTTGTGATGTGTTTTCAGCAATATTTCGATTTTATTTATTAATTTTGTATTTGCTTTCCGCCAAAATCATGGCTAAAAGCTTTTTTTGTGTTTTTTTATGAACAAATTAAATATTTTTATATTTTCTGCAATAATATGTTTTTTCATACGTTATTTTATGTAATAAAATACTTCTAAAATGAAAAATACAGTACACGCTATTAATACATCCGATGTTATAGAATCTGCTAATATAATCAATAACCCAATAATGGTCTCGGAAGAATGTACTATCGACAATATGAATGCCTTACAGAGAGCAATCAAAAGAACGACTGATATTGTTGCATCATTTCTGGGACTGATCATCCTCTCTCCTGTTTTCGCAATTATTGCCATTAAACAGAAACTGACTTCCGAAGGACCAGTATTCTTTAAGCAGGAAAGAATCGGGAAAAATGGCAAACCATTCAAGATATTGAAATTTAGAACGATGGTTATCGGTGCTGAAGATGATGGACCGGCACTGGCGAAAGACGGTGATGACAGACTTACCAAATTTGGAAAATTCCTGCGAGAACATCATTTGGATGAATTGCCTCAGCTTTGGAATGTGTTGGTAGGGGATATGTCTTTGGTTGGATACAGACCGGAAAGGCAATTTTATATCGACCAAATTATGGAAAGGAATCCAGACTATAAACTCCTCTATTGTAGCAGACCTGGAATCACGTCATACGCTACCGTATATAATGGATATACGGATACCATTGAAAAAATGCTGATACGACTTGATATGGATCTCGACTACTTGAGGAAACGAACTCTTATGCTTGATATTAAAATCCTTTTTCAAACTGTTTTCCAAGTGGGAAAAGGTGAGAAAATATAATTTTTGATTTATGAGAAGATTTGTATTCTTGTTTATATTCTTTTCTGTTGCCTGGAATCTTTCATTTGCACAATCGACGATGACTGATGACCAGGTTATTAACTTTATTAAGACACAACAGGAAAGAGGTGTTAATTCTAGTTCTATCGTGACCCAACTGATGTCGAAGGGTGTTACCGTCGATCAACTTCGGAGGGCAAGAAAAACTTACCAAATGCAACTCAACCAGGACGACGCTGTGGAAAGAGTGGGGAAGGCGGACCAAACTGCCGCTAGGCAAAGAATGCAACAACAAAGAAACGATAACAACATGGTGGAGTCGTTTTCTAATGAAAGATTATATACGAAAGATGAAACCAAAGACTTGTTGTCCCAAGAACTGACCTTTTGGGATGTCGATTCCTTGAAATACAAACAATTAATGATTGATGAATATAATCAGAGTCAGGTCTTTGGAAGGAACATCTTTAGCAACAAACAACTCACATTTGAACCTAACCAAAACATTCCTACACCTGCTAACTACAGATTAGGAACTGGTGATAAAGTGTTTATCGACGTTTGGGGTGCATCACAAAAATCATTTGAAGGTACTATATCGCCTGATGGCGTGGTTGTCCTTGATGGCGTCGGACCGGTAAAGTTGTCGGGGCTTACGGTTAGGGAAGCGACAAAAAAATTGAGAGGGGTTCTTGGAAAATATTATTCCTCTTCTCAAATAAGTCTTTCTCTCGGAGAAACTCGAACTGTGCAGGTTCAAGTCCTAGGTGAAGTCATCACTCCTGGTACTTACACTTTAAGCCCTTTCTCTACTGCTTTTAATGCCTTGTATGCCGCAGGGGGAATTAGCAACATTGGTACGTTGCGCGACATTAAAGTCTATAGGAACGGCAATCAAATAGCCTCAATCGATGTCTATGATTTTATCCTCAATGGTAATATATCTGGTAATGTGAGACTTCAAGACAATGATGTCATAAGTGTAGGACCATACAAAGCTCTTGTCTGTTTGAGAGGTAAAGTTAAGAGACCTATGTTCTATGAGATGAGAAATCATGAAAGCCTTGCTACCCTTCTTGATTATGCCGGAGGATTTTCTGGGGATGCTTATAAGAAGAGTGTGCGACTCATTAGAAAAAGTGATGGTGAATATTCAATCTATAATATAGATGAATTCGATATGACGAGCTTTTCTTTGCAAGATGGTGACTCGGTATATGTCGATAGCGTTCTCCAAAGATACTCCAATATGGCGGAACTACGTGGAGCCGTTATGCATCCGGGAATGTATCAGATTGATGGAAATATCAATTCTCTTATGACAATCATTAAGGCGGCAGATGGACTTAGAGAGGATGCTTTTAGTGAAAGAGTTGTCATATATAGGCAAAAAGATGATCTGTCTTTAGAGGCGATTTCGGTTAATGTCCATAACATTATGGACGGTAATGACCCTGATATCCCTCTTAAGAGCAACGACAAAATCCTCATACAAAGTAGAAATGACTTAGTGGGAGAAAGAACTATTGAAATTCAGGGTGAAGTACACTATCCGGGAAAATATGTCTATGCGGATAATACTACTTTAAAAGATCTCATTGTTCAGGCTGGGGGATTGACAGATGCGGCTTCTACGGCTAAAATCGATGTGTTCAGACGGAATAGGAATACTGAATCATTGGTCGCTACTGATTCAATTGCTGCCCGTTTAACGTTTGAACTGAAGGATGGATTGGATGCTAAATCAGGAGAGGAAGTAGTGTTGGAACCTTTTGATAGGGTTGTAATAAGAAAAAGCCCTGACTATTCTAATCAAGTTGCCGTTACTGTAAAAGGATGCGTCAATTTTGTGGGTACTTATACTATGGAGTCTAATAATTACAGACTTACTGATCTCATAGAAGATGCCGGAGGATTCACCGACCTTGGGTATGTGAAAGGGGCAAGGTTGGAAAGGAGAATGACCGAAGAGGAACGTATGCAGAAGGAAGCATCCCTAAGGGCACAACAAATCGAATTATATGAGGAAAGCATGACTACTACCGACAAAAACTACAATCTCAGCGTAGCAGACTCTTTATTAACAATGAAGCTTGATATTGGCAACACTTACCCGGTCGCCATCGATTTGGAGGCAGCCATGAACAATCCTAACAGCTCGGCTAATATCGTCCTTAGGGAAGGAGATGTGCTTACTGTTCCTCAATTCTCGAACACTGTGAAAATTAGTGGAGATGTCATGTACCCTTCGTCTATCAACTATAAGAAAGGTGAGGCATTGGCTTATTATATTAAAAGAGCTGGCGGCTATGGAGATAATGCCAGAAAAAGTAAGGTCTATGCCATTTATTTGAATGGTTCCGTGAAACAGATTAACCGTCATAGTCGAATTGATATTGAACCTGGATGTGAAATCGTCGTGCCGTCTAAGAACAAACGTAACAAACTGACTACGGCTGAAACAATGGCAATTGGCACGTCTGCAGCATCTGTTGCTACTATGATGGTCACTATTGCAAACATCCTAAAATAATACAAATAACTCCTCTACCCGTCAACTAAATATGACTAAGAAAAAGAATAAAATACAAGATAAGGATAATTCCTCTCAGAACATTGAAAACGAAATGGATAAGGTCATTTTGTTGTCTGAAGAAAAAAATGTAAATATTGACCAGGATGATTCCAATTCTATTCATCATGATGATTTGAATATTACTGACATCTCAAATGAGGATAATGCTGAAACTCTAGATATGGTTAAGGTTGATGATAATAGCGCTGAGGAAATTATCGATGTAGTAGATGATAATGTAACAAATAATACCCAAGAACAGAATGGGACGCTTGAGTCAGATGAATGTGAAGATGAATATGAGGACCAAGATATTAAAGAAGTTAATAATAAATCTGACAAACTCAATATTTCCGCACTTATGAGATTGTTGCTAAGCAACTGGTGGGTCTTATTGTTAAATTGTTCGATAATTGGAGCTATTGCGGCTCTCCTTATTATTGAGGAACCGAGAACTTATACTTCTTCTGTTATTTTAGCGCCTGAGGCAGAAGATGTCAATTCTGGAGGTGCCCTCTCTTCTATCGCATCATCATTTGGAGTAGATCTCGGTGGCGTTACTACTGCGGACGCAATAAGGCCTGATCTCTATCCCGACCTTGTCGCTTCTAACGACTTTATTCTTAGCTTGTTTAAAATACCTGTCAAAACGCTTGACGGGAATATCTACACAGATTATTTTACATACCTGAAAAAATATCAGAAATCATCTTGGTGGGGAAAGGCAATTAAAGATTTTAAGAAAAAGTTCGAGGATAACAATGATAAAAGTACAGAATTACGAAAGAATTACAATGCTATGCCAACAAATAAATCTATTATCCTTAATAAAGATCAGGAAAGATTAATCGAAACTGTTAGAAATTTGATTGTCTGTAATGTTGATAAACGTAACTATACTATTTCTATTACTGTCACTGATCAAGACCCGCTTATTGCCGCCACTGTCGCAGACTCCGTCAGACTTAAAATTCAAAATTTCATAACTGAATACAGAACTAAGAAGGCAACGAAAGATTATGAGTATTATCTTGCGTTACTCAAACAAGCCCAAAACGAATACGAGAAATCTTGTCAGGCATATGCCCATTATGTTGATACCCATCGGGATGTGATACTACAGGCATATATCTCTGAAAGAGACCAACTTGAAAATGATATGCAGCTTAAGCTTAACTCTTATAATGCCATGATTACCCAAGCACAAACAGCTAAAGCGAAAATTCAGGAAAACACTCCGGCATTCACTATCCTTCAAAATGCATTCGTGCCCGTGAAACCTACAGGACCAAAAAGAATGTTGTTTGTAATTGGTATGGTGTTCTTAACGTTTTTCTTTACTGCGATTGTATTGGCAATCAAGAAAATAATGTAATAATAAAACATAAATAAAGTGAATCCCTCTACACGAATATTTGTTAATACAATTGCCCAGTATTCAAGGGCAATTATAGGGGTAATCATATCACTTTATACCACTAGAATCATATTAGAACAACTTGGAGTTGAGGATTATGGCACGTATAATGTTGTAGCTGGTCTGATAACACTAATGGGCTTTGTATCTAGTTCTTTGATTATTACTACACAAAGGTTTGTGTCATATTATTTTGGAAATTGTAAATTTAATAAGGTGAGAAAATTCTTTGTGAATAGTGTCTTCGTTCATCTTTGCTATGCACTTTTACTTGTCTTAATATTTATATCTTTTAAGAATTTTTTGATATTCCATTTTCTTAACATTCATACAAGTAGGATAAATGCCGCTGAAAGTGTTTATTATATTGTCATACTGATCACTTTCATTTCTGTAATGACGGCGCCTTTCAAGGCTCTTTTTGTCGCAAGAGAAAATATTGTCTATATTGTCATTGTTGAAATTGCTGACGCTATTATTAAACTTTTTTTGGCAATTTCACTGAGTTGGTTCAATTATGATAAACTTGTATTATATGCCTGGATGATGGCAATTGTCTATTTGGCTGCATTATTGGCTTTCCTCGTATATGCTTTCTTAAAATACCCTGAAGCAAAACCTGTCAAATTTTGCAAGGATATATCTAAATTGTATATTGCTAAATTAATGGGATTTGCAGGTTGGACCACTTATGGATCATTTTCTGTGGCCATGAAATTCCAAGGATTAAATATGGTTTATAACCATTTTTTTGGAACGATAATTAATGCTGCTTTTGGTATATGTATGCAAGTTTATAATGCCATCATTCATATTTCAACTTCTATCGTGCAGGCTATGAATCCGCAGATTATTAAGGCCGAAGGAGCTAAAGATAGACAGAGAATGTATTGGCTAGCGGAAAAGGAATGCAAGTTTTCAACAATGATGATATCTGTTTTTGCTATTCCTGTTATGGTCAATATTAATCCAATTCTTGCATTCTGGCTAAAAGATGTGCCGCAAAATTCAGATATTTTCTGTCAGTTTATACTTGCGTCTTGTATTTGTGACCAATGTACTGTCGGACTGAATGTGATGAATCAGGCGGTAGGAAAAATAAGAAATTACACTATTATCATGTACACCCCTAAATTGCTTATTGTTCCACTTGCTTTTATGATTTTTTATATGGCTAATGAAGGAAATGCACTTGACTTGATTAATGATAGAGGGTATCTAGTATTGGTATTGTGGATTTATGTTAGTATTGAACTACTTATTTCTATCGCCAGAATACCATTTCTTAAAATTAATGCCGGATTACCTGTTAGACATTTTGTGAAAAATGTATTCTTTCCTTTGGCCCCATTTATTATTATCATAACTCTTATCGCTATTCTTTTCAATAATATTATTGTTTTTAAGAACGCATTTATTCTTAATTGTTGCATATCTGTGATAGCTGCTGTTGTGGTTGCCTGGTTTGTTATAATTAATGATGAAGAGAAATTGTTTGTTAAGGACTTGAAAAAGAAATTTATTAAAAAATATTAATGGAGAAAAAAGGCGATATATATGTGGAAAAAAGAACAATGATTTATGCATTGTTCTGTACCGGAATGCTTATTGCCTATATGGGGTCACTCCGCCCTTGGTTTACGTGGCCTATATCGAGATATTATCCTTTTATTGCAGCTATACCATTCCTAATGGCTGTTGTTTTGTCTAACTCTTCAAAGTCTCCTCAATTTCATAGAAAGTCGTTTTTGGTACCAACGGCTTTAACTACCGTTTTGCTAGTATATCAAGCTTTCGTAAATCAACTGAATATTTTTGGATACATACATGCTTTTGCTTCGGTTTTGATGTTCGCCACTTTATATGCCTATGATATCGAGATGTTGAAAAAGGCAGTCACGTTTATCTGTAAGGTAATGGCCTGCATTTTATGTGTGTCATTCCCTTTCTTTATTCTTTATTTATTAGGTTTCACGCTACCTCACTTTAATTTAACAAATGAAGCACAAACTTATTCTTTTGATAATTATATTTTCTTTTTAATTGACGACAGATCACTGATAGCTATCTTCCCTAGATTTCAGTCCGTTTTTACCGAACCGGGACATCTGGGATCTGCCACATCATTCCTGCTTTTTACACAACTGGGACAATGGAAAAAATGGTATAATATAGTCCTAATAGGTGCCACATTGGCATCTTTCTCGTTGGCGGCGTATGTTTTTATTGTGGTAATTGCGTTAATGGGAGCATGGATACAAAAAAAACATTTTATCTTAAAAGTTACAATTGTGATTGTGCTAATCGCTGCAGCGTTAATTACAGCTACCTTGTATAATAATGGCGATAATTTGGTTAATACTCTTATTGTGGAACGTCTTGAAGTTGTTGATGGAAAAATGGTGGGAGACAATCGTGTCACTGAGGATTTTGAAAATGATTTCGATTCTTTCATGAAAACTGATGATGTCTTTTTGGGTAGAGATTTTGATAGGGAGGATTATGGATTTGGAAATGCCGGATATAGGGTATATATATATGATTATGGATTTGTGGGAGTATTCTTGGTGTTTATTTTGTATGTCTCATTTATTTTTTATTCTGAAAATACAAGAGCAGCTCTTGCCGCGATTATGGTTGCCATTATTGCATTTATTGTTAGAGACACTCCTACATCATATTATTTCCTTTTTTCCTTTTTTATTACTGCTACAATTGGACCATATAGTATAAATAAAGTTGATACTTAATTTTAGTACTTATGCATAGTTTATCTATTATAATTCCTCATAAAAATATACCGAATCTCTTGAAAAGATGTCTGAATTCTATTCCGGATATTGAGGATATTCAAGTCATCGTCGTCGATGATAATAGTTCGGAGGATATTGTCGATTTTGATAATTTCCCGGGATTGGAAAGAAACAATGTAGAATATATCTTTGACAAACAGGGGGGGGGAGCTGGGCATGCCAGAAATATGGGACTTAAACATGCTGACGCAGACTGGTTGATATTTGCTGATGCTGATGATTTCTTTACCGACGATTTCTATTCTATTATACAAAATCATTTTAATGATGACGCTCAATTAATTCTTTTTAAGGCTAAAAGCGTTTTTTCTGATACTTTGGAGACGTCTGATAGATATGAAGAGCTAAATATGGCAATTGATAAAGTTCTGAATGGGGAACTTAAGCCACAAGAAGCTTCATTGGAAAAACCTGGACCTTGCTCCAGAATGATTAGAAGACAGGTTGTACAGGAAAATGACATTCTGTTTGATGAAGTCATGGCGTCAAACGATATGCTTTTTGTAGCAAAAGTAACTTGCCTTGCCAAGAAAGCTCTAGTCTCTGAAGAAGTTATTTATGTGGTTACTAGAAGAAGAGGAAGCTTGATGGATAATTCTATGAAAGATCCCGAAAATTACTTGTGCAGGATGGAAGTGATGATTAGATGGAACAGGTATCTCAAAAATACACCTTATGAAAATTATAGACTACCGATATGTGTTTATGTCGCAAGGGCAAGAAAATTTGGAACTAATGTCTTCTGCAGGGCTTGCGGACTTGCAATTAAGAAGAAAGCCTTCTTCTCTGGTTTTGCACACTTTATGAGAACTGTTAAAAGACATTTACACTTGATAAAATAATTTTGTTATGCATACTTTTTCTATTATTATTCCGCATAAAAATATTCCAAATCTTTTAGAAAGATGTATTGATTCTATTCCCGAGTCTGATGACATTCAAGTTATTGTGGTTGATGATAACAGTGATGAATCAATCGTGAATTTCAATGACTTTCCAGGAATGAATCGAAGAAATGTTTTGTGTGTCTTCGATAAAGATGGAGGTGGAGCCGGACATGCTAGAAATATTGGACTTAAACATGCTGATGGGAAATGGATTATTTTTTCAGACTCCGATGATTTCTTTACAGATGATGCGTTTGAGTCTTTTTATAAATATGAGGATTCTGATGCACAGATCATCCTATTTAAAGCTAAAGGTGTTCTTTCTGATACTTTAGAACCGTCTGAACGTAATCTTAAACATAACAAAAATGTGGATTTAGCTCTTGCTAATGTTATTTCGGTAAAAGAAGCTATTCTAAATGAACCTGGTCCCTGCGCTAAAATGTTTGCAGGACAACATGTGTTAGATAATAATATTTTATTTGATGAAGTTATTGCGTCAAATGACGTGATGTTTGTTGTGAAAGCTACATGCTGGGCTAAAAATGCCATTGCATCACCCGATATTGTCTATGCTATAGCTCAAAGAGCTGGTAGCCTAACGGACAAAACGATGAACGACCCAAACAATTATCTCTGCAGACTTGAAGTTAAAATTAGAAGAAATAAATTTTATAAGGGATACCCATATAAAAAAAGTCCAATATTAGGTCTTGTGTTTAGGGCCATAAAACTTGGACCTAAAACATTTTGTAAGGCTTTTGGAATTGCTCTGAAAACGAAGTCTCTCTTTTCTGGGTGTAATGTGCTCTGGGAAAAAATCTGGCAGAGATTATTTAGGTAATCAATTCAATATGTTAATATGCCATTGCATGACATTTAATTTTATATGATAGCATATATTGACCCACAATCTTATAGAAACTTATCCATATACGACTATAATTTGCTGAGTAATATGGAACAGGATATTCATTATTTCTGCAGTAAATATTATGATTATTTGGATTTACCACAAAATATAAGAAAACACAATGTTTTTAAATACAATAAAATTAATAACGTTGTTCTGAAAGCGATAAGCTATATGTTTTCTTATATTATGCTCGCTTTTTGGATTATCAGGATGAAACCGGACATTGTTCATGTTCAGTGGTTTAGAATTGAAAGGTTCGACTACATTGTGCTTAAAATCATCAAGAAAATTACTAAGACAAAAATTGTTTTTACTGCGCATAATATTCTGCCACATAATTCCGCAGATAAATATCATGGCATTTATGAAAAAATATATAATTTTGTAGATGCTATAATAGTACATACTTCGGATACGAAAAAGAAAATTGTGGAAAAATTTAATGTCTCTGATAGTAAAATTTTTGTTATTCAGCATGGATTGCTAAAAATAAATGTTGACGAGAAGGAATATGAAAGATTGAAACCTGAATTCGAACAAAAATATAACCTTGAGAATAAAATTGTATTCACTTCACTCGGAGAACAAAGCATGTATAAAGGAGTGGACGTCATAGCTGAGGTATGGCTCACAACACCTCAATTGGCTAATAACCCTAAATGCTCTTTATTAATCGTGGGGAAATGTAAAAATATTCAACTCGACAATCTAAATAATATTGACAATGTAGTTGTTGATTCCAGACGAATATCTGATGAAGAATTTCTTTTCATTCTCAGACAAACCGACGTCTATTTATTGACGTATCGGACTATCTCACAGAGCGGGGCAATGTTGACTGCTCTAAATGAAAAAGTACCCATTCTTGTTACTGACGTCGGTGGATTGACCGATCCTCTAAAAATAGCTAAGGTGGGATGGTGTGTTGATAAATTAACAGCGGAGAAGCTCCGACAAAAAATGTTGGAAATTATAGACAATCCTGAAAATATAGAAATGATAAAGAATAATCAGAACGAATGGAATAAAATATATCAATTTTATAATTGGGAAAATATATCTAAGCAAACCATCAGGTTATACCATTCTTTGGCATAACTTATAATAATTATTTATAGAATCAATATTCGATTGATAGTCAATATTTGATTTGCTCGAAATACCGCAAAGATAATGTAATCGATTGAGCTCACGTTTATTACTGTTCACAATCTTTGACCAACCGGTTTTTTCTTGTGTATTAAAACGAACGTTTATAATATGCTTTGTAATTCTTTTGAATTCTTGATTTTTTACCGATTGTTTTTATTCCCAACTACTTGCATATTGGATTTAATCTATTGGTATTGAGCATTTTGTGTTTATGCCTTCAAGGTGGCTGTTCCTAAAAAATTGTCTGTGTGTTGACCTAGGAAAGGAACTGCGTATTTTTAATTCAGATAATTTGGATTTGTAGGATTCTATAATATTGGAATTTAGTTTTCGGGTTTTAATGAGGGTGACTAGTGCTGTGCCTAGTGCTGCTAGGTGACGGATAAACCTGGAACGAGGACGATATGGCATTGAATAAAATATATTTACACCTTTAATTTCCCCTTCTGTGGTTATGTCATTCCAACTATTGTTTTGACCGGAAGCTGGCTGGTTGTATATTGTACCGGCACCTTTGATATAGCGAAAACCTGTGATATGTGAATACTTGTTGTGAGAAGGTGGACTCATCGAACCTTCTGCAAAACCATGGAAATCGAAATCAACTGGATGAAATTCTGAATTATTATAACTGATGTTATGAAAATGATTGCAATAGCAGTTCCCTTCTGCTACTAACATATCTGCATAATGATTACTGAAACTTATGTATGAAACATTGCAATGACTTGTGTGGCAATATAACTTTATCCCCTGATGACCATCATAACCGGATATATTAATACCACTTATAAGAACATTATATGAGTCTTGGACGTATAGTGGATTGGTAAACTTATCTATAATTACGTTTTGAACACTGCCATGAGATACACGTTTCATATTTATGGCATTCCATTCGTAGTCCATCTCTTTGGATTGACCTACTGAATAATATAATGGGAAACCGTGATGGTGGAATAGACCGTTCCATTGGCTTGTTATCTTGAGGTTTCTTATATGAATGTTCTCTAACATTTCTACATCAAAGATACATGGCTCATATTTCATCTCTATGTCACGAAATAACGGGTCGCTCAGTTCAATGGTTTGATTATCTATAATTCTCTTTACACCAACTAACCATTGAAATGATGGAGCTTCTTCTCCACCGGCGCGTAAAGCGCTTGCCCATTCTGAACGCAATGTGGTTACTCCGAGGATGTCTTTGATCAGATTCCCATCAGCACTGGTATTATACATTCCTATAAGTATGTATTTACCTAACTCACTGCTGTCTGATACTTTTAGGATATTGCTGCCTGCTTTGGCATCTGATGTTATTAAAGTGGCATAAGGAGGAACAGAAAGGTTGCCGTCACTGCCCGGATCCGACAATGAATTACTTTGGGTCATTATTTTCTTGTGTTTCCTAAATTGTAAACCCCAGAACATATTACTTGCTTGAAGAGACTCGCCTGTTGTTATAAAGAATGGACATAACCATGGGTTCTTGTCCTTATTGGGTAGAGGGTTGTAGCATATGAATTCTGTTAACGGATTACCATCAGGGTCTGTCTCTCCTTCAAGTATTATATTGGAATAGTTTATTTGTAAAAAGTTACGAGAATGCTTGTTCTTGTTAAATTGATATCGACCTCTTGGAAAATATATTTGCCCACCACCTTCTCGTCCTATTTTGTCCAACAATAATTGTAATGGAGACAAAAGGTCTTCTGAAGTATTTGGATGAATTCCATAATCTGCTGCGTTATAGCGTTTGTATTCACTGTCTGCTGTATTTGAAAACAAATCTTTGGGACTGGATGATTGTTTGACATTCACAGTCCTGGGAAATAATTTTGACAAATACATGAATTTGCCATGAACACTACCGAAAAATGAGTTCCTCACGTAAAGACCATAAATGAGAAATGGTGTGTAATAGGGGAGTGAATTAGTATAAAGTAGTATCGATAGGGAAAGTACCACAATTATACGGAAAAAGATGGAAACAAAGATATTATGTGGATTAATTTTGGCGAGAAACCATTCTGATATGAAAGAGATTAATATAGTAAGAATACAAATTAAAGATAATTTGCCAAATGACACTGCATTAAAGACATCCCAACAGATAATCCATATACCTACAAGTAAAAAAACATAAGAGATTATTTGTGGAATGCCTAATTTGTAATTATAACGTGCCGACAGCAACTTTATGTCACGAAGTAAACATTGAATGCCTGAATATGAAGCTAATAGAGCTGTTATTATATAATTAATCATTTAAGAGTGTTGTTTTATGTCTGTTGAATAAAATCGTCTATTTGATTTAAGTAGGATGGATAGGTATTTAAAGATGTTTCTTTAAAAAGATAAATATGACGAGTAACGTTGCGAGGCTTTAGAAAGATGACTAAAAATTTGTTATGAGGATATGAAAAGTCATAAAATAACTTTATGAAATCCAAGATTCAACGTGTCGAACTGTTTGAAATTCATTTGGTTAGTCTGCCAAATCATATGCGCGAACCCAATCTATATCAATATATGCTGGAAGTTCGCGCGGGTTTATATGACGGGCACGATAGGTGCCACCTATTTGCATGTCAATCATTAAAAACGACTCTACTCCAAATGGATATTGACCCTCTAGAGATGTCTCGATTTTAGGATATACTAATGTGCGTTTACCATTTACACTGAATATCACAGCTTCAGGTAATATCTCAACGCAATATATGTTATAACGCTCTGGTTTTATACGAGCTTTAATGGTATGACGTGGATTTTCTTTTTGTTTTAGAACATAGGTGTAATTGGTATGAACGGTTTGATTGCAGTCTATATCATGATTCATCAATTCTACTATATCTATTTCTGCACGGTAGGGATATTGTTGCATACGGGGATCATTTGGCTTCATCCATATTGCAGGCCATGTGCCTTGAGCTCCATGGATGCGAGCCCTAACCTCTACTTTGCCATATTTGATGGTTTTCAAATTTTGAGAGCTAATACCACCTGTAAGATAGGGAGAGGTGTCGTTGGTGACTATGCCGTCATTAACTTTACAATATAGTCGTAAACGACCGCGTCTTATATCATATAATTCGTCTGCGTCCGACATGTGGCAACCCCATGGCCAGGGTACACGTTTAATTTTTGACCATATTGTGTTGTCAAGTGTGCCGCCATTGAAATCGTCTTCCCAAGATAGACGATAATTATGATTTACGGAATAAAAATGATGGGAAATGTTTGCGTGACAATTGAGGCGGGTGGTGAAATAGATTGTTGTTACCAAAATGATAACAATACCTGTTGTTATAATTCCAATTCTTTTCATGTGGCAGGCGGAAATTATAAAAGTCTTTTTTGGCGTAATGGAATCGTTGTTTTATAGACGCCCATCTATTAGATACAATCTAGTTACTTTTACGTCATAAGCCACACTGTTTGGCTTAAGAAGGCTTTTTATTGACATATTGGTGAATTCATTATGCGACATCGACAACACTGTTGCAGTGTTTGTGTCAGAGGGCGTTATGTTTGTTATTTCATCCCTTTTCATATATTTATTTTTGAATAATCAGAATTTAACAATAACGGAGTTATATGTTGTTTATTTCTTTTTCAATTTCCTCATGAGTCTCTTTGAATGATGACTATTCCGCATTTGCTTTACCATGTAATGAGGCATAAATATGAAGTATAGATAAGCCCATGCTTTAACTTTTGAATAACCAAACATACTTTGATAGACCTCAGCGTTGTATTTCAATAAACGACTTTTATTCCTGGATATAGAGTCGTCCAATATTCTGTAATATGCCAATTCATCGGTTATGCCGTATGCTACATGACATTTTTTCATGATGCTTAAAAACATGGCCCAGTCTTGACGCTTTCGAATTGGAGGCATATAGAACTTCCCATAAAGGCTCGTGTCGTAAATCGCCGTCAGACAACCTATCTTGTTGTCGTGTTTCAATTGTTTTAAAGTTAAGGTCTTTGGAGCCTTAACACCTCCTACTATTTTCGACTTGGCGTCTATTGTATAGTAGCTACTGTAGCAAAGACAGCAGTTTTTTTCATTCATAAACTGAATCTGACGTTCTAGCTTCTCAGGAATCCAACAATCATCGCTGTCGCAAAATGCAATATACCTTCCACGAGCATGCTTGATTGAATTGTTCCTGCAATAGCCGGCACCGCTGTTTTGATAAAAAAAGAAATATTTTATTCGCTTATGCTCATTGGCATAACGTTGAAGAATAAGACGAGTGTCGTCAGTGGAGTTGTCATCAGTTATAATCAACTCCCAGTTCTGATAAGTCTGAGAGAGAATGCTGTTGATGCTCTCCTCAACGACTGACGCAGAATTGTAAGTCGGCATTATTATGGAAACTAATTCTTCTTTTGCCATGGCTTATTCTATGTTTGTGTATCTATTTGCGACGCTAAAATGTTCGGTTGTCATTTAAAATTTTTTGAAATTCAATCTTATGTCATCTGTACTTAACATCATCTTCGACCTGGATAATTCATCTATTCTATAGGTTATGGGCTGGGAATATATGCCATATTTATATAATACGCTTATATCGGACACTGTCTCATTTCCACTTTTTTTATTATATCTCTGACCGTCGCGAAGTGTCAGCTCTGAATCGCTTTGGGAAAATCGAAATACATATTCGGGACTTTCATCATTATCTCTAGCTACAAGCAAGTCCTTCTCAACGGCCCAGAATATGCTCTTTTCTGTCAAGTCGGTGACCTCTCCCAATGTCAAGTCGTCTATCGTACACAACTTCCAGTAGCCGTCAAGTTTACCATTGTGGGATGTATCTAACTTGCAACATGTCAGTGAAACTGACAAAAACAATAGGATTGCTAAATAATTATATTTTTTGAATAGTCTTTTCATCTTAATTTATATATAGATTCTGCTTATGTGAACTCAAATGTAGTTATTTAAAAAATCGGCCATTTAACCAAACCTCTCTTTGTCACTTTCAAGTTCAATCCGAAATTGTCACCAATTATCTTTCCCCTGTCAAGACCGAGTGCCAAAGTGGCTGACCAACCTTGCCATTTCTTGCATGATGGGGTATAGGTGGCTTCTGCCAATATGCTTGTTTGATGCTTTTTCTTGGTAAATGGCTTGCGGTATGTTCCCAAGCCTTCTTCCCATGAAAGCAGAAACCGGTAATTTATTTCATTTGTTGGCCGGCCGCCTATGCCCAAGTGAAAGGCCATAAAGCGGTTGTTCTTGAATTCAATCTTCCCATCGTCATTGTAGAGTGGGGAATAATACAATGGGTTTCCAATGGTTTCACCCCAATGCTGCCAACCTGGATATATATAGTGGTTATAATAATTGTCTATACCTCCTATATGATCAGATAAACCAGGATTGTGATCGTGATATATTGGACCACTCTGATATTTGGTGTATAAATATTCAAATACGATATTATTCAACCACTTGCGATCCTTCAGTTCTAATTCCCATCCGAGCATCATATCCTTGAAATCGTAAAGAAGGTATTCCCTTTTTGAGTTGCTGTTCCAACTTGAACCACTGCCATATCCATCGTAGTCAACGCCGAACATTCCTGACTGGTCTTCAAAGAAGCGTTCAAAATATATGGCTGAATGATATTTCTCTTTGTCGTAGTTCAACTTTAGTTGATAACTACCCAAATGATTGCCTTCTGTGTTTTCGTAAACACTGCCCTTCTCGTATGTGTCACCACCTCCTGGGATTAATGCGTTGAAAAACGATTTGAAGCCTTTCTTGTTGTCAATCTTGCCATAAACAGGGTGATTGTATGTGGTACCACCAAACTGGCAGGCCATTTCCAAACCAGCTTCAAATGACAATGGATAGTCGAAGTTTTCGTTGTATATCCTCAGATAGCCGGCCTTGCTGTGATAGAAAGCGTTGTCTGTATATTGAAGCTTTTTGCTGGTGAAGTCGTGTTGCCATTTGTTGTCCATCGTCATTCCATAACCTATGTGACCCTTTATCTGCAACCAGCCTCTTGTCCATGGAACTACCCAATAGTCTGGTAATTCCAAACGTATCTGTGGAATGGGGTGGGAGTTTATGCCAAACACCTGAGAACCACTACTCAACAAATCGTTCTTCAATTCCATCCCTCGTTCTTTGGCTCCTACGCTCAAACGTCCGTGTTTCCAGTCTAAATCATAATAATATTGATGGAGTATCAAGGGCGATGAATGGTTTGCGCCGATTGCTATATCCAATCCATAGCCATGACGCCATTTATATAATGAGTCTGTACTCGTGCTACGAAACATACCACCACGCAAATAACCTGAATTCGATTCCGAAGACGACATTCCATGACGGTTTGAATGTAGCCATAATGGGGAATAGTCACCACTGCCCACTGTTCCACTCAGCTCAATGGTGTAACCTAGGCCTTTGAATATTCGCTTGCCTGTGCTGTCTGGAACAAACTCTTGACTATAAATGACAAGACTTGTAAAGAAAATGAATATGAGGCATATTGGCTTTTTCATTGCACTATAGTTGAATGATTTATATTATTGTCTAATTTTTTTATGCTCATATACAACAATACTGTTGTCGATTACTTATGGTTGTTACTATGCTTATAAAATAATAGAGTTTAAATGGAAACATATTGTCTCTTCATGCTAATACATCATCTTTTACTATATCCATGTCTTTTACTATATCCATAGTCGGTCAGGTTCAAGTGAACGTCTGGTATGAATTTAATCTCATAGTCCGTATTTGAACGAAATACAATACCAATTGCATCAATGCGTGTGTCATAATCATGATGGAAATATTTCTTGTATGTGAAAGCTGCACGGCTCACATGTCGAATCTTTTCCATATTAACAGCCTGCAGAGGACTGGAAAAAGTACTCGTTCGTGTCTTTACCTCTACGAAGTGAAGCGCATTATCCTTGAATGCTACTATGTCTATCTCACAACCACCCTTCAAACGCCAATTCCTGTGTAACAAACGATAGCCTTCTTTCATCAAGTAATTGCAAGCCAACTCCTCTCCTATATTTCCCAATTCCTGATTTGTCATTTCGCACCGATTTAAAATTGATCCATCTCTTGCCGATTTTGAATAAAAACGGTTGTTTCTGTATGAAGAAATTCAATCGTTTTTAGTGGGATTATATCTATATTCAATCCGTTATCACGATGTTTAGTCATTATCCGAATCTTCCTGAAATCAAGTAGAGTATGCCGAACTTGGTGATCGGCTACATTAAATTTTGTCACTCATCACTTCGCAAAGCTGATTGCTCTCGTCTCACGTATTACCGTAATCTTCACTTGGCCAGGATATGTCATCTCGTCTTGAATCTTCTTTGCTATTTCGCCACTGAGTATTTCTGTCTCTTGGTCGCTTATCTTGTCGGCTCCTACTATCACGCGCAACTCACGACCGGCCTGGATAGCGTATGTCTTGGTTACACCCGGATATGACATTGCCAACTGTTCCAAATCATTAAGACGCTTGATATATGCCTCTACTATCTCACGACGGGCACCAGGACGGGCACCGCTGATGGCATCACATACTTGTACTATGGGAGCAAGCAATGAAGTCATTTCAACCTCGTCATGGTGAGCGCCTATGGCATTCACGATGTCTGCTTTTTCCTTGTACTTCTCAGCCAATTTGGCCCCATATATTGCATGTGGCATTTCTGGTTCCTCATCTGGCACCTTGCCTATATCATGCAACAAACCGGCGCGACGAGCTTTCTTTGGATTCAAACCTAATTCTGAAGCCATCACGGCACACAGGTTGGCTGTCTCACGAGAGTGCTGAAGTAAGTTCTGCCCATAGGAAGAACGATACTTCATCTTACCAATCATGCGGATAAGCTCGGGATGAAGTCCGTGAATGCCCAAGTCTATTGCTGTGCGCTTGCCAGTCTCGATAATTTCTTCTTCTACTTGCTTCTTTACCTTTGCCACTACTTCTTCTATGCGGGCTGGGTGGATTCTTCCGTCGCTTACGAGCTGGTGTAATGCTAAACGGCATATCTCCCTGCGGACCGGATCGAAGGCTGAAATGACAATGGCTTCTGGAGTATCATCAACAACTATCTCAACGCCGGTGGCGGCTTCGAGAGCACGGATATTGCGTCCTTCACGTCCTATCACCCTACCTTTAACTTCATCTGAATCAATATGGAAGACAGTTACCGAATTCTCTATTGCCGTTTCTGTGGCAACTCGCTGGATGCTTTGAATAACAATCCGCTTTGCTTCTTTTGTAGCTGTCATCTTTGCGTCGTCGATTATCTCATTGATATATTGCATGGCATCAGTACGGGCTTCGTCTTTCATGCTGTCCATCAATTGCTGCTTGGCTTCTTCGGCGGTAAGTCCGCTGATGGTGACTAGTTTCGTGCGCTCTTGTTCTACCATCTTGTCCAATTCCGACTTCTTGCTTTCATAACTGGAAATCTGACGTTCCAGATTGTTCTTCAAATTATCTGTCTCCGACTTCTTCTTTTGAAGATCTTCATGACGTTGTGTCAACGATAATTCTCGCTGTTTCAGTTTGTTCTCTGCCTGTTGAAGCTTTTGGGTACGGTGAGATACTTCCTTTTCAAGCTCTGCTTTCTTGTTCAAGAATTTTTCCTTTACTTCTAAAAGTTTGTCTTTCTTGATGTTTTCGGCTTCTAATTTTGCTGCCTTTAATATTTGGTTGTACTTCTGTTTGATTAAATAGCGAAATATGGCATATCCTGCTATTACACCGATTACAAGGCATACCAATGCTACGATTATTCCTATTAAGTTCATGTTTTTAATTATGGTTTTGTTAATATAAATAAAACACACATTGCATACATCATAGAAAGATGTATTCATGTGCGTCGGTTAATTATCTCTATCGTTTTAGGCAATTCTATTGCCTTGATTTTCATTCGTCTGATAATGCGGCAGCTATTTCAGAACTTAGCTCGCTTATGGATTTCTTGTAGGGCTCTATACTGTGGATATTGGATATCTCTACCCCTTTGCGGGCTAAATCAAGCATTACTATCGAGGTGTAGTATTTCTCGTTGGGAACCTCGGGATATTTTAGCTTAACAGACATCAAACTGTCATTTATATATTTGGCTGCGTCACGATAACGCTTTTCCTCGTCAGCGCTGGAAACACGCATCGGCAAGGTTACACCATCTATCTGAATATGAATCTTCTGTTTGTTGTCCATCTGAATTACTGTTGTTAGGCTCTGAGATTACTATAGATTAAAACTCGTCATCGGTGAAAAGGGGTAACATGCCGAAATCCCATGGATCTATATCTTTGGATTTAGCAGATGGGGCATCGGATTTCTTTGAAGATGTGGAAGAATCGTTTGATGGTTCATTTGTAATTACGGGAATGTCGTTCTTGCTTGTGTCCAAGTCTGTTTTTGATTCAATTGCATTCGCATTCTCTTTATCTTTATCTCTTGTTACTGAATCTTCTACTCCAATATCGCCTGATTCTTTAGCATTGTCTGAAAGAATGCTTGCTCCTGTTGGCTTGTCTGTTTCTTTATCTGTAAATGATGACTCGTCTATAGGGGAATCCGCTTCATGTATTGATTCTTTCAAATCTTCTTGAATGGAAGCTTCATTTTGTAATTCTACTTCTTCTAATACCTCAGATACAGATTCGTCGTTAATGTCCTTTGGTCCAAACTGATTTGCAACAGGTTCGTAATTGTCTTTTCCCTCAATTACTTCTTTTCCCTTTATCCCACTTGATTCTTCTTCGCCAAATCCTGTGAAGTCTTTTGATACCTCATTTGCTTTAACCTCGTTAACCGATGTTTCGTCGTCTATCTTTTCTGCACTTAAAAGCCTAATGCATTTATTAACTTCACGCACTAAACGGGTGATGCGAAGCTTGCTCTCCTTAACGTCTGAATCACTCACTTCTAACATCTTTGCCGTCTTTAATGTTGAATACATTCGACGCATGTTACGCAATTCTGTTTCCAACGAAGAAATTTCGCTCTCTTTTAAGGACAACTCCCGACGAAGATTCTTCAATTCTGATTTCAACGATTTGTGGGATTTCAGCAACTGACGAACCTCCGATTCAAAAGTGCGAAGCTCTATGCGGTCAGAATTGGTCATGCGCGAAGATGTTATTTATTTTTTATTCATTATTTCCTTTGCTTTAGCTACTTCTTCTTTTGATGGCTTTTCACGTTTAGCCAGGACTATGAAATTATATACGTAGGTACTTGTCCATGATTCACTGAAACCCAAAGTCTTCTGGTATTTGCGGACGGAATAGACGGATTTGCGAGTTGCATCGTCCTTCCAGACTTCTTTGGTGAATATGTCATGGACGGAATTTTCCACCATGGCGCGCATGGCTTTCTTTAAAAACGATGGTATGCGGAAACGCCATTTGAGCATGGTGCCTATCAGCATTATTAATTCTTGGCTGTAACCCTGGAACATAATCATGTAATTCCTTATGTCCATCTGAGTCTTACAGCGCTTCTTTATACTGCCGTCAATCTCTTTAAAAAAGCTGTCATCTATATTGTATAAGTCCTGAATCAGCTTTTGGCAGGCTTTCTTCTCGCCGATTCCCAGCTTGTTGTTCACTGTTGCTAACTTCAGGCTACGTTTGAAAGCCATCAAGTCGGGAAGGGCGGTTGGATTGGAAATACCTACTTGGGCGGCAATTGCTCCTTGGAAATAAACACGGATGAGGGTCATGAAATCTTCCATGCCACCAACTTTTACCTTTTGCTTCTTTCCAAATATTTTTGAAAATATTCCCATTTTTTGATTATTGATTAATGTTTGTTGTTATAAGCCTTCATGATGTTATGATTAATCAATTGGGCAGGCTCATAAACATATCTTTGCAAAGATAACAAATTTTATTCAATTATTCAATTATTATCAAAACTTTTACCTACATCTTTTGATCACCACAAAAAATGTTACTAGAATTGGAAGTAGATAAAAGGTTGCACATCAGCACTCTTAACCTGAATGACAATGAAAATAACTACAACTATCAGCAATGCTTGCCCAATCAATGGCATATTGGTTATTCTGGACTGGAAGTAATCGCTGTAGCGGGCTGGCAGAAAATGACTTACTAGGCCTATTAACATTAACAGGGCTACACCCCAGTATCCACCAATCCATTGGAACAGAACGTCAAGACTGAAATTGTTTCCTATATTCCATATGAAAGTCAAGGTTGAGTCCATGTCTGGACTACGGAACAATATCCATAGGAAAATGAATATGTGGAATGTGATGAATGTGCGAATAAAACCATGAAAACCACTTCTGCGAGTCGCTATGTTGTATGCCGGATTGAACTTACGGCGTATTACCATATAAAGCTTCTCAATTACGAGCAATAAGCCGTGCAAACCACCCCATAAGATGAATGTCATGGAGGCTCCGTGCCATAAACCGCCTATCAACATGGTCAACATCAAGTTCACACACTGGCGGAACAAACCATGACGATTACCGCCAAAAGAAATATATACGTAATCTTTCAACCAGGATGACAGACTGATGTGCCAACGACGCCATGCCTCTGTGATACTCTGCGATTTATACGGAGCGTCAAAGTTCTTTGGAAATGTGAAACCAAGCATTAGGGCTATACCTATTGCCATGTCGGAGTAACCTGAGAAATCGCAGTATATCTGGATGGCATACCCATAAGTGGCTAGTAAATTCTCCATGCCTGTATATAAGTCTGGCTGATCAAACACTCGATCCACGAAATTAACGCTTATGTAATCCGATATTACGGCTTTCTTGAACAAACCAACGATTATCAGGAATATGGCACGACCAAACATCTCTTTCGACACGAATAGTGGCTTGCGGATCTGAGGGATGAAATCTTTAGCCCGAACTATGGGACCGGCAACTAATTGTGGGAAAAAACTTACAAAAAATGCATAGTCAAGAAAATTGTTCAAAGGCTTGAGATTACCCCTATAAACGTCAAATGTATAACTCATTGACTGGAAAGTGAAGAACGATACGCCTACTGGAAGAAATATGTCTAATGCATCCCAATGACCGCCGGTGATGTTTGCCCAGCATTCACCAAAAAAGTTCGTGTATTTGAAATATATGAGTATCCCCACATCTACAAGAAGGCTCAGACTCAACAAGAGACGATTGGAAGGGAGCTTTTTGGCTTTTACCGAATCTTCACTTAATAAGCCTGCTTGGGCGTTGTTTTTGTATATCAGGCGAGCAAGTATGAAGTCGGATAGACTGACTATGAATAGCAGGAAAAAATATGTACCGCTACTTTTGTAATAAAAAAAATAGGAGAATGCCGTGACAAACAGTAAGCGGAGTGTGGTCTGCTTGCCCAATATGTTGTAAATTAATGTGAAGCCAAGAAAAAGAAACAAGAATATTCCTGTCGAAAAAATCATTGGATTTTGTGGGTCGTACACAAATTGGTTTAAAACGGATTGACAATCTATATCAAACATTTCTTTTGGATATTATTGTGTTTAATTTTCTTTTTAAGTCGTTTATCGATTTATTCTACGACGGTCATAATTCATTTTGCCGTTCATCAGCACGTCGTATAAGTGTTGGGCTAAATATTCGCCACCTTTGAAATTGATGTGGGTTAAATCTTTGGCTGCCATGTTCTTTGAACATAAGTCGCTAATGGCGCCTTCGCCGCCAAGTGACTCGCGAATGTCCCAAAATGCAATGTGCTCATCGCTGGCTAATTTCCGCTGATATTTAATCAGTTCAACCACACCTCGCATGGTTTTGCCTGATTTGCCGTTCTGACCCCTGTCGCTACAACCTAAAATCAAAATGCTACTTTTAGGGAATGTGCTTTTCAGTAAATCTATGCTCGAGGCTAAACGATTGGTATAATCGCCATAATTGGTCCTTTTGCTTGAAGCGGTATTCAAACCATATTCCAGGATTATCAAATCGTATGAACGTAATTCAGACATTCGGCTCAACATTGATTGGGAAAGAGAACTTATATATGTGCCGTCTCCACCCCTTAAACTGAAGTTGTCTAAACATATACCTGTCTTGCCATCCATACTGACACCATATACTGTACCTCTGCCAGAAGCCGTTATGTTCACCTTGGAAATATTACCACTGTGGGTAAAACGCTGCATTCCGGATGTGCCGTCTGATGTGTGACTGGAAGGAATAGTGTCGTTCAAACGGACTTGAAGCGATAACGAAGGCGACATGTCGGCAAATATACTTATTTCATCCACCCAAGACAAACGCTTGCCATATTTGTTGTTTTGGCATGTCAAGGTCAAACTGGCATTCGTCAATGGAATGAAATAACTACCGGCAATGCTTGCGAGATTACTTGAATAATCTTTCTTGACGCGGGCACAATGGGATTCCCATCCGCTGTTGTTTATATTTACCGTATTGCGAAAATGTTCGGATATGCATGAAACTTCTACCCAACCTACTCCTCTACCACCATATTGCGATTGAAGGGTGTCGCGCAGAGCAGATGTGAGGATGTCACCTTCTATATAGGAATCCCCGAAAAAAGCAATGCGTACTTGACGATCATGGCTTGAATCCAAGGCTCGATAGAATTTGTCCATCTCCCGATGAACTCCGGTGGAATCTGCGAAATCTTCTATCGCTATCATGCCGTCAGGAATGCTGTCTTGATAGTTCGTCTGCATGATTTCTATGGATTCACTTTTGTCGTCAGAAATGTCCGAGACGCCCTCTAGGCTGTCCATACGTAATTCAGCAATGGTGTTTCCTAAAGAATCCTTGTCTAATATATCTTCAATGATGTCAATTCGCTTGAGATAGTTCCCAAAAAAATTAATGCGCGGAAGAAAAAACAAACATAGAAGTATGATTATTATTAAAATTGTTATAAAAAAAGATTTTCGTACGTTATTCTTGCTATTTCCCATTGTAAATCAACCTTTTATCTCAAAAACTTATTGACGTTTTTCCATAAACGTGAAAAAACTATGCAAATTTAGGAATTATTTTATAATAATACCTCTTATTATCTTATTTTATTTTTATGATAAAAGATTTTATTCGTATTCGTACGTAACCTCAAATCTATAACTGAATTTAGGCAGGTTCTAATAATTAGCTTTAGGTTGTGTTTACGCTGTTTTTGAGCAGATTTGTCCGCCAATCACGCAGAAGCATAGCAAGCTACGCTTCAAGGGATTAAGGACAAAGATGACTAAATGAAACCAACACTAGCAAATATAATTCATAAGGATTTTATTAATATGCCTTTAACTATTTTTCTAAGGATTCATATAATTTTTCTATTGCTAAATCCGCATTTCCTGTTTCTTCTAGCAATGTCACGAATTTTGACCCGATTATGGCTCCTGATGAATTTGACTGAGCCGCTTCCAATGTTTGATGGTTCGAAATGCCAAATCCTATCAACCTGGGATTTGATAAAGACATCGAATTTATTTTTTTGAAATATGCTTGCTTATGAATGTCAAATTCTTTTTGAGCGCCAGTGGTGGAAGCGGACGAAACCATATATATGAAACCGTCTGTGTTTGAGTCTATAAAACGAATGCGCTCGTCGCTTGTGTCGGGAGTCACTAACATGATGATACGTAGATTGTATCTGTCGGCTATTGGCTTGTAGTTCTCCATGTAAGCTTTGAAAGGAAGGTCGGGGATAATCATCCCGTCAATACCTATTGCTGAACACCGATTGCAAAATGATTCAAATCCGAAATGCATGATTGGGTTAAGATAACCCATAAGTAATAGTGGTATATCCACTTCCTTGCGTATGTCGTTTAGTTGATTAAAGAGAATTTGTAAGCTCATTCCGTTCTTCAAGGCTTTGCTTGAAGCCATCTGGATTACTGGACCGTCTGCCATCGGATCTGAAAATGGAACCCCAATCTCTATCATATCTACACCCTTGGAAGCCAGGGCCTTAATGATATCTACAGTACTCCCAAGAGTAGGATGACCCGCACAGAAATATATTGACAATATATTCTTTGCTTTATCTTTGAATAGTTTGTTGATTCTGTTCATTTTCTAATCTTTTTATAAAGGTTTTTAATAATTCTGCGTTTTTGTGACCGGGATTTGTTTCGAAAAGAGAGTTCAAGTCGATTCCTGCAAATCGTGGATGGCTTATTTTTGAAATGACAGATGTATCGGAAGGGCCTATCCCACCACTCAATATAAATGGCTTTTCTCCATTGTAATTGGATAAATATGTCCAATCGAATTTCATGCCGCTTCCACCATGTTGGGCACATCGGTTTTCGAAAAGGAAATAATCAACTAAGTATTCATACTCCGATGTCTGGTATATGTCATCTGATTTTGATATGTGAATACATTTGATGATTTTTGTACTGACATCCAATTGGTTTCTCAATTTTTTGCAATATTCTACATTCTCTTTGCCATGAAGTTGAATGTAGCCCAATTCATATTCTAATGCTTTTTTAATTACCTCGTTGATAGGCATATCTACAAATACGCCAACACGTTTACAATGTTTTGGCAAATAAGAAGGTTTCAACTTGACATTCCTGGGAGACCGAGCATAAAAGATGAACCCCATCCAGTCTATCCCTAATTGCTCTATTTCACGAATATTATCGCCATCTAGCATTCCGCATACTTTTATAATCATAGCTATGATTCTATGTCTGTAATAAATTGTTTTAGGGCATATCCAGGATCCTGACTACGCATAAAAGTCTCTCCGATAAGGAAACCACGGAAACCGACTGAACGTAAGTCCTTAACGGTAGAAACTGACGATATCCCACTTTCTGATACCAATACATAATCTGTTGGTAATAATGGAGCTAGATTGAAGGAATTCTCAACGTCGGTTTTGAAACTACCAAGATTGCGATTATTGACACCTACCATGTCTATGTTATCTCCTATATAATCTAATTCCATCTCTTCGTGAATCTCTAAAAGAACTTCTAAACCTATTTCGTGGGCTAAAGAGGATAGCCTTTTACATGTGTTTATGTCAAGATCTGCTGCTATCAGCAATATGGCATCGGCTCCTATCAGTCTTGATTCATATATTTGATATTCGTCTATTATGAATTCTTTTCTCAAGATTGGAGTGGATATAACCGACCTACGGGCTGTTGCTATATAAGACACGTCACCACCAAAGTATTCTTTATCGGTCAATATGGATATCGCACTGGCTCCATTTTGTGAATAAGATAAGGGAATCGAATCGACTCTACCTGTTTCTTTGATCCAACCCTTAGAGGGAGATTTGCGCTTAAATTCTGAAATTATGCCGCTATTTGAATTAAGAAGACTTGATGACATGGATATCACTTTATGTGGCTCCGACATCATGTATTTTTCAGTGGCTTTGACCATTTCCACAAGAGATAACGATTCTTTTTGAATCTTCAGTTCTTTTCGCTTATTGGCAATAATTGCATCTAATATGTCCATATGATTGTAAATGAGATTCTTTTTAATATTGTTAAGAATAAATGCTCCTTGTTTGCCATATAAGCATTATCAACTGTTAATCTCCACAAATTTCTTCATGCATACTAATGCACGTCCACTATCTAGTGATTCCTTTGCTTCATTCAGAGATTCCTCAATGCTGAGATTCGGATTCATCACGCTTATGCCGCACGCCGCATTTGCCAGGATAACTTCTTGCTGAGCTTTTGTACTTTTCCCCTCAAGAACATCATCGAAAATCTTCAGGGCTTCCTTGGCTGTCGTGCCACCATAAATGTCCTCAGGCTTTACATAATCAAGTCCCATCTCTTTTGGTGTATATACCTTCTCGAAATGGTTGGTCGCTAATTTAAAGCCACTCGTAAGTGATATCTCATCATAACCGTCGTAACTCGTTATGACGCCATAGTTGTCACCAATCTTCTGGTGGATGCTTGTGTATAAACGCATCTGACTCTGGTTGGCTGTACCATGAAGTGAGTTCTTTGGACGACATGGATTCACAAGGGGACCTAGAAGATTGAAACATGTCGGCACTTTCAAGGCTTTGCGAGTGGGACCAACGAATTTCATCCCATATGCGAAGAGGGGTGCGTGAAAATAGCATATCCCGGCTTCATCAAGAGAACGTTTGTGGATGTTGGCATCGGAACTGAATTTCACTCCATGGCCTTCAAGTACATTGCTGGCTCCACTCACCGATGTGCTGGCACCATTACCATGCTTGCTGACTTTGTAACCGGCACCGGCTATCACAAATGCTGAACAAGTGGAGATGTTGAACGTGTTCTTGCCGTCACCTCCTGTTCCTACTATGTCTAATGTATTATAATCCGACAAGTCAACGCCTTTGCCAGTGTCTAGCAGACCGTCGCGGAAACCAAGCAATTCGTCAACTGTAACACCACGCATCTGGATGCCCATCAATAAAGCGGATATTTCCTGTTCGCTGTATTTCTCTTCTGTGATTCTCAACATTATGTTGTGAGTGTCCTCACGGCTCAGTTCATGACCTTCAATAAGGCTCTGTAAATATTCTTTCATACTGATTCTCTTTTATTTAATTAATTAATAAAGTTTGTTCTTTCAAGTTGGAGAGCCAGCGACCCGCCGGCAATAATTGTTGAAGGCTTAATGCCTGAAAACAATATAAATAGTACAATCTATGAACTACCTAAACTTATAGTTAACTTATTCCCGTAGCCAATTTCTTATAATTTCATAACCGTTTGGAGTAAGAACGCTCTCCGGATGAAATTGAACTCCGCGTACATCTAATTCTCTATGACGTATTGACATTATCTCGCCGTCATCGCTTATACTTGTTACCTCCAGACAATCTGGAACACTGTCACGGTTAATTACCCATGAGTGATACCGACCTACATCCATCTCTCGTGACAAACCATCAAATAGTATGTCATCGGATATGACACATATAGGGGTGGAAACACCATGATATACTTTATCTAAATTCTGCAGACTGCAACCGAATACTTCACCGATTGCTTGAAGACCAAGACATACGCCTAAGATCGGCTTTTGGCCAGAGTATGTGCGTATTACGTCAAGGAGTAAACCGGCTTCGCAGGGAATACCGGGACCGGGAGATAGTATGATCCTGTCAAAAGCATCTAATTCATCCATCTTAAACTGGTCGTTACGAATTACTGTCACATCATGACCTAAACTCCTAACAATATGAAACAGGTTGTAAGTAAAGCTGTCGTAATTGTCTATAATTGCTATCTTCATTTTATTGTGATATGTTAATTGACTATTTTATTTCTTTCTATGTTTCAGTTGTTTACATTGTTGCTTGTGGCAACTACCATTCAACAAGAAGCCATCTCTATGGCTTTCCTCAAGGCGCCCAACTTGTTGTTTACTTCTTGAAGTTCGTTTTCTACATTGCTTTGTGCTACAATACCTCCACCGGCTTGAAACCACAACTCGTTGTTACGGCTTACAAATGTACGAATGGTTATTGCTTGGTTTAAATCACCGTTTATGCCGATAAAACCAATGCAACCTCCGTATGCTCCACGGTTGTGTGGCTCATATTCGGATATTAATTGCATAGCACGAACTTTGGGGGCACCTGATAATGTGCCGGCAGGGAATGTGTCGATAAAGGCTTTTATTGAATCTGCACCTTCGTCTAAAACTCCACTGACTCTGCTTACCAAATGAATTACATGGGAATATGATTGAAGATCTTTGTAGAATACCACTTTCACGTCGTGACAGTTTCTGCTTAGGTCATTACGTGCCAAATCCACCAACATCACATGCTCGGCATTTTCTTTAGGGTCGTTCTGAAGCTTGAGTGAATTCTCTATGTCTGTTTTGGTGTCTCCAGTTCGTTGGGTGGTGCCGGCGATAGGGTCTATATATGCCATCCCTGAATCTATTTTACAGTGAGTTTCAGGAGAAGAACCGAAAATGCGAAAACCGCCGAAATCAAAATAAAATAGGTATGGAGATGGATTTATACTTCTCAGGGAACGATATAAATTGAAATCATCACCTTCAAATGACTGGATAAAACGGCGAGAGAGAACTATCTGGAATACATCGCCACGCTTGCAGTGTTCTATACCTTTGCGGATGTTGGCTCGATGCTCGTCGTCTGTCAAGGTGGAATAATAGTTGCCGATTGGTTTAAACTGATATGTCTGAACGGGCTTGTGAAGTATTATATGATCTATTTCATCTATATCACCGCTTTCACCATCTCCTGTCAGTTCAATGATAATCATTTCGTTACTGAAATGGTCAAATAATATTATATCTTTATATAGTATATACTGTAGGTCGGGGGCGTCATTCTCTTCCTTGGTCTCGTCCTTCACATTGATATCTTCAAAATAACGTACTGAGTTGAATGTCGTATAACCGTATAGTCCGCAATATTTGGAATGAGCGCCGGATATTTGGAAATGGCTCAAATAATCATTTATGGCATTTTCTGCCTTATATGTTTTGTTGATTGGATGTTCTGTACGTGTACCGTCTGGATACTCTGAATACGCCACACCATGAGAAATACTTATGCTGCCTATAGGATGGAATCCGATAAACGATTTTGAATTGTCACTCCCACGATAGTCCGAACTTTCCATTAAGGCTGATTGTGGATATTCGTCCCTTAGCTTTATATAGGCACTTACTGGAGTTACCAAGTCGCCCAGAACCTTTTTGTGTTTTGTCTTATATATATACATGATTTTTTGTTTTAAACCGAATGATCGATTGGGGTTTAATTTGTTCTCTAATAATAATCAACCTTTTATTTTCATTTTAATACTTCTAAATATGTGTTCAAATCTTTGTCGCCCCTGCCGCTAACCGTCAAAACGACTACATCGTTTGGATTGAATCTCAATTTTTGCAATGCACCTAAAGCATGAGCCGACTCCAATGCCGGGATTATTCCTTCACTGCGAGTTAGTTCAAAAGCCGCTTCAAGCGCCTCGTCGTCATTTATGGCTAATACTTTTGCACGGCCACTTTCATAAAGATGACAATGAATCGGACCTGTGCCAGGATAGTCCAGACCGGCTGATATACTATATGGCTCTACTATCTGACCATCGTCGGTTTGCATCAGCTTGATAAGAGAACCATGTAATATGCCATCAGTGCCTATTTCCATTGAGGCGGCTGTTTCTTTGGTTCCCATTCCCTTGCCTCCAGCTTCTGCCAACACGATATTCACTCGCAAGTCATCTAAATAGTGATATATGCTACCGGCTGCATTGGAACCTCCGCCTACACAAGCTATTAGATAGTCAGGATAGTCACGGCCAATCTTCTCTTGTAATTGCCATTTTAATTCTGAACTTATCACGCTTTGCATTCGAGCCACCATGTCCGGGTATGGGTGAGGACCTACTGTACTGCCTATTATGTAAAATGTGTCGAATGGATTGCAACACCAGTCTCGAATGGCTTCATTTGTCGCATCCTTGAGCGTTTTGTTTCCAGAATGAACTGATCTTACCTCGGCACCAAGCATTTTCATCCTTTCTACATTTGGACGCTGGCGAGCTATATCTGTCGCTCCCATATAAACCACGCATGGCATATTCATTAAAGCGCACGCTGTCGCTGTTGCTACACCATGCTGGCCGGCACCGGTCTCAGCTATGATGCGAGTCTTACCCATTCGTTTTGCAACTAATATCTGACCTAGGGAATTGTTGATCTTGTGGGCACCGGTATGATTCAAATCTTCACGTTTAAGATAAAGATTACATCCATATTTCTCGCTCATACGTTTGGCATAATAGAGTGGGGAAGGACGTCCTACATAGTCTCTCAACAACATCTTGAATTCTGACTTGAAATCATCACTCTCCATGATGGGAAGATAGGCTTTACGCAACTCATCAACATTACGATATAGTATCTCGGGTACGTAAGAACCTCCATACCTACCATAATATCCATCTGAATCTACATAATAATTCATAATATCATTGATTTTGTTTAATTACAATTTAAGGAATCTAAATGCTTCTGGATTAATATTCTCTATCTAATGTAAATTGATAATAAAGTATGTGTTATTAAATATAAATATATTATTTCCTATTCTCAATGAATAAAACCCTATTCCTATTGCATAGCAAAACGGAATCTGCCGTAAGGATGACAGATTCCGTTTTATTGATTCTCTATATTACTTATCAATTATCGGCACGTGCATTCTACTTACGACTATTAAATCCCAAGTTCTGCCAACGCCAATATTTGTTGAAAGTTATCATTTTTATTTATTTTTTGCAAAGTAAATGATTTTATTTGAAATTGCAAAGAAAATTGATGAAAAAATTATAAATTATTACATTTTTTTTGGAAAATGCTGCGATTTGTTAATAAGAGCGTGCTATTAATACCCAATTCTTTGCCGGTTTACCACTGACCATATCTACACCTGGCTTCTGCTCAAATCCGAATGGTACGCAACGAATGGTTGCTTGCGTGTCTTCTTTTATTTTGGCTTCGGTTTCGGCTGTTCCATCCCATGGACAATAGAAGAAACCACCGTCCTTTACCTTTGACTTGAATTCTTCGTAGTTGTCGCATTCATATATGTGACTGTCGCGGAATTCAAGTGCTTTATTATATATGTTTGCCTGTATGTCATCAAGAAGAGTGGCTACGTATTCCACTATGCCTTCTATGGCTACGGTCTCTTTGGATAATGTGTCACGACGCATTATCTCTATCGTGCCGTTTTCCAAATCACGTGCTCCTAATACCAGTCTCACTGGTACACCCTTCAACTCGTAGTCGGCGAATTTGAAACCTGGACGTTTGTTCTCGGTATTGTCATATTTCACACTAATACCCAGTTTCTTCAGACCTGACATTATCTCTTCGGCTTTTGAATTTAGAAGAGATAGTTGTTCGTCAGTCTTCCAGATTGGAACTATAACTACCTGCAATGGGGCCAATGCCGGAGGCAATACCAAACCGTTATCGTCGGAGTGGGTCATTATTAATGCGCCCATCAAGCGGGTGCTGACACCCCAAGAGGTTGCCCAGGCATATTCTGGCTTGTTTTCCTTGTTCAAGAACGTCACGTCAAAGGCTTTGCCGAAATTTTGGCCAAGGAAATGGGAAGTACCGCTCTGAAGGGCCTTACCGTCTTGCATCATCGCTTCTATGGTATATGTGTCTAAAGCGCCGGCAAAACGCTCGGTCTCACTCTTTACACCCTGGATTACTGGCAATGCCATATACTTCTCTGCAAATTCTGCATATATCTTGATCATCTGGCGTGTCCTTTCTTCGGCCTCCTCCTTTGTGGCATGAGCTGTATGACCCTCCTGCCAGAGGAATTCTGAGGTACGAAGGAACAGACGAGTACGCATCTCCCAACGCATCACGTTGCACCATTGATTGCATAAAATTGGAAGATCACGGTATGACTTTATCCAATTTTTATATGTGTTCCAGATTATAGTCTCCGAAGTAGGACGGATAATCAATTCTTCTTCTAACTTGGCGGATGGATCTACTACAACACCATCACCACTCTCGTTGGTCTTCAAACGATAATGAGTCACTACTGCACACTCCTTTGCAAATCCTTCAACATGCTCTGCTTCTCGCGAAAGGAATGATTTTGGTATCAAAAGTGGAAAATATGCATTTTGAACGCCGGTCTCTTTGAACATGCCGTCCAATATGTGTTGCATCTTTTCCCAAATGGCATAACCGTATGGCTTGATTACCATGCAACCGCGAACTTCACTTTGCTCTGCCAAATCTGCTTTGACCACCAACTGATTATACCACTCTGAATAATTTACACTGCGTTTTGTCAGCTCTTTTAATTCTATTGCCATAGTTCTGGTGTTTCTGTTGTTCTTCTTTTTTGTTGTTTTTCTTTATTGAGACTAATTTATGCAAATTTACGCATTATTTTCTAAATTTATGATATAAGTTGTAAAAATTCATTTTTCTGTTTATTTTAAAGGTTTATTTTTGGTTTAAACTATTTTTATGTATATATTTGCATTAAATATTGCAAAGCAATGCAATGTCTGTTTTTGGAATAATTCTTTTATTTTCTAACTTTAATATTTTAATTATGAACAAAATGACATTTGGAGCTTTTGCTCTTTCTATTTTGATGGTTTTTTCAAGCTGTGACCTTACTAACACTACTAAAGGACTTGGAATCGGTACTGGTAGCGGAGCACTGCTTGGTGGCATCGTCGGACATCTAATTGGCAAAGATACTAAAGGCACTGTCATCGGAGCCGCCCTTGGTGCTGGTGTTGGTGCTGGTGCTGGATATCTTATTGGGCATAAGATGGATAAAGCCAAAGAAGCTGCACAACAGGCTCTGGCTAATGCACAAGTTGAATCTATAACTGATGCTAACGAACTTCCTGCTTTGAAAATCACTTTGGATTCAGGTATCCTATTTAGTTCTGGTAGCTCCGAACTTACATCCACTTCAAAGGCTGCACTAGATAAGTTCGCTACCGATGTGCTCATACCTAACGCAAATATGGATGTTGCCATCATGGGACATACCGATAACGTCGGATTCAAAGGTGTCACTTCTCAAGACGAGAATGACAGAAGAAATCAAGAACTTTCTCTAGCGAGAGCTGGAGCTGTTTCTAACTATCTTGTCAATAAAGGTGTTCTACCTAAGCAAATCAAGGCTGTTGAAGGGTTTGGACCATTCCAACCTGTTGCTAGCAATGATACTGACGCTGGTAAAGCACAAAACAGACGTGTGGAAGTATATATGTATGCTTCTGAGGAGATGGTTAAGGAAGCTGAAGCCGGAACGCTTAACTAATATGTAATTCTTGACAATTACTTGTAGCCAGAACTTTTTCAGGTTCTGGCTTTTTTAACTTCTATATTATCTAGATTCGATTTTTCATGGCAAACATTTTGTTGTTAACTTTTATTTCGCTTATTTTCAATGATTTTTGCATTCTATTTGTAAATATTATGTAATTTTTCATTTTGATGTTCGTTTATTTTATGGGGTGTTCCATAAAATAGTTTCAGATGATTTATAGTTTATTAGCGAGTAGATAGGTTCTAGCAGTCGTAGATACATGGCGAATTATGCTTCAAGCCAAAAGATATAGATGACACTAAGCAAATGAAAGGATCGAAGCAATATTGAAACCGGGATAATGAAAATTAATTTACAGAAATGCCCTTATATGTATCGCTTATAACTTTTGCTTGATGAATTTGGTATTTATGGATTTGAATTCATTGGCTCTTGGAAATTAACTAATTAATGTCGAAAACTGGTAAAAATAAAGAAGACAAATATCCAAAATCTATTTTAAAAAGATTTTTTAAAGGTATTTGGAAAACAGTCAAATGGACAATGATTCTTTTCTTTGTCTCATCTTTGCTTACTGTAATCATATACAAATGGCTCCCAGTTAAATTCACTCCACTTATGTTCATACGAAATTGTCAACAAACTTTTGATGGGAAGGAGGCGAGAACTGAACACGAATGGGTGCCTTTGGAAGATATTTCACCATATCTGCCATTGGCAGTTTGGGCTAGTGAAGACCAAAATTTCTTCAATCACCATGGGTTTGATTTTGAGGCAATTGCAACTGCATACCAAGAGGCAAAGCACGGGGGCAGACGAAGAGGAGGTAGCACCATTTCACAACAAACTGCTAAGAATGTGTTCCTTTGGCCTAATGCATCATGGTTTAGAAAAGGATTGGAAGCTTATTTCACTGTTTTGATTGAATTGTTTTGGTCTAAAGAACGTATTATGGAAGTTTACCTCAATTCTATTGAAATGGGGGATGGAATTTATGGAGCTGAAGCTGTTGCTAAACTGCATTTTGGGACTACTGCTAAAAAACTTTCTCAAAAACAGTGTGCACTCATTGCCGCATCATTGCCTAACCCATTGAAGTTCAATAGCGCAAAACCTTCTCCATATATGTATAAAAGACAAAAATGGATATTGAAACAAATGAAGAATCTTGGAAATTATCCAACTCATGTGAAGGGAGACTGAAGCTTATGACTATGTGACGAATAAAATTACTGATATGCGAGTGTCATATAATGTGTGACGTGTTACGAATTAATTTAAACATCTTTTAACACTTAATAATTTTGACTATGAGAACATTTTGTATTTCTTTATTCTTGATATTTTCTTCGACATTATTTGCACAGGAAGAGAATGTTAAGCTTTCAACTAAGGATTCCTATGATAAACTATGGAAAATGGTTGAAAAATACAATGGTGATGATTTGCCAAAATCTGTGGACAATGTCTCTGACGTGATTCTAAAAAAAGCTTCCAAAGATTATAGTTTTCAAAATTTTGCAAAGGCTTTTTTGATTAAGGCTAATGCAAGGATGCGCATTTCAACTGATAGTATTCTTGTTGATGTGGCACAAATGGAGCAATTGCTTTATACCCCGACGGTAGCCAAAGGTGATGATTCGGCTCAGAAGACTGCTATTATGAATGCTTTACTTGCATCTGTCTATTCTTCAATTCGATATTCCTCACTTGTCAGAAGTAATGATGAGCTACGTCGGGAATGTATTGAAAAAACGAAATTCCACATCGATGAGGCTCTCAAGAATAAGAAACAATTGGCTAATGCAGATGCCATGAAATATAAAGAATTGTTTGAGGTGGGACAGGATAGCAAACTGTATAATAATGACGTGCTATCGCTTATCCTTTATTTCTATGATGTTAATGGCTATTACAAAGTAAATGCTATTGAGCCAAATGAAACTCTGACTAGACACCTTGAGCAAGCAATGGAAATATATCGAGAACTCAATATGCGTGACGCTGCTTTGCTCATTCAAATGAGAATATGGGAGGTGCAATCAAATAACGAGAGTAATTCTACTCGTCTGAATAGAACTGACCATTTGAATAATTTGAAAAAAATGTTTGAAGATAATGTGGATGTTGAAACTGGAGCTGATGCATTCATCAAATATTATCAGATGGAAACGTTTGAAACAAAAAAGGATAGGGCTGACTTGCTCGAATGGGCCAATTCGAAATGGAAAGGTACTAAGTATGGAAAATACATTTCCAATTTAAAGGATGCTTTGTACGATAAGGAACTCTCCATTCATGTGGAGGGATATATCGTTGCTCATAAACAGTTCACTATAACAGTTAATCACTCGAATGTCAACCAGATGAATGTGACTATACGTAATAGTAAGAATCAACTTGTGTTCCAAAAGACATTATATGATGATTCTCCTTTGCCACAAGTCAGCAAATCGGATACTATTCTTACGTCATTACCTGCTCAACGATATACCGTCATTCTTGAGGCGGACGGAAAGAAAAGTCAGCGGGATTTTGTTGTAACCTCACAAAAGCTGGTCTCTTTCTGTTTCCCTGAAGGACGTACCGGAGTAACTGTTGTTAATGCCTTGTCTGGTATTCCACAGGAAAATTGTCAAGTGGTTTTTGGAAACCAAAAATGGATGAATGGCAAGTATGTCACCACAGACTCTGTCGTAGTTCGTACAGATGCTTATGGACAGGCGTTCATCAACTCACGCAATTTTTCGTGGGCATACGCAATGCTTAACGATGACGATATTAGCAATAAATGCTCATTGGCGGACATAAATAGATATTACATTAAGGATGTCAATGAGGATGATTTGATATATAAGACATTTACCGACAGGGCTATCTACAAACCTGGACAAACGCTACATGTAACGGGATATCTATATCTGAAGAATGGTGATGAGTATCAAGTTGTGCCAAATCATGATGCTAAAATTGTTGTGAAAGACCCTAATTGGCAAGTCGTTTATTCCACTACTCTCAAATCCGACGAATTTGGAATGGTAACTGATAGCATTAATATACCAACGGATCGCTTGAATGGTAATTTCTCTGTTACTGTCGGTGATGATACTCAATATTTCAGCGTGGAAGAATACAAACGCCCAACATTCGACATTTCTTTCGATGACATGGAAGGAACGTTGTCATTTGGCGATACTGTCACTGTCGTCGGAAAGGTCATGACTTTCTCTGGAGTACCGGTGCAAGGTGCGAAGGTTGTGGCTAATGTGAATCTAAAAAAATCTGATTTCTGGACACCGTGGAGGTATTCCAATGGAAACTGGAAACTTTTGGAGACGCAGGAAATCGAAACCGACGATGACGGAAAGTTTCATGTAAGCGTTTTTCTCGACGGTGACATGGCATCGGATAATGATTTTGAACAGATCAGAAATAATAGAAGCATCTTATTGTATAAGGTGTCTGCACAGGTGACGGATTTGGCGGGAGAAACACATGAGGACGAAACGGTTTTGAGAGTATCTGATTATGACTTTAATTTGAGAATTAAGATGGATGCACAGATTAACAGGGAGGATTCTTGTGAATTTGTTGTACAGGTTGTCAATGCGCAAGGCAAACTCGTTGATGCGGATGGAATATGGAAACTCAAAAGGTATGTTAAAGATGAGTCAGGGAATGGATTCGTCAATTATGAGGATACGGGATTTACTGGAGTATTTCAAGCCAATAAGCCTATTTGTTTATCCCGACTTGAAAACCTGCCTCTCGGCAATTATTTGATTTATGTTGAGGCGTTCGACAAAAAGAATCATAAATGTATGGACGAAGAGAGTTTTGTGCTTTTCTCAAAAAAGGATGATCCTATCACATTAAATAATGACTGGATATATTCTCCAAAGAATATTATTAGTGATGGAGAAGGACTGGACATCTTCTACGCATTGACTGCCGACAATCCTTACGTATATGCTTATGTTTTCTCGAAGAAAAAAGTGGAATGGCGCAGAATAGATGCTTGTAATAATAATGTGAAATATCTGCATCTCGATTTCAAAGAGGAATTTAAGGATGGTTTGACTGTATATCTGATGTATGTGAAAGATGACAAAGTGCATCAATTGAGCAAATATTTCACATATCAAACTCCTGATAAGAAACTTAGGTTGTCATGGAATACTTTCAGGGACAAACTCCTACCAGGACAGCAGGAAACATGGACTCTGTCTGTAAGAGATAAAGATGGTAATCCTGTAAATGCACAAATGCTTGCTACGATGTATGATGCTAGTCTGGATGCTTTACGCAGTAATGCCTGGAATTTTGGACTGCATTTTGATAGGTTTCACCCGAATGTTGATTCATATTCCAGCATCTCTGGATCTGCATATTGTTCATTTGCTTTGCCTTTTCAGAGTACCAACGTCTATTATAATGCTAGAACATTTAATCTCCTGTATGGATTTATGTCTGGTAGTAACTATTATTTTAATAAACGTGCTCCAAGGGCTATTCTTTCTAGAAATACGAATCAAATGGTAACTGGCGATTTGAATGATTTTGCAGTGGCAGAATTTGCGGCTGAAGAGAGCATTGATATGCTTCAAAAAACTGTTGCAGTAGAGAATAAGCAAGAGGTGACTGAGGCTGAAACCGAAGATAATTCCTCACAGGATATGATAGGACAAATTGATATAAGGTCTGATTTCAGAGAGACTGCTTTCTTCTATCCATCGCTTGTTACTGATAGCGATGGGAACGTAACTATATCATTTTCTTTGCCTGAAAGCCTTACAGAATGGAAGTTTATGGGCTTTGCTCATACAAAAGACTTAAACTATGGACTTATTAAAGCTAAAGCAATAGCCAGAAAAGAATTTATGGTACAGCCTAATATGCCTAGGTTCATCAGAACCGGTGACGATGCCACTATTACGACTAGAATCATAAACCAGGAAGAGAAGGCTATTGATGGTATTGCTAGAATGAGACTGATTGATCCGGCTAACGATGATGTGATATGTGAACAGAACGTGAACTTCCATCTGGAGCCTAATAAAACTACTTCCGTCGTTTTCGCTTACAAGCCTGACGACAAATACGATATGCTTATTTGTGAAATAGCTGGTGTCGCAGATGGCGTTTCAGATGGTGAACGTAACTGGTTGCCTGTTTTGCCTGACAAAAAACTCGTTACAGAAACTGTGCCCTTCTACATCCAGAATGAAGGAACAAAAGAAATTGATATTTCTTCTTTGTTTAACTTTAATTCGCCAATAGCGACAAATCGTAAGATGGTGTTTGATTATACCGATAATCCTACCTGGAATGTCGTTCTTGCTATGCATTCTGTTATGAACCCGACAGACGATGACGCCATTTCGTGGTCTGCGGCCCTTTATGCAAATTCCGCACTGCAACATCTTGCTAATAGAATACCAAAGTTAAGAGGGTTGATTCAAGAATGGAATAAAGAATCTGGCGATGAAACTACACTGCAAAGCGAATTGGAAAAAAATCAACAACTTAAAGATATCATTCTTCAAGAGGCGCCTTGGATGATGGAAGCGCAGTGCGAATCGGTTAATAAACGTCAGATGATTGACATGTTTGACGAAACTCTGCTTAATAGTAGAATAAAGCAAGCAAAAGATAAATTACATGATTTGCAACTTTCAAATGGTGCGTGGACCTGGTTCAAAGGTATGGAACCTAGTTATTTTACCACATTTGCGGTTTGCGACTTCATGGCTAAATTGTATGAATATATGAAGCGTACAGGGAATCTGATTGATGATGATGTAAATAAAATGTTGAATGATGGACTTGAATATCTCGACAACGAAGAACTGGACTATTATAATAAATATTTAAAGAAACACAAAAAGGAACTGCTTGGCAATACCTCTCTCCATTACATATATATGGTGGCTTCTACAGAGCATGAATCAAAGCGTGAAGTTAAGGCCATGATTAATGATTATCTTAAACGAATGAAGGGAAAGGCAAAACTACTGACTACATATGGAAAGGCCAATGTGGCGATTACATTGATCGCTTTCGGCAAGATAAAGGATGCCATACCGTATGTGAAATCCTTACGTGAATATACCATAACAAAACCTGGCATGGGACGATTCTTTGACGGTGAATCCACATACTATTCTTGGTGTGACTATAGGATTCCTTCACATGTTGCAACCATGAAGGCTTTCTTTGATACTAAAGATGTTTTCAAAGATGCTCAAGATTATCTCAATGATATGCAAATATGGCTCCTGAGACAGAAGCAAGTACAACAATGGAACAGCACTGTGAATACTATAAATGCAGTAGATCTGCTTCTGACAATTTCTCCGGAGACGTCATTCCATCAGGAAAAATTGCCAGTCGTGACCGTCGGAACTAACAACATTGAATTCGATAAGCAAACTGCAGGACTTGGATTCGTGAAATCCGTGGTCAGCGAAGATGTTGTCAAGAATACTATGTCATCTAGCAATCCAACCGTAACTGTCCAAAAGTTTTCACCTGGTATTTCATGGGGTTCGATCTTTGGTCAATCACTTGAGTCACTCGACAACATTAAGCAAAATGGAACTGAGTTGACTGTAGAAAGAAAATATTATCTTTATACTGATGGGGATTGGACTCCTGTTGATGAAAACTATGTTTATGACATTGGAGACAAAATGAGAATCAGACATATAATATCTGCCGACCGTGATATGGATTTTGTACAAGTCAGATCACAACATGCTGCTTGCTTGGAACCAATCAAAACTCATTCTGGATACCAACAACTTGGTGGTAGATATGGGTATCTTGCACTTCACGATTCATCTGCTGATTTCTTCTTCAGTAAGTTCCTAAAAGGAACTGCAACCATAGATCTTGACCTATATGTCACTTCTACAGGCAATTATTCTAATGGTATTGTAACTGTTCAATGTGCTTATGCGCCTGAGTTTGCAGGACATTCGAAAGGCTCCAGAATATTCGTTAAATAATTTCAACAATTTTGAAAATCTTTATGATGAGTCTGCTTTCCATTGTAGGCTCATCTTTTCTTATTACACTTACTTGTGTTTACACAAGTCCATATATAACTCTATTTATCAAAATTATTGTATTTTTCTCTTGTGTGCCCACACAAATCTTGATACATGTCAATAAATACTAAATAAAACCTAAGATTTAATCTAATTTGTTATTTCAGTTGTAGAATCATAAGTAAATTTGTAAAACAAAAATAAAAGATATTTTTTAAAACAGATATAATAGGTATTAAAGCATTTAAGGTTTTTGGATTTTTTTAGGACTTTAAGTATTGATGAAATTGATTAAGGTGAAGGATATTATCTGATTTAATATATTTATTTAAGGTGTTAAGTTTTATAAGGCATGTGAATGTCAAATTTTTGTTAATAAGTATTTGTAAGGTAGTTAGTATTAGTTTAGGACTCAATAGTAGTAGTTTGAAAGGTAATTTGATAAGATTGTTTTAGGATTAGTTAGGGTGGTAACCTCACCCAGGGGAAATGTTTTTCGTGAGGAAATGAATTTCCGTAGAACAAATTCACTGAAAATTGTAGATGCCTCATAAGTTGAGGCTCTACAAAATAAGGTGAGGATAAAATTTACATGAGAGATTAATTTTTAGGAACTAAAGCGGTGCTATGCATCGCTTTTTTTCTTTTTTAAGCAATACATTCCATCATTTCTAGTTTTTTATTTATATTTGCATTTGAGTAATTTTATATTTTCAACCTTAATTATCCATTTTTCATTTAAATGATACCGTTCCTTAATATTAAGAAAATAAATGGTCTGCATGAGCGACAATTGCAAGATGCGATTAAGAGAGTTGTTGATTCTGGCTGGTTTGTACTTGGTGATGAACTGAACTGTTTTGAATCCGAATATGCCAAATATATAGGTACGAATTATGCGGTTGGCGTTGGAAACGGACTTGATGCCATTACAATTATTTTTAAGGCGTATATTGAAATGGGCATATTGAAGGAAGGTGATGAAGTGATTATTCCGGCGAATACATTCATTGCTTCTGTCATTGCGGTTATTAGGGCTGGTTTAAGCCCCGTGTTGGCTGATGTGAATGAAGATACGCTTCTAATGGATGTGTCCAATCTTGAACATCTCATATCTTCGAATACCAAAGCGGTGTTGATTGTGCATCTCTATGGAAAATGCGCTTACTCTGCTGAAATTCACCAACTTTGTAAATCTCATGGGTTGATTCTGATTGAAGACAATGCACAAGCACATGGATGCCTATATGAAAATCGTAGAACCGGTTCGCTTGCTGATGCTGCCGCACATAGTTTTTACCCGGGGAAAAATCTCGGAGCTATGGGGGATGCCGGGGCTATTACAACTAACGACAAGGATTTGGCTGAAAGGGTTAAACATATATCCAACTATGGTTTCAAGACTAAATATTTTGCAAGTGTAGAGGGTTGTAATTCTAGAATGGATGAAATGCAGGCTGCCGTTCTGAGGGTAAAGCTAAAATACCTTGACGAAGAAAATAACATCAGAAAACATATTGCTGCCATCTACAATAAGGAAATTGATAATCACCTGATTGCAATACCAGACGTCAATCGGAAAATAGACAGTGTATATCATCTTTATCCAATTCTAACTCCATATCGTGAACAGCTCAGACAATTTCTTTACGACAACGGAATCGAAACTCAAATTCATTATCCAGTACCCCCACATAAACAACAATGCTTCCCTCAATTCAATTCTATATCGCTGCCGGTTACTGAAAAGATCGCTAATTGCGAACTTTCATTACCTATTTCGCAAGTAATGACGGATTATGAAATCAACAAAATACTCCGCGCAGTCAATTCGTTTTCAATTTAGTGCAACAAAGATAGGCATGTATGTCGTCTTACAAGCTTCTTCTTTAAAACGGCTTTTCTTTATTACACCGTATTTTATGTTTTTTATGTTTAGTAATTGATTTTTGCAATTACAATGTTTTTTATTAATTTTGCAAACTATTGTTTTGTATATAATTTAGTCTTTATGAAATTTTATTCCTTTATTTTATTCTTGCTTTGTAGCTTAAATACTTTAGCGCAGAATACAATTTTACAGCCAAACTACTTAAAACCTGGTGACAAGGTGGCATTGCTGTCTCCTTCTTATTATTTAGACGTTGCTCAGATAAATGTTGCAGCAAAGGTCATAAAGGAATGGGGGTTGGTTCCTGTAATTGGAAAACATGTGGGGAGTCTCTATGCTGGAAATTATGCCGGTAAACCCGAAGAAAGAGCTGAGGACTTTCGGAATGCCCTAGTAGATGAGGATATTAAAGCGATTATTTGTAATAGGGGAGGTTATGGTGCTATTCATTTGGCTGATTTCATACCTTTGGAGCTTTATAAAAACAACCCTAAATGGATTGTGGGATTTAGTGATATCACCACTTTGCATTCTTTCGAGAACGTATCCGGATGCATGAGCATTCATGCCACCATGCCTTCCTTTATTGCCAAAACAGAAGGTAAGGATATTTCATCTCAAATGCTTAAAGAACTCCTTTTTGGAAATGTACCTGAATACCATGTCCCATACAATCAATACAATGTTACAGGACATGCAGAAGGTGTTCTTGTCGGTGGTAATCTTGCTGTGTTATCTGCATTGGGAGGTTCTTATCTTGATTCAACTAATTTGGACAACATCATTCTATTCATTGAAGATATTGGAGAAAACAAAAGAAATGTAGATCGTCTATTTAACACTCTTAGAGTAAGAGGTGTTTTTAATAGGGTGAAAGCGGTCATTGTCGGCGATTTTCTAGAATCTAATAATGACCTTTCTTTCACAACGGTTGAAGAAATGTTGTCTCCTTATTTGCAGAAATTGAATATCCCGGTTTGTTGTGGATTCCCCGTTGGACATGGTGATGTCAATTTGCCTCTTGTTTGTGGTGCTGATGTTTGCCTGGATGTAAATCAGGATGAATCTATACTCTCTTTCAAGATCGAAGGAAAGAAATACATTGTTCAATATCCATAGTGACTAAATCAGATTTTTATATAAGATGTTGATAATTACCTTAATAATAGTTGTCATACTTGTTGGCGGTTATTTGTTAATGAGTGTTGATAAAATTAACCACATTAACAGGAGTGCCGTTGCTATGTTTACAGGCGTTATCGTCTGGATTGTTTACATGTTGGAAGGCTCTTCTTTTTTGAATCTCATGCATCCCGAAGATTTTCATAGTGATATGCCTATTCACAAGTTTGTCGCTGACAACATCATTATGAAATACATCACTGAAGCTTGTCAGGTCATTCTTTTTCTGATCACAACAAATACCATTGTTGAAGTTATGAACAACAATGGTGTGTTTGACCCCTTAAACAAGTGGTTGAGAATGAAGAATGGCAGAAAATTCCTATGGGCTTTATCTTTACTTACATTTGTCATTTCAGCTAATGTGGATAATCTTACTACAGTTGTTCTTATGATGACGTTTATGTGTAAGATTGTTGCTAATAACCGACAAAGACTTGTCTTTGCTTGTGTTATTTTGGTTGCTGCAAATTTAGGCGGCTCGTTTACTGTTATTGGTGATATGGCATCTTTAATGTTGTGGGTGAGAGGAGTCGTAACTCCTTCTGCATTTGCTTCTGGAATATTCTTGCCGGCATTTACAACATTGTGCGTTTTTAATCTGTTGATATCTTTTAAGATTAAAGGAAATGTTGAAACTTCATCAACTATCAATATGTTCAAGGGTGACGACTCGATTTTAAAACCATGGCAAACTATTACTATGCTGACAGTTGGATTGGTTGGCTTATGGTCTATTCCTACTTTTCATAGTATAACGGGGTTCCCTCCGTTTATTGGTGCCCTGTGCTTGCTTGCATTGATTTGGATTCTTGAATCGTTATTCACATATAAATTAAATGGGAACGTTTTGTTTGTAAGAAGAGACCACTTAAAGAACACGGAATTTATAAGTGTACAAATCATATTATATTATCTTGGTATTGTATTGGGAGTAGCCGCATTGACGGAATGTGGTGCTTTGGATTTCTTGAAAGATAGATATACGGCGGATTTGCACAATGTTTATGCTTACGGTGCTATTACTGGTATTGCATCATCTATCATAGATAATGTGCCATTCGTCATGTCTGGTATGAATCTGTTTCAATTGGATGAGTCTGGACTTTCTTCCGATTTCGTCCTAAATGGAAATTATTGGCAGATGCTTTCTTTCTGCAGTGCTGTCGGTGGATGCTTACTATATGTTGGAACATTGGCCGGACATGCTGTAATTGATATACAAAACATAAGGCTTGCATGGTATCTCAGACATGTTTTCTGGAGAGTGTTTGTTGCCTGGGGTTTTGGAATGTTTGTGTTTTGGTTAACTCATTGATTTATTTCTTATAAAATTGATGTGACATGATAAAATGTATTGGAATTTTGACCTCAGGAGGCGACTCTCCTGGAATGAATGCGGCAATTAGGGCGGTCACTCGTTCTGCCATTTCTAATGGGTTTAAAGTTAAGGCTATTTTTAGAGGGTTTGATGGCCTTATTAAAGGTGAAATAAAATCATTTACTACCGAAAGTGTAAGCAATATTATATATAGGGGTGGGACAATCCTTAAAAGTGCACGCTCAAAGGAGTTTACAACACCTGAAGGACGTAAAAAGGCTTACGATATGATGAAAGCGAACGATATTGATGCTCTTGTGGTCATAGGAGGTAATGGCTCTCTTACAGGTGCAAGATTGTTTGCCCAAGAATTTGACGTTACTTGTATCGGTATTCCCGGTACTATAGATAACGATTTATATGGTACAGATTTAACCATTGGTTACGATACTACACTTAATACAATAATACAGTGTGTTGATAAAATCCGTGACACGGCTAATTCTCACGAAAGAATTTTCTTTGTGGAGGTCATGGGGCGTGATGCTGGATTCTTGGCATTAAATAGTGCTATTGCTAGTGGAGCGGAAGCTGCTATTATTCCTGAAGATTTGTCCGAAGTCGATCAATTGGAACAATTTATAGGAAGAGGAATTAGAAAAAGTAAAAACTCAAGTATTGTAATTGTCAGTGAAAGCCCTAAATGTGGTGCCCTTTATTATGCAGACAGAGTTAAGAAGGAATACCCTCAATATGATGTTAGGGTTTCAATACTGGGACATTTACAGAGAGGTGGCTCACCTACAGCAAGCGATAGAATCATTGCTTCCAGAATGGGGGTAGGAGCCATCGACGCAATTCTTGACGGACAAAGAAATGTAATGATTGGAATAAGAAATGATGAAATAGTTTATATACCTTTTTCAGAGGCTATTCGTTCCGATAAACCTTTAAGTCCTAAACTGGTTAAAGTGCTTAATCAATTATCTATTTAATGCTTATGGCTGCAGGTCAAGACAGATGGGGCTTGGTGTATAGTGAAAAAACCGGACTTCAATTCAAGAAAAGATTACGAAAAATTCTGGCCTATCTGAATAATAAGAATATTCAGTATGATCTTGTCCATTCTGATGATAAGGATTCTGTTGAGAAACTAACTAGAATGCTTTGCAATAATGCTTACAAAACGGTAGTTGTTATTGGAGGTGACGGAACTATAAATGATGCTTTAAATGGTATTATGACTTCGGATTTTTTACATAAAGATTTTGCATTTGGAATAATACCGTCAGGTTCTGCTAATGACTTTATAAGATTTTGGGGGGTACAACCTAATGACTATAAATATGCCATTGATGCTATTGTTAAGAGAAATGTCAGAAAAATTGATGTCGGGGTTTTCACATTCGTGAAAGAGAGAAAAGACGCTCGTCGATATTTCTTGAATTGTGTTAATTTTGGCTTAGGGGCAAAGCTCATAGAACTAGCCAATAGCACCAAGGTTTTAACAGGTTCCCAAAGATTTTCAAATTTGATTACCATCATTAGCCAAATTTTCCAAAGAAAATCCTATAAAATACAATTTCTGACTGATTCTGAAACATTTAATAATAATGTGATGTCTGTTTGTGTCGGTAATACTTTTGGGTATGGACAAACACCTAATGCCGTACCTTACAATGGAATGTTGGATATGTCAGTGATCTCTCGACCTGAATGGTGGCAGTTATTTCAAGGATTTTGGCTGTTGGGCAAGGGACGATTTTTGAACTATAAGAATGTTCATCCTTATAGGATAGAATCGGCACGGTTTACAGATATTGGTAAAGCAAAAGTAAGTTTGGATGGAAGAATTCTACAATATAAGAATGTCACTCCTGTGACTGTTAACATTATTAAGGAAAATCTCCCTTTTATTATACCATGAAAAAAAGGTCGCATTATATAGATATGATGCGACCTTTTTTTGATTTGATGCAGTTTATTTAACTTTGTCAACTATTGCTTTGAATGCTTCATGGTTATTCATTGCTAGATTTGCAAGAGTCTTGCGATTTATTTCTATACCTGCTTTGTGAAGGGCTCCCATAAGTTGACTATAAGACATTCCTTCTAGACGGGCTGCTGCATTAATACGCTGAATCCACAATGCGCGGAATTCACGCTTTTTTAGTTTGCGGCTTACGTATGAATAGGTCAAACCTTTTTCGTAGGCATTTTTTGCTACGGTCCACACGTTCTTACGGGCACCAAATTGACCCTTAACGCGCTTCAAAATCTTTTTCCTTCTTGCACGTGATGCAACGTGATTTACTGATCTTGGCATAATTTTTTTGATTTTTGAATGTTAGCGCCACGGCATTTGATTCGTGAACTTTATGCTATACATTCGGTTAAACTTTGTTTTAATTTGGAAAGATGATTATTTAACGAAGAACTAATAGGTCTAGAACTTGTTTGCGATTCGCTTTCACAACGATTGTGCTGTGGTCTAGGTTCCTTTTTTGCTTCTTAGTCTTCTTGGTCAGAATGTGACTGTGATAAGCGTGTTGACGCTTAATCTTTCCTGTGCCTGTAAGCTTAAAACGCTTTTTGGCTGCTGCTTTTGTTTTTACTTTTGGCATTTTTTTTTGTTTTTAATTAATAATTACAGTGGCAACGTATATACCAGGACGTTACGCACATCAAGTTTACTTGTTATAGCTGATTTTCTGTTCCTCCGTCTCTTTCCAAGAGATTGAGAAATTTGCTAAACATTTCTTTTTTACAACAGCCCCAAAATCATCTTGTTTGCTTTATCAACAACCGATGTTTCCAGTGAAGCGAGGTAGATTTGTGTCGTTGCCTCGGAGTCATGTCCCATGCCTTCGCTGATGACTGACAAAGGAACATTCTTCGCCTTGGCAGCACTAGCCCAGGAATGACGTGCCACATACATAGTGAGTGGTCTTTGGAGTTTCAGCATCGTGGAAAGTTCTTTCAGACGATAGTTGACCAGATGCAACGCATTGTCATATTGTCTCCGTTCGTTACCTTGCTCTTTGATGATAGGGAGAAGATAGTCTGTCTTATTTTCAGGGTATTTGCCAATAATTTCAGCCATACACTTCTCCCACTTGATACTCAGTTCCTGTCCAGTCTTTCGTCTTCTATAAGTCAGGATTCCATTCTGAAGGTCGGACTTTCTGAGGTATGCCATATCCACGAAGGACATGCCTCTGGTATAGAAACTGAACATGAACATATCACGGGCAAGGTCCAGTGTTGATTTCATGGATAAATCCAACTCCTTCAAAGCCTTGATGTCTTTTATGGGAATTGCTCGCTTAACAGTCTTATCCACTCCAGTATAGACATGCCGGAAAGGATTGTTCTGTGGAGTCAGTCCTTTTTCAACAGCGCGGTTATAGACAGCCCGAAGGTTACGCATATAGAACGATATGGTGTTCATGCGTACACCTCTGGCTTTCAAGTAAGCTTCATACATGAGCATCATGTCAGAACTAACGCCATCGAGTGGCACATCCTGCTCGTCTCGGAATGCCATAAAGCTATTGAGTGTAGCAGTATAGGTTTCCGACGTGCGGACTTTACCCAGTTGCTTCAGTTGCACTATGACACCATGCATAAAGGTAAAGAGGGAGGACTCCTTGGTCAGTTTATGGAACATGGTGATCACATCGTCAGCTGTGAAGCGACGACGCTCCGTTTCCAACGAACGGACTACCTTTTCCAGACGGGCCACATCCCATGCCAAACGTTCTTGAATACCCAACAACAGGTTGGAACGGTTACCTTTTACGATAACGCTTTCCGACTCTGTATCCCATTCCTCAGCAAAGACCTTATAATCAGTATTCAGCTGACGGACTACCCGATTGTGGATAATCTGGAAATAGAGACCTCCCTCCTTGCCATTCACGGTAGATGGTCTGAATTTTATTTTTATTGATGTCATATTACCTGTTCAATAAATGTTTCAAACTACTATCGATGCAGTCCCCTTGATTTTTGAGGTTTCATCATGTGCCGTGCCATCCTGGCACAGCGAACAGCCCAGAGTATATCTTCTTCATCTTCTTTACGTCCCCAGTTGGAATCACAGGAAACGCCACCACCTCCATGACTCTCTGCATAATTGGTTGCAGCTGCTACAGACTGAACAAAGAGGTATATCCCTGTATTGAAGATTTGCGTTCCCCGTTCCAATAGGTCTTTGAGTAGAGTATCATCAAATAGGTTTTGGTCATGGGTGGTAAGCTGTGGCAACCTTCGCTGGAATTCTGTTACTACTTCACTTAAAATTCCTGCCGACAGTTCTTTTATAATCTGAACGCGCCCTTCTCCTGTAGAGATGTTAGCACTTTTCTCCAAATGGCGACTTGCCATACTGAGAATGTTGTAATCAGCTCGAAGATTCCCCAATTTCTGCTCGACGTTATGTAAAGTCTGCTTTTTGTCACGAATCTGCATATCAAAAAGTTCACAGGTAGTTTTCTTTTCGTCAATGGCCTTCTTTAATTCCTCCACATTACCCTGGCCCTTCTGCAACTGGAGTTCCAGGTGGTGGATTTCTGACTCGACATCTTTTTGTTGCTGCTCTAGATTTTCAATCATCGTGGTTAGTCCTTTCACTGCACGTTCTGCTTTTTGGATTTCAGCATTAAGGTCGGCAAGTGTCCTGCGTTTATCGTTTAGTTCCATTTCGAGAGCCATGTTTTCATGGAGTAGGTCACGACGATAGTTTTCCAACGAACGGTGTTTGGCACCAGTTTCTACCATGCTATCGCCTCGATTAAGTCCCCACTTTCGGTTAATCTCAGCCAAATGGTCATGTAGTTGTTTCATCCTTTGCCGGGCTGCATTGATGTCTTTTCCGCCAAACATATCCTTGGCAGACAGCCGACCATCGGGAGTAATCGGGACAATCATGCAATGTATATGTGGATTCAGTTCGTCAAGATGAACGATGAAGGATTTGATATTCTCCTCCCCGAACTCCTGGCATGAAAACTGGTAGATGTCCTGTGCCCATCGTTCTATGTCTGAATGGCGACTGATGTGGTCATTCTTGCCTTCTTCATTGATTACCTGATTACCAAAAGCAAGTTCCCGCATCCGTTCACGGTTGCCACCAAAGATGACGCTGACACATCGGACGGACTTGGCGTTTACTCGCCCTGTCACCCTTTCTTTGATGGCATTCTCTATCTTGTCACCAATACTACTTGACTTGTCAACGGCCTGTACTTTTCCTCCTTTGACAATCTCAAAATTGAGACGAGTACGTGTCGGGTCGTAGTTTGTTTTCGGGTCATCGGCCTTTCGCTTGAACAGGTCATCACTCCAGCGACGCTGGTTCTCGTTACTTAATGCTTTTTCGACGGACTGATGCTTCTGTATGTCCATCATTTGTTTTCTATCTGACATAATTTCTATTTCTGTGGGTTATTAAATTTGATTTCTATTTGTCCCTGTGAGCTTGCTCAAATCTATAGCCTGCCACTTACAGGCAGTGAAACCGACTTTGCTTGGTGTATTAAGCTCCACCCACAGGGAATTAGTATGCAAGCATACACGTCACAACATGCCATTAGTCTATTGAAAAACTGTCATGAATCATCCTCGACAAGTTCGAGGTCTAAGGCATCGATGAGTTTCCGAAGCGCAGGATTGCGTTCAATCATTCGCTGGAGAATCATCTGATTAGTTTCCTGCATCAGGAGGAAGTCGGAAATGTCAAGTCCTGCTTCACGCTGCTCATCAGTCGCCATCTGTTCCAAGACAGTTGAAACGGTCACACTCTTGCAGATGGGGGTAAGGATGGCAGACTTCTTAGTCCATTTCTCTGTTGCCCCCAGGTTTGGCATTAGAATCACATCCCTGTCATGGAGCATCTGCATGGTTTCCTCATTGAAGCATCCATCCTTGCCACCTGTGGCGAGCCAAAGGAAATCCGGCATGAAGTGGGATGCTATCAGGCAGGTTTTCTCACTTTCCACCAACATGATAGTGGCAGAAGATGTGGCAAGCAAATGTTCTCCGAACAGGCATTGCTTCAGATGGAAGTCTGGCAGTTTCAGTTCTGAGTGCACCCAGCAGACCTGCGGTATCGGCTCTTTGATACGATGTCCGTCATGAGGGTTGTACCCCATCAGCTTTCCTGATCGGACGTTACCATCCTTGTCTATCTGCCAAAAGACTGTAGCACCGCCCCATTTCTTGGAAGTTCCCACCTTATAGCATTCAAACTGTTTGTTGGCTGCATCCTTGCCAATGGTCCTGCATAGGAACTGGTATAAGGGATTAATATCATAATGGGAAAGGGTCTTTTGCATAGTGTCGGGAGGAATGAAAGATGGGGTAACAGGTTCAGCCTTATCCATGGCAGGCATGATTGGCTTGTTAGTTTTATCATACCTCCATGTTTCATTATCAAAGTTGTTGGGCTTCATGTCGGGATTGTCCCTGAAGAAGTCTTTAGGCGTATAATGGTAGCCACACGAATTCTCATGGTCGCATCGTCCCACATAGTCGGAGAACTCAATCTTACCTTCCTCGTCAACATATCTGACAAAGCATCGCTTTCTGCCGCATTGTGGACATGTTTGTTTTGGAGTCTTCCCAGCTATGTATTTCTGTAAATGGAATCGGTATTCATTCATAGGTCATCTTTTTGAGTTATTAAATAAGGCTCGTTACACGATGGAACTTTACACTTTTACACTTTGAGAAAATGTAAAGTGTAAAATGTATCGGGTGTATCAGAGTAGTTTTTTGTAAACACCATGTCTCGTTTTCTGAAGAATCCGTTCCTCACACATTCTGGCTAAATCCTTCTTCACGGTACTCTCGCAGACACCTATCTCACTACCAGCTTGGATAGCATCGGCAGTGGTAAAATCTGTCTGTACCAAATCAAGAAAGGCTTTCTTCAAAGGAGGCATGCTCTCTGTCTGGATGTGTGACTTGATGCTCTGGTACGACAGTACCAGATAGTCATACATGCGGATGGCAGCCTGAACAGAACGGACCTCTATGTACTGCATGTGGATTTCATCACAAGCCTAGCCCAAGAGTTGAAAGACCAGAGCAAGTCGGGCCACATTGGAATCGGCTTTCATCATACGACTGTCAATAAGTCTTTCGTCCTCAACGCTGTTGGCTTTCTCAACGAGGGCATTTTTCCATTGGGCAAAGCACCTATAAGCATCTTCACTCATGTCTAACACTTTGGGCATGATGATTCCTTTTTCGTCGTAATCAGGTTCCAGTGAAAGCAACTTATCAATGATCGCTTTCCACTTCCGATAGACAGACTCCGCATTGTCGTTACCTTGAACACCTGCATTCTGGTTCTCCTCCATCTTGGGAATGTCACGGTTCTTGGGAAGGAGGAACAGAATGCGGTCTATCAATCCACTTGATACATTCTCTTTCGTGAAGAGTTCCCCAATGCGCAGCGTTTGGGTAGTACCAATAATGTTGATACAGGGATGCGGAATGATGATGGGAACAGGGTTGTTACAACGGGACACCTTCAAAGGTTTGCCGCTATAGGCGGTCAACAGCTGGGTTAGTAAGGGACTGTCATTGTAGCGATAGATACTGGTGAAGAACCCCATGATTTCATCCACAAGGATAACTATGCCACGTTGATTATCATTATGGACCCTCATCATGGCCTCCTGTGTGAGGTCGGAGAGAATGGTCTGCATGAGAACTGGTTTGTCAGTATCAATGGCGTTGCCTTTGTTTCCGGCATTCAGTTCTGCATAGCGTTTGTTTTCTTCAATGAACTTGCTGACCAGAAGAAAGTCATGTTCTTGAAGTGGACGGAACGCATAGTCAAGTGGTGGAGTCTTACCCTGCCCAGGTCTTCCTATCAGGATGACATACAGGGCAGGGCAACTCTTCCATGAGCCACGAATGCGAATGTGACAGCTGTTACCGATGGCGGTAGCTGCTGCCGACAGCATACTCAGAGTCAGATACTCCAAATAGAACTGCTCTATGCGAGCCACCTCAAAGATGATGTCCTGCAGCTTCTGCGGGAAGGCATCAAGGGGAATACCGATACGTTTAACGTCTTGGGCTTCCATTCGCACTTTGTTGGTGAGTTCAAGCACATTCATACGCACCTCGCTTTCCGTTTAGAGTTAACAAATGCCTGTGCGTCCCTCTCCAAATCCCCCATAGACTTCCGCTTACCATTACGTAGCCATTCGTCTATTTCCGATTTGCGGAATACAATACTTTTCCCTTTCTTATGATAAGGGATAAAGTGAGTGCTCGTCCAGCCATACACCGTTTGCTCGGCAGGATGATTGGGTAGGTAATTACAGAGGTCTTTCAGATTCAGCCATGCATCGGCATCCTCTCTCGGAAATGATTGCAGAGCGTCAATCTTGCGTTCCATGACCTCCAATCTCTGGGCGATGTCTGCCAAAATCTTTGGCATAGCATCAAAAGAATAAGTTATTTCAGCCATATCAATAATGGTTTTTATGATTGGCTACCGTCAATATGAAAACAGCCACTTTCGAGTGAAAGCGACTGCAAAAGTATCGGTGCTTTGAATGGTGGATTTGTGGTGGAATGATTCACCATCCTTTCACCACGAACGTTCTGTTAAATATACTCTAACTAATTGTAAATCAGCCGTGTTAAAGAAATTTAAAGAGAAAAGATTTTTGAATGGTGAAAGCATGGTGGGACGATGGTGGGACATTTCCACCATCGTTTCACCATCAAAATAGGGTGTTGGACACAAAAAAGGGACAAGATTCTTGTGCTGTCAAGAGTCTTGTCCCTAACATGAAGGAGGCAAAATCTGCCTCAGTTATTGAAATCGACATTCAGTTTGATAGTGTCAGCTGCCTGTTCTTTCTTTTCGTCAACCACCTTTGCATAAACTTGTGTCGTGCGAACATTGGTGTGCCCCAACATCTTGCTGACAGTATAGAGGTCTGTGCCACTGCTCAACTGGAGCGTGGCATATGTATGGCGGAAACAGTGGAAGGTGATGTGCTTCTTGATGCCCGCAGCTTTTATCCATCGTTCAACGGGCTTTGAAATCCACGAGGGCTGTGGAAGTCCACCGAAAACGAGTTCATCGGGATGCCCTGGCTCTCCACAAAGTTGATATGCCTGGTCGGATATTGGCATATATTCCACACCTTTTGTTTTGCGTTGAGTAAAATTGATGCGATAGTGCTCACCTTCTTTGGTAATCTCTTTCCAAGTCATCTTCATGATGTCACTATGCCGGAGACCTGTTAATGCTGAGAACAAGGCAGCTCTCTTGATAACAGGATTACTACATGGTGTTGCAGCCAGTTGGTTGAGTTCTTCAAGTGTCAGATGTTCACGTCTGCTTTCCTGACCCTGAATACCTTTGACTTTGGCTGCAATGTCAACTGTGAAGTAGCCATCGACAAAAGCCTGCTTCAGAGCTGTCTTAAAAATACCGAAGTACGATGAAGCCGTATTCTTGGAAATCGTGCCTTTCTTTCCTGCACCCTTTGGAGCTATTAACAGGTATTGTCTCACTTTCTCTATCATTTGGAGATTGATAGATCCGAACAGTAACGGCTGGTTATCGGCAAATAGTTTCAATAAATCATATACACGGAACCAGGAATTATAAACCACATCTGTATTATTGGCATTACGAGTGTTTGCCAATTGTCTAAAGTATGCGATGAAGTCACATCTTGATTTCTCCACTTGTTCTGCCATTGCTGCATCGGCATCGGAGTAGAGGTCTTGGGTGTCGTATTCCTTTTGACGAATGGCTCTGATGCGGTCAGCATATAGACAATTCTCCTGGTCCAACTCAGACTTGCAGAGAATAATGCCATTCAAATCTCGCTTAGGCTTATAGGTTACATTCCCATCTGAGCCTGTCCGAGCTGTTCGCGACTTGTCCCAGATGGGTGTTTTAATGGAACGGTTGATGTACTCTCTCACTCGCTGTGGCTTTTCCTTTCCCTCTACTTGAACAGGATAGGCTTCCAGATAGAGGTACCATTCATCATAATAATCTGACTTGCGTAACCTGACAGTTACACGAGTATTAGTAAACGATTTCTTCATGGCTTGCCTGATTTGTAAAGGTTATCAATGTCTTCTTTTGGTGCATACACAAAGTTCCCAATCTGACGGATTGGAATGGAGTACTTGCGAATGTGTAGATAAACGGTACTGTCATGCACATGGTATTTCTCAGAAATTTCACCAATAGTATAACAATTCTCTGGCTCCATGTTGTAAAGCTTTGGCAAAGGTCTGAAGGTGTTGTCAAGTACATACTCTCTACCGCCAAACATATTTTCAAGGTCAGACTTTTTTATCCGTATAAGGCGTTTCCCCAAATTCACACATGGAATTGTTCCTTTGCGGATGAGACGATAAATAGTGTCTTTGCTAACAGAAAACATAGCAACAGCCTCTTGAACGCTGATGTAATCTCTGGAATCTGGGATATTGGCAACCAGTTCTTCAAGTTTTGCCAACTTCTCAATCTCTGCTTTTTTCTTCTTGCTTGCAATCTCACTGCACTTCTTTGAACAAAATCTTGACTCAACGGTTTTGGCATAAAACCATGCGCCACAGATTTCGCATTTTCTCTTGATTTCAAACTTAGCTCTTGCCATACTCAAAATTAGATTAAAACAAGCCAAATTTCGCTCGTAGATTTTACATGTATATTTTTGTTGGGTGTCATTGCAAAATAAGTTTTGGTACAAATCTGCTGCAAATTTACGCCAAAAATCGCTATAAAACAAGAGAAAAATCAGAATTAACAAAAATTAAAAATCCGTGCAACTGGTTGAGTTACACGGATTTCTTTGTGGTTTATTTATGGATGTTTAACTTCCATCAATAGACCTCCTCGAAGTCAACATCCTGAGCTTCGTCGCTGCCGCCCTGCTGTTGACCGCCTGGCTGACCTGCGCCTGGTTGTGCACCGCCCTGGAAGCCGCCACCTGGCTGAGGACCACCCTGGAAACCACCGCCTGGCTGTGCTCCTGCCTGTTGTGCCTGAGCCATTTGCTGACCGACGGTTGTCATCACGTTGTTCATCTCGTTCATCGCTGCATCTACAGCTACTATATCACCACTCTTGTGAGCTGCTTTCAGCTTGTCGAGAGCTTCTTGAACCTGATTCTTAACGTCTGCTGGCAACTTGTCACCATTGTCCTTCATCATTTGTTCTACTTGGAACACCATCGAATCTGCCTGATTAAGCTTTTCTATGCGTTCACGCTCCTTGTTGTCGGCTTCAGCATTTGCTTTGGCTTCTTCCTTCATGCGTTCAACTTCTTCCTTGCTCAGATTGCTTGACGCCTCAATTCGGATGGCTTGTTCTTTACCAGTCTCCTTATCTTTTGCTGTTACGTTCAAGATACCATTACGGTCGATGTCGAAGGTCACCTCTATCTGTGGCACACCACGAGGAGCAGGACGGATACCAGTTAAGTTAAACTGACCGATTGTCTTGTTCTGTGAAGCCATCGGGCGCTCTCCCTGAAGAACGTGGATAGTTACTTCTGTCTGATTGTCAGCGGCTGTAGAGAATACCTGGCTCTTATTGGCAGGAATTGTGGTGTTGGCGTCAATAAGCTTGGTCATCACGCCGCCAAGAGTTTCAATACCTACTGAAAGTGGAGTCACGTCAAGTAATACGATGTCGTCCATACCACTCTCTTTATTGATGATTGCACCCTGGATGGCTGCACCTACTGCTACTACCTCGTCAGGGTTAACACCCTTAGAAGGAGTTTTTCCGAAATACTGCTCAACAAGTTGCTGAACGGCTGGGATACGGCTCGAACCTCCTACGAGGATTACTTCATCAATGTCACTTGTGCTGATCCCTGCATCACGAATCGCATTCTTGCATGGTTCCAGACAAGCTTGGATAAGACTTTGAGCTAATTGTTCGAATTTTGCACGAGACAATGTCTTTACCAAATGCTTTGGAACTCCGCCGGCAACTGTAATATATGGCAGATTGATCTCTGTTGACACACTTGAAGAAAGTTCTATCTTTGCTTTTTCTGCTGCTTCTTTCAGACGTTGCAATGCCATTGGGTCAAGTTTCAAGTCGATGCCTTCTTCATTCTTGAATTCGTCGGCAAGCCAGTCGATGATAACTTGGTCGAAATCGTCACCACCAAGGTGGGTGTTACCATTCGTTGACAACACTTCAAACACACCGCCACCAAATTCCAATATACTGATATCGAATGTTCCACCACCTAGGTCGAACACTGCGATACGCATGTCTTTGTCACTCTTGTCCAAACCATATGCCAAAGCGGCGGCGGTTGGCTCGTTCACGATGCGCTTAACGTCCAAACCAGCTATCATGCCGGCTTCCTTGGTGGCTTGGCGCTGTGAGTCGGAGAAGTAGGCTGGTACTGTAATAACGGCCTCTGTCACTTCCTGACCCAGATAATCTTCCGCTGTCTTCTTCATCTTCTGAAGAATCATCGCACTAATTTCCTGAGGTGTATATAGGCGATTGTCAATATCAACTCGTGCCGTGTTGTTGTCACCTCGTTTCACAGTGTATGGCACCCTGTTGATTTCTTGTTGAACAGCATCATAACTTTCACCCATGAAACGCTTAATAGAGAATATCGTACGTTTTGGATTTGTTATGGCTTGACGCTTGGCTGGATCACCAACCTTACGTTCTCCACCATCTACAAATCCCACTACAGAAGGCGTTGTACGTTTGCCTTCACTGTTTGCGATGACAACGGGCTCGTTGCCTTCAAATACGGATACGCAACTGTTTGTCGTACCCAAGTCTATACCAATAATTTTTCCCATAATATTTAATTTTTTAATTAATATTCATTTTTACGAAATGGATAATCCGTCTTGTTTTAATCGGATATACAAATCCACATTTAATGTTGCAAAAATCATGCCAATGGAATTTGTTGGAATACTGACAAAAAAAGTCTGCCATCGTGGCAGACTTGAATTCCATTATTAATACATTATTATTTTATTGCTAAATGCCTGAAGTCTAAACAAATTGTTAACAGTGAAAATTCTATTCCCCTTTTGACATGACATCCTTACATAAATATATATATGTTGTGTTTAGTTTGATATAGTCTTCCGACATATACCATATACCATCATATTTGCCCACTTTGCCCCATGAATTCTTAACCATATAGTATTTCCTACCTAAAGAATCCTTGGCGATTCCATAGATAAGCATCACGTGATCGTAGGTGAAGGTCCAGTCGTCAAATTGCTTCTGACGCATCTCTTGTGTTGGTACAACACCTTTGGGAAGTTCTGCCAAACCTGTGTGTTCGAAATCACCACTTACGTCGCCTCCCCAGTCCACGCAGTAACCACTTTCCAACGCTTTGTCGAGTATCGACATCAGTTCGTCGATCGGAACGTTATAGCTTGGTTTCAATCGCCACTTGTAAGGGGCTTCGATCACGAAATCTTCGTAAAATGGATGATGAGTAAAACTGGTTATGCTTATATAGTTGTTCCAATCTATGTTTAAGCTCTTGGCAAAACTTTTTGGTGTATATTCCTTGCCTTCATATATGAATGATTCAGGACATGTGCCTACGTATTTGTCTATTGTGCTTTGAACTTTGTAACGCCATCCATTTTCAGGATGTTTCATCTTGGTCGTTGCTATATCTTTCACAATGGGAGTCAATTCCTTCATGAACTCCGTGAAGTTGGCAAGGCTGTCGCCAACTAAGGAACCGGGTGCTGGCATTGCTTCCTCTGGACAAATGCCATGTGTGCGAATTACGTCAAACACATCGTCTGCACTGCCTCCCTCCGTGAAATCGCTCAAACCATGCATCCTAACGTGATGCGTTGCACAATCCATATAGTCGTGGTTAACGACGAACATTTCACACAAGTCGTAAGTCTTGCCATGTTGACGTAGCAGCTCACTCTCAATAAATCCTAATGTGGCATAGCACCAGCAAGTGCCGCTTCTATGCTGATCCTTGACACTCGTAATGGGATTGGAAACTATTGTTGTGAATGGCTTCTTGGGAACTAAAGTGCCTGCCTCCTGACCAAATGCATACATGGATAGCAACCATGATGACATGATAATTATTTTTTTCATACTTTTCTTTTTTTACGGATACAAAGTTAACAAAAATATTTAGTAATCATAAATAATTAAATGGTTTCAATGTGAAATACATGCACTTGACTATCACCACTTCACTTATTTCCCTTTTTTTATTCTCTCCGTTGTGTATTTTGAAAAAATATCATTATATTTGCATTGGTATGAAGAACTTGCACTATAATGCTATTGTTGAAAACCTGATTGCAAACCCAGAAGGGTTGCGTATTAGGGCTATTGCTCGTTCCATTTATAATTCTGAAGTCGATATCTTCACACCTGATGCGGCGGATAGGTTCAAATTCATACATAAGTCAGTACAACAATTCCTTTGGACACAAAGTAGAAATCGTCATTCGCCTTTCGAAAGGAGAAGATGGGGGGTATATGCGTTAAAACACAAGTTCGTAGTTCAACTTGAACTCCAATTTGAAGACTGGGAAGATGATGATATAATCATCAAACCTGCTTTGCCTGAAAAAAAACACTTGGCTGCTGAATATATGGCTGATATGTTTGAAGGTTTGTATTGATCGATTTTTTTGATAAAAATCCGTTGTGTGCGAAAACACATGTTATTAAACATGAAATTTGCTTACTTCCAATAAATTCTTTGTACTAACTTTGCAATATCCTAAAAACAATCTTTTTACCTTAAAAAAATTAATACTTATTGAGATAAAAGAGGTGCTCGTGAGAGTACCTCTTTTTTACATTTCAAATTATTCATCTTCTCATTCTCAATGAAAATCCACTGTATGATAATGAATCTTTCTGCTATGTGGTAAATAGCAGATATGGCTATTATTACCTTTGACATATATTTCTACTACATCTTCTGCAGCTTTGTCAACGGGAATCATTTCTATTTCTTGTACTTCTGTCAATAAGGTATCTTTCATCTCATTATGAATTCTTATCAAGGCATTTGCGGATGGATTTATTTGATGCTTTTGATCGTATGAACGTGCTGAAAGATAACCTACTCTTACAATTGTTGCTCTTAAACCCTGGTTAATTGAATCCTCTAAGATAATGCGCTCACCCAGAAATTTTGAATAAGAGTAAGCTTCAAAGAATGTCTGGCCTCTATAAAGGATTTTTGACAAATCTGTTGAAGAGTTGCCTATAGACTGAATGCCGAGTGTGCTGGTAGTTGATATGTGTATTAATCTCAAATCTGATTCTATGCATAGGTCCGAAATGTTTTCAACTCCTGCTATGTTCACTTGTGAGGGATTCCCATTTTCTCCCAAATAATTTACATCGGCAGCACAATTTATTATGGTATCTATTTCCAGTTCAGACAGATTCTTTATGCTTTCCCTATCGCATAAGTCACCAAGAACAATCTTCATCCTGTTTTCATGTATAGCACAGATCTCATTTTCAAAATAATAATTCCATATCTTCTGAAGGTGCTGAATTGCACTTGCTATTGAAGTTTCACGTATCACACAATAAATTTCTACATCTGTTTTACGTAGTAATTCTTTAAGTATGTGAACGCCTAGAAATCCAGTGCAACCAGTCAGAAGAATCCCGCTCTTTAGAGATGACGCTTTTGTTACATCAATGGCATCGTTTTGTAAATAATCATGTATCTTGCTGTAATCGTAATTCGACACATCGAAGGTGCCTGAATTTATATTTGTGCTTAAGTGTTTTGAAAGACTTTCGGGAGTAGGGTATTTATAAAGGTCTGTATAACTTATTTCTAAGCCTTCCTTTTGTGCCAGAACGACCAATTCCATGGCGTTAAGCGATGTGCCGCCCATGTCGAAAAAATTGGCATCGGCACTAATCTCTTTTTCTTCAAGAACGCTACCATACAAACCACAGATCTTCTCTTCGATGCTGTTTCGGGGTTTTATGGATTTTTTCTCCAATTCAATTAAAGAGAGTTTCTGAACGTCAACCTTACCATTGTTGCCAAGTGGCATCTTTGGAATGTGTATAAACCGATTAGGAATCATATATGAGGGCATAATGCATTGAAGACTTTTCTTTAGTGACTGTTCATCTATATGTCGTGGTGAAGTGTAGTATGCTGAAAGGAAATGTCGTTTTCCATCTTTATTTAATATTGTTCTAACATCTTCAACCATATTCATCGACCTTATGGCTTGGTCTATTTCATATAGTTCAATTCTGTGACCGTCTATCTTCACTTGATTGTCTATTCGTCCCATATATTCCAATTCTCCTGCTTCGTTCCATCGGGCGAAATCACCTGTATGGTATATCTTCCTACCTACTTCCTTATTGTATCTAAATCGCTCGGAAGTCAATGTGGGATTGTTCCAGTAGCCTATGGCAAGTTGTGGACCACAAAGACACAACTCACCTACGAACCCTTGAGGAACCATCTTTCCGAATGGGTCGAGAAGATAGGCAGTGCAGTTGTCAACTGGTCGCCCTATAGGGATATTGTAAGAATGGGTGTGCTCGTCTATCTCATAGTATGTGGCGTTGACGGTGAATTCGGTGGGCCCGTATGTATTGTACTTGTGAAAATGTCCTTTGGGAATGGCGTTAAGACGTTCACCACCCAGACATAGGTAATCCAAATGTAAATCACGGCTTTCTGAAATCAATATTCCGATATCTGGTGTGTAGCAACCACCAGTGATATGGTTAGTCTCAAGAAAATCACATATCTTGTTGGCATCACGACGTAGCTCTTCTGGCATTATAAATAATGTGCCACCTACTGTAAGTACAGGAAAAATGTCTTCAATCGATGCGTCGAACGATAATGGTGAATGACATGAAATCTTGCTGTTGGAATCCAACCTCCACCTGCGTACAATAAATTCTGTGTGGTTTGTTAATGCCATATGTGATACGATCACCCCCTTGGGACTGCCACTAGTGCCGGAAGTATATATCATATATGCCGGAGCTTCTGGATTGTAATCATATGTAAATGATGATTTGTCGGATGTAAAGGTCTCTCTTTCTGAAGGATTGATTATCACATTTATTGATGCGTCTTTAAGTATCCTGTTACGACGCTCTTTTGGCCACTCCATGTCCAATGGCACGTATATGCAACCTGCTTGCATCACAGCAAGGGCTGAAGCTACAAATTCTATGCATGGATATGCTTCGATCCCGACAAACTCGCCTTTCGCTACTCCTTTGTATTTCAACCATCTGCATTGATTGTCAACAAGTGATGCCAACTCTGAATAGGTGAGAGAATGAATTCCGTCGCTCACAGCTTGATTGTTTGGATGCTTTTCTGCACTCTCTTTTATCCTGACTACAACATTCTTGCCATAATCTATATGATGTTCTTCTCCTCTTGACAGTTGTAATAATCTGTCTTTTGTCGTTTCTGATATGATGTCTATATCTGCAATTGCTTGATTTATGTTCTGCATGATGTTGTTCATGCATTCAATCATGCAATCTGCAAAGACAGTCAAATCCGATTCTCCGTATTTCATCCCGTCACTGTCAATACGCAATTCATATCGGTCTTTTTTCATATAAACCATGCAACCAAGCTCATTTCGTGGTATGTCTTTTGACAATTGCTCTCCTGGATAGACCTTGCCGTTTAATATTGATTGTTCCTTGATGTCTGAACCTTGAAAGCCGAATGTAATGCGTGGAGATAGACCCAAGTCCTTACAGAAATGGGTGAAAGGATAGCGACGATGTCGTATGGCGCCTGTCAGTTGACTGCGAAGCATTCCTGACAGGTCTTTGACTGTCATGCCATTTGAAATATTTATGTATATGGGAATGGTGTTTACAAACATTCCGTAGGCAGAGAGTAGGTGTTTGTCGAATCTACCATGATTCAAGGTCGTGAATACCTGTTGTTTGCTGTGACTGATTTTGGCCAACATTATGCTGAATGTCGTCATGAAAAGCAGGTTTTCGCTTGTATGATGTTTTTCGCACCAGTTCTCTATTTTAGCAACTTCTATGCTTCGAATCACAGTCTTGTTGGCTTCACTGTCTTGAAAATGACGTGTCGGAATATCAACTATGCTGAAATCTGAAAACAATGAGGAAAAATAATCCTTGTCCGTTTGATATGCGTCTGTGGTTTGGGACTCTTTTTCTTTTTCTGCACATTTGTACATATCCTCATCGCTCTGAATAAGTGGAATACCCTCGTAAGCGTTTGTAAGATCCTGCCCAACTAGATTGTGAGACATGGTGATACCATCGGAAATTATGTGATGGACATCAAGCAAAAATAACAAACGACTTGGAGTCTCAACTACCTCAAACCTGCATAAGGGCTGGTTCCCAATTATTTGGAATGGACGAACAAATTCATTGTTGATATGATTGTTTGCTTCTTCATCGCTCATCACAAGTAAGCATACGTTTATGGGCATTTCCATATCTGACCACTGACGCAATTCGCCTTTGGAATCATGGAATATGCGGGTGTGAAGTTCTTTCTTTTCAGCGCATATCTTGTTTATGGCATTCACAAGACGTCGTGTGTCAATATCTTTGGAAAACGTAATCATCGACGGAAGATTGTAGGCTGTAGAGTCTTTGGCTGCCATGCATGCCATATATATGCCCATTTGAGATTCAAGTAGGGGATATGAAATTGGGTTTGTAATTCTTTGTTCTTCCATAAACAATTATATGTGAATATTCTTGATTTAGGAACGTGTAATAACAAATTGCTTCAATTTGGATTGGATTTTCGAGGAAAATAACCCCAATGACAACTTCACGTAGTCCCTTTTAACTCAATATTAAATTGGGGCAAATTATATTTTCATTTACTAAGCAAGTCGAATATCCTATGAAATTCACTCGTGCACATTCCCTCTGGCCTTTTGTCATAAAGCATATATGCTTTTTCTGGATTTCCTTGGGTGGCCAATACTTTTTGCACTTGTTTAATGTGTTCTGGTGTGACAACCTCTATGAATCGGATTTTACCTTCATCTACGAGTTTCATGAGATGTCCGAAAATTGTGTTTGGAGTAAGACTTCTTTCTATTGCTATCGCATTATAGTCTTTTCCTGTGGAGAACATACGTAATGTGATCTCGTAAGTGCTTTCTTTCTTTTCCTTTGGCGTCTTTTTGGATAACCTGACGTGTTTCTTCCTTTTGCCCAAATCCGAATTTGGGATCAATGCCTTTGCTTTGATGTTCAAGTAAGAACTTACGGTGAAATCGTTTGTCTGAAACGACAGCAATGTGTTAATGCGTATGTCGTATTCTTGACTGAATCGTTCGAACGAATTATCAAAACGACTTTTAACCTGCTTGTTCTTTATTTCTATATCTTTGCAATTATTCTTTATGTCAACAAACAATGTGCTCAAGGTGTTGAAAAAATACTCCGCACCTTTATGGATTCGTTCCTGGAGGTGAGGATCGGCGTGATTCTCTCCGTTGGATAAGAGTATATGGTTGTATTGATGCTTGAATTTCTTACTAACATCAATTACTTTAACACGAAGGTTATTGGACGATTCTGCCAATTCATTTGTCAAATCAGGGTAAGCCTTAAAGAGATGCTCGCTGAATACACGGCTCAGGTCTTTGGTGTAGTATTCTAATTTGCTAAAATCAAATAACTCGTCTAGAGTGTCATGAAAATATTTTTGTTTGTATGTGTCGAGCATGCTAACTGCTTTTTCACTGCTTCTCAGCTCTTGATTTATGTATTCATTCACTTCTTCATCTTGAAGCAGGTGGGAAAAAACTAGAGGACTGGATAATATCAGCCCTTCTAAACTTCTACAACGACTTAGGGCTACATATATTTGACCATGGGCGAAACTTTGGTTTATGTCTAGGACGGCATGGTCGAATGTCAATCCCTGACTCTTGTGGACAGTTATCGACCAAGCTAAGCGAAGTGGTATTTGTTTGAATTGACCAACCACTTTCTCACGTATGGATTTTGTCTCGGTATCTATCTCGTATTCTGTATTTTCCCATACTGCAGGCTCCACGCTTATTGGTTTTTCATCTTTGCGGCTTTGAACCAAGACATTGCCTTCACCAAAACCTACAACTTTACCAATCTTGCCGTTGTAATAGCGAGCAGGATATTGATTGTCGTTTTTTAGAAACATCACTTGAGCGCCTGCCTTCAGTTCTAAATCTGCTTCGGCAGGATATGCATTGTCGGGGAAATCCCCTGATGTCTCGCAATGAAAAATATGTGGTTTTGATTGAAGGGAATTAAGTTGAGACTTGTTGTATTGACTGGCTTTGTAGTTATGGGTTGTCAGACGTATATAATCTGAATCCGAAGGTATTTGGAAGTTTGGAACATATCTGCTGTTCAGGCCGTCTATTGTTGCTTTATTCAGATTACCGTCCCGGATGTTGGCAAGCAATTTGATGAAATAGTCATCTTCTTGACGATAAATATGCTTCAGTTCTATCGTGATGTACTGTATTTGTTGGAGTGATTTGCTACCAAAGAAATATGGGGTGGTGTAGTAGTCTTTCAAAATAGACCATTCTTGATCGTTTGCCACAGGAGCCAATTGTTGCAAATCGCCTATCATAAGGAGTTGGACACCGCCGAAAGGCTTATTGTAATCCTTGTATTTGCGAAGCACATCGTCTATTGCATCCAGCAAGTCGCTTCTAACCATACTTATCTCATCTATTATCAAGAGGTCGAGTGTGCGTATTATGTTTTTCTTTTCCTTACTCATCCTGAAAAAATGATTCTTCTCTTTATGCACCTCGCCTGGAAGATGGATGCCAATTGGGAGTTGGAAAAATGAGTGAATGGTAACGCCATTGGCATTTATGGCGGCTACTCCTGTGGGGGCTACCACTACCATCCTCTTTGGCATCTCTGCTTTAAGACGTTTTAGAAACGTCGTTTTACCTGTTCCGGCCTTACCTGTAAGGAACACGCTTATATTCGTATTCGCAACATATTCCCATGCCAATTCCAACTCCTTGTTTATCATATTGTCATATTATTATATTGTTTTATCGTTATATCGTTATATCGTTGCATCGTTATTTTTATTTCTATACATATTCCAGAATCCCAAAGATTAATTCTTCATTTATCAGTGGCTACGCCGAATATTCTCACGACTCGACACTCATTAATATAGCTTATTATTGATCTCGATGAAACATGGTTCAATAATTACTAATCCCTAATCCCTAATTTCTTAATCAAATCTTCTCTTCCGAGTCTTTTTAATTCCTTTATGATCGCTCTTCGCTCTTCTGCTTTGTACCAAAAGAAAAAGATTCTTTGCTTTGCCTTCTCCTGAATGTTTACGGCTGTAAATATCTTTTCAAGTGTATAGGGATGATAGCCTGTATAATATATCTCAGTGCTAACTGTCATTGGTGTTGGGGTAAAATCTTGAACTTGTTCAAGCTTGAAATTTAGGTTCTTGGTAAGAACGGCAAGTTCTGCCATGTCTTCGGTGGTGCATCCGGGATGACTGCTTATGAAATATGGAATAAGTTGTTGACGCAAGTCTTTATCTTTGTTTATCTTGTCAAATATCCGTTTGAACTCGTAGAATTGAATGAAAGGTGGCTTGCGCATTATATCTAGAACCCGTGAGCTCGTATGTTCTGGGGCTACTTTCAGTCTGCCGCTTACATGATTTTCTATCAACTCTCGTGCGTATCGTTTGTTGATTGTGTTGATTTCCGAATTACCCGTGTCATGCAAGATTAGGTCATATCTCACACCGCTGCCAATAAAGCTCTTTTTAACTTTGGGATGACGATCTACACTCTTGTATATGTCAAGTAAGGCACTATGGTCCGTATTCAGATTTTTGCACACTTCGGGATGGATGCATGAGGGACGACTACACTTGTGGCATATATTGAGATTCTTGCCGTGCATTGCATACATATTGGCGCTTGGACCACCTAAATCGCTTATATAACCTTTGAAGTCTGGTTGACTGCAAATGGCATCAAGCTCTTTCATTATGCTTGTTTTGCTACGGCTGGTGATGAATTTCCCTTGATGGGCGGAGATTGTGCAAAAGGAACAACCACCAAAACATCCACGGTGAAGGCAGATGGAGAATTTTATCATTTCGTACGCAGGAATTCGTTTGCCACGGTATTTGGGATGAGGTTGGCGTGTATAGGGTAAATCGAATGAACGATCCAACTCGTCTGCACTCATTGGTTGGTAGGGTGGATATACCACGACATAATCTTCTCCATACGACTGTATTATTCTGTGACTGTCATATTTGTTCGACTCCTCTTCTATGTGACGGAAATTTTCTGCTTGACAGCGTTTGTCTTGAATACATTTTGCATGACTGTGAAGCAAGATGTCGTCTTTACGGATTCCGTAAGGTATTTCTTCCTTTTTAAGGAGAATGGATGTTTGTTTTTGTGGATATCGAAGCATCAGGTTGCGAAATGTCTTACAATCAATCTCACAATCTTCGCATACTAACAGTTCCACTAATGATTCCATAGGCTTCTCACCCATGCCATATATCAACAAATCTGCTCCACTGTCACATAATATACTCTTCTTCAAACTGTTACTCCAATAGTCATAGTGAGTCAGACGTCGAAGCGACGCTTCTATTCCTCCCAACACTACTGGCACGTCTGGATATATCGATTTGAGTATTTTTGTATATACTATACTAGGATATTCGGGACGACAGTCGTGACGACCATCGGGAGAATAAGCGTCTTCACTTCTTAAACGACGGGAGGCGGTGTATTTGTTTACCATTGAATCCATACAGCCTGGAGAAATACCGAAAAAAAGATGGGGACGGCCGAATTTCTTGAAGTCGCGAAAGTCACCATGCCAATCAGGCTGTGGAACAATCGCTACGCGTAAACCTAATGACTCAAGAAGACGACCTATCACGGCACAACCAAAGGATGGGTGGTCAACGTATGCATCACCACTGAACAACACAACATCCATCGTGTCCCAACCGCGAAGTTGAGCTTCTTTTTTAGTGGTTGGAAGCCAATCAATCAGTTGTAACCCTTGTCGTGCCATCTATGAGGTAAACACTTATTAATATTAATAAATTCGTTCTATGTACTTGCGTCGGCATCATCTGACTGGATGATTGCGTTTACTTTGTCATCAGTGTTTGCTGGATAATCTGGATTGCTAATGACATCTTGTGAAGGCTCAATTTGTGTCGGAGCACCCATATTTGGTAAAGAATTGCCTCCGTTGAGCAACATGGTCATAAGACCATTGCGTACATCAATATCTTTAATTGTTTCTATAGGAAAACCAAAAATATGAGTTTTCCCTTGCCTTACACCGGCCGGACTTCCATTGCCGTATGTCACGATTATGTCTGAACTAGTCAATGGAATTACAACATCTGGATTTGGAACGCTGTAACATTCTTCGTTCATCTCCCGGTAAATCTCAAATTGACGATTACCTACTTGAAGGAACATGCTAGAGCTGAAAGATTCATTTGCTTCTGGTTTCCTGACACCAAAACGATTCTGAAATACAGGGGATTTCAGCATGTTGGCACCACTTATAATCAATTGCCCACCATTTGATGCATAATTCTCCAGTTTCTGGATAGTTGTCGAATTGAAATTCTTTTGAACTCCATATATCATGTCTATGGCATAATAGTTGGTTGTGTTTGAGGATTTGAGAAAGGCTTCTTCGCTCATTGAGGTGAAGGAATGTGAGCCTGATGCAAGGATGCTTGCACCATGTATATATGGGTAATCGAATGTGTTACCCATAATTATCTTGCCTTCCAACTCATTACCGCTATAACCGGTGCCATTACTTTCTTCCGAACCCATGTGTGTCTTCGAAAACACTTTCTGCCTGCCACAGAAACCGGCAAATGCCCCATATTGTACACCGGGGTCTTCGTCTAGCAGAAAACCTTGCTCTGTTGGGGTGTTTTTCCATGCCGGACCCTCCAGACGGGTAAAACCGTTTACAATTAAGATGGTTCCTTGGTTGGAGGATGACATACATGCACTGAGTGTCTCTGATGGGAAACTCTTCCCTCCGTCGTTCAAGGCACATACCTTGAATGAATAAATTGTATCTGAAGATAGGGAAATGTCGCATGATGTGCCTTTCACTACAATGCCATTGTCGAATCCGTATTGACCTTTGCGTGTATAAACCACATAACTGCTCGGATTGGCACTTGGTTCTAATGTGTCGTAGGTGGGAGACCAACTTAAATGGGCTTTTCTTCTCGATTCGTTTAATTCAACACTGAAATTATTGACTGGCAATGGTTGAACAACATATTGTACGTTGTGCATTGAACTGATGTACCTCAAGATGCTCTTATAAAATGAACGGCAAAGGTCGAACTTGAATTGAGGATCATAACCAAGACGCATGTCAGCGAAATTCTGGTGAGAAAGCATCTCGAATATGATGCTAGGCACCTCAGCTCCACGTGATTCTCCGTAATTGCGATTCCATAATCCACGACAATCTAATCCGTATTTCTTCATGTCGCGACTCACGCCTTCAAACATCAAACTTGCCAAATCCCTGCTTGAATAGCGGTCTAGACCAGAATCATATATCTCACCGTTATAGTTGGTGGTGCAGATTGATAAAGGACCTATGAGCTTGTCGTTGAGTGAGTAACCGGCATCTGTGTGAAAGGCCATGTATGCTTCTATAGGTACATGCCTGCCATCACGATTTGGAATATATACACTCCCTCCCGCCAATTCGTTTATTGCCTTTGGACGGCTATATATGTCACTACGATATTCATCTTCAAAATTTAATGTGTCGTAGATGCTGTCGGGCATGCCAAACCATTGCCCGGAATATTTTGCCGATTCAGCCCAACGAGGCATACCACTTATACTGCCACCGCGAACTATATTACCCATTCCACTGCCGAAACGAACACCGTCGGCACTTACTATATTGCCCTTCTTCTTGCATATGTTACTTAAGCATACCATGCATTGGTCGCTCAATCCGGCTATGAATTCATACTCTCCTATATAAACCCAAGTGCCACCGCCCATCTTCTGATTCACGCTAACACTCGTCACGCCTCCTGCATGGTATATGTCGTATGTTACGTCCTCACTGCTGTTTTTATATGACTGGTAGCAAACGTAAACTGGATATCTGCCGGATTTGGGAATGTTGGGAATCCATTGAACCATTGCCAACTCCTTATTCTTCTTTGCCGATTTGACTTGAAGGCTCGAACCACGGCCGAAAGGACTCTCATGGCCTTGGTAGGTTGCTTGGTTGTGGGCATATCCTCCAATGGAGATGTTCTCCCAATCATCATCTAGAGACATCTCATTGAAAAAACCGGCATTTTCATCAAATATGTCATTGTCGATTATTACTTCGTTGTTGTTCCAGAAACGGTCACGAGGTGTATATACTATCGCTCCGGCATTCTCTAACATTGGAATCAGATAGGGAATTACGAATGTTTGGGAAAACAGGTCTTCGGTAGTACAGAAGAGGCGAGGACGTTGCCACACCCAGCCCCCTTTGCTTTTATCATAATATTTGCCGTGACTTTGGCATATTCCTAAATGCCTTCCAGATAAGCCTTTCTTGATGCTATAGGGGCATGACACATTTGTCACCCATGGTATTCCTGAATATTCTTTTTTCCAAACCTTGCGTTTTTCTGGCTTGCCGCTGTTGTCTGCTGTAGGTATCAGATATTCTATTGGTCTGCTGTCACCTTTTATGCTTAGTTTATATGAACGGAGACTGTCGGGAAGGACAGAACGAATGTCTGAATATATTTGGGAAACTACAGATTCATTGTAGTATATCTCGTCGCCACCATTTCCTAATGATATTTCTATGCTCTTTTTGGAGTCGTTGACCGACAGGGATTTCAATGTGGCTTTTCTTACACGTGAGTTACCCGGAAGTTGATACGATTGAAGGAAGCCCGAAAGTCTGTTGTTCAATTCTTGGGCATTCAATTCTGTAAATGCCATTAATAGTATCAGAATGTATATTTGTCTCATCTTCATCTGTTTTATCCTTTCTCTCTATCTTGTTCCAAGAAAATTACTTATGGTTCCAAAACCCACCAAATGGTCATAACGCTCACCGAATGGACGGTGATATACGTAAACGGAATATTCGTTTTCAGTCTGATAAAAACTTCCTTCTGTCTCTAATGTGCTACCAACGTCGCTATTGTCAGGTAGAAATACATATTGATAGTTGTAAGAGCCTTGTTTTAGAGGAAGGAAAATGATATAGCATTCATTCTCCTCATCGTATTCCATCTTATATTCGTCAATGTAACGGCCGTAAGTAAGGTCTCCGTTTAGATAAATGTCGCCACCTTCAAACTTTTCACTTTGTAATGTGAAATGGGTGTAGAAATAGTCGCTTTCTGTATCGTTTTCGTAATTGTCACCATTTCTGATTAGATAACTGCCATTTTGGTCCTGATCATAAATATAGTTGAAACGTGGTTTGTCAGGCATTATGGTTGCGTGATAATATGGGTCATGGTATGTCATGCTTTCAACACGCATTGTCGGGACATATTCGTCTAGTATCTCAAAACGACGGTATTCATTGCCTCCATTGAATATCAACGAGCGGTTGTGGCTGTAAATCAGTTCGTTTGATCTTACGTATGTCGGTCTCAAGTCCTCAACATGAGTGTCCCAACGACGGTTCTGATATACTACCGGATATAACTCTTGTTCAGGACGGTTTACATTATATGATTGGTAGTTGATAGAGAATTCCAGTTGCTGGTGGCTCTTGTAGGCGTCTATGTCGGTATTCGATTTGATTTCCATCGACAAACCAACACGGTTCTCCAATAAGGAAAAACAAACTCTGCCTACAGGCTCGTCATCACCATCCTGGTAGATGTCAACCATATAATTGCCACTTACAAGCATTTTCACGTCTTCATTGGGTAACGTGAACTTATAGTGGTTGTAAAGCATGGTGGTGTTCATCGATGATGAATAATCGTCTATCGGATTGTCGTTGAAACCATCGAGATATTCACTCTCTAGCAAGTCGCTCGGCTGCCAGTCGGAATTGCAATGGATTATGTGATATGTGTAACGCACATAGTTGTGTTGAAGATCGTCGAAACTAATCTCTATCTTGTTATTGCCACCCATTGGCATTACAGGAGGACTGTTCCACACACCATTCACCTCCAAGCGCAACGACTTCAAATTATCCACATATACTCCGTTAATTTGAGCATTAACGTGCATCGTGAATATGAATAGGATTATCCAACTGAATGTCTTTTTTGTCATGTTGTTACATTTATGAATAATGTCAATCTATACAAAAACTTATCTTCTTAAATATGACTTTAATATGATGGCACGTGTTCAGAAGGTTGTTCTCGACAATCTTCTCTTTATTTAAAATCCAAAATATCTTGCTGCATTATTATAGCTGATATCTTCTATCATCTTATTCACCCGGTCTGCCTCATATCCTGTATATGGCAATTCACCGTTTTCTATGTCTTCTCCTACGATATTGCAGAGTATTCTTCGGAAATATTCATGACGTGGATAGGAGAGGAATGACCTGGAGTCGGTTAACATTCCAACGAATCGACTGAGCAAACCTAAAAGCGACAGGGCATTGATTTGCTTAGTCATGCCATCCTTCTGATCAAGGAACCACCAACCACTTCCCCATTGGAGCTTGCCCGGGCAACTGCCGTCTTGGAAGTTACCCAACATCGTTGCCAACACTTCGTTGGCGCATGGATTTAGGTTATAGAGTATCGTTTTTGCCAGTTTGCCTTCTTTGTTAAGACGATCAAGGAATTTGGCGCATGTCTTCGCTGTGTTGAATTCACCAATCGAATCAAAACCAGTGTCGGGACCTAACTGATTGAACATCTTTGTGTTGGTGTTACGAATGGCGCCGTAATGGAATTGCTGAGCCCAACCGGCTTCCGCATCTTGGACGGCGAAGATATACAACATCGCACTTTTGAATTTCAGAATCTCATTATGGGTCAACTCCTTGCCACAATATATCTTGTCAAAGATTGATGCAATCTCGGAATCTGTGTAGTCTTCAGCGTAGAATTCCTCTATCCCGTGGTCACTTAACTTGCAACCCATGGATGCAAAGAAATCATGACGGTTCTGTAAGGCATCAATGAAATCATTGAAGTTGCTTATCGATTTTCCACTGGCTTCCGACAATTGTTCAACGTATGACTTGAACTGTGGTGGCTCTTCAACTGCCATGGCCTTGTCAGGACGCCAGGCAGGCAACATCATGGTTTTAATCGTGGAATCAGATGCTACTTGCTTGTGGTATTCCAAACTATCTATAGGATCGTCTGTGGTACATACCACCTTGACATTATAGTGTTCCATCAGGCCACGAGGAGTGAACTTCGGATCATTCTGAATCTGGTCATTACATTTCTCATATATTTCCTTGGCTGTGGTGGGATTGAGCAGCTCGTGAATGCCAAATGCAGTCTTCAGTTCCAAATGCGTCCAATGGTAGAGAGGATTACGAAAACAATATGGAAGGGTTTCTGCCCATTTCTCAAATTTTTCCCAATCACTCGTGTCGGAACCGGTGCAAAAACGTTCTGCGATGCCATTGCTACGCATTGCGCGCCATTTATAGTGGTCACCACCCAGCCATACTTCCGTGATAGAACGCCAACGATTGTTTTCTGCCACTTCCTTAGGAGACAGATGACAATGGTAATCTATTATTGGCATCTTGGAGGCATGTTCATGATAAAGGGCTTTTGCTGTTTCATTGTGGAGCAGAAAATGCTCATCCATAAATGTTTTCATAATAAGTATCTTATGTTTTTGTTTTTTAAAATTAATTCTTCATTTATATGCGAAGATAATAAAAAAATGTGAACTTATGAAAGATATATTTCAACATTTCTTTTTCTGTTTTCATCATAGGGTTTGGACTGAAATCTTAAATTGTTAAGATTTAATGATTTGCGACTTTATAAATGGGCGATTTGGACCATGCAATTAGGCATACATAAATCATGGATGGTAATGTGGCTAAAAGCCGAGATTGCTCTTTTGAATAGACACTCTTATCACTTCTAAATTTTTACTGTGCTTCTTTGTGTAGCAGTAGTGGTCGGAGCGACAGCGTCTCGCTCGCAACCACACGTGTTGAAGTATTTTTCCATAGTCCTCATCTAGTTTATTGCAAAAATACAAAAAAAGACAATATAAATGAAATTCATGCAAAGAAAAACAATCCAATTTGCCGTTCAATTCCGTTCTAATTCCGTTCAATTCCGTCATGAATTCCGTCGTTCACGGTTCCGCATTGCAGTATCAAACGCCTTAACATATTGCAGTTCATAACCGAATCGGTTTTAAGTTCAGTGAATCTGCTACGCCAAGGCAATGATTTGGCAAGCTCATCATAAATCTTCTAGCTTAAACGCTTATTTCCCCGACAATACTTTACTTGTCTCTTTTCTTTGTTTTCATTTTCATATCTTTTGCATATTAAAATTATTTTCACGAAATTTGCAAAGTAATAAAAATGTAAATCAATATGGCATTAAAGGCTTTAAATGCGCGCACTGCTCCTAAAAGCAATGCCCCAGAGAGAATTATCCAGTTTGGAGAAGGAAATTTCCTGCGTTGTTTCGTGGATTGGATAATCTATAAAATGAATAGGAAAACCGATTTTAACTCTTCTGTTGTGGTTGTACAACCTATCGAGCATGGTATGGTGGATTGGCTAAACGAACAGGATTGTCTCTACCACGTAAATCTTCAAGGTAAACTTGATGGTAAGCCTGTGAACAAAATTACACGTATCGACTGCATTAGCCGTGCCATTAATCCTTATACGCAGAACCACGCCTTTCTTGCGTTGGCAGAACAACCCGACATTCGATTTGTCATTTCTAATACAACCGAAGCTGGAATCGCATTCGATGCTTCATGTAAATTGTCGGATGCACCGCCTTCAAGCTATCCAGGAAAATTGACTCAATTGCTTTACAGACGATTTCTTACATTTAATGGTGATAGAAATAAAGGACTTGTTATAATGCCCTGTGAACTCATTTTCCTCAATGGACATCATCTTAAAGAGTGTATTTATAAATATATTGAACTGTGGAAAGATGATTTTGGAAAGAATTATGAAAAATTCAAGAATTGGTTCACAAAGTATTGTTACGTATGTGCCACACTTGTTGACAGGATTGTGCCCGGATTCCCGTGCCATGAAATTGATAAGATAAGAAAGAAAATCTGCTACGACGACAATCTTGTCGTTCAGGGAGAAGCTTTCCATCTATGGGTAATTGAGAAACCGGAAAATATGTCAATCGCTAATTTGCGTAAGGAATTCCCTGCTGAAAAGGCTGGGCTGAATGTACTAATCGCTACGAGTGAAAAACCTTATCATGAACGTAAGGTCACACTGCTGAATGGACCTCACACCGTGCTTTCACCTGTGGCATATTTGTCTGGAGTCAATATCGTTCGTGAGGCTTGTCATCATCCAATTATACGAAAGTTCATTCATAAAGTTCAGTTCGATGAACTCATGCAGACATTGAACCTGCCAATCGATGAACTCGAAAAATTCGCTTCTGACGTGCTCGATCGTTTCGACAATCCGTTTGTTGACCATCAGGTCACTTCAATCATGTTGAACTCATTTCCAAAATACCAGACGCGTGACCTGCCTGGAGTGAAAACATACCTACAGCGTAAGGGTGAATTGCCTAAGGGACTTGTTTTTGGATTGGCGGCAATCATAACATATTACAAAGGTGGAAAACGTGCAGATGGAGCACCTATACAGCCAAACGACAACCCGGAAATAATGAAACTGCTTGCTGACTTGTGGGCTACTGGTGACACCCAAAAAGTGGCTCAAGGAGTTCTCGCAGCTGAAAATATTTGGCAAGAAAACCTAAATGACACTGTCCCGGGATTAACCACCCTTGTAGCCGACTATCTCAATCGTATTGACTCGCTTGGCATGATTGAGGCTGTCAAAACGATTTTGTAAACATAACTCTTTTAGAGAATCATATGGATGGTTTCATCTTTGATATCAAACGATATGCCGTAAATGATGGTCCGGGAATCAGAACTACCGTATTCTTTAAGGGATGCCCACTGAGATGTCGCTGGTGCCATAATCCGGAAAGCCAAGAACGACAGCAGGAAACTATGACCGTCAAGCGCAAGTTGGGAGAGAAAACTTTCAATGACGAACGGAAGGTGGGATATGAAATCGACGCTTCGTCTCTGGTAAGGCAAATCGAACGAGATTCTGTTTTCTATGACGAGTCGGGTGGGGGAGTCACTTTCTCAGGCGGGGAACCTCTCCTACAACCTGAATTCTTGCTAGATTGCCTAAAACAATGCAAGGAAAGAAACATACAGACTTGCGTCGATACTGCTGGAGCCGTCAATACGGAATATATGGATGATATCATAAACTTTACCGACATATTCCTTTTTGATGTAAAAACTGCTGACAACCAGGCGTTTAAAGAATATGTTGGATCTGGCTATGACATGGTATTAAACACTTTGAAAATAGTCTCTGAAAAAGCTAGGAGAGTAATCGTGAGAATTCCGGTTATTCCTCAAGTAAACTACGATGAGCAAAGCATGATGAAAATCATTTGTCTTTTAAAACAATATCCTAGTATAAAAGAAGTGTCATTACTGCCGTTTCATAGAACTGGTGCCGACAAATATCGGCGACTTGGTAAAACTTGGAGAATGGGTGAAGAAAAAAACTTGTCAAAGACCGACATGATACCTTTAAACTCATTGTTTGAAAAACATGGATTTACAATTTTTACTACTTGATTTTTCTACATAAAAAAATATTTTATTATTTTTGCAATATTATCATATTTTATAGTCTAATTTGTATTTCCACATCAAAATAATTATTCATTTTATTTATGTTATCAGATAGAATAAAAAAACTCCGCGAGCAAAGTCTTAATGCCGTAAACCGCATTTCGGCAGAACGGGCTCTCTTAATCACTGAATTCTATAAATCGGGTGTGGCTGCCGCCGAACCTATTCCTGTGCAACGTGCTCTTTCTTTTAAATATATCCTCGAAAACAAGTTCATTTGCATCAACGACGGTGAATTGATTGTGGGAGAACGAGGACCTGCACCAAAAGCTACTCCTACATATCCGGAAATTTGCATTCACACTCCACAAGATTTGCAGATTCTTAACGACAGAAAAAAAGTGTCGTTCAAGTCCGATGAGGAAACACGTGCGGCATATCGTGATATCATCATACCTTTCTGGAAAGGACACAGCAACCGTGACCGCCTCTTTGCTACATTGCCACAAGAATGGAAAGATGCATATGCTGCTGGTATCTTCACTGAATTCCAGGAACAAAGAGCTCCAGGACACACTGCGCTTGGAATAAAAATGTTTAGGACTGGATTTCTACAACTGAAAGAACGGATTGCCGAAAGCATGGCGTCTTTGGATTTGGCTAACGACCCGGATGCCGTTGACAAACGCGATGAACTGCGTGCAATGGATATTGTGTGCGATGCCATAATTATGTATGCTAACCGCCATGCCGACAAACTCGAAGAATTGGCGAAAACAGAAAAAGACGATAAGCGAAAAGAAGAACTACTGGAAATGGCACGTATTTGCAGAAAAGTACCTGCTTATGCGCCGGAAACCATCCACGAGGCTTTGCAGCATTATTGGTTTATTCATTTGGGTGTCGTTACAGAACTCAATCCGTGGGATTCTTTCAATCCAGGACGTCTTGACCAAAGCCTTTATCCGATTTATAAGAAGGAAATGGAAGAAGCTACAACAACCAAGGAGCAAGTGTATGAAGTCCTGCAGTCTTTCTGGGTGAAGTTCAACAATCATCCTTCTCCGCCTAAGGTGGGTGTGACGGCTGAAGAAAGTAACACATATACTGATTTTTGCTTAATCAACGTAGGTGGAGTAAAGGAAGATGGAAGCGATGGCGTGAACGAAATGTCTTATATAATTCTTGATGTAATTCGAGAGATGCGTCTCCTACAACCTAGCTCAATGATTCAAGTTAGCAAAAAGAACCCTGATAAATTCATAAGAAAAGCCGTCGATATCATCAAGACTGGATTTGGACAACCGTCTGTATTCAACACCGACGCTCTGGTTCAGGAAATGCTGAGGGCAGGAAAAGATGTCAAGGATGCCAGAAATGGTGGATGCTCTGGTTGCGTCGAAACGGGTGCTTTCGGTACGGAAGCATATATTCTTACAGGATATTTTAATCTTCCAAAGATTCTTGAGCTCACACTTAACAATGGATTTGACAATCGCACTAAAAAACAATTAGGACCAAAGACCGGAAACCCTGTCGATTTCAAGACATACGATGAGTTCTTCAAAGCTTACCGCACACAAGTGCAATATTTTATGGATATCAAGCTCACTGGTAACAATATAATCGAACGTGTGTTCATGAAAAATATGCCTGTACCGTTCTTGTCCATATTGATTGATGACTGCATTTCAAGCGGAAAAGACTATATGTGCGGAGGGGCTCGTTATAACAGCACATATATTCAGGGAGTTGGACTGGGAAGTATTACCGACATGCTCACTGCCATCAAATACCAAGTATATGACACGAAACAGGTTGCAATGCAAACCTTGATACAGGCTCTTGATGCAGATTTCAAGGGATATGAGAAATTGCAATATCAACTTGTTTACAACACTCCTAAATATGGTAACGACGATGATTATGCGGATGCGCAAGAAGTACAGGTGTTCGATATGTACTATGATTCTATCAATGGACATAAATCGCCACGTGGAGCCGATTATAGAGTGAATATGTTGCCTACTACGTGCCATGTCTATTTTGGCAGTGTCACAGCTGCTACTCCTGACGGACGTAATGCGTGGAAAGTCCTTTCAGAAGGTATTTCTCCTGTGCAAGGAGCAGATACTAACGGACCTACTGCAGTTATAAAGTCTGCCGCAAAAATCGACCATATCAAGACGGGTGGGACACTACTCAATCAGAAGTTCACTCCTGCATTGCTCGATACCGAAGAGGGGTGCATGAACGTTGTTCACCTCATTCGCTCCTATTTCAGAATGGACGGACATCACATTCAGTTCAACGTGGTTAATGCCGACACGCTAAGAGACGCACAGAAACACCCTGAAAACTATCGTGATTTAATCGTACGTGTAGCTGGATATAGCGATTATTTCAACGATTTGGGCGAAGACCTGCAAAATGAAATCATAAACCGTACTGAACACCAAGAGTTTTAGTCAATTTTTGTAATTTTCTCTTTGTTTATGGGCAACGATTCATCATATTTGAAGATTGGAACGATTCTGAAACATACTTATCGTATTGACCGGTATATCGCATCTGGAGGATTCGGCAACACATATCTCGCTTTCCATCTCGGCTTGAGTGAAAACGTGGTGGTCAAAGAATTCTTCATGAAAGGCGTTTCAGAACGTGATGCCAATCAGACGACTGTTTCTGTCAGCAATAGCGAAAATGAATCCCTCTTCTCTAAACAAAAGAAGAAATTTAAGACTGAGGCAAAACGTCTATGGAGTATAAAAAACGATCATATAGTAAGAGTTCACGATTGTTTTGATGAAAACAACACGTCTTATTATGTAATGGACTTTATAGATGGGGATTCTTTAAGTACCATTATGGATAAGAATGGAACTTTGAGTGAAAGCTTGGTTTGTAAGATTGCATACCAGATACTTGATGCGCTCAAGACTATTCATTCAAAGAATATTTATCACATGGATATTAAGCCGGGCAATGTCATGATGGACAAGAATGAACATTGCCTGCTTATTGACTTTGGCTCCAGCAAGCAGATGGATATGGACGCTGTTTACTCAATGTCGGCAATGACGTTTACCAATCGTTATGCACCGAGTGAATTGAAGAATGGCGAAATCGATATGCTCGGCCCGTGGACTGATTTGTATTCTTTAGGTGCTACTATCTATAATCTCCTGACAGGTAATAAGCCTCCTATGCGTGATGTTATAGATACAAAGAACGACGATGCTTTCCAATATCCGAATACGGTAAGCGTTGGAATGAGGACTCTCGTCAGAAAGTTGATGCAACCAATCTACACCAATCGCCCTAAGTCTGCACAGGAAGTAGTCGATATGCTTGATAATATGTCGGACAATTCTGCTTTTAATCCAGATTCGGATAAAAACAAGAGTTCTTCTGATGATTTTGATACTATTTATAAAGGTAAGGAAGAGTTTGAACAAGAGAAAACGGAATTAAAAACTACTGTAAGCTATGTAACTCAGGACTCTAACACGAAATCACCTATCAAATCCAATAACAATGGCATTTTGTGGTTCCTTATATCTGCCATTCTTGCTGTCATTGTGTTGATTGTTGTCTATTTTGCCAGTCAAGGATCGAATTCTTCAGAATATCCTTCTCCTGCACCGGAACCATATCCAGAGGTTGATACAACGGAAGTTGAAGAAGTTGTTGATACTACAGCTTGGGAGGAAGTTGATGTTGAAACTGATACTGATAAATTTCTGGAACCGGAGATTGAATATGATGAGATTCCAGGTGAAGAGTATGCTGAAACAATTGAGGAAGCCATAAAAGAGAATTCACACTATGAAAGTGATGATGGATATGGGCATCCTGAACTGTCTGACAATTCGATTTATGAAGATGAAGATGTCGAATTGACTATCCCTGATTATGATTATGATGACAGTGACGACTCAAGTGAAGGTTATTGATTGACGGTGACTTATTGTGGAGCTACACACCGAAACTCAATAACTTGGACTGTGTTTCTACTGACCTTGAATAGTTCGGAACTACGAACTCCTATTACCCAAGCTATCTTACCATTGCTTTCTAAAATTAGCTGACGTCCTTTCTCTATGCGATTGAACTTCTTATCGCCAAGCAAGTCATTAACCAGTTTCTTACCCTTCATGCCAAATGGGATAAACCAGTCGCCTGATTTTACTTTTCGAATTATTATACTTGTTCCTAATTTCTCCAAGTCAAAATAAGCGAAGAGGGGATCTTTGTTGATCTTCAATTCTGATTTGTCTAATATGCGATAGTCTATGGCATCGCCATTTGGCAATCTTATACGTCCGAAAGCGTCCTTGAACTCCATTTCTAAGGGCTTTTCTAAATATTCATCAATCCCACTTACAACTAGATATTCACGGTCTATCGTCAAGACGAACTGATTGGAGTAAAACAGACTGCCTACTTTGTCTAAGTTTTCAATTATCTGTATTAATTGACCCCGGTGGAAGTTGCAATCGCATAATGTTTCATGAAGTAAAGAGAGGGGGGATGGGCTGCGTAACAGACCCTCTTTGGATATGTAAAGCATGCCGTCCTTCACAAAACTGATTTCCTCTTCCATCCTGCTTACGCTCCAACGATATATTTTGCATGCTTCAGAAAGATTTTCCATGGATGTGAGGATGTCTGATTTGGCTGAAGGTTTTATATCTTCCAGTAGTGGTATCACATCCAGACGTATCTTGTTGCGTAAATAATCGGGAGTAAGGTTGCTACTGTCTGTCACGTATTGTTCACCGCAATTTGAGAGATAATCCAATATCTCTTTGCGATTGCAACATAATAGTGGACGAACTACATTACCGTTCTTTGCCGGAATGCCGCACAGACCTTTAATACCACTGCCACGCATAAGGTTTATGAAGAAGGTTTCTATCTGATCGTCATTGTGATGGGCTATACATACCTGATCGAACCCTTCCTCTCTGATTTTTTTTGAAAAATAATCGTACCGTAACTCTCGGGCCGCCATCTCTATGCTTATGCCGTTTTCATCTGAATAGGAGTTGGTGTCAAAATGAACAACGTCTATCTCGACACCTACTCTTTGGCATAAGTCGCGACAGAAATGCTCGTCTCTATTGCTCTCGTCACCACGGAGATGAAAATTGCAATGAACGGCTGTGACATCGTATCCTAGAACTAAAAGGATGTGGAGCAGACATACTGAGTCTGCTCCACCACTTAGACCCAGCAACAACTTGTCTGATTTGCCAAATAGCTGATTCTTGATAATATAATTCGATACTTTTTCTTCTAGTGTTTTTTCTGACATCACTTACGTAATCCTTTTTATTTGACATTTCGCTTCTAAAAGTAGGGTCGCACCACTCTTATTAATTGTACAGGAATTTATCAATATATTGTTTTTTTGATTTCTTGTACTATGGAGATGCTTCTGAAGCTACAATTGAAAATCATCTAAATTAAATGACCTTTTTCTTTTTTATATGCAAAAATATGAAAAAAAATTTGATACATTGCGAAAAAACACTAACTTTGCAAAACTTTTCGCAAATAAACATCCAAACGGTACCTTGGATGAGCGGCTTAGTCAGTGGTCTGCAAAACCATCTAGGGCGGTTCGACTCCGCCAGGTACCTCGAAATTGTCAAGCTATTTGCTTGGCAATTTTTTTTGTTGCGCATTATTTTCGCCATATCATTTGTAATTCTATTTTTTTTTCCCTAATTTTGTGTTTTGATACTATTCATTATTATTAATAAGCATTTTATATGTTGACAGTAGAAGAACTCAACGACAAACTTATTGATCTCGCCTTCGCTGAGGATATAGGTGACGGAGATCATACAACTCTGTGCTGCATTCCTGAAGATGCCATGGGAGAATCTAAGCTGCTCATTAAAGAGGAAGGGGTGTTTGCGGGTGTGGATATCGCAAAAGAGGTGTTTAGGAAATTGGACCCGCAACTGCAAGTGGATGTCTTTATTGAAGATGGGACTCATGTGAAGCCTGGAGATATCGTAATGAGTGTGAAAGGTAAGGTGCAGAGCTTGTTGCAGACTGAAAGACTTATGCTCAACATACTCCAGCGTATGTCGGGTATTGCAACGATGACAAACAAGTATGTCAAGCGGCTTGAAGGAACTAATACCCGCGTCCTTGATACACGAAAGACCACTCCTGGAATGCGTATGCTTGAAAAACTCGCTGTCAAAATCGGAGGTGGTACTAACCACCGTATTGGACTTTTTGATATGATACTTCTTAAAGACAATCATATAGATTTTGCAGGTGGTATAGAAAACGCTATTTCAAGATGCCATGAATATCTCAAAGCAAAGGGGAAAAAAATGAAAATCGAAATTGAGGTTAGAAGTTTCGAAGAACTTAACCGAGTGCTAAAATTTGGAGGAGTCGATCGTATTATGCTTGATAATTTCACTCCTGAAGAAACAAAGAGTGCTGTGGAACTTATCGCAGGAAAATATGAGACTGAATCATCTGGTGGCATCACATTTGAAACTATTCGAGATTATGCCGAACAAGGTGTCGATTTCATCTCTGTTGGGGCACTCACACATTCTGTTAAGGGACTTGACATGAGCTTCAAGGCTGCAGATTCTGATAAATTAATAATCAAATAATCAAAAACTACATAATTCTATTCTTTAATCAGTAGTTAATCACATGAAAAAATTAATCGTTGCGGTAGTCGTACTGATTGCGACTTTCTGCCAGCAGGCTTCGGCTTGCACAAATTTTATAGTTGGTAAGGACGCTTCTGCCGACGGTAGTGTTATGGTTACATATAATGCCGACTCCTATGGCATGTATGGCAATATGTTCCGTCATGTTGGTGGAATGCATCAAAAAGGGGAAATGCGTAAAATTTATGAATGGGACACAAACAAGTACCTCGGAGAAATCCCCCAGGCCAAACGTACGTATAATGTAGTAGGGCAAATCAACGAAAACCAAGTCACGGTCACGGAAACTACTTTTGGAGGACGTGAGGAACTTGCCGACCCTGAAGGTATTATTGATTATGGCTCATTGATTTATATAGCACTCGAAAGAGCTACGTCTGCACGCAATGCTATTGAAATCATGACATCACTAGTGGAGAAATATGGTTACTATAGCGAAGGGGAGTCTTTTTCTGTTGCCGATAAAAATGAGGCTTGGATTTTGGAAATGGTTGGAAAAGGCAAGGGAGCAAAAGGGGCTGTTTGGGTTGCTGTAAGAATACCAGACGATTGTATTGCCGCACATGCCAACCAGAGCCGAATCACTAAGTTCGACATGAAGGACAAGAAAAACGTGCTCTACGCAAAGGATGTAATCAAGTTCGCAAGGGAAAAAGGCTATTTCGATGGAGAAGACGAAGATTTTTCATTCCGTGATGCATATAATCCTCTTGACTTCTCCGGTATCAGATATTGTGATGCTAGAGTGTGGAGTTTCTTTAATCATCATGTAGATGGCATGGATAAGTTCCTCCCGTATATATATGGGGATGACTATTCTCTTGTTATGCCACTTTATTACAAACCTAAACATAAACTGTCATATCGTGACCTCATGGCAGACATGAGAGACCACTATGAAGATACGCCACTTGACATCAGGGAAGGACTCGGAGCAGGACCTTTCTGCATGCCTTATCGACTGTCACCTCTTAGCACGAAAGTCGAAGGAAAAGAATATTTCAACGAACGTCCTACATCTACTGTACAGACAGGATTCTCTATCGTGGCACAGATGAGAAGCAACTTGCCTGATGTTATAGGGGGAATTGCGTGGTGGACTAACGACGATCCGAATATGGCAGCATATACACCGGTTTATTGCTCCGTTAATGACATACCGAAATGTTATCAGAGAATAGCTGACGTACAAGATGAAATCACCTTCTCCTGGGAATCGGCTTATTGGGTGGAAAACACAGTGGCTAATATTGTATATCCATTCTATTCCAAAATGTTCCCAGACCTCGAAAAGGTTAGGAATTCACTGGAAGATGAATTCCAACAATCACAGGACGAAGTGGAAAAGAAGGCATACGTCCTATATCAAAACAACCCGGAACAAGCTAAAGAATTGCTAACAAAGTATTCTCTTGGCGCTGCAGACCGCATGATGGAAGCATGGAAAAATCTCTTCGCTTTTATCGTCGTGAAACATAATGACATGGTTCTTAAACCAGAAGAAGACGGAGTCTTTAAACGCTCTGAATACGGACTTGGGGCTGGAGTAAAACGCCCTGGATATCCTGTGGAATATTGGAAGAAAATCATTAATGAGTCTGGAGATAAATACCTTATGAAATAAATGTTTAACTGAATAAGGAAATAAAATTGGAATGAAGTGTACGATTGTAATAAATATTAACTTCCAATTTATGATTCCTAATTCCTAATTTGTATAAATATGCAAGAAGAAATTTTAAAACAATGTAGAGAAATAGCTGAGAAATGGGCTACTGACCCCGTTTTCGATGAAGCTACACGAAAGGAAGTGCAGGCAATGCTTGACGACAAAGACCCTTCTAACCTCATTGACAGCTTCTACCAAACTCTTGAATTCGGTACCGGAGGACTTCGTGGTATTATGGGGGCAGGAACCAATCGTATGAACATTTATATCGTCGGAGCGGCTACGCAGGGATTTGCCAATTATATCAACAAGGCCTTCCCTGGAAGGAATGACCTCAGTGTCGTAGTTGGACACGACTGTCGTAATCATGGACGAGAATTTGCGGAAACTGTGGCTAATATCTTTTCTGCAAACGGAATTAAAGTATATCTCTTCGAAAGCCTTCGACCAACACCTGAAGTGTCATTTGCTATTCGTCATCTCGGAGCTCAGGCTGGTGTGAACGTCACGGCTTCACACAATCCGAAGGAATATAACGGATATAAGGCTTATTGGGATGATGGAGCACAAGTGCTCGCTCCACACGATGTCGGAATCATCAACGAAGTGAATGCTGTGAAAATGGAGGACGTGAAATGGGAAGGCAACCCTGACCTCATACAGATTATTGGAGGTGACATGGACTGGGACTATCTGCAGGCAGTGAAAGAGGCTATGGTAGATCAAGAGGTTATTCTACGACAGAAAGACCTCAATATTGTTTATACACCGCTTCACGGAACGGGAAGGGTCATCATTCCTGAAGCTTTACGTTCATGGGGATTTCAGAACATACATGTTGTGCCTGAACAAATGGTCATTGACGGTAATTTCCCAACTGTTGTGAGCCCAAATCCTGAAAATGCTGAGGCTATGACGATGGGTATGAATCTCGGTACGAAACTCAATGCCGATCTCGTTATTGCTAGCGACCCGGATGCCGACCGACTGGCTATCGTATGTCGTAACGCTGAAGGAGAATGGGAAATACTTAATGGAAACCAAACTTGTATGATGTTTGCATGGTACATCATCGCCAACAAGAAAAAACTTGGACAACTCAAAGGTAATGAATTCTTGGTTAAGACTATTGTCACTACTGAACTCATACGTAAGATTGCGGACAAAAATGGTGTTGAACTCAAAGATTGCTACACTGGATTCAAGTGGATAGCCAACGAAATTCGTGTGAACGAAGGTGTGAAAAAATATATCGGAGGTGGAGAGGAAAGCTTTGGATTCCTCCCATTCGATAAAGTGCGCGACAAAGACAGTCCTGCTTCTATTTGTCTCATTTGCGAAATTGCTGCATGGGCTAAGGATAACGGAAAAACTCTTTATGACCTCCTGATGGACATCTACCTCGAATACGGACTTACATACAATAAGGCTATCAATGTCGTGAAGCCAGGAAAAAGTGGAGCAGACGAAATCAAGACCATGATGGAGAACTATCGTAACAATCCACCTAAGGAACTTGCTGGACAAAAGGTGATTTGCTACAAGGATTTCAAGACTCTTGAGGCTAAAGATGCAGAAGGCAATGTGGTGAAACTCGATATGCCGGACACATCAAATGTTCTTCAGTATTTCACTGACGGTGGCATTAAAGTAAGTGTCAGACCGTCTGGAACAGAACCAAAAATCAAGTTCTACATCGAAGCACCAGCCGACATGACTGCTCCGGAACAATATAGAAGTGCCTGTGCTAAGGCTGAAAAAACTGTAGATGAAATAATCAAATCTTTAGGTTTGTAATTCATTTCCATATACGGGAATATATAATTTAAGGCAAGCTCCGATTCTGGAACTTGCCTTTTTCTTTAACTCAAATCTAATGAAAGATTGGAGTTAAATCTAATCCATCATCCCTAATCAATATTAGGGACTTCTATCTGTGAACCATATCTGTGGTATTCATTGGAAATAGACTGCTCTTTGATATAATGAATCAGTTCTATGCGCCCGTTTTTAACTGGCTTTTCTAGCGAGATGTGAACGTTGTGGTTGGAGGCGGCTTCAAACACAATGTCTGGAATTTCATCCGAAACTATGCGTATGCGTTCATAGTTTTTTATGTTTTCGCAAAATGCCGCAAGATTTTCTTTAACGCAATTGCAACTCAGTGTGTCTGACATAGGATGTTTGACGTCGTGGGAAATTGTAAGCGGTGTTCCAACTGTCTTGGCTGCTTCAACAACCATGTTAATATGTTCAGGATTTTCATCGCCAAACAATCTCAAAACCATGCCGCCCTTCAATGGCAGATAGCGAAAGACGTTCTGCTCACCACGAATCTTCGGCTGGATGTTACGGGCATGCTTGAATTCCTTTTCATACCATTCTGCATATGAGGCTTTATAGTCGGTCTCTGAAGTAGATTTGTCTGTGATATACATAAACTGACTGCAGTAATTTGGACCTCCGGCTTTCAAACCCGGACCAAAGGCTGACTGTTTCATACCACCAAAAGGTTGACGGTTTACTATCGCACCAGTTATACCTCTATTGATGTATAGATTCCCGGCCATTACATGATCTTTCCAGTATTTCTGCTCTTGCTCGTCAAGGGACTGTAAACCCGAAGTAAGGCCATAATCTAAGCTGTTGACTATCTCTACAGCCTCTTCCAAGGTGTCAAAAGGAGTTACAGCCAACAATGGGGCAAACAATTCAGTGCGGAAGGTGTAGGAGGATGGCTTGACTCCTATTTTAACCGTAGGTTTGAGAATATACTTCTTGGTGTCCACGAATTCTGGAGAAATCAGCCATTCTTCACCTGGTTCCAATACGAATGCTTGTTCCAATTTTTCATTCTTGTTCGTAATCATCGGCCCCACGATGTTGCCGGAATTCCATACACTTCCTACTTTCAATGATGAGGCACAGTCTTTCAACTTCTCCATAAATTCATTAGTGTCATATACGGAACGTTCAACAAGTAATATGGAGCAAGCTGAACATTTCTGACCGGCATTGCCGAATGCACTGCGACAGGCGTTCATGATGGCATGGTCACGGTCTCCCTTGGCTGACAGAATCATCACATTCTTGCCACCGGTTTCTGCGGATAAGGGTTTGCGAAGATTGGCTTGTTGAATGCTTTGTGCCGTATCGGTGCCACCGGTTAATATTATGTGCTTAACAGAGCTGGAGGTTGTAAGCAATGGAGTAGCATCTTTATCTGTTATTACAACTTGCAACGCTTCTTTTGGAACTCCAGCATCCCAGAATGCCTTGGCGAAAAGCCATGCCACTGGCGCTGCTACTGTTGCCGGCTTTAATATACATGTGTTACCTGACGCTAGGGCTGCTACAACTCCGCCACAAGGAATGGCACAAGGGAAATTCCATGGGGACAATACGAGAACGGTGCCCTTGGACATCATGTCTAGGTCTGGCAAAGATGAGTATTTCTTCATTGTTGTAGTGTAGAAGCGACAATAATCTATTGCCTCAGAAACTTCTACATCTGCCTCTTCTATGGTTTTACCCGTGATGGAGCACATCGCACCATTCAGGTCACCACGCATCTCGCAAAGAAAATTTGCAGCCTTATACATTATGCTATGACGTTCTTCAATAGATGTCTTACTCCAATTTGAAGAGGCTTTTTCGGCTATAGAAAGAATACGCTCTGTCTGCACTTTATTTGCACGCGACATTTCACATATGAGTATGTCGCCTTCCTGGGAACGGTCATGGTATCTTACACGATCTTCATTGAAAACCAACTCATCGCCAATCTGTGTTGGCAATACATTGCCAGGCAACCAAATACCCCATTCCTCACTGCGTACAAGGGAAGATGTGCCGGTAGGCTTCCATTTGGCAAAAATCTTTTCTACCCATTCTTGATTGCAAAAACGATCAAAATCGGTGTCTGGCTCATTAAGCATTTCGTCTTGTGGTTCTTGTCCTTCGTATGGCTTATTGCGATCTTGTGTGCGAGTCGGTGTGTGATTTAGAGAATCCTTCATGTTGTATGCATCAATAAATTGATTCTCCAATTCTTTCCATTCCTTTGTGTCTGGCTTCAATGAAAATGAATGGGTGAGGAAATTATCGGGTGCCGTGTTCTCGTCCATACGGCGTACAAGATATGAAATAGCATTTAGAAAATGTTCTTTCTTTACTACTGGAGTGTATAAAATCACATGGTTGCCGAATTTCTTTTGAGCCCTCCACACATGGTTTGCCATACCCTCTAACATCTCGAAACAGAAGCAATCTTTTGGAGTATGGTACTTCTCGCTAAGAAGATATGCGTAGGAAATGGTAAAAAGATTGTGTGATGCCATGCCTATGTGAAGGACTTTGGCATTGTCTGGTTGCAAACCACGCTCTATGATATGGAGGTAGTTGGCGTCAACTTCTGTCTTGTTAGGCCTTACGGGGTTGGGCCATCCACGCATGTCGCTGACAATGTTCTCCATATCCAGATTACATCCTTTCACTATGCGCATCTTGATGGGGGAACCACCATTAGCAACTCGATTTCTCGCAAATTCAAGCAATTCGCTTTGAAATCCCCATGCATCGGGTAGATATGCTTGAACTACTATGCCTGCTTCATAATTTTTGAATTGTGGCAATGAGAGCACTTCCTTAAACAACTTCATGGTCAGGTGGGAATCCTTATATTCCTCCATGTCTAGATTGATGAATTTTGGCTTGGTCAAACCATTGGGATCTGTATAAGGATAGTCAATGGCGGTTTGGTAAAGTGCAGACATTCGGCGTATCAGTTCTGGAAAACTCTCTTTATAGTTTAATGCGTGAGTCTGGGCATAAATGCCTGATATCTTTACTGATATATAATTGATGTCTGGCTCTTTTAGCGCTTCTATATATGAACGATAGCGCTTGTCTGCCTCGTCGTTGCCAAGAACCACTTCACCTAACAAATTCACGTTCTGACCTATGTCCTCCTTGAAACGGGTGGCAAGATGTTTGGTGAGATTTGGACGGGATGCATTAATGATTACGCGACTTGTGTCACGACGAAGACGCCATTTGATGATTGGAACTGTAGCCCAATTGAATCCACTCTTATAACCAAATTTCTGATATATCCAGAATAGGAAATGATCGCCCTTGTCAAGAAATTTTGGAATACCATATTGATCGATTAACTCTTTTACACGAAGAGCCAGCTTCTGGCGGTCGCGAACTTGGCTGGTCTCGTCAAGCATCCTGACCATAAATTTCTTGTCGTTGGGAGTGGTCACCATGGTGCCATACATGTGCTGCTCGCCTTTTTCAAGCTTGGTCAAACCGGAATAACTTTCATCATATAGCTTTCTCATCCATGAGAAAACTTCTTCTATTGAAGGCATCTGTTGTTCTGACATATTATTAGATTTAAGTGGTTGATTGATTACTATATGCAAAGTTATGTTTTTTTTGCAAAATACAATTAAAATAACATCTTTTTTTCTGCTTTATGTCTTTAATAAAATACTTAATAACTAGGTAAGTAATCGTGAAAAAAAAATTATCCAATTTTGAATGGATTTTCAAGGAAACATCCAAAAAAGATATTGTCTCATTGTCGCTTTTTAATTTAAGGCAGGTTCTATTAATTGGCTTTAGGTTGTGTTTAAGCTATTTTTGAGTAGATTTGTCCGTAATCACGCGGAAACGTAGCGGGCTACGGTTCAGGGGGTTAAGGGCATGGATGCCAAAAAGAGACAAAAACAAACAAAGATAATTCATGTCGATTTATTAATTTTTAGAACATGACTTAATATTATATTCAACATTCTATTTGATGAATTCGGTCGATGAATTCGATTGATTCGATTGATTCGATTGATTCAATTGATTCGATTGATTCGATTCGATTGATTATTGATTAGCGTAAAAAAAATATGAAAATCTCTTACTATAGAGATTTTTTTTATAACTTTGTAAATTAAATTCAGCTAATAATGTCTATGAGTTGTTTTCGTTGATTTACTGGTTTGAAAAAAGCCAAATAATCGCATAATCCATGGCATTGTAAAGTCGAGTGTCGAGTGAAGAAGATAAAGTAAAATCTTATAGTTGTCAACTCGTTACTCGTCAATTAAAACTGTTAATTTAAATTCGTGGTTAAATGAAAAGAGACGACCAAATCTTTTCTCTTATAGAGAAAGAGCACGAGAGACAAGTAAAAGGCATGGAACTTATTGCCAGTGAAAACTATGTCAGCGACCAAGTTATGGAAGCACAGGGTTCATGCCTTACTAACAAGTATGCGGAAGGATATCCTGGCAAACGTTATTATGGCGGGTGCGAAATTGTGGATCAAACCGAGACTATCGCAATAGAAAGAGTAAAGAAACTCTTCGGCGCTGAATATGCCAACGTTCAGCCACATTCTGGTGCACAGGCTAATGCGGCTGTTTTGCTTACAGTGCTCAAACCGGGAGATACATTTATGGGACTTAACCTTGACCATGGAGGACATCTATCTCATGGAAGTCATGTCAACACATCTGGAATCCTATATAAACCGGTGGGATATAATCTCAATAAGGATACCTGTCGTGTGGATTACGATGAGATGGAAAGATTGGCCATAGTTAATAAACCAAAACTGATTATTGGCGGTGGCTCTGCTTATAGTCGTGAATGGGATTATATGAGAATGAGGAAAATCGCCGACGAGGTTGGAGCACTGCTTATGATAGACATGGCACACCCTGCGGGACTCATTGCGGCAGGACTGCTCGACAACCCTCTCAAATATGCCCATATTGTTACATCTACTACTCATAAGACTCTTCGCGGACCTCGAGGGGGAATCATCCTGTTGGGAAAAGATTTCGATAACCCGTGGGGAATTACAACTCCGAAGGGGGAAATAAAGAAAATGTCGCAATTGATCAATTCGGCTGTCTTCCCAGGACAACAAGGTGGACCACTTGAACACGTCATCGCGGCGAAGGCTGTCGCTTTTGGAGAAGCGCTGCAACCGGAGTTTGTGGAATATCAGAAACAAGTCAAGAAAAATGCGGCTGTCTTGGCGCAGGCTCTTGTGGATAGAGGATTCTTCATTTGCTCCGGGGGAACCGACAACCATTCTATGCTTGTCGATCTCAGAACTAAATATCCCAACCTCACAGGTAAGGTCGCAGAAAAAGCTCTTGTGGCTGCAGATATTACAGCAAATAAAAATATGGTGCCGTTCGATACTCGATCTGCTTTCCAAACTTCGGGCATCCGACTTGGAACTCCTGCCATGACTACTAGAGGGGCAAAGGAAGACCTTATGCTTGTCATTGCGGAATTGATAGAAACAGTACTAAACGATCCGGAAAACGACAAGGTCATTACTGCTGTGCGTGAGAAAGTCAATTCTATAATGAAAGATTATCCTATTTTCGCTTGGTAATATTTAGAATTTTCAAGTGATATGGCTACATAGATGCTTTGGTGAAGATATACGATCATGTCAACAACAAATGATAGAAGATATTTATTGGGGATGCCACTGACGCAATTGAAGTCAGTTGCAAAATCTCATTCATTACCACCATTTGCCACCAAGCAAATCATGCAATGGGTTTATGGTAAATGTGCGGAAAGAATCGACGACATGACCAATATTGCAAAACAAAAACGCGAGGAACTGAAACAAACCTTAGATGTTGGGGCTGAGAAACCTTTAAAAACCTTAGTCAGCAAAGATGGGACAGAGAAGTATCTTTTCCCAACTAAAGACGGACAATTTGTTGAAACGGTTCTTATTACAGATAAGGGAAGGAATACATTGTGTGTCTCTACACAGGTGGGATGCAAGATGAATTGCATCTTCTGTCAGACTGGCAAACAGGGGTTTCAAGGCAATCTTTCTTCTAACGACATTCTTGCACAAATACAGTGGGCGATTAGAGAAAAAGACATCGACAACCTGGTCTTCATGGGACAAGGAGAGCCTGGTGACAATCTAGACAATTTGTTGACAGCTATTGAATTGATGACATCTAAGGATGGATTTGCTTGGAGTCCCCGACGAATTACTGTCTCCACCGTAGGGCTCAAGAAAAATATGCGTGAACTGATTCAGAATACTGATGTCAATATCGCAGTCAGCCTTCATTCGCCTTTTCATGAACAACGTCTTAAACTTGTGCCTGCCGAGAAACAATTCAGCATTGTCGAGATTGTGGAACTGCTACGACAGTTCGATTTCGCACACCAACGAAGATTGTCGTTTGAATATATAGTTTTTGATAAACTGAATGATACGAAAGCACATGCAGATTCATTGCTGAAATTGCTTAAAGGAATTGACTGCAGAATGAATTTAATCAGATTCCATAAATTGCCTGGAGTTGAACTACAAGGTGCTGACAATGAAACCATGACAAAATTTAGGGATTATCTCACACATCATGGATTGTTCACTACTATTAGGGCGTCAAAGGGCGAAGATATTATGGCTGCATGTGGAATGTTATCTACAAAAATAATCGAAGAGACTAATATGGAACGTGTGTAGGTTTGATAATCGAGACAAAATAAAATGATTCGATTTAGATTGGATTTTGAGGGAAATTAAACCGAATATAACCTTACAGAGTCTTTTTAAACTCAATATTAAAGTGGTCAAGGTGTTTTAAATATTACCTAATGAATTGGAACCTAAAAATCTTATATTGTAATCAAAAATGAAAAAACTTGTCTATTCCATAATGATCCTTTTGTGTATTCTTACTGCGTGTACTGCGAAGAAACGTTCGAATAAGCCATTTATGATGCCTTCGTCTGGAGGCAACCCTTATGAAGTGATGGTTGTCGCTGACGATTCCGTCTGGAATGGATATGCAGGAATAGCCCTAAGACGTGTACTTAAAGAGCCTATACCTATGTTGCCACAAGATGAACCTATGTTCCATGTCTCCAGGATTAAGCCTGCTAATTATGATAGGATAACAAATCTGTTCAGAAATATAATCGTTTTCAAAATCAATGACGACTACAGGGAACCTAGAATTAAGTTCGAAAGAGACGTACATGCCTGGCAACAAGCAATCGTAACTATTCATGCACCTAATACAAGATTGGCTTCTGCGTATATAACTGAAAATACCAGATCCTTACAACAATTCTTCTCCAATGAGGAAATAAACCGACAAGCTGAAAATATTAGGTATAATTACAATACTAAGTTTAATGATTCTGTAAAGAAATACTTCGGATGTGAGATTATGATTCCCAAGGATATTCTGAAGATGAAGGTGGGAAAGGATTTTATATGGGCTTCTAACGACGGACTGTCAACCGTTCAGAACATTTGTGTATATTCCTATCCATACGCCACAAAAAAAGTGTTTGATAAATATGGATTCATCGCCCTGAGAGATACTTTCATGGCTAGAAATATTCCAGGATATAATCCGGGAAGTGTAATGGAAACAACAGGACAATACGTGAAACTCACTAATAAAATAGTGAAAGGAAACTTCGTGCAAGAGGCAAGGGGATTGTGGGACATGACTAAAGATGCTATGGGAGGACCGTTCATATCTCACTCTAGAATCGATTCAATCAATAATCGGGTCATTGTGGCGGAAGCATTTGTCTATGCTCCTAGCAAGATGAAACGCACGATATTAAGACGACTCGAAGCATCTCTTTACACGTTGAAAATGCCAACACAAAAACTTGATTCTGTCGATAACTCTTCTTTTATCATTAATCACAATTAAAGTAAATCATAATTTCCAATTAAAACATAAAGCTTATGCAAAGAATAAAAGTGGGAATTTCCCATGGAGATGTCAACGGCGTGGGATACGAAGTCATTTTAAAGACTTTTGCCAATGAAGATATGCTTTCACTATGCACACCCATCCTATTTGGCTCGCCAAAGGTACTGGCTTATTACAAGAAAGTTGTAAACAATTCACCTAATTTCAACGTCATCTCTAAAGTCGATCAGTATAAGGACGACCAACTTAATGTGATAGACTGTTTTGCTGATAAGGAAATTAAAATCGAAACAGGACATCCTTCGAATGAGGCGGGAGAGGCGGCATTTGTCGCATTGAAAGCTGCGGTGGAGGCATTGAAAAACAAACAAGTCGATGTCTTGGTCACTGCGCCTATCGATAAAAACACTATACAAAACAACGAATTCCATTTCCCTGGACATACCGAATTTATAGAAGAAATGGCTGGAGATGGTAATCAGTCTCTCATGATTCTTATGAATACTGAACTTAGGGTGGCATTAGTAACAAATCATCTGCCTGTTTCAAAAATCGCACAAAATATAACAAAACAGACGATTGCTACAAAATTGCAAATCCTTCACAAAGCACTGAAAAGAGATTTTGCTATCGACAATCCAAGAATTGCTGTGCTTTCACTCAATCCGCATTGCGGAGATAATGGGCTGATTGGCACAGAGGAAGAAAATATTATAAAACCAGCGATGGAAGATGCTTTCAATAATGGTGTACACTGTTTCGGACCTTATCCTGCTGATGGATTCTTCGGAGCTGGTGGATACAAGAAATTTGACGCAATACTGGCTATGTACCATGATCAAGGATTAGCTCCTTTTAAGGCTTTGGCAATGGATGATGGGGTAAACTATACTGCCGGATTGCCTGTTGTAAGAACTTCACCTGCGCATGGCACTGCCTACGATATCGCTGGACAAAATGTAGCTGACCCTAATTCTTTCAGACAGGCTATATATGCCGCTATTGATGTGTTCCGTAATAGAACCAGCTTCGACAAGGCTGTTGCAAATCCTTTGGAAAAACAATATTATGACAAGAAAGACGATAGCGACAAACTTAAATTGGATCAAGTAACAGATGATGACATTTGATGAAAAGTAAAACTCGAAATATCTTTTTCTTTGTAGGACTTGTATTCGTGGTTCTTATGATTCTCACTTTTAAAGTGAGTTTCGTAGAACTATGGCAACAAATCACTCATGCGGGGTACTGGCTCGTAGCTATTATTGGTATGTGGATCCCTCTGTATATCATGAATACTTTCACGTGGAGAACCATTTTGAAAGGAAGTGGCGACACCACTGTGCCTTTCTGGAAACTTTTTAAGGTCACTATATCAGGATTTGCACTCAATTATGCCACTCCAATCGGACTGATGGGAGGTGAACCATACAAGATAATGGAGATTAAAGAGTATGTCGGTGTTCAAAGAGCATCATCATCTACATTGCTTTTTGCTATGATGCATATATTTTCGCATTTCTGGTATTGGGTAACGGCTCTTGCTCTTTACCTTATATTTATGCCAATCAATCTGCCTATTGCTATTCTTCTGTCGTTTGTCGCTGTTTTCTGTTTGGCTGGCATTTATTTGTTTCTTAAAGGATATAAGAACGGAATGGTTGTGAAACTTGTGAGAATCGTGAAAAAAATACCAGGATGCAAGAAATGGGCTGCTAATTTTTCGGAAAAATACGCTGAAGACCTGAAAAACATTGACATTCAGATTGCTGCCCTACATAAGCAAAACAAAAAATATTTCTTTATCTCTTTCTTCCTTGAATACTTCGGACGTGTACTACAATCGTTTGAAATTTTCTTCATGCTCATGCTTTTCGCAGACAGCCAACCATCGATGATGCTGTTCATTCAGGCGCTTATCATTCTGTCATTTACGTCTCTTTTCGCAAATATGCTTTTCTTCATACCTTTACAAATTGGTGGAAGGGAAGGCGGATTCGCAATGATTGTCGGCAATCTCGGTATGACAATGCAAGTCAGTATGTCTATTTCCATCATTTCCAGAGTCCGAGAAATTTTCTGGACTTCATTGGGACTCTTTCTTATGAAATTTGGAAACAAGAAAAAGAACAAATCCACAGAATTGCAACCGGATGCTTGATTATTTGATAAAGCTGTAAGCATCACAAAAATGACAGTTTATCAATAAGTTATAAAAGTAATTGAATTAATTGTTTTAATATTTATGATTTTTGCTATTCTTGCTGCAGGAGAAGGGTCGAGATTGGCTCAAGAAGGCATCAACGTGCCTAAGCCTTTGGTCAAAATCAATGGTGAGCACATGATTGACCGCCTCGTGAGAATTTTTATTAAAGCCCAAGCTGAAAAGATTGTCATTATTAATAATGATATTCATCCTGAAACAAGATTACATATTCAGGAATTGATTGGTTCCGGAATGCCTATTGAATTGCATGTGAAAACCACTCCTAGTTCAATGCACAGCTTTTATGAGTTGATGCCTTTCGTTGGAAAGGACAAGTTCTGCCTGACTACAGTCGATACCATTTTCAGGGAGGAAGAATTCATAAACTACATCGAGGTGTTTAAAACTACTGACCTCGATGGCATGATGGCAGCAACGGACTTTATCGATGACGAAAAACCGCTCTATATAGCTACCGACAAAGACGATATGATTACTGGATTCTATGACTCTATTGAACATTTTGAACGGGAAAGCCGTGAATTGAAAACAGGCTCCGTATGCAAACTGATATCTGGAGGAATTTATTGTCTCAACGACAAGTCGTTTGTTACTCTGAATAAATGTATTGACAGAGGTATGTCAAGAATGAGGAATTTCCAAAGACAACTTATTGCTGACGGACTTAAACTCAAAGCATATAAGTTTTCCAAGATACTGGATGTCGATCATGCTGACGACATTAAAAAAGCAGAAGTATTTTTAGCATGAAATTACTGGGAATATATAGGGCGGCAGTATTTTCGCCTAACATGAAAGATAAGGACACGGCAATTATGAAGGCCGTTTCTGATAAACTGAAATCATTCGGCTATAATGTGGACTGTATAGAGGAAACCTACTTCTCACAGATTTGCCGTCATGGACGGAGGCTAGAATGTGATGCCATATTTACCATGATGAGAACTTATGAGGCTTTGGATGTCTTATTTGAATACCAACAAAATGGAATACCGGCAATCAATCCTTGTGAAGGGATAAACAATGCTAAACGGAAGAATATAACCAGAATTATTATTGAAAATGACATACCAGCCCCATATACAATTTTTGACCTTGATGAAAATCAACTCGATACTATACAATACCCTTGCTGGATAAAACGCGGGGAAGTATGGGCACAAAAAAAGGACGATGTGGCGTTCGCTGGAGATAAAACAATGGCTGTAAAATGTGTAAGGAACTTAAAGATGAAATATGGAAATGAAAATGTAATGGCTGTAGAACATTGTAAAGGCGATTTGGTCAAATTCTATGGTGTTGAAGGAACGGATTTCTTCTATACATATTATCCGAACCCCGAACAATCTAAATTCGGGCTGGAACTAATTAATGGAAAACCCATTGGCACCACTTTCGACAAAATTCAACTGAAAACAACGTGCGACAGGATTGCAGGACTCTCCAAAATTTATGTTTACGGTGGCGACTGCATAATCGATGAAAATGGAACATTTAAAATTATTGACTTCAACGATTGGCCTAGCTTCTCAGCATGCAAGGAACAAGCAGCAATAGCAATTGCTGAAAGAATAAGAAACGAGTTAGGACGCTAGTCATTTTATTGTCAAACAACCAAACAAAAAACTAAATTATTTATAAAATAATCTCATGGACGACAAGAATTCTATACAGAAAACATATAAGTCGAAAGACACAGAAGAATGGTTCGATACTGTGTTCAACCGACCTATCGGATTCCTTTGGGCTAAATTTTTTGATTTCTTTGGCATACATCCTAATGTTGTCACAGTATTATCGATGGTCTTGGGGGCCATGGCAGGGTATCTCTTCCATTATCATGCCAACAATGAAACCGTTTTATTGGGAATGACGGGAATGACTTGCAATGTAATTGCTGTTGTGCTTCTTATCTGGGCTAACCACTATGATAGTGCAGACGGACAATTGGCCAGAATGTCGGGAAAGAAAACCCAATTAGGACGTATCCTCGACGGTACGGCTGCTGATGTTTGGTATTTTACTATCTATTTCTGTCTTGCCTATAGAATATATGATGATCCCATACCTTTCACCGATGGACTGACTTTCGGTTGGGGAGGACTTGCGCTGGCAATCATGAGCGGGATTTTTGGACATATACCCGAATGCAGACTGGCTGACTATTATAGAAATATCCATCTCTTCTTCATAAATGGAGAAGCGGGAAGTGAGTTCGACCATTACGAGGATGTGAAACGTCAGTATGATGAAATGACATGGGGACAAAGCCTGATCCAAAAGACTTTCCTCTGGTTCTACAAATATTATACTCATGCACAGGAAAAGTCTACACCGCAATTCCAAGCTTATTGGAAAAAACTTAAGGATAAGTATGGAGATAACATACCACAAAATGTAAGGGATGAATTCAGGGAAAAAAGTCTCCCGCTTATGAAATATACCAATTTCCTTACTTTCAATGCTCGTGGCATTTCGCTATATGTTGCCGCTTTGATTGATATGGCATGGCTTTATCTCATTTTTGAAATTGTTGTGTTTTCTATAGTTTACAAATATATGCACTACAGGCATGAAAAGATGTGTAAGGAATTGTTGGAACGACTAAACCAAACAAATGATTAATCATGAATAACGATGTCAATAACAATAATATTCGTGGAATAATATTTGATTATGGCGGAACAATTGATACCGATTCCATTCATTGGGCAGAAGTGATTTGGAGGGCATATCAGCAATGTGGAGCAAAGGTCGCAGAGAATGATTTTAGGATGGCTTATGTGCATGGGGAAAGAAGTTTGGCAAAATTCCCTCTGATTAAGCCTGAAGATGATTTTTTGCAATTGCTAAGGATGAAAATCAACATACAGACTTCTTTCCTCGTTGACGCACATCTTTGGACGGAATTGGAGAATGATGAAAAGGGCAGAACGAAAATCACTGAAGATATTGCTCAATGGTGCTATCACTTTGTCCTCAACAATTTGAGTATTTCAAGACCTGTGATCGAAAAATTGTCAAATGATTTTCCGCTTGTGTTAGTTTCTAACTTCTACGGAAACATAAAGTCAATCCTCAACGATTTCAATCTTAATTATTTCAATGATGTAATTGAATCTGCAGTAGTGGGAGTAAGAAAACCTGATCCCGAAATTTTTCGAATGGGCGTCAATGCTCTGGGCATTCAGCCCCAGCAAACTATTGTTGTCGGAGACTCTTTCTATAAGGACATTGTGCCGGCAAGTCAAATCGGGTGTAAAACTGTTTGGATAAAAGGTGTTGAATGGGAGAAAAACAAAAGAAACGACGAGTCTCTACCGACTATCGTTATTCCATCTATAACTCAGCTGATTGAAGCTGTCAACAAAATCAATTCTCAGCTTATTTAATAATTCATAATTAAAATGAAGGATATCTGTTGTATTGGTCATATTACTATCGACCGTATTGTAACACCCGATAATGAAGTCATGATGCCGGGAGGTACTACATATTATTTCTCACACGGCATTAGTCATCTGATTAATAGTTCCGATTCTAACGTCAGCTATAAATTAATTGCGTCTTTGGCAGATAAAGATATGGCAACTGTTGATGATATTCGCTCAATGGGCATAGAAGTCGATGTCGTGAAGAGTAAAAACACCGTTTTTTTTGAAAACATCTATGGTGAAAACCAAAATAATCGAAAACAGAGAGTTAATGCCATGGCTGATCCTTTCTCTGTCGAAAGTCTCCAGGATGTGGAAGCGAAATATATATGTCTGGGCAGTTTGCTGCCAGAAGATTTTCCCTTGGATGTCGTGAAATTCCTCTCTACCAAAGGTGTCGTCGTTATGGATGCACAAGGATTTCTTCGTGATGTGAGGAATGGAAATGTGTTTCCTTGTGATTGGGATGACAAATTTGAGTATTTCAAATATATCGACATTCTGAAAGTCAATGAATATGAGGTGGAAGTGCTTACTGGGAAAAAGAATTTGCATGAGGCGGCAAGCCAACTGGCGGAGTGGGGGATTAAAGAAGTGCTGCTTACATTAGGCAGCTTTGGAAGCATTGTGCTTGTGGACGGAATATTCTATGATATAGATGCTTATGAACCACTGTCAGTCGTTGATGCTACCGGTTGTGGGGATACTTATGTGATGGGATATGTATATAAACGTGTGCAAGGAGCAAATCCTTTGGAAGCGGCTAAATTTGCTACTGCTGTATCTACGTGTAAGTTGGAGGCACATGGACCATTCTGCTCTACTGAAAAAGAAGCTCTTGACAGAATTCCTAAATAAATGCTAAACGCCCGATAATTTTTTCCTTTTATAAGAATAGATAAGTACTACTGTATATCCCAGAAGTGGAATGACAAAGGGAATGACATATCCGAAATTGTCTGCAACAATTCCTACTAGCAAAAAAGCACAACCGCCAACGGGAGTCATCATTAGTACTGATGATGCTGTTTTTGTCAAATTTCCTAAACCTTTGATGGATAATGAAAATATTGTCGGAAACATAATCGATTCAAACAAGTAAGTTGCCATCAGAAATACTAACGGGATGAATCGAAGCCATGATTCTTCACTCTTCAAGAGCAAGGAACTTATTATCACTCCAAGAATTCCTGTGATTGTACCTATGCTACAATAGTAAAGAAGACGCTCGGCTGCAAGACTTTGCATAATCCATGCTCCCATGAATCTGCCTATCATGAAAAACAATAATGCTATTGACAGTATATAAGAAGCGGATTCTGAATTTAGTATGCCCTGACCTGTTGTGAAGTTAACGAAATAACTGTTTATTGAGATTTCTGCTATCTCGTAAGACAAAAGGGCGGATGCACCTAAAAGAAACATCTTGTTCTTGAATAATGAGGACAATGGAGTGGATGAAGACTCTTCTGCATTCATGCAGGATTCTTCTGATTTTATCTCTGGCAACTTGCTCATGGAAAATACTATCGCAATGACCAATACAACGAACCCCATTATTATATATGGAATGCTCACATCGGAATCTTCTCCGCCTGAAAATAGAAAACCTCCTACTATTGCGGGAGCCAGACATGAACCAAGTCCATTGAATGATTGAGATAAGTTGAGACGAGAAGAAGATGTCTCTTTGGGACCTAACTCGGCAGAGTAGGGATTGGCGGCTGTCTCAAGGATGGCAAGGCCACAGGCTAGGATGAATAGGCAAACCAGAAAAGCGGGTAGAGTGCCGATGCTACTGCCAGGAACAAATAAGAATGACCCTATGGCAAATAACCCCAAGCCTAATAATACGCCACGCTTGTATCCTTGTTTGCGAATAAATATGCCGGCGGGAATCGCCATCAGAAAATAACCCATATACGTTGTTACCTGTATCAGTGACGATTCGGTGACTGATATGTCTAGGCTCTCTTGAAAATGTTTGTTAAGCACGTCTAAGACAGCCCTCGCAAAGCCCCATAAAAAAAAGAGGGTGGTGATGAGGATAAATGGGGCCAGATATTTTCTGCTTGTAAGTTTGGAAGTCATGGCATTTTGTTTTAATTGCAAAAATAAACCTTTTTTTCAATATTTATCCTACATTATGACTACATTTTTAATTAGGATAAGTCGTTTTTTAATATTACTTAATACAAAAATACAAATAGACCATTTTTACCGAAATATGGAATACAAAGATTGCATATTTAAGCAAAAAACTTTTTTTATATAAATAGTTTTCATTAACTTTGCATCGTTTTTATAAAAAAAAATATTTATGGAGAAACAATCTGTGAAGCCTGCGGAAGGTAAACTTGGTATTATGGTTGTAGGGCTTGGGGCTGTTACAACCACTTTTATTACAGGTGTGTTTATGGCAAGAAAAGGGCTTGCTAAACCTGTCGGTTCAATGACACAATACGATAAAATTAGAATTGGAAAAGGAAACGAAAAGAAATATTTGGGATATTATGACATCGTTCCGCTTGCAAAACTCGATGACTTGGAATTTGCGGCCTGGGATGTCTATCCTGCAGATGCTTATAGAGCCGCAATCTATGCTGAAGTATTGAAAGAAAAAGATATAGAGCCGGTAAAGGACGAACTGCTGAAAATAAAACCGCTTAAGGCTGCATTTGATAAGAATTTCGCCAAACGTCTTGATGGAGATAATGTCAAAGAATGCAAGACAAGATGGGACATGGTCGAACAGATTAGGGAAGATATCAGGACATTTAAGAATGAGCACGGATGTGATAGAATAGTTGTGGCATGGGCCGCTTCTACTGAAATTTATGTACCGGTTTATGAACCTGTTCACAATTCTTTGGATGCCCTGGTTAAGGCAATGAAAGATAACGATACCGAACATGTCGCCCCCTCTATGTGCTATGCCTATGCTGCAATTGCTGAAGGAGCTCCTTTTATTATGGGAGCACCAAATACCACCGTCGATATTCCGGCTATGTGGGAAATGGCTGAAAAATATCAGGTTCCTATTGCTGGTAAGGATTTCAAAACAGGGCAAACACTTGTGAAATCCGGATTTGCACCTATTATCGGAACCAGATGCTTGGGACTTAGTGGATGGTTCTCTACTAATATATTGGGTAATAGAGACGGACTGGTACTCGACGAACCTGATAATTTCAAGACAAAAGAGGTGTCCAAACTCTCTACTCTTGAGTCTATTCTTGTGCCTGAAAAACAACCTGACCTTTATACTGATTATTATCATAAAGTAAGAATAAATTATTATCCTCCTCGTAACGACAATAAGGAAGGATGGGATAATATCGATATATTCGGATGGATGGGCTATCCTATGCAAATCAAAATCAATTTCCTTTGTAGGGACTCTATCTTGGCTGCCCCTCTACTGCTCGACCTGTGTCTTCTCTCGGATTTGGCAGCAAGGGCTGGAAAATGTGGTACACAAAGATTCCTCAGTTTCTTCCTGAAATCGCCAATGCACGACTATACTAAAGGCGAAATACCTGTAAACCATCTCTTCCATCAATACACTATGCTAAAAAATGCTATAAGGGAAATGGGGGGATATCAGGCAGATGAGGAAATTGATTAGGCGTTACAAACAACGTGAGGTGGATGAACACTGACAATGTAATGCCTCATTAATATATGCTATAATTCGGATCTTTTCTACCATGAGATTTTTTCTTTCAGTTCTTTCCTTTGTTTGTTCTCTAAACTTTATGTATGCGCAGGTTTCTGGGGTTGTAGTGGATTCCAGGACTAGAAAACCTGTTGATTACGCTAATGTGTACTACGAGGGAAAAGGAGTCGGGACTATGACCGACGAAAATGGAAAGTTTGCAATAAAGGAAAATCCTGAATGGGATGAACTGACTGTTACAGTAATGGGGTATGTCACACAAACGGTTAAGTTGGAACCGGGAAAAAACAAAAACCTCAAAATCAAATTGGTGGAAGAACCACGACAACTACAAGCAATCACCGTTACGGCTAAAAGGACTAAATACAACAGGAAGAATAATCCTGCTGTTGAGTTCATGAAAAAGGTAATTGAACACAAGAAATTCAATGACTTGAAATCTAATGACTTCTATTCGTATTCCAAGTATGAGAAAATGACTTTCTCTGTCAACGAGTTTACCGACAAAGTGTTCGATGTGGAGGAAGGAAAGAAATTCGCTTTCCTGAAGGAGCATGTGGAAGTGTGTGAACAAACGGGAAAATTAATATTGCCACTTACGGTAGATGAAAATTTATCGTCAATCTATTTCCGAAAACAACCACATACCCTTAAACAGTTGATCAAGGCTAAAAACTCTCGTGGGATAAGCGACTTGATTAACACGGGGGAAATCTTGAATACCACTCTCAAGGACTGTTTTACAGATGTGAATATTTACGATGAGGAATGTAGGCTATTCCAATTGAGGTTTAAAAGTCCTATAGCCAATTCCGCCATATCATTCTATAGATATTATCTACAAGACACGTTGGCTATTGAGGGTGATAGTGTCATACAGCTGGGATTCTTGCCTAATAATCAGCAAGATGTCGGGTTCTCGGGATATCTATATGTTATGAAAGACTCTTCTTACCAAGTGAGAAGTGTCGAACTCAATATTCCGAAAAGAAGTGACATCAATTTCGTTGAAAATATGATTATTAAACAGGATTTTGAGGAGTTGCCTACAGGAGAAAGGGTGATTACTAAGAATGATATGCTCATCGAAATGGAACTTCTCAGTTGGTTGCACAAACTGCAAGTACAGCGAACAATAAGAAATTTCGACTATGCGTTTGTGCCTATTCCCAATTCTGTCTTCAAACATGTCAAAGGGGATGTATTTCAAGAGCCTGATGCTACTATGCACACGGATGACGCATATTGGAAACAATATCGAAAAGTTGAACTTACAGACAGCGAGGGTGAGATGAACTCCTTTATTAGCAAAATTACTGATATTAAAGGATTTAAATTGTTCATCTTCGGAGCAAAGGCGCTAATTGAGAATTTTGTGGAAACGTCTGATTCGCTACAAAACAATAAGTTCGATTTTGGACCAATCAACACCACTTTTTCTCACAATCATTATGATAAGTTGAGATTTCGTGTGTCTGGACTTACTACCGCTCATCTTAATCCTCATCTCTTCTGGACCGGATATATCGCTTATGCACCTCATACCAAAAATTTTTATGGGAAGTCGGAATTTATTTATGCTTTCAACAAAAAGGCATACCTCACACGAGAATTCCCTAAGAACAACATACATATCTCATATTGGAACGACATAATTTCTCCTTTCGACAAGTTCATACCTACTGACAAGGATAACATGTTTACTAATATCAGGACATCAAAAGTAGACCAATATATTCATACTAAGGAGTTGAAACTCATGTATGACCGTGAATGGTATGATGGCATGAAACTGAATATGACGTTCACCAGGACAAACAACAAGCCGGTTGATGCACTCTTCTATCAGAAATTGGGTACCGACTTGAATGTCAATGCATCGGGTAATATGCGTGACTTGCAAAACGACCCGACCAATAGGATTAAATCGTTTAACACTTCTGAATTTAAGGTTAGCATGTCATTCGAACCTGGAGCTACCTATATCAACACAAAGCAACGTCGTATCAAACTGAATAAGGACGCCCCTATTATTACAGTTTCTCATACTATCGGACTTGATAATTTCCTGGGAGGAGATTATAGTTATAACGTTACTGAGGCTGGAATTTATAAAAGGCTATATGTCCCAAGTGGATGGGGATATATTAGTAGTGATTTTAGGGCTGGAATACAATGGAACAAAGTGCCGTTCCCTTTGCTCATACATCCTGCGGCAAACCAGTCTTATATCATTGAGGATTATTGCTTCGAACTCATTTCAAACCTCGAATTCCTTAACGACAGATATTTCCAGACAATGATCGAATGGGATATGTGTGGAAAAATATTCAATAGGATACCATTGCTAAAAAAACTGCAATGGAGAGAATTCTTGGGATTCAATCTACTTTGGGGTACTTTGTCCGACAAGAACAACCCGGCTAACTCCGGATTCACCGACCCGGAACTGTTCTATTTCCCAGGACATTTCGAAACTGATGAGTTAGGCAATCCCTATTACGAAAACAATACGGTCGTAATGGATAAGAAAAAGCCATATATGGAATTGAGGTTGGGAATACACAACATATTCAAACTCTTCCATATTGAATATGTCAGACGTCTTACATACCAAAACAATCCGGGAGTTAATAAATGGGGCATCAGGTTTAATTTCAGAATGCAATTCTAATTACTAACCGACAATCATCCGCCAAACCATCAATCTTTTAACCCGTAGCGGATGCCGAACATATTGTTCGACAAAAACAACCATGAGCTAACCCAGCTCGATAACTTCTAAATCTTTAATATCTGAGCCATCAATGCTGAATCTTACCAAAGTCCTTGATTTCTGCCACCCTGACAGGCCGGCAGCGCCTGGATTGATGTGCAGACAGCATAAAGTCTTATCATATTGTACTTTTAAAATATGTGAATGACCACTTATGAACAACTTGGGGGGACGAGCATACAAACTGCCACGAATGGAGGCGTCATAATGACCTGGATAACCACCGATATGCTTCATCAAGACATCTACATCCTCACAACGGAAACGATAACGCTCGCTGAAACGCATACGCAGGTCATGGCCATCTATATTGCCATAAACACCACGAAGGGTTTTTAATGATGACAAACGATCTGCTATTTCCATGCTGCCGAAATCACCGGCATGCCATATCTCGTCACATTCACTGAAATGTTTTGCATATCGGTCATCCCAGTAACCATGTGTATCTGATAGTAATCCTATGCGTTTCATTTTATCCCCTTTTTTATTGGATATTATTTTTTTGTTAAAGGTAGTAAAATTGTTTAAATTATCGTTGAGTTTTTATCAAAAACCATTAACTTTGCATAAATTCAGTCCTTTGTAAGAATTTCGGTGTAGAAATATGGCAGATTTCAAGGAGAATAACAATCGGAACAATAATGAAAAATCTACTATGGCAGTCATTATGGAAATAATGAAACTGCTCGGATTGTTGTGCCTTAAATTATTGAAAAGATTGGGGATGTTCGTGCTCAAGTGCCTGAAATTCATCCTCAAATGGACTATAAAAGGACTTATTTTCGTCATTGATGCCATTGATAAGGGTTGGAATAAACTTAAACAATTCTGGAATGACAACAACACACAGGAAAAGAAAAGGAAAATTCTAAACGGACTGAAAAAAGGTTGTGTTAATGCAATTAAGGGAATTGGTATATCACTGCTTTTTCTCTTGAAAGCACTTGTATGGCTGTTCAAGAAATTTTTCATTGCTATTCTACACCTGAAATCTACATTCAAGATTTGTGGAGAATGGATTACTAACACAGCTGCAAAAGTTTGGAAATGGAGCAAGAACAGGGTAAGGAAGACTAAAGATTTTTTCAAGAAAATAAAATACAATTATAAGTCGTTTAGAAGAAACCAAGGATTTAAAGGACTTTTGTTTGATCTCAGAAACGGGTTGAAAAAAACTATAACTCAATATATCGAAAATGAACAAGATGACGATGAAGATACAGAGGAAGAAATAGAAACGGTGGAAATTGTTACTGACACGGAATTCGACGAAGATGACACTAATGTTTCCGGAATAAGAAAGATGGGAAGAAGAATCTATAAGGCAATGAAAAACATTTCCGATATTAAATGAGCATGAACATAAAATCCCTTGTCATATTTTAAGGGCATAATACAACGTTGGTTTTTGTTAATTACCTAAACCGAAGCCCTATAATTGATGTTTTTCACTTTTCTCAATAAATTTATATGAAAAAAATCAGAAGTATAATAGTTTTTCTGTTTGTTTCAGCTATTTTGCTACAACCCGTTTATGCTGTGCTGAAGGAAAGAGACCTGACAAACACATTGAAGGTACTACGTAAAGAACTTGAAAATGACGTCGTCAGACAGAATTCGTTCATGAATAATTACCAGATAAGAGGACAGGAACAGCATAATAAACTGGTTGATTATATGAAACGATGCGAACAGATTGGATTAATGTTATATTCTCAGAAAACCGATTTTACTTTCGATGTCGCTTTCGCCTGTCAACAAGCTGCCGACTTGTTCAAGGAATTCAATAGCATGAACATACCTTTCGATAGAATGAAGCGTAGGCTGTCAATGGAAGTGGAGAGATACGATAGCTTGATATCTATTCTGGAAGCACTTCCTCCAAGCATAAACGACAAGGACGGGATGTTCGAACTGAATCAAGATATTATTGACTCCATCGCTAAAAGTGACTCTATCATCGTTGACTCCTTGGGAGCCGACTCGTCCTTAATCAAAATAGATTCTATCGCTAAGAAAACCTTGCAACATGATGATAATGGAGGTACAAATAAAGATATAAAGCAAAAAACACCTGAAGAAATGACACCATACGAGCTCACCGCAATGGAACAGCAGGACAGAGCCATGTGTGTCGAATATGCTAAAAAGTTGAGAGACAACATGCTGGTCTTTCTGGAACTGATAAAAAAAGACAGCCATTATTATGATGCCGTTGCTCAACAAGTAACGAAACTAAATGATTATGCACAAGATAGATACGAGTTTCTCCAGCAATCCATTTACAGGAATGCCGAAACCAACTATTTTTCTGTCCTATTGAATCTGCCAAGATACATCAATCAGGTAAAACGGGATTTCTCAACTAAATACTTGCCTCTGGGAAATACCAAGTCGGAATGGAGAGGGCCTGTCCTACTTATGGTCAGTGTTTTCATGCTTGTCTATATTCTTATTGCTGTACTACTCAGTAATATCATAATGAGAACTATACCATGGCTGACAAATAAATTCTTCCCTAAGGTTTCTGCTGCTTTCGAGAAGAAGGTTACAAACAAGCTGATTGATGTTAAGGAAATGGAATATAAACGATTGCCAATTACTATAGCAATCGGTATCGCTATTTTTGGAATTGTTATATCTATAATTAAACAATTTCTATATGCTAACCTATTTATCATGGCTGCTGATCTTATGATCACAGTCGCTTGGCTTATGGAAGTTGTGGTTGTTTCGCTTATTATTAGGCTTAAAGGTGAACAAATTAAATCCGGACTTGCAATTTATATGCCATTTCTTGTCATGGCATTTATTGTTGTACTTGTACGTATAGTCCTTCTGCCTAATAGCCTCATTAACCTCTTCTATCCGCTAGTACTGTTGCTAATAACTATCTGGCAAATCAGGAAATATAGGAAACTAAAAAACAAACTACCTATCAGCGACACGGCATATGCATCTATATCCATGTCTGCTATGATTGTAGCGTGTTTCTGTGCCTGGTTTGGATATACATTGTTGGCTGTACAGATTATAATGTGGTGGATGTTCCAACTCGCAGCTATACAGACCATTACGTGTGTGTATGATTTGTTGCAGATGTACGAAACCAAATACATCGTTAACAGAATCTTTAAAAGGAAACATAAGAAGACCGTTGATGAGATTTTAAAAGATAATCCTAGCATGAGTGATAAGGCATTGAATAAACTCATCGCTAAGGAAAAAGCGGAAAAACAGAAAATCATTATCGACATGAAAAACGGTGAGTATTTCACTAATACTTGGCTCTACGACCTTATTTCAAAGGCATTGGTGCCATTCGCCGCCGTGCTCTCTATTTTATTCAGTATATATTGGGCTGCTGATATTTTTGAAATGAGTTCTACTATAAAGGACATTTTCTTCTATAACTTCATTGACCAGCATGATGTACTACAACTTTCTTTGTTTAAACTATGCTTGGTTGTTGCCATTTATTTCCTTTTCAAGTTCATCAAGTATGCACTTACGGCATATTACTATCATTGGTACAAGAAAGCAAAGAAAACAACCGAGAATATGAATGACACTCTTGTGAGAAATGTCATCGCTATTCTTGTTTGGGGTGGTTATTTCGTTTTTGCTCTTGTTTTGCTTCAGGTACCAAGCGGAGGCATTTCTCTGGTAACGGCTGGTTTGGCTACAGGTCTTGGATTTGCCATGAAAGATCTACTCGAAAACTTCTTCTATGGAATCTCTCTCATGACAGGACGTGTTAAAGTGGGCGACTTTATTGAATGTGATGGAATACAGGGAACGGTCGAGAGTATAACATACCAAAGCACACAGATAACTACTATTGATGGAAGCGTCATGGCTTTCCTCAATTCTGCTCTTTTCAGCAAAAACTTTAAGAATCTTACTAGAAACAACAATTATGTGCTGGTAAAGGTCCCGGTTGGAATTTCATACGGAGAAAATATTGATAAGGTCAGAGAACTTCTCGTTAGAGAAATCACCGCTATTGCCGGAAATCTATGTCGGATTCATTTTCTTGAGTAATTGAAACATCGGGTTTGACTGTTGGCTGCTTCGATTTCTCTTTTTCGGCGTCTATGCGTTGTTGGCTTTTCTTTGGCTGGCCTGGCTTGCGTGGACTGAGAATTACGCTCATTCGTTTACCCTCTAATACAGGCATGCTTTCAACTTTAGCTATTTCTTCTAAATCATTCGCAAATCGTAATAGTAATACTTCACCTTGCTCCTTGAATACTATTGATCTTCCCTTGAAGAATACGTAGGCTTTAACCTTATTGCCATTGTTTAAGAATCCAATTGCGTGTTTAAGCTTGAAATTATAATCCGCTTCTGCGGTTTGTGGACCAAATCTAATCTCTTTTACTTCCATCTTTACCTGTTTGGCCTTCATTTCTTTCGCTTTCTTCTTCATCTGGTAAAGGAAGCGCGAATAATCTATTAATCGACAAACTGGAGGATTGGCATTGGGGGATATTTCAACTAAATCTACTCCTTTTTCTTCTGCCAATCTTAAAGCTTGGGCTATTGGAACTACAACGGATTCAATGTCGTCTCCTACGATTCGCACTTCTTTCGCGCGAATGTTATCATTCACACGATACTGCTGTTGTTTTCTTTTGTCTATCTTCATTAAAAGAGGTCGGTCTTGAAGTATTGGATGTTTTTTTAATTTGTGAAAATTGGCCGTTAAAAACTTATTGGGCTGAAAACCAAATGCAAAGTTACAAATTTTCTGTCATATTACGAACTTCTTCGGCAATTTTATTTGCAAAATCTTCATATTTCATGCTTCCTTGGTCACCTAAACCTTGTTTTCGAACAGAAACGGTCGATTCTAATTGCTCTTTTTCTCCTACAATGAGCATGTAGGGTATGCGTTTTAATTCGTTGTCGCGTATCTTCCTACCTATTTTTTCATTTCGATCATCCACGGTTGAACGCACATCATTGGAATTTAAATAACTGTTTACTTTTTCTGCATATTCATTGAATTTCTCTGAAATAGGAAGTACGACTGCTTGATTCGGAGTTAGCCAAAGTGGGAAATGTCCGGCCGTATGTTCTATTAGAACCGCTACAAAGCGTTCCATTGAGCCGAATGGGGCACGATGAATCATCACAGGACGATGGCGTTCGTTATCTGAACCTATGTATTCTAGCTTGAAACGTTCAGGAAGATTGTAGTCAACCTGAATCGTGCCCAATTGCCAGCGACGTCCTATCGCATCTTTTACCATGAAATCCAATTTGGGACCGTAGAATGCGGCTTCGCCTAATTCTTTGCGTGCTGGCAGGCCCTTTTCTTCACATGCTTCTATAATTGCGCGTTCCGCTGCTTCCCAAACATCATCACTACCTATGTATTTTTCTTTGTCACTTGGATCCCTTAGTGAAATCTGCGCTTCAAAGTCTTTGAAATCCAAAGCCTTGAAAATAATACTAATTATATCCATGACACGTAGGAACTCGCCTTTCACTTGTTCTGGAGTACAGAATATATGTGCATCGTCTTGGGTAAATGAGCGGACACGTGTCAGACCATGTAATTCACCACTTTGTTCATAGCGATATACTGTGCCGAATTCTGCAATGCGCAAAGGGAGTTCTTTGTAGGAACGTGGATGAAGGGCGAATATTTCACAATGATGAGGGCAATTCATGGGTTTCAACATGTATTCCTCATCTTCTTCTGGGGTGTGGATTGGTTGAAACGAGTCCTTCCCATAATGTGCATAATGACCTGAAGTGACATATAGGCTTTTACTTCCAATATGTGGGGTCATGACCTCTTGATAGCCATAACTCTTTTGGATTTTACGGAGAAAATCCTGCAATCTGAGACGTAAGGCTGTGCCTTTAGGAAGCCACATTGGCAAACCTTTACCCACTCGCTCGGAAAAGAAGAACAAATCCATTTCCTTGCCTATTTTACGGTGGTCTCGTTTTTTGGCTTCTTCCAATTTCACGAGATACTCATCAAGCATTTTCTTTTTGGGGAAAGAAATGCCATACATTCGAGTCATCATAGGACGTTTCTCATCACCACGCCAATATGCGGCGGCAACTGACAATATTTTTATGGCCTTGATACCACTTGTGTTAAGAAGGTGAGGACCACGACACAAATCTGTAAAGTTTCCTTGGGTGTAAGTAGTGATGTTGCCGTCTTCGAGTTCGGCTATTAATTCGTTCTTGTATGTTTGACCGCGAGAACCGAAAAACTCTAAGGCTTCTTTTTGGGATATGTTGTTTTTTACAAGATTTTCTTTACGTTGAACGAGTTCTTGCATTTTTTTCTCTATTGCAGGAAAATCTGAATCGCTTATCTTGACTCCTTCTGGAGGCATTATGTCGTAATAAAAACCGTTTTCTATGGCCGGACCAATGCCAAATTGTGTTCCAGGATATAATTCTTGTAATGCTTCTGCCATTAAATGGGCGGATGTGTGCCAAAATGTATGTTTGCCCTCGTCGTCATCAAATTTATATAAGATAACACTGGAATCTGCTGTGATAGGGTAGTTGAGTTCTCTTGTTTCACCATTGATACCGCAAGCTACAACATCTTGAGCTAAACGAGGGCTTATGCTTTCTGCTATTTGAAGTCCTGTTACTCCGTTTTCATATTCACGTACAGAATTGTCTGGAAAAGTAATGTTTATCATTTTTTGGATATTATTATTTTAATTTGGGAAAATCATATTTTTTGCAAATTTAACACTTCTTTTTGACTTATTAATCTATTGTTGCCAAAAAAGTTCTTAATAATGGTTTACACTCATGTGAAAACTATATTTCTTGGGAGATAAGTATTTGAATATGTCAAATATTGGAACTATTTTATTTTTTGTACTTTATATGACTTTTTATGATATGTTCAAAAACTCAATTCATTTATTATGCTATATGCGAATTCTATTCCAAGTTCACCTGCTTTGCTGAAATCTTTTTTTGCCTCTTCCAACCTGTTCTGTCGCATATAAAGCAATCCTCTGTTATAGTATGCCTCTGCATAATGCTTATTCAATTCTATCGCTTTGTTCAGGTCGTTGATGGATTTGTCGTATTTGTTTATTTGAGAGTATGCGTAAGCGCGATTGTAATAACTTTCGCTTATTAAGGGACTCTCTGATATGCAACCTGTAAATGAAGATATTGCGGACATGTAATCTTTCATTAATAAACTTTCGTATCCCTGTTTGAATGATGGTGGGGATTTGTATGCTTCTATCTGATATTCTGTCAAATTGTGCGGTGGAAGAAAAGAATACATGTTTTGAGTATCTATTGAAGATATGCCTGATGTTTTGACTATCTGAGAATTGGCAAATGGATAATTTTTGTATATGACATAGCTGAATGGGACGAATGATGTTGTGTCTGACAATGTGTCGATTGTATGTAGTGAAAAATTGATATGACTTTTGTGTTTATCCTTGTTCGATATTATAATATCATATAGCTTTTTGGCACGTTTTTCATTAGGAAATAAGCGTAAAATATCTTTCAAGTCATTTAGGCATTCTTGGATATGTCCGAGGGAATAGCTGAGTATTGCGTGATTATACAAGCTTAATATGTTTGTTGGAGATAATGATATTGATTGGGTCAGGTTTGTAAGGCCTTCATTATAATCGCCTTCTCCTAAACAACATAATCCTTTATAGGTTAAAACATCTGAATTTTTAGGATCAACATAAAGATATTTTGAAAAATATAATTCTGATTCTTTCCATGATTCACGCATGAATAGAAGACTTGCCTTAAATAACAAACCATCCATGTTGAACGGATCGATAGAAAGGGATTTGTCAACTAATTGTTCGGATAATCTAGGATTTGAAAGAAAATATTGTGCACGAGCCTTTAGATTGTATGCCTTACATGAACTTGGCCAATGGCTTATGATTTGGTCGCTTATGCTGTCTGCTTTCTCATACTTGCCAGCTTCAAGCAAACAAGATACCCATTTGTGCCAGATTTCTTCATCGTCAGATTTATACGTAGTTGAATTGGAAAAATCTTCTGCAGCATCTAAATACTTTTGAAGATGAATTCTGATTATTCCGCGTAGTTCATAAGCATCATAATAATATGGATTTAAATTTAACACTTCTGATAAATCCATTTCGGAACCAATATAGTCGCCTAAATAATATTTGGTTTTCCCACGATAGAAAATCGCTTCATGGATTTTGGGACGATTTTCTATGACATTGTTGAAATATTTTATGGCTGAAGCATAGTCCTTGTATTCTAATGCGTTTTTTCCGGCCTCAATCATTTTGGATATGTTATATTGGCAATACCCATGAATGGGGTATACCAAAAATAATATATACCACAAAAATTTCATTGGCGTTTTAGATTTGTAAATTTGAAATTGACATGGTTGCTTGATTGTTGCCTTTTGATGCTGGGTGTGTGGCTATTTCGATTTTACTTTATAATGACAACTGAACTTGCCTTTACTCATGTTGAGTAATTTCTTCTTAATCATCTGTTTACGTAATGGAGATACGTGATCTACAAACATCTTACCCTCTAGATGATCAAATTCATGCTGGATCACACGGGCTAAAAAGCCATCAACCCATTCTTCATGAGGTGTCATGTTTTCATCCATATATTTTATCAAAACCTTTGAAGGGCGTCGCACGTTCTCGTGAATTCCGGGAATTGAAAGGCAACCTTCTTCCATGTTTACGGTGTCATCGCTGCTTTCCAATATATGGCCATTAATATATGTTCTGTAGAAACCCTTAAAAGATGGCTCCTCTTCACTCACGCAATCTAAATCAACAACAACAACGCGTATTGGCAAACCTACTTGGGGCGCAGCCAAACCTACTCCTTCTGCATTTTTAAGAGTTTCAAACATATTGCTGATTAGTTCTTTTAGATTGGGATAGTCGGGGCTTATGTCTTCTGCATGTTTCCTTAATACTCCCTGACCAAATATGTACATTGGTAATATCATAATGTTGTTGTCTTTTGGTTGTGATGTCTCTCCTTAAAATGTCGTGAATTCATATAGTCTTCTAAAAGGATTGTCGCACTTATTTTATCAACTAAACCTTTATTTGTTTCACGGGTTTTCTTGTTTATTCCGCTTTCTCTTATCGCTTTGTTGGCTAATACAGATGTAAAACGCTCGTCGTAAAATTCTATAGGTATTTTGGGGTATACTTTCTTCAAACGGTTAACGAAAGGTATGACTCGTTTCATGTTTTCAGAATCTTTGCCGGATAGTTGTCTTGAATAGCCAACGATTATTAATTCTATGTCTTCTTTTTCAATATAGCTTTCTAAGTAATTGTACAATTCTTGGGTAGAAACTGTTGTTAGGCCATTGGCTATCATTTGCAAGTTATCGCTAACTGCTATTCCTGTGCGTTTTTTACCATAGTCTATAGACAATATTCTTCCCATTGTCAGTTGTATTTGTGTATTGCTTTGCAAATTTAGTGGAAAAATATTGCTTAACAAAAATACTTGTTAAAAAAGGTGATTTGAGAATTGTTTTTATCCATTAATCGTTTTTTTTTTTCATATTTACATTATGGTTATAACAAACATGGGTGCCTGATTGTGACACCCACTTGTTTGAAATGAAATGATTGTGGAATAATTGTAAACGATTTATTTAACGACTATCTTTTTCCCATTTACGATATACATTCCATGAGTTATGTTGTTGACGCGTCGGCCTTGCAAATCATAAATTGCCGCATCTGAATCAAGCAACTCCTGAATTGATACCGTGTCTATGCCAGTTGGGGCTTCAATCGTTAAGATACCGTTTACATATATTATCTTGTAGTTTGGAGCTTCAGCTCCACTTAAACGTATTTCATATTCGCCTGCAGGGCTGTCTGGATTAGCGTCGCATTCTATTGTAGGCATTACTGTAAGTGCCGTTTCAGCCTTTTCGCTGTTGCGGAATCCTCTATATGTGAGTTTGAATTCTGGATTCTCTTCGCCGTAAGCACGTGTGTAAGACTTTGCTGTAATGGTTAGCTCAGTCTTTTCAATAGTTAATTCTCCATTTACAGTAACTAGATTTGCGCTTGTAATATCATTTGGCATCACTGCTATCGTATATGTGCCAACCGGTATTGAGACGTCTGCATAAACCTCTTCGGTATCCTTGTTTACTACAGGAACAAGTTGTAATGTTGGTGTGCCGTTTATAGGAGCGCCGTCAACTTCGAATGTAAATGTTGGATTATTTCTTCCATACAAACGGGTTGCGTTGTTTGCAGTTACAACGGGGCTTCCTGTATATGGCTTTATAGTATATTTTCCCCATATTGCATTTGATTGATATGAATCTACCAGCGATTCTGGAACAAATACAATACATTTGGATGGAAGAGTTAGAACATCTACATTTATTAGCTCATCCGACAAAACTGCTATATATTTCAGTGAAGTACATGACTGGAATACATCGTCGCCAAGATTCTTCACATTCGATGGAATGTAAATAGATGTTAGAGAGGTGTTTTTGTAGAATGCGCTAGATGGAAGAGATTGTAATGATGTGAAATAACGTAACTCTTCAAAGGATTTAATGCTTGTAGCCAGTCGGAAAGTACTACGGATGTCATTTACTGCTGATGCTTCTTCGTAACTTAACTCTCCGTCATCATCGCTATCCCAGTTGTTGATACACAATGCCTTTGTGCGATTATCTGAAAAATCTATATAGTGAAGTTTGGAACGCAAACTGGAAATGGCATTGGATATTTCCTCTTCTGTACTGTTAAAGTCGTTATATACTTCTTGTTCGGAGCTTATGTCTATTCCTTTGTCTTTAGCCCTGTCAAGTAATTTTTTGAATGTGTCAATCTGGGCATCAAATTCTTCTGCGGCATCTTTGTCAGACTTCGTGATAAATGCCCAACGGATGCCTGAAGCGTATGATGGTATATCCCAATATAATCCGTATGTTTCATATGTGTAATCAGTCGCATGATCGGTTTGGACACCTAGGTATTCACTTGCCTGATAATTACTGTCTGTGGAAGGAACTTGAAGTGTGTATATGTTGTCACCAATTAATGATGTCTGCCAGTAAGCGGAGGAACTTAAACTTCCATCAACAAAACAAGCTTTTACGCCTGTACCGACTTTGGAATCCGACGATGTGCGGAATAACACATGACTACCACCGGCTTCATCTGAATATAGATAGTATTGACCCTCGCCCATATTGTTTGAACGACGGAATTGATATATAAGCCCTGAATTGGCTACAACTGCCTGGGTGCCGTATGCTTCACCATTTGTTATGTATTTACCTTGATCAACATTATAAACGTATCCATTCACATTTGCTTCTATTACTGAGAACTTTGGCATTGTCTTACCACGTATCTCAACAATCTTGCCAAATTGTTTCCATACTTCTGCTTGTCCGTATAATGCTTTGGAACCTACTGGTACATACAATGTCGCAGATGAAAGGTTGACTCCGCTAAACAATCCCTCGCCTAAATCGATTTTTGATGGATCCGGATTTAAGACAGTTACTTCTGTCAACGAACTACAACCATTAAATGTATTTGAACCCAATGTTACAATGTTTTCTGGGAGAACTATTGATTTGAGTTTTGTACAACCTTTAAACACATTATAATATATGTTTGTCATATTCTTTGGTATGTTGATGGTTGTAAGGGTTCGACAATTCTGGAAGGAATTGCCATAGAGGAATTGGGCGTTTGAGAAATATTCCAAATCACTTAAATCTGTAAATGCACGACCCTCAAATGTATAGTAACCGAAATCTGTAATCTTGGATGCCTCTGAATAGCTTATTTCCTCATCGCCGTCTGCATCCCAATATGTTATTGCAACGGTCCTGAGCTCGGAATCCTTAAAGTCTATGAAATTGAGCTTTTTGCGTAGAGTGTGTTCTGCTGATTTTATGTCATCTATACCACTGTTTAGATTATCATATATTTCCTCTTCAAAAGAAACATCTATGCTTCGTTTTGTAGCCGCTTCAAGCAACTTCTTCAATGTTTTGGCTTCATTGTATTTGTTGATGGCATTTTCATCATATTCAACAAAACGCCATTGGCAGTTTTGACTGTTTGAGGTATATGGCACATCATAATATGTGCCGTAGGTCGGAGATGTATAATTGCTGTTGTGATCCGACTGGACTCCTAGATATTGGTCTGCGGTATAATCACTTACGCTCGATGGTATTTGTATGGTATAAACATCGTTTCCGATATTGTTGAATTGCCACCAGGATGTCTTGTCTGTCAGATGAGAATTATCGCCATCTACAAAACATGCTTTAACGCCTGATCCAACATTGCCATCTGTGCTGGTACGGAAAAATATGTGTCCATTGTTGCCAGTGTCATTGGAGTAGAGATAATATGCACCTTCTGGCATACTAGTGGTGCGGCGTAGTTCAAAACGCATAGGGGAATTGTCACTTACTATTGCCTGAGTACCCCATGCTTCACCTTTTGTTAAATATTTGCCGGTGCCTTCATTGAATAGATACATTTGCTTATTCGTTGCCAATGAAGCAAAATTACCTCCGGATAATGACCGCTCTTCATAGATAGTGCCAAAATCTTTCCATTGCTCAGCTGTTTTATAATAGGATGCGGTGCCTTGTTCTGCATATAAAGTTGCATTGCCAACATTAGTGCCTTTAAACACATCTGAACCTAATAGTATTGATTCTGGAGAAACGCTGTGAACGGTAAAGGATGTCAGTTTTGTGCAGTTTGAGAATGACTGAGTTCCTAGTTGGTGAACACTTATTGGAAGATCTATACTGGTAATGGCTATACATCCAGCAAAAGTGCTGTCTGATATTTCTGTTATTCCGCTTGGCAACTCTTGGTCGGGTAATACTCTGCAACCGGCAAAAGCTGCTTTACCTATAGAACGTATATGTGCTGGAAATTTGAATGTTTTAAGAGCCCTGCATGAATTGAAGGCATACGAACCGATTGATTTAAGATTTTTTGGCAAACGTATATTTGCCAAAGTTGTACATCCGTCGAAAGCATAATCTGCTATGTGACTCAGTCCTGTAAAGTTATATAATTCTGTAAATGCGTTGATGCGTTGTCCTTTAAATACTGTTCCTATATCTGTCACAGTTGCAGCTTCACCATAGCTGAATTTACCATCGCCATTTGTGTCCCAATTCTCTATGCACAATTTTTTTACAGTCGTATTGGCAATCGGCATTTCTTTTTCACCATAATTGTCTGGTTCACAACCTATGATGGCATCTTGGTATTGGTTATAACCATCTCCAGAGCCACCAATACCCTGAGAACTTGGATTCAGGCTAGACAGTAAGAAGTATCCATTACTTTGGCCACCCCAACCCCAGTTTATATGGTAACAATGGTTTCCGTCATATCCATCGGTTACAAAAGCGTGGCCCGCTTGTGAATTTGCACCACTTAAATATACAACTCTTCCTTGTTCCAATTCATTGTATATTAACGCATCCCAACTGTCATCAGAATAGGAGCTGCGTGATACATATTTTGCTGTACTATAACCGAAATATCTGTTAAGGGCATCTGCCACTCTGTAAGATTGCGCCCCGGATGCACTGTTTGTGTAGTCCATTTCAACTGATACACCACAATAATGCATTAACTGAGCTACTGCTAATTGTTGTTTGCCTGTTCCACCACCATTATAGTTGTCAAGCATGTTGGCCCAGTCGATAGGTGAACCTGCTTCAATTCCATCTACTTTCAAATTTCCGTATGTCTCATGCGTAGTATATGTCGTATATCCAGGAATATCAGCCTGAACTTCATCTACTGATTTCGACCGTTGATGATACATCACCTGAGCCATGGCTGTTGCTACGCATCCGGTTACAGAACGACCTAACGTGAAGTACATCGGACATTCATTGTTGTATGGTGCTCCTTGGTTCCATGTACATGTCAACATCGGACTGATTGCTGCATGTACAGGTACTTTTTTCCTTGTAGCATTTGGGGTGCTTTGAAGATAATTTATATACTCTACGTAATCTTCCAACCAGTATTTCATGTTGTCTGGGATTTGATCATAGTCAAATTCTCCAGAATCGGTATATCCTAATGCCTGTTCAATGGCATCGTCACCAGCGATAATTATATAACCCTCCTGGTTTCCTCTGTTAAACACATAATATGGTGATGTGGAATCTTGCTGGTTCATATGGCTTGGAGCAAGCCTACGTCCGGTTACGGGAGATAGCTTTTGGCTTCCATTCAGTCGTTTGATAAGTGTTTCGGCCTTTTGCTGAGCCTGCTCACGTGTGATTGGATCTGCCTTCATATGTGATGTTGTCATAAATATTGATAACACCACAATTAGTAGTTCTTTAATAGAGAACCTGCAATTGTTTTGTGTATTCATGTTGATTGTAGTTTGTGGTTTTAATCATTTATTGCAAATTTACGAATAAATATCCAATTTGCAAACTATATTTTTTCGATATGTTAAGTCTTAAAAACTACATTTGTGATAAATGTCTGAATTGTAAAAAAAAGGAAACTTTTGAATGTTAGCCTCTATTCATTCAAAAGTTTCCTTTAAAAGATTTTGGTTCGTGACTATTCTATTCCGAATAATAGCTTTAATCCTCCATCTACACCGCTGAATCCCATAAATGCCATTGCAAGTAGTCCGGCTGTTATTAATGCTAATGGCATTCCCTCAACTGCTTTGGGTACCTTGTTCATTTCCATTTGTTCACGTAAACCGGCAAATACTACCATCGCTAGGTAGAAACCTAAAGCTGTTGATATGGCATATACCATGCCGGAGAGAAGGTCGTAGTCTTTTTGGATTACAAGTATTGCTACACCAAGAATACAACAGTTGGTCGTAATCAACGGAAGAAATACTCCCAATGCCTGATATAGGGCAGGGGACACTTTCTTTAATACGATTTCTACCATCTGAACCAATGCGGCTATTACTAATATGAATGCAATGGTTTGAAGATATTCCAACCCTAATTTGTCAAGGACAAACTTTTGTATTAAATATGTAACCAAGGTTGCCAATGTCAGAACAAAGGTTACTGCCATACCCATGCCCGAAGCGGTGGATATCTTTTTGGATACTCCCAAGAAAGGACAGATGCCAAGAAATTGGGATAATACAATATTATTGACAAATATTGCTGTGATAAATATTAATATATATTCCATAAATTATGCTTTTCTAAGTTTGTTTACTACTGCAATTAGGTATCCCAATACTATAAAAGCCCCTGGAGCAAGGACAAATAATAGCATGCCGCCACTTTCGCCCTGAAGGGTCAAACCACTTATGCCGAAATCATCACTCTTGAATACAACTCCTGTTCCTAGGATTTCGCGACATGCACCTAAAAGGGTTAAGGCCATAGTGAACCCAAGTCCTATTCCGATTCCGTCAAAAATAGATGCTATGGGGGTGTTCTTGGCAGCAAATGCCTCTGCTCGACCCAGTATGATACAGTTTACCACTATGAGTGGTATAAATAAGCCTAATGTGGCATATATGCCTGGAAGATATGCTTGCATTAACATCTGAAGCAATGTCACCAATGAAGCGATGACAACTATATATGAGGGAATCCTAACTTTGTCGGGAACCAAGTTCTTGATAAGTGCTATGATGAAATTCGACAAAATCAACACAAATGTGGTTGCAAGACCCATCGACAAACCATTTATGGCACTGGAAGTTGTTCCAAGTGTGGGGCACATACCAAGAAGAAGGACAAATGTTGGGTTCTCCTTGATGATGCCGTTCATCATGATTTTAAAATTACTCATAATTTTGTCTCCTTTCTTTTAGTTTTGTGTTTTCGATTGTTCTGTGTCCGGATTGGTTACGTTTGAGTTTTTACCATATATCTCGTTATATGCGTTTTGGATAGCCAGTAAAAATGCGCGTGAGGTAATGGTTGATGCTGTTATGGCATCAACATCACCACCATCTTTTGAAACCGTGAAGTTGTTTTTGCCAGGATGCATTCCTATTATGTTCCCTTTACCATCCTTCTGGAACCATAAACCGGCCTTGGCTCCCAAACCAGGTGTCTCTGAATGCTCCAATATAGTGTAACCCAATATTGTGCCTTCATTGTTAAAGCCAACCAAAACCTTCAGATTGCCTCCAAAACCATTTTCGCTTGTTTCAATGGCCTTACCTAGAGACTTGGAAGAGGAATCATCGACATAATATACTACAAATTCTTTTGATTTTCCATTGATGGTTGATGATACAGTATCGTTTTTAGAAACTTTTACGTCACCTCCACCCATTACTTCTTTTATTCCTGCATCTAGCTTCTCTTGATTGATGATTTTAATCTGAGGAGCGGTAATGCTGTTTACATAGGCAAGTATTCCACCTGCCACGATGGCGATTAGAGTCAATACAACCACCATGTTGGTTAATGATGAACTTAGCTTTTTCATTTCTTGACCACCTCCCCGAATCGTTTTGGTTTAAAATAATTGTTAATTAATGGCACAAATGCGTTCATTATCAGTATCGCGAATGACATGCCTTCTGGATAGGCTCCCCATGTTCGGATTACTACTGTGAGAAAACCTATTGCTACACCATATATCAACTGACCTTTCTTTGACATAGGAGATGTAACGTAGTCCGTTGCCATGAAAATGGCTCCTAGCATCAAACCTCCTGATACTAAATCCATAAATGGTGAAGGGAATGATTTGTCAGCAAGATGAAGGGCACCAGCAAAAATGAATACTGTTGCTAATATGCTTACAGGAATATGCCATGTTATTATTTTCTTGGAAAGCATATATACAAGACCTATAAGAAGGGCTATCTCACATACTTCACCCATACTTCCGCCTGTCTGACCAGTAAACATGTCCATTAGTGAAGAACCAATGTTGTCGAGTTTGCTTGGATCTCCAGATTTTATGGCTTCTTTCATCAGCGAAAGTGGAGTGGCCGCTGTCTCAGCGTCTATGTTCATGAAACCTTGAAGTGGCTTAGGCCATGTCGTCATTTCAACAGGGAAGGAAATCAGCAGGAATGCACGACCGGCCAATGCGGGGTTAAATAAGTTGCATCCTAACCCGCCAAATGTCATTTTAACGACCCCTATGGCAAATAATCCACCTACAAGAACCATCCATAAAGGGAGATTTGACGGTAGGTTGAAGGCTAGAAGTACACCTGTTAGTATAGCAGAACCATCAAGGACTGATGTGTCTGTACGTTTTAACATGTATCTGTTGATTGCCCATTCAAAAAACACACAAGAAGCTACAGATACTAATGTTACCAATATCGCACCTAGTCCAAAATATACAAAAGAACAGAGCAATGCAGGTATGAGTGCTATTAAAACACCATACATGTTTTTGCTTATGCTGTCCCCTGAATGGACATGAGGTGACATCGAAACTGTTAATTTATTCATATATTTAATATCTTTATTTTTGTTTTTTTTGAATCAAAAACATCTGTGGTTAATAGTTTGCATTTAATATGCTACTTTGCATGTCGTGATCTTATTATACCCATAACTGTTGTCTTGCCTAAGCGAACCAAGTCAAGCAAAGGACGGTGAGACGGGCATGTAAATTGACACGAACCACATTCTATGCAACTAGTTATGTCTTCTGATTCAGCACGCTCCCAGTTGCTAAATTCTGATAGCTTTGATAAAAGGAATGGCTCTAATCCCATTGGACATGCATTTACGCATTTTGCACAACGGATACATGGCTGAATGACGGCACGTTTGGATTCTTCATTAGTCATTATTAATACGCCTGAAGAACCTTTGCAAATTGGGACTTCTATGTTTACTAATGCCTTACCCATCATAGGACCACCACCAATTACCTTGCCAGTGTCTTCTGGAAGTCCGCCACAAAAATCTATCAATTGGCTCATTGGAGTACCCATTCTTACCAATAGATTGCTTGGCTTGGATAAGCTTTTACCAGTTACTGTTACTATTCGCTCAAACAACGGCTTGTTCTTCATTACTGCCTCATAGACAGCATATGCTGTGCCCACGTTTTGAATTATCGCACCTACACTGACTGGTAAGGCTGGTGGGGCTGCTACTTGACGGTTAATGACGGCATCTATTAATTGTTTTTCACCACCTTGAGGATATTTAACCTTCAATGGAACTACTTCAATATTGGCGAATTTGTGATAATATCTTGCCTTTTCAGACAGTAATTTTATGGCATCTGGCTTATTGCTCTCGATACCTATATATGCTTGATTTACATTTACAGCTTTCATGAGTAAGGCTACACCTTCCAGGATCTCATCAGGATGTGCAAGCATTAATCGATGGTCGGCTGTTAAATATGGTTCACATTCCACGCCATTGATAATGACGCAGGTTGGGTGGGAACCTGGAGGGGGAGTTAGTTTAACATGAGTTGGGAAACATGCACCACCCATGCCCACGATTCCTGCATTTTTGATTTTATCTATAATGTCCTGTGCAGACAACTCGGCTACTTTTTCTATATGCACCAATTCTGTGCTGCGATCAATGCTTTCTTCCCATTCGTCTCCCTCTACTGTGATGTAAACGGCTGGCTTGGAATATCCACTCGCATCTACCACTGTGTCTATTTTCAAGACTGTTCCACTTACGGATGAGAATATCGGGGCAGAAACGAAACCTCCAGCATCTGCAATCTTTGTGCCAACCTTGACTTTGTCGCCTTTTTTAACAACAGGTGTGGCTGGGGCACCAATGTGTTGGCTCATTGGGAATATGGCAACTTGGGGCAAGTCTGCAACCCTTATAGGTTCGGTAGCGGATAATTTGTTTTCTGATGGATGAACACCACCTATCTTAAATGTTTTCACTATTATTATATTTTATGGTTCAACATTTTTTACAATAGTTTCTTCTGTCGTCTCGTTAGATTTTTTTTCTGAGTTTGCCTCCCTTTTGGGAATTACCGACTCTTTATTATTTAATGATGATTCTATTTCGTCTTTCGGGACGCTATTGTCGATCGATTCGGACTTGGATTCATCTGGGCTCTTTGGGGAAATAACTTTATTTGGACTTGTAAGCTTTGTCTTATCTTCTGATTTTGAAGTTGTTGCTTCTTCCCTTTTGCCTGATTCCACTTTTGTCATTTCTTCTTTTTGTTCAACTGCTGTATCTGCTTTCTTTGTTGATACGTTCACTGTTGGTTTCGTGGCATTTTCTTTTGGCTCAATTGGCTTCGGCTTTAAGATTGGCATATTGAGACCTATAATTGTCTTTTGTGGACATTCTTGTTCGCATTTACGACAATTGCGACATTTGGAAGGATCGATATATGCAAGGAAATTTTCCACGTGAACTGCATCAAAAGCACAAACTTTGACACATTTTTGACAACCTATACATGCAACACTACATGCTTTTTTTGCAATTGCTCCTTTTTCTTTGTTCATGCAACGAACAACCACTCCCATTTTCTTATTGCCTTTTACTTCGCGAATCTCAATGATATTGCGTGGACAGCTTTTTGCACAGGCTCCACAAGCGGTACATTTTACGGGATCAACTTCTGGTAAACCCGTTTCGTCGTTCATCTTTATGGCGTCGAATTGACATGCGGAAACACAATCACCACAACCGAGACATCCGTATTGACACAAAGTCTCACCCATACTTGTGGCGTTGGCAACTTTACAGCTTGTGTAGCCATCATAGTCAATTACTCTCGGACGGTTGGCACAAGTACCATTGCATCTTACTACTGCTAATTTCGGAGATGATGCCACTACTTGCATGCCAAGAATAGATGCCACTTTTTCCATTACAGGTTGACCACCTACAGGACAATTCAAACCTTCGATACTGCCCTGGTCTGCGGCTTGAACACATGCGGAGGCTAAACCGCCACAACCGGGAAATCCGCAACCTCCGCAATTGGCACCCGGAAGTACCTCAAGTATTTCACCAATGCGGGGGTCTTCTTTTACTGCAAATTTTTTAGATAGCAAAAATAAGACCAATGCGGCAATTAGCCCTATTGCACCCAAAACTATTACAGCGATTAGAATTACGTTCATAAAGTTTAATTTTAATTGTGTGTATTATTATATTTTAAGATTCTATCCAAAAGGAAAAATTTTTTGATATTCGGCTGTTTAATGCTTTTAATATCAAATAATAAACCGATAATAATATTGCTATTCCAACGATTGTGCTTCCTTCATCTAGTTTGATGAATATTGTTGAAATGGTCACCCACAGTATTATTAGTAAAAGGGGGAAGCCAAATGCCAATAAAACAGCATTGCGACCCATTGTAACTGAACCGCATATTTTAACTTCTTCTCCAATTTTATATTTATTAGATTGAGGAGTAAATATATCAATCAGCTTTTCTTTGCTGTCAGACGAACTACACAAGGATTTGGCATGGCATTCGCTACATGCGGATGACTGCAATATTCTAACCTTTAAATGTTCGCCATCAATACTTTCTACAATTCCTTTATGCTCTATCTTGTTTCCCATGGTGATATGTGACACAAAATAGTATTGTTGTGTTTATGATAATTTAATGCAAATTTAGTCTTTTTAAAGAAAACTAGCAAATTATTTATGGCTTTATATTAATAATTAGATTTGAAAGGAGAATTTGTATGATAATTATGATACTGAGTTTTTTTATTTGTAAAATTCCTTTTTGCCTGCAGACAAGGTGTTTTTCATAAGAGAACAGATTGTCATTGGGCCAACTCCTCCTGGTACGGGAGTTATGAATGAGCATTTTGGGGCGACTTCGTCAAATTTAACATCGCCATTTAGTCTGAAACCACTTTTCTTAGTTGAATCTGGTACACGGGTTGTACCTACGTCAATTATTACAGCCCCGGGCTTAACCATATCTGCTGTAACAAAATTGGGAATACCAATGGCGGCAATTATTATATCTGCTCTTTGGCATTCTTCTTTTAGATTCTTGCTGTGGGAATGGCATACTGTTACTGTTGCGTCACCGGGAATTCGTTTCTGCATCATTAGTTGAGACATTGGCTTGCCTACGATATTGCTCCTACCTAAAATCACGCATTTCTTTCCGCTTGTCTCTATATTGTACCTGCGTAATAATTCTATTATGCCATTCGGAGTCGCAGATATGTAACATGGCAGACCTATAGACATCCTACCAACATTTATGGGATGAAAACCATCAACATCTTTTTTATAATCTATTGCTTCTATGATTTTTTGTTCGGATATGTGTTTTGGTAAGGGCAATTGAACAATAAAACCGTCAATATCTGGGTCATTGTTTAATTTTTCAACTTGTGTAATTAATTCGCCTTCTGTCACATCGTCTTCAAATCGTATGAGAGTAGATGTAAAACCACATACTTCACAAGCTAATACTTTGTTTTTTACGTACGTCTCACTTCCTCCATCATGTCCAACCAGGATTGCCGCTAAATGAGGACGTTTGCCACCATTGGCTATTATATTGGAAACTTCGTTTGCGATTTCTTCTTTTATTAAGGCGGCTGTGGCCTTTCCATCTATTAACTGCATATTGATATATACTTGGTTGGTTTTATGGTTTTTTAATCATTGTACTATTTCATACCAGGCATTCTCATCATCATCTTACCCATTTTGTTGCCTGTCATCATCTTCATCATCTTGCGCATCTGATCAAACTGTTTCATAATACGGTTTACTTCATCCAAAGTGTTGCCTGAACCTTTGGCTATGCGATTTTTCCTACTATAGTTCATGCAGTCAGGATGGCTACGTTCGTAAGGAGTCATGGAGCTAATCATGGCTTCTATGGACTTGAAAGCATTGTCATCCATTTCAATCCCTTTCATGGCTTTTCCCATGCCGGGAATCATGCTCATCAAATCCTTAATGTTACCCATCTTCTTGATTTGGTTGAGTTGACCCTGAAAATCATTCCAGTCAAATTTATTCTTCTTGATTTTGGCTTCAAGACGTTTAGCTTCTTTTTCATCATATTGCTGTTGAGCTCGTTCAACCAAAGATACGACATCACCCATTCCCAGAATGCGGTCTGCCATACGGCTTGGATGGAACGTGTCTAGTGATTCCATCTTTTCGCCTGTTCCGATATATTTAATTGGTTTGTCAACAACCGTCCTTATTGACAAGGCTGCTCCACCACGTGTGTCTCCATCGAGTTTTGTTAAAATTACACCGTCAATCTCCAATCGTTCATTGAATGTTTTGGCGGTATTGACAGCATCCTGTCCGGTCATGGAGTCAACTACTAGTAATGTCTCGCTTGGAGATATTGATTCTTTGATATTTTGTATCTGAATCATCAACTCCTCGTCAATCGACTGACGACCGGCTGTATCGACAATAACTGTGTCATAGCCTTTTGCCTTTGCTTCTTTTATGGCATTCTGAGCTACGCTTACCGGATCTTTAGAGTCTAATTCTAAATATATTGGAACGTCAATTTGCTCTGCCAACACCCTGAGTTGTTCCATTGCTGCCGGACGAAATGTATCGCAAGCGGCAAGAAGTGGCTTGCGTTTCATCTTTGTTTTTAACATCAATGCTAGTTTACCACTCATGGTCGTTTTACCTGCACCATTCAAACCAGCCATTAATATTATGGCAGGACGCCCTTCCAAATTTATTGGTTGTGCTTCGCCACCCATTAAAGTAGCTAATTCGTCATGCACAATCTTTATCATCATTTGGCCAGGGCTAACGGCGGTCAATACATTATGGCCCAGTGCTTTCTGCCTTACGGCGTCTGTAAACGACTTGGCTACTTTATAATTGACGTCTGCTTCTAATAAAGCTTTACGAACATCTTTTAATGTCTCGGCTACATTGATTTCTGTTATTCTGCCTTGACCTTTTAATATCTTAAAAGATCTTTCTAATCGTTCCGATAAATTTTCAAACATATATTTGGCGTTTTATTTGTTTTTCTTGATTATTGATTGTTGTTATTTTTCTGTTTTTTTATGGGCTTTACACTTTGATATATTAAAAAAGCAATTATCCCTACTACTAATAGTATAGCAATGATACCGATTATGTGACTATAATGGGATACTGTGGCAATCAATTCATCTTTAGATATTTGTGTGTGACACAAATAACCAACTAATACTAATATGCCATTCCATATGGCTGCACCAAGGCAGGTGAAAATAGAGAAACTGACAAGATTCATTTTTGCCAAACCGGCTGGGATGGATATTAACTGCCGAATAGCTGGTATCATCCTGCCAATCAATGTTGATATCTTACCGTGTTTATCAAAATATGATTCTGCTTTTCGTACTTTTGCTTCATCTATTAGACAAATATGGCCAAAACGGCTGTTTGCAAACTTATAAACTATCGGCCTACCTATAAAATAGGATAGGGTATAGTTGATTAATGCACCAAGCAAAGCACCAATAGTGCCAAATACTATTATCAAGATAAACGACATTTTACCATTTTCAGCTGCCATATATGCTGCAGGTATCATTACAACTTCTGATGGGAATGGGATAAAAGAACTTTCGATAGCCATGAATATTATTATCCACCAATAATTCAAATTATCGAGAGCACCTTGAAACAAACTGACAATACCGTCTTCCATTTTAATATTTTAAGATTTCAAACCTATATTTTGGGGGTACATTTATTATAAAAATGCAAATTTACAAAATTTTATTTGATTATTTCATATTGGTTATCCCTTTTGTGAATTTTACCTAAAAAATGATAGTAATTTTTGTTTTATTGTATAAAATGTCGTAAATTTGCAAACACTTTAAATAAAGTGTACTTATGGGTAAGTCCTGTACGGCATGCTCCCTATAATCCCCCAGGGCTTGACCGCAGCAAGGGCATTAGGTCGTAGCGGCGCGATATAGGTAGCTTACCCACCTGCCTCTTTAGCTCAGTTGGCCAGAGCACGTGATTTGTAATCTCGGGGTCGTTGGTTCGAAT
>FLNY01004363.1_pt1 | contig 165290 bp, 135 predicted proteins | sample 1140381 | NCBI WGS metagenome assembly FLNY01 (sample SAMEA3878172, study PRJEB12797) | bioreactor metagenome | biome: Moose rumen | place: Sweden | collected 2011-10 | reverse complement strand
AGGTGGTTCAATGGCATTTCTATATCTTTACGGCTTACAGTGAAAACACGCCACGGGAATTGGCGATCGCCATAACATTTTGCAATATAATCTTCTTTTTCTTTAACATATTTCTGCATTCTCCATGAATAATACTCAAAAGATTTTGGGTATTTTGCAAACACTCCATTTACGGAACTGCCGTCGGTCTGCATAAACATACCAGGGTAACTTTCCAAATCACTTTCCATAATTGTGATTTTCAGGTCGGGGTTAGAAGAAGAACCACATGCTACTGTTAATGGTAAGAAGGCTAAATTATCAGAATCTTGTTGTGACAGTTTAGCCACATCATATGTTGCTTGAAAGGCCATAGCTTCTGGCTTCCTTTTATTAGTGGAAAATGGTATGTATGAAAGAAAATCTTCCGTGAAATGAAGCTCTTCAATCTCATTGTACACAAAATATTCTTTGTTTTTCATCCCTGTTGTGGTAAATCTATATGCCATACCATCGTTAAAAACACGGAATTCAAGACACAGGTTGTTTGCCAAGAGGATTTTACACAGATTATATGTAACACTAAAATGAGGAACTTTATAGAATGGGGCATCAATATTTTCAGATATTGTGCTGTTTGTGACTTTTTTCACTTTTAGATCTTTTCCGCTGTCAGTAGAAAGGACCAAACCAATTTTGGAGTTTCTGATGATTGTCCTGTGGTCAACACTAAATGTGAACCTTATACCGTCATCAATATTGATAATAGTTTTGATTGACTTGTCGGGTGAAACAATTTCGACTTCATTGCCGGCAGCATAGCCAAAGACTAAAACCGAAAAGAATAGGAAAGAGAAGAAAGACCTTTTCATCATGTTCGTTTATTTATTTGTTTTTACAAAATTAATGAAAAATATGAAAAATTACTATTTTATTACAGAAAATTTTCCTATTTTTGTGAAAAGATTCAAATCAACTAATATTATAACTATGTTAATAATTGGTATCGGAGGCGGTACTGGCTCCGGAAAAACTACAGTTGTAAGAAAGATTATAGAAAGTCTTCCCGACAACAGCGTTGCTGTAATTCCTCAAGATTCATATTACAAAGATCAGTCCAATCTTCCTTTGGATGTTCGCAAACGAACAAACTTTGACCATCCCGACGCATTTGAATGGCCATTGTTTGCCCATCAGATAAAAGAACTGAGGGAAGGTCGTTCTATAGAGCAGCCTACATATTCCTATATTACTTGTACCCGACTTTCCGAAACAGTACATGTTGAGCCAAAGAATGTGATTATCATTGAAGGCATTATGGCTTTGTATGACAAAAAATTACGTGATTTGATGGACTTGAAGATTTTTGTTGACGCTGGGTCAGATGAACGCTTGCTACGTGTTATTACCAGAGATATAGTTGAAAGAGGACATCCCCTTGAGATGCTTGTTGACAAATACAGAAATGTTTTAAAACCAATGCATGATGAATTTATAGAACCCACAAAACAATTTGCCGACATAATAATTCCGAATGGTGGCAATAATGATAAGGCCATATCTATGCTTCAACTTTATATTACATCAGCTTTACATGGATTTTAAAATAATTCATATGTCAAATTCTTGCTGTGTGCGCACACGGAAATCGTCCTCAGTTGTTAATATAAGTTAAAAAACGATTAAAAAAGTTCTCAAAATCATCAAAATAGGCATTTAAATTTTTTTATAAGGAAAGAATGATTTAACTTTGCATCGTTTTTTAAGGTAAACCCAAAACGGGGATTGTTTAATAAATTAAATTTAAAGATTATGTTGCAGGAAAAAGCAGGAAACATTGCAGGTCTTATCTGGAATGCTCTTTCTGAGGCTCAGACTGGTCTGACCTTCAAACAAATTAAAAAAACAACAAAACTTACTGAAAAGGATTTCAATCTTGGTATCGGCTGGCTTCTTCGTGAGGACAAGCTTTCTGTTGCTGAAACAGGTGACGAGAAAGATCCATATACTTATACTCTTAAGTAATTATTTTGAATAGTAAGACTAATGATAAAAACGACCTCCTTTGGAAGTCGTTTTTTTTTGTTATATAGTCAAGAAAAATATTAATAATCCTTAATGTATTTTGCTACTTGGCTGAAAATTCATAAATTTGTAAAAAATAACAGAAATCAGAAATTTAGCATAATAATGAAAACAACATTCAAGTATATCCTGACATTTTCCCTAATTCTTTCAGCCAATATATATTCTTATTCTCAAAAAGTTTCAGTTGGTACCTACACTTTTAAAGACAAGTCTGTGTATACCGGAGAATTACAGAGTGGTAAGCCCAACGGTAAGGGTAAAACTGTGTTTTTAACCGGTGACACTTATGAAGGTGAATATATTAAAGGAAAACGTGATGGATACGGGGTGTATACATTCACAGACGGTGAACGATATGAAGGCTATTGGACCAATGATCATCAAAATGGGAAAGGAAGATACTATTTTGCAAATAAAAATGTTTATGATGGCTGGTGGTTGAAGGATTATCAACACGGTGAAGGAACAATGTATTATTATAATGGTGATAAATATGAGGGTAACTGGGAAAATGATTTGAGATCAAAATTAGGCAAATACACATGGGCAAACGGTGTTACTTACAGTGGTGAATGGATGAATGACAAAAAAAACGGTGAAGGCGTTATAAACTGGCAAGATGGCAACACATATTCTGGTCATTGGGAAAACGATATGCGCAGTGGAAAAGGAATCTATTATTATGCGAATGGTGATGAATACGAAGGTGAATGGAAAAACGACATGACCAATGGTAAGGGTATTTATAAATTTTCAAATGGAGACCGTTATGAGGGTTATTATCTGAATGGCGAACGACATGGGCAAGGCATATTCAGATATCACGACAACCGTCAGTATGTAGGTGAATTTAGAAACGGAAAAATGTCTGGACATGGTATATACACATGGGCGGACGGTTCCAAATATGAGGGTATGTGGGCAGATGACAGACATAATGGACGAGGAAAATATACTTCTGCCGAAGGTGACGTCTATGATGGTGATTGGGTAAACGGTTTGATGAATGGTAAAGGTGTTATAATCATGAAAGACGGTTCAAAGTTTAAAGGTACTTTCAAAAACGGATTGAAGAATGGTGATGCGGTTGAAGTAAACAAAGATGGTATCCGGTTTGAAGGTACATATCTAAACGATGTCAGAGATGGTGAATTTACGGAAAGGGATCAAAATGGCCAATTGATAAGGAAGGGTGTTTATAGGAATGGCAGAATTGAATCAATTCGCTAATAATTTAGTTCACATGCATATACTTTTGTTTTATAAACACAAAAATACTAAACCATGATTATTGATTCATTAAAAAATTTGAAGGACTATTGTTCGTTAAACCCATTATTTAAAGATGTTGTTGACTATTTAAAAGATATTCAACTATCATCTCATCCTGAAGGTATTGTTAAGATAAAAGGTGATGATTTGTTTGCAAATTTCAATATTGCCAAAGGTAAAAAAGTTGAAGAAGCACGACTTGAAACGCATGACGCAATGATTGACATTCAAATACCTATTAATACAGCAGAAACAATGGGCTACATCCCCCGTGAGAAACTTCCTGTTAATGAGTATGATTCAAAAAAGGACATTACTTTTTACGAAGAATCTCCTGAATCATATGTGACGATACATCCAGGTGAGTTCGCTATTTTTTTTCCACAGGATGGCCATGCTCCTTGTATTTCTGATGAAGATAAAATCCAGAAAGTCATTTTCAAAGTTAAAGTGGTAGAATAATAATACATAATTATGGGAACAAGTAAAAGAGCATCCGTGAAGAAAAATGTTTCTTCGAAGATAAAACATATTGGTCTGGTCAAAAACGACTCATGGTTGGAATCTTACGAATCAGCAATTCAAGGCCGGCACGATCATGCCATTTGGAGGCTTAACCAGTTGACTAACAATGGAAAGCAGTCCTTGTCTGATTTTGCTTCCGGATACTTATACTTTGGCTTGCATAAAATAGAAAAAGGTGGCTGGGTATTAAGAGAATGGGCACCTAATGCCACAGAAATATATTTAATCGGAGACTTTAACGATTGGAAGGAATCCGATAAGTATAAGATGAAGAGGGTAGGGACAGATGGTAATTGGGAAATAAAACTCCCTAAATCATCTTTGAAGCATCAGCAGCTATATAAGCTTAGTGTTCATTGGAATGGTGGGCAGGGTGAAAGAATTCCTTCATATGCAAACCGCGTTGTACAGGATGAAGTGACAAAAATTTTCTCCGCTCAAGTGTGGGCACCAGAGACCGAATATGTGTGGAAGAAGAAAAAATTCAAACCAGACACTTCACCACTCATGATTTATGAGTGTCACATAGGTATGGGACAGGATGCTGAGAAAGTAGGTACATATAAGGAGTTTAAAGATAATGTTCTTCCACGAATCATAAAAGACGGTTATAACTGTCTTCAAATTATGGCAATAGCAGAGCACCCTTACTATGGCAGTTTTGGATATCATGTGTCAAACTTCTTTGCACCTTCAAGCCGTTTCGGTACACCTGAAGAATTAAAAGAGCTTGTTGATGAAGCTCACAGTAAAGGTTTGGCTGTCATCATGGATATTGTACACTCTCATGCGGTAAAAAACGAAATGGAAGGTCTGGGTAATTTTGCAGGAGATCCATACCAGTATTTCAACCAGGGTGACCGACACGAACATCCGGCATGGGATTCGTTATGTTTTGATTATGGTAAGAATCAAGTTTTGCATTTTCTGCTTTCCAACTGCAAATACTGGCTTGATGTTTATAATTTTGACGGTTACCGGTTTGACGGTGTCACCTCAATGCTCTATTACAGCCATGGATTAGGTGAGGCTTTTGGTGGGTATGGCGATTATTTCAATGGTCATGAAGATGATGAAGCCATTGCATATCTCACCCTGGCAAATTTGTTGATTCATGAATTAAAACCACATGCAATTACAATAGCTGAAGAGGTTAGTGGAATGCCGGGACTAGCAGCTCCTTTCAAAGACGGGGGCTATGGATTTGATTATCGAATGGCAATGAATATTCCTGACTATTGGATTAAGACCATTAAGGAACTTAAAGATGAAGACTGGAAACCATCATCGATGTTCTGGGAAGTAACAAATCGTCGCTCAGATGAAAAAACGATTTCGTATGCTGAGAGTCATGATCAGGCCCTTGTCGGTGACAAGACCATTATTTTCCGTTTGATTGATGCAGATATGTACTGGCATTTCAAAAAGGGAGATGAGAATATGGTTGCAACTCGCGGTCTGGCGTTACACAAAATGATCAGGTTGCTGACTGCATCCACAATTAACGGAGGTTATCTAAACTTTATGGGTAACGAATTCGGTCATCCTGAATGGATTGATTTCCCACGTGAAGGTAATGGATGGAGTCACAAATATGCACGTCGTCAATGGAATCTTGTGGATAATCATGAACTTTGTTATCATTATCTTGGTGATTTTGATGAGAATATGGTAAAACTTATTCGAAGCGTCAAAAATTTCCAAAAGACTCCTGTTGTTGAGATATGGCATAATGATGGTGATCAGATATTAGCTTACAGTAGAGGTGATTTGTATTTTGTGTTCAATTTCAGTCCAAATAAATCATATTCAGATTACGGATTTATTGTTCCCCAGGGTCCATACAACGTAATGTTAAATACTGACTCAAAGTTATTCGGTGGTAATAATTTTGCTGATGACACAATCACTCATTTTACAAATTATGACCCTATTTATGAGAAGGATGGTAAAGGATGGTTAAAATTGTACATTCCTGCTCGTAGTGCTGTAGTTTTGAGAAAAATTGACTAAATCCATTATCTTATAATGATTATCACAAAACCGGAATCAGAGTCTTCCGCAGGGATTATCAAACATTCCTGCGGGATTCTTTTTATTTTATTTTCGTTCTGCTATTTGTTTTTCCTTCAGGGCGAGATAATTTCAAAAGTCCAATTTGTATACTCCAGAGGAGTTACAACCTACTCATTTTTCTGGGGTGCCATTATCATCACATTAATTGGTAGAATCATTCAAATGATAGTAGAACGGTTTGTGAGAGTTCCATTACGATATTATGCCTTAACATATATACCATCCATTCTATTCTTAACTGTCGTCTGCAGCGTCAACAAAGATTTTCCCGAGAAAATCTCGGTTGGGTTCTGGTGGATAGGAGTGCCCTTGGTCCTTCTCATATTTTATTATCTTATAAAGGCGGCATTTTTTTTTGAGTCTGTTACGATGAGTGTCAAACACACAAATCGTGTTTCCCCGTATTTATGGCCAAATTGTATAATATTGATATTGGCCATGTTATGGTGTGGAACTTGTTGTGCTCCGTCTGATATTAATATGTTTGAGCAGAAAGTTGAAAGACTTGTCGATAATAATAAATTTGATGAGGCATTAAGGGTAGGTGAACAGTCACTTACCTCCAGTATACATCTCACTAATATGAGGATGTATTCCCTTTCCCAATTAGATTTGCTTCCACAAAACCTATTTGATTATCCACAGAATTATGGTTCTGAAGGATTAATATGTGTTTCAGACACAAACAGTAGATTTTATCGGTTTGACGCACGAGATATCTGTTTTCATTTGGGAGTTGAATGCGACACTTTGATCCATTCTGTCAATGATGTTTTTGAAAAAGCGTATCTTAATTATCAATTCACATTTGACTCAATTCAAGGCGTTGAGTTATCACGTTTTAACAATAAAGATTCTGTGTTGACGGAGATCCATAAAAAAGAACGTGAACTTACCCTTTTAAAACACCGGATTGATGACTATTTGCTATGTAGTCTACTTCTTGAACGGAATATCAATGATTTTAAGGCTAAAATTAATGAAATTTATGCATTCGGAATAAACAATGCGGACAGTGTTATTTCAGTGGAAAACCTTCCGAAATCCTATCGTGAAGCATTGGTTATGATATATCCCGAAATAGGAGATACCGCTATGATTAAACAATATGGTGAGTATCTTGATATGAAAACAGAGATTCCGGATTCTACGGCTAGTTCCAATCAGACCCGTCGCTTGTATGGTACAACTTTCTGGTGGTATTATTACAATCCTAAAATAACTAAATAAAAAAGCCTTCCCGAAAGAAGGCTTTTTATTTATTGATGCTGTTCTCTTAATAAATCATTAACTGTTTTGACGGGGTTGAAAGTAGTTAAAGGAACCTCAACAAAAATAGTGTTCCAATTACTCATCGCACCATTCCACAGTCCAGGTAGCTCAAGGGCTTTAAGATCCTTACCATCCTTTGATTTAAACGATATAAATCCTGTTTTAGGGTCCACATAATCAGGCAAGTTAAATTTGTTTCCCTGAAAATCTTTTGTTGCACAAACTAAATCAACAGGATTAAAATGTGTACCATCGTTAAACATTTTAACATAGTCGGCATTACTTTTGTCGATTTGTGAACTTTCTAATATCTGAAGGGAAATCGTACCATCATCATTATAGGCAAGGAAAGGACCTCCTCCAGGTTCTCCAACATTCTTCACCATTCCACATACCCTGATGGGCCTGTTTAATTTTTTCTTCATATATATTACAAGGTCAGCGTCTTCAAGAATTTTCAGTTCGGGATTACGTATGCCCAAGTCGTCACGCATAAATCTGATAATGCCCTCAAGTTGGGCGTGTGTGTAGTCTCCACTGTTCAGTAATTCCAGATATTGGAAAATTTTGATTTGAACATTAACAAGAACACCAGCTATCAATTGCTTGTATTTGACAGTATCAGCTTTTAATGAGTCAGGCACAACATTATCTATATTTTTGATAAAGATGATGTCGCCATCGAGTTCATTCAGATTCTCAATCAGTGCTCCATGACCACCAGGACGGAATAACATCTGACCATCGGAAGTCCTAAATGGCTCATTATCCAGGGTGGCAGCTACGGTGTCAGTGCTGGCCTTTTGTTCGGAAAAAGAAATGTTGTATTTTACATTGAATATATTTTGATAATAATCGACCTTCTCTTTAACTAAATTTTCGAAAAGCAACCGATGTTCTGGAGAAACCGTAAAGTGAATGTTCACCATTCTGTCTTTACCACATGCATAAAGTGCTCCTTCAACCAAATGTTCTTCAAGAGGTGTCCTATTAAGATTGTCATAGTTGTGGAATTTTAGTAAACCTTTTGGGAGTTTACCGTAGTTTAAGCCTTTTGCTGTTAATAAATTTTCAATAATTACTTTATACTCTTTTTTATCTATCAGCTGTGAAATAGATGCTTGTTCGTTTTTTAAACAAGCGTCATTCAGCTCATTATAAAATGCAAATTTTGTGATATTGTTAAAGAAATTGTTTGTGAAATCGTTGTTGGGTACTCTGTCAGAAGAGTTTAAGAATTCAAAAAGGTCTTTGAACATTCGACTGGCTGCACCACTTGCTGGTACAAACTTAATTACTTTATGTTCTCCGATAAGATATCTGTCCCATGTTTTAAGGTATTTTGTCTGTTCTGCCTCTGTCAAAACACTAATCCCATGTTTTACCGACGCTGCAGAATGAAGTTTTAAATAAGGAAACCCTTTTTTAAATGACTCTAACTCAGATTCGAATTTCTCGACTGTTATACCTTTATTCTTTAATAAAGTTAAATCTTGTTGGCTAAGCATATAAGAAAATTTATAATTAGAATATTTTTGTCAAATTTACATTTTATTTTTCATATTTGAGTTATTATTCAATATATTTTTTAACTTTGCAAGTGTTTTTATATAAATTATTCCCTTAAATGTTTGTTTCACATGTAAAAATCATCAAATATGGGCATTGTTGATTCAAAAACATACACAGAACTCACAAATAAGTTAAAAACATTATCTAACGGTATGATTACCCAAGATGATATTACTAAAATCAGCAAATTGTATGACGAACATTCAGAGGATATTTCAGGAGAAGATGGCAAATTCGGTTTTAATCCGATAATTTTTGATCTTCAATCTATAATTGTATATATTGAGGATATTGGAATAAACCGGACATCTCTTATCAGTTTGTCTTTGAAATACCTTTTTATAAATAATCTAATTTCAACTGAATATATTAAAGAGAATTGGGGGGAAGACATCTGTTATGTTCTTAATGGTCTGAAGAAGGTAGCTAATTTATATAGTAATAATTTGATATCAGGAAGTGAAAATTTCCGTAGTCTTCTTATGCTTTTTGCTGAAGATATTAGGGTAATATTTATTCTGATTGCAGACCGAATAAACATGATGCGTCAAATTAAAGACCGAGGCGAAGAAACGGATCGTAAGCAAATTGCTCTAGAAGCTATTGGACTATATGCACCATTAGCCCACAAGTTGGGATTATATCTTATTAAATCCGAACTTGAAGATCTGTCGCTTAAATATTTAGAGCCTGATGTGTATTATATGATAAAGGACAAACTAAACGCCACAAAAGCCTCACGTGATCAGTACGTTGCCGCATTCATAAAGCCCATCGAAGAAAAGCTTAATGAGGCAGGATTGTTATATCATATAAAAGGTCGTACTAAATCCATTCACTCCATATGGCAAAAAATGAAGAAACAAAAATGCCGTTTTGAGGACATATATGATTTGTTTGCCATCAGAATTATTTTGGACTCCAAACCTGAAAATGAGAAAATGGAATGCTGGAAGGTCTATTCCATCGTAAGCGACATGTATGTTCCAAATCCCAAGCGTCTTCGTGACTGGTTGTCTGTTCCGAAGAGCAATGGGTATGAGAGTTTACACACGACTGTTATGGCACCCGATGGTAAATGGGTTGAAATTCAAATTCGTACAGAAAGGATGGATGAGGTGGCTGAACGTGGAGTTGCGGCACACTGGAGATATAAAGGGGTAAAAGACAGTGGCGCAAAAATGGAAGAATGGCTAAAAGATCTTAGGATGAATCTGGAATTCAATGATGGTGATTCTTTATCATTAGAAAACCAATTCAAATTTGATGTCTATAATGATGATGTTTTCGTGTTTACGCCAAAAGGAGATTTGCTAAAACTGCCGGAAGGCTCTACTATATTGGATTTTGCTTACTTAATCCATACAAATGTTGGTTCCCATTGCCAGGGCGGGTTATTAAACGGAAAGAATGTTCCCTTGAGGACGAAGTTAAAAAGCGGTGATCAGGTTGAAGTTATCACAACCCCCAAGCAAATCCCAAACCGAGACTGGTTGTCTTTTGCCAAAACGTCAAAGGCCAGAGCTAAGATTAAACAGTTTTTAAATGAGCAAGAGCTTAAAACGGCAACATATGCAAAAGAAACGATAGAACGTAAGTTTAAGAACCGCAAGTTGGTTTACGATGAAGCCGTCATGATGAAGCTTATAAAACGAATGGGATATAAGCAGGTGAATGATTTTTATAAAGCCATAAGTGAAGGTGTTCTTGATGTTAATACTTTTATTGATAATTATCAAAATGCTCAAAAAAAAGCCAACGGTGACACTCAAGACGGTGTCGTTACACATAGTGCAGAACAATGGATACAAGAAGATGATGAGAGCAAGTTGCGTTATAAGGACATGCTCGTTATCGACAAAAATATTAAAGGTGTAGATTATTCGTTGGCAAAATGTTGTAACCCCATTTATGGCGATAAGATTTTTGGTTTTGTGACATCAGGAAGAGGTATTAAAATCCACAGATTAGACTGTCCGAACGCAAACAGACTTTATGAAATGATGTCATATAGAATAATTCCTGCCAAATGGGCAGGTAAAGGTAATAGTCTTTATCCGGTCACACTTACTATAGTAGGTCATGATGACATAGGTATTATTAATAACATTACATCCATAATAAATAAAGAGCAAAATGTGATTTTACGAAGCATAAACATAAAATCAGCAGAAGATGGACTGTTTTCAGGGAATCTGACGGTTCAAATTGATGACAATAACAAACTGAAAACTATTATAAAGAAACTAAAAGGAGTGAAAGGAGTAAAAGACGTAATCAGATGAAAACAATGCTTGTGATGGTTGGAAAGACCACGGACAGTCGGTTGTCCACATTGGTTGATGAGTATCTGGATAGATTAACTCATTATAATATAGGTTTTGAGCCAATAATAATTCCCGAATTGAAAAATTCCAAGAATCTTCCTGTCGAACGTCAAAAGCAGATGGAAGGTAATGCCATTTTGAAGATTATCCAACCAGGTGATTATGTTGTTCTTTTAGATGAGAGGGGTAAAGACTTCACAAGTAAGGAAATGTCAAAATGGTTTGAGAAACTACTACATTCTAGTATTAAGAGAATCATATTTGTCATTGGAGGTCCATTTGGCTTTTCCCAAGAAGTCTATAGCCGTTCTGACGCTAAAATATCATTGTCGAAACTAACATTCTCTCACCAGATGGTGAGATTGTTCTTTGCTGAACAGCTATATCGTTCCATGACTATTATTCATGGTGAGAAGTATCATCATGATTAAGTTTTTATTGAGATGCAATCAAATTATTAAAGAAACCTAATTCTTAATTAATGAAAAATCACTAAATTTGCAAAAATTTTTTAAACATACAATTTATCAATGGAACTAGCTACAATATACAGCCCCAAAGAGGTTGAAAGAAAATGGTATGAGTATTGGGAAAGTAATAAGTTGTTTGCATCAAAACCGGACGGAAGAATTCCGTACACAATAGTAATTCCTCCTCCTAATGTTACAGGTGTTCTTCATATGGGACATGTCCTGAATGAAACGATTCAGGATATATTAATCCGTAAAGCCCGGATGGATGGCAAGAATGCCTGTTGGGTACCGGGTACAGACCATGCATCAATAGCGACAGAAGCTAAAGTCGTTGGAAGATTAGCAGAACAAGGGATTGCCAAAAGCGATCTCACACGTGAAGAGTTTCTTAAGCATGCATGGGCTTGGACAGAAGAACATGGTGGAATCATCCTCAAGCAACTTCGCAGACTTGGAGCTTCTTGTGATTGGGACAGGACTGCATTCACCATGGATGATGAACGTTCGAAATCGGTTATTAAGGTGTTTGTTGACCTATATAATAAAGGATTGATTTATAGGGGCGTTCGGATGGTCAATTGGGATCCGAAAGCAAAAACAGCCTTATCGGATGAGGAAGTTATATACCAAGAGGAAAAATCCAAACTATATTATTTGAAATATCGTTTGGCAGAAGGGGAAGATATACAGCCAACGGGTATAGAAGGCGAAGTGATCCATAAAGATGATGAGGGATATTACGCTGTGGTTGCCACAACTCGTCCTGAAACAATCATGGGTGATACAGCTATGTGTATAAACCCTAAAGACCCTAAAAACAGATGGCTTTCGGGTAAGAAAGTTGTTGTTCCACTAGTTGGCAGGGTAATTCCTGTAATTGAGGATGAGTATGTTGATATAGAATTTGGAACTGGTTGTCTGAAAGTGACCCCGGCTCACGATGTGAACGACTATATGCTCGGTGACAAATATAATCTTGATTCCATTGATATATTTAATGATGATGGGACCTTGAATGAATCAGCAGGCTTATATGTAGGTATGGATCGCTTTGATGTCCGTGAAAAAATCACCAGTGATTTGATGTCAGCAAACCTTATGGAGAAAATAGAACCTTATACTAATAAGGTTGGTTTTTCTGAAAGAAGCCATGTTGCTATTGAGCCTAAGTTATCTATGCAATGGTTTCTGTCGATGAAACATTTTGCAGAAATAGCTCTACCACCAGTCATGAATGATGAAATTAAGTTCTATCCTCCTAAATATAAAGTCACATATAAAAATTGGCTTGAGAATATTAAAGACTGGTGTATAAGCCGCCAATTATGGTGGGGGCACAGAATTCCGGCTTATTATTTACCAAAAGGAGGTTTCGTCGTTGCAGAAAATAAAGAAGACGCATTGCAACTTGCCATCTCAAAAACAGGTGACACTTCTTTAACTTTACAAGATTTGAGGCAAGACGAGGATGCACTTGACACATGGTTTTCGTCATGGCTGTGGCCTGTTTCTTTGTTTGACGGTATCAACGCCCCTGGCAATGATGAGATTAAGTACTATTATCCGACCTCTGATTTGGTGACTGGTCCTGATATTATTTTCTTCTGGGTGGCCAGGATGATAATGGCGGGCTATGAATATATGGGTGACAAACCATTCAAGAATGTATATTTTACTGGAATTGTACGTGATGAGCTAGGCAGGAAAATGTCAAAATCTCTTGGTAATTCCCCCGATCCTCTTGAGTTAATTGAAGAATTTGGAGCGGATGGTGTCCGAATGGGAATGCTTTTGTCAGCACCAGCTGGAAACGATATCCTCTTTGATAAAAAATTATGTCAGAATGGCCTTGCTTTTTGTAACAAGATATGGAATGCATTCCGTCTTGTAAAGGGATGGGAGGTAAAGGAGACCTCACAACCAGAAGTAAATGTTAAGGCCATTACCTGGTTTAATGCTGTATTGAAGAAGTCATATCAGGACATTGAAGACCTTTACTCAAAATACCGTTTGAGTGAAGCACTCATGACTGTATTTAAATTGTTTACGGACGAATTCTCGAGCTGGTATCTGGAAATGATCAAGCCGGCATATCAACGCCCAATAGACAAAGCAACCTATGAGGAGACACTTCGTTTCTTTGATGTATTGATGCGTCTGATTCACCCATTTATGCCTTTCATTACAGAAGAGCTGTGGCATCACATCTTTAGCCGTAATCAAGGTGAAAGCATCATGACATGCACGCTTCACCTAGATAAGCCATCATCAGAAGAATTGAAATTGTTGGCTGATGTGGAACAAGTGAAAGATATCGTCGGAAACATTCGAAATATACGAAATAAGAAAAATATTGCCAAAAAAGATGCTCTCGGATTACAGATTATAGGCGTGTCACCTGTCGCTTACTTGGAGTCTGTCATGAAGAAAATGGGCAATCTTGATACCATTAGCTCTACAGATGCGAAAGGTGAAGGTATATCTTTCATGGTCGGAACAACTGAATATGCTGTGCTTTTAGGTGACTTAATTGACAAAGATACAGAAATTCAAAAAATTGAAAGTGAAATACAGTATCTTGAAAATTTCCTGAAAAGCGTTGAGAAAAAACTCTCCAACGAAAAATTTATTTTAAATGCACCGGCAAATATTGTGGAGCTAGAGCGCAAAAAACAGAGTGATGCCACGACTAAAATATCATCTTTACAGGAAACATTAAAACTTCTTAAAGAATAAAATGACAACTAATTGGCAAACCCGGACATTAAATGGTGTTCGGATTTGTCATATATTGTTGAATTTCTTTGATAAATCATTATTTTTTTGTAACTTTGCAAACAAATTAGGTAAAAAGCTTTGGTTTAAAATTAGAATCTTTCATGTCGAAAAAGCTACTGACTCCAGATTATATTTTTGAGTCTTCTTGGGAAGTGTGTAATAAAGTTGGAGGTATATATACAGTATTATCAACAAGAGCAAAAACTTTAGTAGAAAAATTTGGTGATAATGTGATTTTCATAGGTCCCGATTTCTGGGGCGAAAAACAAAATCCTGTATTTAAAGAACAAAAAACGTTGCTGCAGTCCTGGAAGAATCATGCAATAAACGAGGATAAATTAAGTATTCGAATTGGCAGATGGAAAGTTCCAGGTGAGCCTATAGCCATACTAGTTGATTTCCGTCCGTTTTATGAGATTAAAAATGATATATATTCTTTAGCATGGGAAAATTTTGGTGTAGATTCTTTGCATGCATATGGTGATTATGATGAAGCTTCAATGTTTTCTTATGCTGCAGCCAAAGTTGTAGAAAGCTTTTATTCATTTAATGGCCTTAATGAAAAAGATAATGTTATTTATCAGGCACATGAATGGATGACAGCTCTCGGAGCATTATATATTAGAAAAAACATTCCTGCAATAGCAACTATATTTACTACCCATGCCACGAGCATTGGCCGGTCAATAGCAGGCAACAACAAGCCACTTTATGACTATTTGAACAACTATGATGGCGACCAGATGGCTGCAGAACTGAATATGCAATCCAAACATTCAGTTGAGAAAACTGCGGCACACAATGCGGATTGTTTTACAACTGTAAGTGACATTACGGCACGAGAATGCAAACAACTTCTGGGAAAGGATGCAGATGTGGTTCTCATGAATGGATTTGAAGATGATTTTGTTCCACCCAAAGGAACAAAGTTTGATTCTTCCAGAAAAAAAGCACGCAAAAAAATCATATCAATTGCAAATACACTTTTAGGTTCAAAATTAACCGAAAAAACGGTATTAATCAGTGTCGGCGGTCGTTATGAGTATAAAAACAAAGGCATTGATTTGTTTATTGATTCCATGAACAGATTACGTCATGACAACCGAATTGAAAAAGACGTGTTAGCATTGGTAATGGTACCTGCGTGGATGAAAGAAGCCCGCACAGATTTGTCAGACCGAATAAAAAGCCGTAAAGAATACAGTACTCCTATCGGCGATCCTCGCATAACCCATATTCTCAATAATCAAGAATACGATGATGTTCTAAACCAAATGAATTGGTTAGACATGTTTAACCGACCAGAAGACAAGGTGAAGGTGATTTTCGCGCCTTGTTATCTAAATGGTAAAGATGGTATTTTCAACCTTCATTATTATGAAATGCTTATTGGTATGGATTTGTGCATATATCCTTCATACTATGAACCATGGGGATACACTCCAACAGAAAGTGTTGCATTCCATGTTCCATGTATAACTACAGATTTGGCAGGCTTCGGTCTTTGGGTAAACAAAGTCAAGGGCTCTCCAAGCGAAATTGAGGATGGAGTTAAAACAATTCACAGGTCTGATAATAATGCTGATGAAGTTTCAGAAGACATCAAAGAGACAGTGATACGTTTTCTTCGTATGGATAACACTTCATTGGAGCAGACAAGAAAAAACGCTTCAAAAATAGCAGAGAAAGCTTTGTGGAAGCATTTTATAAAATATTATTACCAAGCGTATGATTTTGCTTTAAAATCGGCAAAAAAAAGAAATAAAGATAACAGATAATATTAATTCAACATTTGTTAAAGTATGAAAATTCAAACAAACAATGTTAATGATCCAATTTGGAAAGAAATTAGCGTGAGATCTTCAATTCCGGAAGTTCTCAAACCACTTGATGAAATTGCCCACAACATGTGGTGGTCTTGGAATTCTGAAGTGACACATTTGTTTCAGGATATCGACAAAGACCTCTGGAAGAAGGTGAAACAGAATCCGGTGTTGTTCCTTGCCCGTATGAATTATGCAAAAATGGAGGAAATAGCCAAGGATGAGAATATTGTGACAAGAGTCAAGAAGGTCTATGCAGATTTCCGAAAGTATTTGGATGTGAAACCTGATACAAAACGTCCTTCTGTTGCATATCTATGTATGGAGTACGGTCTGAGTCATGTCTTGAAGATATATTCAGGTGGTTTGGGCATCCTGGCTGGTGACTATCTTAAAGAGGCATCAGATTCCAACGTTGACTTGTGTGCAGTGGGATTCCTTTACAGATTTGGATATTTCTCTCAGACCCTATCAATGCAGGGTGACCAGATTGCGAACTACGAAGCCCAGAACTTTGGTGAACTTCCAATTGAACGTCAGATGGATGCCGAGGGCCACCCACTTGTTGTTGATGTACCATTTAACAACTACACTGTACATGCTTATGTTTGGAGAGTAAATGTAGGCCGCATTAAATTGTATTTGCTTGATACGGATAATGAGATGAACAGTGAATACGACCGTTCTATCACTCATAGCCTTTATGGTGGAGAATGGGAAAACCGTTTGAAGCAAGAAATACTTCTTGGTATTGGCGGTATTCTCACCTTAAAGAAATTAGGGATTAAAAAAGACATCTATCATTGCAATGAAGGTCATGCTGCTCTTTGTAATGTACAACGTCTTGCCGATTATGTTGAGAGTGGAATGACATTCAATGAGGCATTAGAGGCTGTCCGTACCACATCCCTCTATACTGTGCACACTCCAGTGCCTGCAGGTCATGACTATTTTGACGAGGGGCTGTTCGGTAAATACATGGGGTCATATCCTCAGAAACTAGGTATTTCCTGGGACGATTTCGTAGGTATGGGCAGAATTAACCCTAAAGATAAAGGTGAACGATTCTGTATGTCTACCTTTGCTTGCAATACATCTTCATGGGTAAACGGAGTAAGTTGGCTACATGGCAAAGTATCCCAGGAAATGTTTAATAGCATTTGGAAGGGTTACTTCCCTGAAGAACTTAGCAATGTAGGATATGTGACAAATGGCGTGCACTTCCCATCCTGGTCTGCTTCGGAATGGAAAACATTATACAATAAACATTTTGACAAGTCATATTATAATGACCAATCAAACGCGAAGTTATGGGAAGCTATTTATAATGTTCCGGATTCTGAGATATGGAAAGTGAGACAGACATTAAAACTTAAGCTGATTGACTATATAAAAAGTGCATTCAGAGAAGACTGGCTGAAAAACCAGGGTGATCCTTCACGTATTGTTTCCTTATTGGAGAAAATTAATCCAAATGCATTGTTGATTGGTTTTGCAAGACGATTTGCAACTTACAAAAGAGCACATCTTTTGTTCTCTGATCTTGATCGTTTGTCAAAAATTGTGAATAATCCTAATTACCCAGTTCAATTCCTTTTTGCAGGTAAAGCTCACCCTCATGACGGTGCAGGACAGGGACTGATTAAGAAGATTTATGAAATCAGTCGTCGTCCTGAATTCTTAGGAAAGATTATCTTCCTGGAGAACTATGATATGAAACTTGCCCGTCGTTTGGTTACCGGTGTTGATATTTGGATGAACACACCGACACGCCCTCTTGAAGCGTCTGGTACTTCAGGCGAGAAAGCATTGATGAATGGTGTGGTTAATCTTTCCGTGCTCGACGGCTGGTGGCTTGAGGGCTATCGTGAAGGAGCCGGATGGGCCCTGACGGAAAAGCGTACATATCAGAATCAAGAACAGCAAGACCAACTGGATGCCGCAACCATCTATTCACTTCTTGAAAATGAAATTCTGCCATTATATTATGCTCGCAACAAGCAAGGATATAGTGAAGGCTGGATACGCACAATCAAAAATTCTATAGCTCAGGTTGCACCTCATTATACAATGAAACGTCAGCTTGACGATTATTACGATAAGTTCTATAATCCATTAGCTAAACGAGCAAAATCGCTTTTTGAGAACAACTATGCCCAAATTAAACAGATTGCATTATGGAAAGAACAAGTTTCGGAAAGATGGAACGATATCAAAGTCGTTTCATGTGAAAAAGAATCTTGTTTGGCAACTGGACAATTTGAAAGTGGCAAGGCTTATAAGATGTCTTATGTCATAGACGAGCAAGGGCTTGACGATGTTGTAGGATTAGAGCTGGTTGTTCTTACTACAGACGAAGAGGGTAAATCTCATATTGCAGATATTCAGCAGCTTAAAGTTGTTAAGCGAGATGGTAACCTGTTCACATTCGAAGGTAATATGTTATTGCCAAATGCCGGTTCCTTCAAGGTGGCATATCGTATGTATCCGAAGAACGATCTGTTACCTCATCGTCAAGACTTCTGTTATGTAAAGTGGATCTATTGATTTGATATGACTATAATTCAATGGAAATGGAAGTGAAAAATCTTCCATTTCTTTTTTTTTTATGTAAAAACTTTGGTTTTTGAGGAAAATAGCTTAATTTTGTAAAATAAACAACAAATATGATTATTCACTCTAAAATTTAATTGTATGACAACAAAGAAATGGGTATGCCCAGTATGTGGTTATGTACATGAGGGAGTAACGACTCCCGAGAGATGTCCTCAATGTAAAGCTCTTGGTACAAAATTTAAGGAAGTAGAAGAAGGCGGTAGTTTAAATTTTGTGACAGAACATGTTCTTGGAGTTGCCAATGATATTCCTGACACAGAAGACGGCAGGTTTATCCTTCAAAATTTAAAGAATGATTTTACTGGCGAATGCTCTGAAGTAGGAATGTATCTGGCAATGAGCCGTCAGGCAGATCGAGAAGGATATCCGGAAATTGCAGAAGCTTTTAAACGTTACGCCTTTGAAGAAGCAGAACATGCTGCTAAATTTGCAGAACTTCTTGGCGAATTGGTGTGGGACACGAAGACGAATCTCCAAAAGAGAATGATGGCAGAAGAAGGTGCATGTGCAGGTAAGATGGAAACCGCAAAGAAGGCTAAGCAACTTGGTCTTGACGCCATCCATGACACAGTTCACGAAATGGCAAAGGACGAAGCTCGCCATGGAGCGGGATTCCAGGGCCTTTTCAACAGATATTTTAAATAAACATTCTCTAACAAATATAACGGGAGTCCATGTGATTCCCGTTATTGTTCTCATAAATAGTAATAATAATGAAGAAAACGATTGAGGTCGTTGCAGCAATAATCTGTATAGATAAAAAAATTCTAGTTACTCAGCGGAGTAGTGGAAAATTTGCTGGTTATTGGGAATTTCCAGGTGGTAAGATTGAAGAGGGTGAAACTTGTGAAGATGCACTTGTTCGTGAAATAAAGGAAGAATTAAGTGTAGACTTAGTTATAGATTCTTTTTTCGCCAAAATCGAATATGATTATTCGGATTTTCATCTAGTTTTATATTGTTATAAATGCCAATTTCCGAAATTTAATATTTCTTTAAACGTACACAGTGATGCAAAATTGCTAAGCAAAAATGATTTAACTGATTTAAAATGGCTACCAGCTGATTATCAATTACTTGACCTTGTTAAACAAGCCCTTTAAAATAACCATTATATTATGTTTAAATCAATACAGTTCTTTTTACTTCTTTTATTTACGTCAATTCCTGTCTATTCTTATAATTGGATGAGGCAGCTTCCTGATGACCAGTATGTCTCAACGGTATCCATACCTGGAGCACATGATGCGGCCACAGGAAGCGGATGGGCAGCAGGTTCAACATTGGGAGAAACATATTCTACTACTCAGGACCTTACTATTTCCCAGATGTGGGAGATAGGTATCAGAGCATTTGATTTCCGTCCTGCGCTATATGATGGTTATATGAATTTAAACCATGGTATTACTGCTACAAAAATTAAGTTTGATGATGTTATGTATCAACTTCGTGATTCATTGTTGGCAAATCCGTCTGAATTTGTAATTATTCATCTTTTACATGCTTCAGATGGTGATAATGTAGACGATGACTATGGTAGCAGATTACATCAACTTTTTGATTCTGATGAACTCAAAGATTTTTTATCACCATTTAAATATAACTTAACAGTAGGGGATTTAAGAGGTAAAATGCTTATTCTAAGCCGTGATTCATATACGAATCCAGTTGGTGGTATTTTCCAGAATTGGACTGGAAGTGTGGATTGGAACAGTCAACAAAACGGTCGCATAACAGGGAAAAACGGAAGTGGCTCTTGTATTATGCAAGACTATTCCGAAACTTGGCAAGAGGGTGCTATGGAGACCAAGCTGTCAGCCATGACAAAACTTTTGGATTACAGTGTCTGGCATAAAACCAATAGTCCAACAGATATTAAGTGGATTTTCAATTTTGCTTCAGCTTATTCAAAAGTGATGTCTTTGTTTGGTTATAATATTTCACTCAGTTCAGGGTATAGAGACAATGCCTCACACACAAACCCTCTAATTATTGATTATTTATCCAACCAGACAGGGCCAACAGGCATAATTATGATGGATTATGTTGGGGTGGCAAACAGCAACGGTTACATGGTTCGCGGTGATGAGGCAGTACAAATGATTATTGAAAATAATTTCAAAGAACATACAAACAAGTATGTTCTTCAAAATTCATTTCCATCTTATCTTCAATGTGGAATTCCTGGTGTTGCAGATTATAATAATAATAACACATTGGATTTTTATTATGGAGGCTTTAATGATTCAGATTCTGTGTGTGGGGTATTGTATTCACAAGCGGCAAATGGTACGTATTCAGTTGAAGTGTCCAATATAGATGATAAATTTAAAGCTCATGGTTTACCGCCTTTCGCTGGTGGTTTTCCTAAATGGCTTGATTATGACAATGATGGCTGTCTGGATATTGTGTTGACCACTCGTGACACAATTCAAGAAAACACCTTTGTTTATCATAATCTCGGGAATGGAGCTAATTATCAATTTGAGATTAATGACAGTGTTATGTTGTTAAAGGGAGATGTTAAGGGGGACGTAATGTCACCATTCAACACCTCGAGTGTGAGTTTTTCAGATTATGACCGAGATGGATATACGGATATTGTCCAACAATATTATACACAGGATTGTTGTAAAAGTGTAATTTTTCATAATAATGATGGAGTGTCTTTCAGTAAAGCCGTAGATTTGGAAGATTTAGCTTTTGGAGCAGTTGTATTTGGTGATCTCGACAATGACGGTTACCCAGATGTGGTGCAAACAGGATACAATGAAATAAGTGAAGATGGTTCACTCTATATTTATAAAAATAATGGAGATGGCACTTTCAAATCTATTAACATGAATAACAATGGGCTTATCGGTTATTATAAAAATGACATTTGCCCTACTGATATAAATGGTGACGGTCTTCTTGATTTGATTTTATGTGGAATGTGCAGTGATGGAACGACACATCTTTATATAAACAATGGTAATTTCAGTTTCTCCATGGTTGAAGATTCTGGAATTCCTAATGTCAAACAGCCATTAATCCGTTCTTTTGACATTAATTATGATGGTAAAACAGATGTAATGATTACAGGAAAGTATGATTTAAATGAAGAAATAGAGACGAGGTTCTATCTTCAGAAAAAAGATGGTACCTTTGAACTCATGAATGGTGCAGGAGTCTTATCTCAGACTAACGGAGGGGTTGCGATTGGAGATATTTCGAAGAGAAACACAATGGATTTGGTTTCTGTAAGTGGAAGTGGAACATATATATATCGCTTGTTTGAAGAACCCACCCGTAAACCCGACAGGCCGTCTGGTGTAAAATGTAGTGTTGAAGGACGATCTATCACTGTGACATGGAACGAAGCAAAAGAAACCGGAATTGATTCAAAACAACTTTCATATAATGTGTATGTTAAAGATGCAGATACCGACGCCACGTTCATGCTGATTCCCGCAAATACATCTACTGGTCGTCTTCGCACCATACAAGACATGCAAAACACGATTCATGGCAACAGTTTTTCTATTACTCCTTCAAAAGGAAGAAACTTTGTTATTGGCGTACAGACAATCGATCCGTCTTTTGTGACAAGTACATTTTCCAGAGTAAATGTTTCCATTAACGAGCGCATACATGGAGATGTAAATGAGGATGGAATTGTTAACATTAATGATGTTGTCGCTGTAATAAACCAAATGGCTGGTATAGCCACATGGCAATATGCAGATGTTAATAATGACAACATGATTAATATCAACGACGTTGTGTCGATCATTAATATCATGGCCGGCATATAAATAATTTGCCATCTATTTGTTTCATATTTTAATAAAAACATGCAATTAACTTTTAAATTGCAACAAAATGTTAAAAAAGAACACTGTTTTGTTTGTGATGTAATGTAAAATTAGTAAATTTGCAGAAGTAAAAAGATTTAAAAATTAATTATGTCATATTCTCTCACAATTGCATCAGTCGTCATTCGGCTTGTAGACGTCAAAAACTAATTTTGTCGTGAGATTGAGCGTATGTATAATATTTAATTAATATATGTAGATTGAAAAGCCTTTCTTACGACAAGTAAGTGAGGCTTTACTTTTATCGTATAATCAATAAAACTCATAAAATGAAACACCAACTAAGAAGTTCCGTTTGCACAGAAGGCAGACGGATGGCAGGAGCACGTGCATTGTGGGTTGCCAATGGTATGAAGCGAGATCAATTCGGGAAACCAATAATAGCAATAGTAAACTCGTTTACTCAGTTTGTACCCGGACACACTCATTTGCATGAAGCGGGCCAGATCATTAAGTGTGAAATTGAGAAAATGGGATGCTACGCTGCAGAGTTCAACACAATAGCCATTGACGACGGAATTGCGATGGGGCACGATGGAATGTTATACTCACTTCCAAGCAGAGACATTATAGCTGATTCTGTTGAATATATGTGTAACGCACATAAAGCCGATGCCATGATTTGTATTTCCAATTGTGACAAAATCACTCCTGGAATGTTAATGGCAGCCATGCGTCTAAACATTCCTGCGGTATTTGTCAGTGGCGGACCGATGGAGGCCGGTCAATGGAAAGGGGAGAATCTGGATTTAATAGCTGCTATGGTAAAAGGTGCAGATAAAACCGTCGATGATAAAGAGCTTTCAGAGATTGAGAATCGTGCATGTCCTGGTTGTGGCTGTTGCTCTGGTATGTTCACCGCAAACTCAATGAATTCACTTACAGAAGCTATTGGTTTGTCGCTTCCCGGCAACGGCACGATTCTGGCGACTCATACTCACAGAAAAGAATTGATGAAACGTGCTGCCAGACAAATTGTTCGTAATGCTCTTGCTTATTATAATGACGGTGATGAATCAGTACTACCAAGAAACATAGCCACTCGAGCAGCATTTCTTAATGCAATGTCTTTGGACATTGCAATGGGAGGTTCCACAAATACCATTCTTCATTTACTTGCCATTGCCCAGGAGGCCGAAACAGATTTCACTATGGCTGATATCGATCAACTGAGCAGAAAAGTTCCATGTCTATGCAAACTTGCTCCTAACACACAAAAATATAGTGTACAGGAATGTGGTCGAGCCGGTGGTATCTTAGGTATTCTTAATGAACTTGCAAAAGGTGGTCTTTTGTCGACGGAAGTAAAGAGAGTTAACGGACACACATTAAAAGAGGACTTGAAAAAGTATGATATATTGAAAGATGAGATTGATCCTGATGCAATTTGGACTTACGAATGCGCTCCGGGGAATCGCTTTTGTAATCAGCTTGGTGTACAAGATACAAAATGGGAGAGTTTGGACAAAGACCGCAAAAACGGATGTATTCGTGACATAGATCATGCATATTCTAAAGATGGTGGCCTTGCCGTTTTATTTGGCAATATTGCGCAAGACGGATGCGTTGTGAAAACAGCCGGTGTTGACGAAAGCATTCTGCGTTTTTCAGGGCCTGCAAAAGTGTTTGATTCCCAGGAAGATGCCTGTGAGGGCATATTGAACGGAAAAGTACAAAAAGGTGATGTCGTTGTTATTACTCATGAAGGACCGAAAGGCGGTCCAGGAATGCAAGAGATGTTATATCCGACCTCATATATAAAGTCCATGCATATGGGAAAAGAGTGTGCATTGATTACAGACGGCCGATTCTCTGGAGGAACATCTGGATTATCGATTGGACACATATCTCCGGAAGCAGCTTCCAATGGTAATATAGGTAAAATTATTGATGGCGACATTATTGACATTAATATACCAGAGAGATCCATCAATGTCAGGATTTCTGACGCAGAACTAAATACTCGTCCACAACAACCATTAAAACGTAATAGAGTTGTGAGTAAATCTCTTAAGGCTTACGCTCAAAGTGTAAGTTCTGCAGACAAAGGCGGAGTTAGGATTATATAAACATATCAATAGATATATGGAAAAGATAACAGGTGCTGAAGCGTTAATGCGCTCACTGGAAAATGAAGGCGTTGAAACCTTGTTCGGCTATCCCGGAGGTGCAATCATGCCAGTATATGATGCCTTGTATGATCACAAAGGTACTCTCAATCACATACTGGTTCGTCATGAACAAGGTGCCGTACATGCAGCTCAAGGCTTTTCAAGAGTAAGCGGTAGGGTGGGGTGTGCTATTGTCACAAGTGGTCCAGGTGCCACCAATACTATTACAGGTATTGCCGATGCAATGATAGACTCAACTCCAGTTGTAGTTATATGTGGCCAAGTCGGTACATCTCTACTTGGAACTGATGCTTTTCAAGAGGTCGATGTAGTTGGAGTCACATCACCAATTACGAAGTGGAGTTACCAAATCCGAAGAGCAGACGATGTCGCTTGGGCTGTATCAAGAGCTTTTTTCATCGCTGGCAGCGGCCGTCCCGGTCCTGTTGTTCTCGATTTTACGAAGAATGCTCAGACTGAGCTCACTAATTATAAGCCCGTGAAAGTCGATTTTATAAGAAGTTATCAGCCAACACCTCAACTTGATGCTACTGCTATAGAGAAAGCAGCCAAAATGATCAACCAATCTGTAAAACCTCTTGTTTTAGCTGGTCAAGGAATAGAATTAGGAAATGCCACAGAAGAATTCGAACTCTTTGTGGAAAAGGCTCAACTTCCTGTTGGATGTACTTTATTGGGTTTATCGGCTCTACCAACAGATCATCCTCTTAATAAAGGTATGCTTGGAATGCATGGTAATTTAGGTCCCAACGTAATGACTAATCAGTGCGATTTGTTGATTGCCGTTGGAATGAGGTTTGATGACCGAGTAACAGGCAATTTGAGTACATATGCAAAACAGGCTAAGATCATTCATTTTGACATTGATCCTTCTGAGATTAACAAGAACGTAAAAGTTGACCTTGCAGTTTTAGGTGACTGTAAATATACTCTTGCTGCTGTAACGGAAAAAATAGAGTCAACCACTCATCAAAGTTGGATAGACGGCTTTAAGCCATTTGAAGAAAAGGAATACAATAAGGTAATAAAAAAATGCATTACCCCTGACGATGGTCCATTATTGATGGCTGAAGTAATAAGGAAAGTAAGTGAAGAGACCAATAATGAAGCCGTACTTGTAACTGATGTTGGTCAAAATCAGATGTTCGGTTGCCGTTATTTTAAATACAGGCTTCCTCGCAGTGTTGTTACTTCCGGCGGTTGTGGAACAATGGGATTCGGTCTTCCTGCAGCCATCGGAGCCACTTTTGGAGCTCCGGAAAGAACTATATGCTTGTTCTGTGGTGATGGTGGATTGCAGATGACTATTCAGGAATTAGGTACGATTATGGAACAGAAATCACCTGTAAAAATCATATTACTAGACAATGAATATTTAGGTAATGTGAGACAATGGCAGGCTATGTTTTTCAATCACAGGTATTCATTCACTCCAATGACAAATCCTGACTTTGTTAAAATAGCAGAAGCATACAACATCCCATCAAGGTTGGTTGTACACCGCAATGATTTGGTGTCGGCAATAGATGAAATGCTTCACACAGACGGACCTTATCTATTACATTGCGCAGTGTTGAAGGAAGATAATGTCCTTCCTATGACACCTCCTGGAGCAGATGTGGATCAGATGCTACTCGAGATTTAATAAACAACCTTCATTTATCACTATCAAAGAATTCTGTTATGTCAAATAATAATGATTGTAATACTTGTGGAAAGTGTTTGTCTGCTGAGAATTCCGAGCAGAACGAAACTTTATACACGTTTCTTATTTACTCAGAAAACACACCAGGTCTTCTAAGCCAAATAACAGCAGTGTTCACACGCCGTCAAGTTAACATTGACAGTCTGAATGTCTGTGCATCATCCACACCAGGTGTTCACAAATTTACTATCACTTGTCGATGCAATGAGGAAATGGCTAAAATGCTGACCAAACAAATGGAGAAGAAGATAGAAGTCCTTCAAGCTAATTACTATACAGATTCGGATATTTTTATAATAGAGACATCTCTTATTAAACTTGCCACACCGATCATGCTTGAAAATCCTGAAATCAGTAGGATAATTCGCCATCACGATGCAAAAATAGTTGAAGTGAATCCAGTTTTTGCTACAGTGGAAAAAACAGGGTTTACACATGATATATTGTCTTTGTTTGATATCCTGAACAAGGAAGATGCCGTATTACAATTTGTCAGATCCGGAAGAATCTGCATAACAAGAAGTAAAGTTGAACATCTTGACACATATTTGGCCAAACGTGAGGAGGAAAGAAATGGAATATAGTAAATTTCATACATTAGATCTGGTTGTCGATCCGTTTAATACTGATTTCGCAAAAAGGTGGAGTTGGATGGCTTTAGGTAAAACACTTCTGAATGCAGCAGAACAGCATGCAAAGGCAAGAGGTTTTGGTATGTATGACGTAAATTCCGAGAATTTCACCTGGGTTTTATCACGTCTCTGTATTGATATATATGAAATGCCAGTTGTTTGGGAAGAAGTTCATGTGACAACATGGATTGAGAACATATACCGATTGTTTACAAATAGGAATTTCTCCATTAAGGGTAATGATGGAAAAGTCTATGGATATGCCAGAAGTATATGGGCATTAATTGATTATAACACTCGCGATCCTCAAAATCTTGAACAATTATATGGAAATGATTTCACACGTTTTCTGGCTCCGGAAGAGCCTTGTCCAATATTGAAACAGGGTAGGGTACATCCATTAAAAGACTCTGATTGGATAAAAGATATTGAGGCAGAATATTCTGACATCGACCTGAATGGTCATGTTAACAGTATTAAATATATAGAACACATCATGGATCTTTACCCTCTAAAATCTTACGAAAACGGACGAAATTTGAAAAGAATTGAAATCGCATATATGGCAGAAAGTTATTATTCGGACAAGCTTTCCCTCTATAAAAGGACGCTTGATGAAAGCACGTCAGAAGTTGAGGTGAGAGGTAATGAGCCACTTGTGAGATGTAAACTACAATTTAGTATATAAAGATAAATAACCATTCATTAACAAAAATATTAATCTTATGGCAAAAATGAATTTTGGTGGAGTTATCGAAGAGGTAATGACACGTGAAGAGTTTCCTTTAGAAAAAGCCCGTGAGGTTTTAAAAGATGAAACTATTGCAGTTTTAGGATATGGTGTTCAAGGACCTGGACAGGCTTGTAACCTAAGAGACAATGGTTTTAATGTGATTGTCGGACAACGTCCGGGCAAAACTTATGAAAAGGCAGTTGCTGACGGATGGGTTCCTGGTGAGACCCTCTTTTCTCTTGAGGAGGCAGCAGAAAAAGGCACAATCGTTTGCATGCTTTTGTCTGATGCTGCTCAAATGCAGTTGTGGCCTTCTATCAAGCCATATTTAACTGCCGGCAAGACACTTTATTTTTCTCATGGATTTGCAATTACATGGAACGATCGTACAGGTGTGGTACCTCCGTCCGACATTGACGTAATTATGGTAGCTCCTAAAGGATCTGGGACATCACTTCGAACAATGTTCCTGGAGGGTAGGGGACTGAATTCCTCTTATGCAGTTTATCAAGATGCCAGCGGCAAAGCCACAGAAAAGGTACTTGCTTTTGGAATTGGAATTGGTTCTGGATACCTGTTTGAAACAACATTCCAGCGTGAGGCGACATCAGACCTTACTGGTGAACGTGGTTCACTTATGGGTGCTATTCAGGGTCTGCTACTTGCTCAATATGAAGTACTTCGTGAGAATGGTCACACCCCTTCAGAAGCATTCAATGAAACTGTTGAAGAACTTACGCAGTCTTTAATGCCATTATTTGCAAAGAATGGAATGGATTGGATGTATGCAAATTGTTCTACTACTGCACAACGTGGTGCTTTGGACTGGATGGGGCCATTCCATGATGCGATTAAGCCTGTAGTTGAGAAATTGTATCATAGTGTTAAAACTGGTAACGAGGCTCAAATCTCTATTGACGCAAACTCGAAACCAGATTATCGTATAGGACTTGAAAGGGAACTTGCCGCATTAAGGGAAAGTGAAATGTGGCGAACCGGAGAGACAGTAAGAAAACTCAGACCGGAAAATGATTAACTAAAAAGAGGCGTCAATTAAATTTGACGCCTCTTTTTGGTTATTTAATTGTCATTATTTTTGTGTATCAAGAATCCAAGCACCATCATATTTCTTAATCAATGTATTTCTTGAATTCTTCGCTGCCTGTAAATCGCTAAAAGAAGTAGCAATAACACGGTAGCCTAGTCCTCCTGGAATAATTTTAGCGGCTCCATAACCATCGTTAGCAACCTGTTGACGCCTTGCCTCTGCTCCAGATTGGCTTTCGAAAGAACCGACAACAACTGCATAACGTTTTACATTAGCAGTGTTAGCAGTGTAATTATCATTGTTGTTGTTATAATTGTTCGTTGTATTAGTGTAAGTATTATAAGTGTTGTCGTATTCATTTGCAGAGGTTGTTGGCGTTACAACTGTAGTAGCTGGAGTTGTTTCAGAGTAGTTGTTGTAAGTGTTCACTGTAGTGGCTTCCTGTGCTTTAGCTTTCTCATAAGCTTTCTTATACGCACTTTCCTGTGATTTGCAACCGACTAATGTTAAAGCTGCAATAACTGATAATGTTAAAACTAATGACTTTTTCATTTTAATTATAATTTAATTTGTTATATATTTTATGCGAATTTACAATTTTATATTGGTATAACAAAATTACCATCTTAAAAATATGTTAAAGTTTAAAATATTTCTAAAAAAAATATCAATATTTATGAGAAAAATTGTACATTAGCATCATGAAATCAAAAAAGAAGAAATTCAGAGTTCATTATTTATTATAATTTTTAAATTTGTTGACTTATGAGTAACACATCAGGCGTAGTTGCCGCTCTTGTAGGAGGAACAATCCTTGGAGCTGGTATTGCTCTCCTTTTTGCTCCGGAAAAGGGCGAGGTTCAGAGAAAAAAAATTCAGGACATTCTTGAAAAGTATGGCGTAAAACTTAAAAAGAAGGATTTGGAAGATCTGGTAGAGGATTTAAAAGATTCTGAAATTATTGATGCTTTAGATGCTTAAACGAATTGACAAGCAGAAATGTCATATCATTTCTGCTTGTTTATAGTTTTCTTTAAATGATAATTAAACTATGACAAATCATCAAATACAAGAAATATCAGATACAATTGACGAGAGCAAAAAATTTGTGAATCTTGTTAAGAATTATTCTAAAATTGAAATAGTAGATAAAGGCTCATCTATTATTTCAATAATCATAACGATAATAGTCGTGATAGCCATAATGACAATTATTTTATTTTGTATATGTATGGCGATCTATCACACTTTGCTTATCAAGACAGAAGATCCTGTGTTTAGTTATTTGATGATTGGTGGCGGATTGCTGCTTTTCTGTTTAATAATAATCTTATTGAGAAAACATCTTATACTAAATCCTGTTATAAAGTTACTTGCTGATATTTTATTTAAAGAAAGTTAGGGCATGGAAGAATATAGGATAAGATCAAAGAGTGATTTGATGCGTGAGAAAAAAAAGCTTCTCAATGATATCAAACAATCGGGTGTGAGTATTAAACGTAATGCAAAAGACAGTTTTATGCCAATGCGTTTAACTCCCTCTGGTAAATCAAAGGTCGATGTGAATAAATTATTGGCATATGCTGTGTTAGCTTACAAAGGAATTGTATTTGCAAATAAAATCAGACAATTTCTGACAAGAGGTAAAAAAGCAAAACTTCGACGTAGATAGTGTATTATTTCAATTCAACAATTGTTATGCCAGCACCTCCAAAATCGGGATGTTCATCCTTTAATGTACTTACAGCTGGAATTGAAGAAAGATAATTCCGGATCACAGTTTTTAGAACTCCTGTTCCGGTCCCGTGCAAAATACGCAATCGATGAACAGAAGCGACCAAAGCATCATCGATAAAATAGGTAATAGTCTGGATTGCCTCATCCGCACGCATACCTCTGATATCAATATCGGATTTAAAGTTAAGTTTTGTTTCTCTGATGTTTTCTTGAGTTTCTCTGCTCACAAAAGTGGTTGCTTTTATTTCTTTTGTAGGCGGTTCGCTCGGTATCAATTTATCTAACTTAACTATCATCTGTACATCCCCAAAAGCTACATTCGCTTCTTTTTTCCCTTTTATTTCCATTATCTTACCAATAATTTGTTGACCTTTTAGTTTAACATAGTCTCCTCGTTGTAGATTTTTCGTGACATCATTTTCGGGAACCAAGTGAGTCGAGTTTTGAGAAGAAATATTTTTTTCTTTTATCGCTTTTTTTTCTTCTTTTCTTTTACGACGCATCTTAATTTTATTTACTTTTCTCCGGATATATTCATCAAGTTCATCTGAAGTGGACTTATCTATTTCTGCCTTAAAATCATTAAGTTCATTTCTCAATTTCTTTGTTTGTTCTTTTTCAGCCTGTACTTCTTTTATGTCTTTGATTGTCCGTTCAATGATAGCGTTCGAACCCTCTAATATTTTTTTTGCTTCGGTCTTTGCTTCTTCAATGATTTGCCGTTTTTCTTGTGTCAAACGATTTATATCTTCTTCGTATTGGTTCATTAATAATTCCATCTTTTTCTCTTTCTGATGGATTTCAGCTCTTTTATTTTCCCAATAGCGTTTGTCTCTGATAATATCTTGAATATATCTGTCCGAAGAAATATAGTCGTTCCCAACAATATTCGAAGCATCTTGTATTACTTCATTTGGAATACCGGTCTTACGTGCAATTTCTATAGCAAAAGAAGATCCCGGAGTTCCGATTCTTAACTGAAATAGCGGACGCATTTCACCTCTATCATATAACATGGCGGCATTCATGATTCCATCAGTTTCCTGAGCGAATTGTTTCAAATTATGATAATGTGTGGTTATAACAGCAAATACTCCATTCATATTAAGTTTTTTTAGCATTGCTTGTGCTAAAGCACCACCTATCAACGGTTCGGTTCCTCCTCCAAATTCGTCAATAAGCAATAATGAATTACCATTGGACTTTTTCATCATTGCTTTCATGTTATTTAAATGAGAAGAAAATGTTGAAAGTTCATTTTCAATACTTTGTTCGTCTCCAATATCTATAAATATATCATTAAAAATACCAAATTGACTATTCTCACTAACTGGAACCGGAAAACCACATTGAAACATATACTGTAGCAAACCAACTGTTTTTAAACAAACTGATTTTCCACCTGCATTTGGACCAGAAATAATTAAAATACGTTGCATGGGATTGCACAAAGAAATATCCAGAGGCACAACATGCTGATTTACAAGGCCATTATCAGCATTTCTCCTTTCAATATAAATTTTCAATAATGGATGAATTGCATTATACCAATGGAGTAGGGGAGTTGTTTTAATGATAGGTTTTATTGAAGCAGTCTGAATGGAGAATTTTGCTTTTGCCCTGATGAAATCAATATCGCCTAATAAGTCAAAACTATTTAATATATCTGGAATACTAGGACGTATCTCATTCGTCAGATTACGAAGAATACGGATAATTTCTTTTCTTTCTTCATTTTCTAATTCTGAAATTACATTGTTAGCTTCAACGACTTGAGTGGGTTCAATGTAAACAGTTTTTCCTGTATCAGATTCATCATGTATAATACCATTAATCTTCCTTTTATAAGCTGGTGGAATAGGAATTACAAGACGACCATCGCGAATAGTGGGTGATACGTTTCCCTCAACAAAACCTTCCTCATGAGCTTGTTTTAGAATGTTATGAATGAGTTTGGAGATACTCCTTTCAGCTGCAGATTTTTCTTTTCTTATTCTAAATAATTCTTTGCTTGCCTTATCCCGGACTTCTCCGAATTCATTGATTATGTTTAATATGGATTTACAAATATCCTTGAAATAAATTTTGTTTTCAACTAAAAGATGCAAATGTGGATATTTATAATCATGTTCCTTTGATGAATCTTTTGTCTGATTGAGGTATCTGATAATAGATTCAATACTATTCAAAGAATGATATAGTTTTAAAAAATCATCAGTAACGAGATAAGATTCATTTAGTTTAATTCTTTTAATTTGTTCTCTAATATCGTATATTTGAAGAGCGGGAAAATTGTCTGATTTTATAATTTCAACAAACTCTATAGTCTGAGTGATTTGTTCATTTATTTTTAGATTGTCCGTTTGGAAATAAATTTGATTTAACTTTTCTTTTCCAAGATTTGAAATACAGTAACTCTCAATGAAAAACCTAACAGTAGAAAATTCTATTTTATTTTCAAAATTATTCGGATATATCATATTTTTAATATTTTTTACAAAGTTACAAATTTAATTATAAATTTACAATCCATTACAAATGAATAATAATTTGCAATATTTACACAATCATGGTTATGTTTAATAATGTATTTTCAATAATTCATTAAATACTCTACCACATAATTTTAAATAAAATATTACGTTATATAATAAATTGAAGATATGAAAACGAGAATTAATTTTTCAGCTATATTCTTTTTATTATTCGTAGAATCAAATTTCTTATTTGCTCAACAACAAGTAACTATTAAAGGAATAGTTACCGATGATAATAAAGAGCCTGTTGGATTCGCACAAGTTCGTATTGAAGATAGTTCCTTTGGCACTACCTGCAATTTAAATGGAAATTATTCATTAACTTGTCAAACAAGCGATTCATTAGTGGTTGTTTATTCAATGCTTGGATATGAGACAAGAAAACGAGTCTTAAAAAATCCAGTTGATACAATTGTTATGAATGTAATGATTCCTAACGTTGGGTTTAATATCGATGAAGTACGCGTGAACGAAATTCGAAGACAGACTAATACAATGACAGATGTCAGTTTGAAGGACATTAAACATATGGGAAATGCTTCTGGTGGTGGTGTTGAACAAATCATCGCTTTACAATCTGGTGTCAGTACTCATAATGAGTTAAGTTCCCAATATAATGTGAGAGGTGGTTCATTCGATGAAAATTCTGTATATCTAAATGGAATCGAAGTATACAGGCCTCTTCTTATCCGTTCGGGGCAACAAGAGGGGTTAAGTATTATTAATCCAGATATGGTTGAGAAAATTCAATTTTCCGCCGGAGGTTTTGAGCCCTTTTATGGAGACAAAATGTCCTCAGTTCTTGATATTACCTATAAAAAAGTAGATAAGTTTGAAGGAGCTGTATCTGCAAGTCTTCTCGGTGCCAGCGCATATATTGGATTTGGTAACAAAAAAATCAGCTGGACTAATGCAATACGCTATAAGACAACGAGTTATCTATTAAGTACGCTGGACGCAAAAGGTGAATACAAACCGAAAGACTTGGATTATCAAACTTATATGAGTTGGACACCTTTTAAAAAACTGAATATAGATTTAATTGGTGTTATATCAAATAACGATTATCGTTTTGTTCCATCCGACAGAACTACCACTTTTGGCACCTCTGAAGACGTCAAGGAATTTAAAGTGTATTTTGATGGTCAGGAAAAAGACCGATTCCGAACATATTTCGGTAGCGCCGGATTAACGTATCGATTTAACAGATATAATGACTTAAGCCTTAAGTTTTCAGGTTTCAAGACTCAAGAACATGAAACCTTTGATATCAGTGGAGAATATTGGTTAAGTACTGAAGGTTACGACGAGGCTCTTGGCATTGGTAAATATCTGGAACATGCCAGGAATAAGTTAGATGCTACAGTCTTCAATATAGGATTGTATGGAAGAAACCAATTATCCGACCATGAAATTAAATATGGGGCACTGGTAAAAAAAGAGAAAGTTGAAGAAAGAATGCGTGAATGGGAAATGAGGGATTCTGTAGGTTATTCTCTCCCCCACTCCTCCGACAATCTAAATTTAATCTACAACTTAGTATCCAACAACAAAATTAACACAACTCGTTTTGAGGCATTTCTACAAGACAAATGGTATAAAGAGTTCAATGAAGGAGATCTAATCATAAATTATGGCGTAAGAGTTTCACATTGGTCGTGGAATGATGAATGGTTAATCAGCCCAAGAGCTACGTTTGCATTTACACCCGCTAAAAACGAAAATCTGACATTCAGACTCTCCTCCGGCTTATATTACCAGACTCCCTTCTATAAGGAGTTGAAAGACACAGTGACGGTAAATGGCAACACCGTGGTTCAATTAAACAAAAATATAAAGTCACAGCGTTCCATCCATTTTGTATTAGGAGGAGAATACAAATTCAGGATTGCAGATCGGCCGTTTAAGGCTACTGCTGAGGTTTATTATAAAGCATTATCAAATCTCGTTCCATATAATGTGGATAATGTACGTGTTGTATATTATGGACAAAACATGGCTGACGGTTATGCTGCAGGACTTGATCTGAAATTATACGGAGAATTCGTGCCAGGCACTGATTCATGGATAAGTTTGGGAATTATGAAGACAGAAGAGAAAATCAATGGCGTCAAAGTGCCTCGCCCAACAGATCAACGATTGAATAGTTCGCTCTTCTTCAGTGATTATTTTCCTGGCACCGACCGTTGGAAAATGACTTTAAGAGGTCATTATGCAGGAGGATTGCCATTTGGTCCTCCTCATACGGGAAGAGAATCCCAATACTTCAGAATGAAGTCATATCGTCGTGTAGATATAGGAATGTCATACAGACTATTCAACAACGAGGACCGTCACATTAATTACGGCCTTGGAGGTATCTTTAAGAATATATGGTTAGGTGTTGATGCATTTAATGTGTTAGGCATTAGCAATGTCAATTCATATTATTGGGTGACAGACATCACCAACCATCAGTATGCAGTGCCTAATTATCTGACAGGACGCCAGGTTAATGCGCGAGTTTTATTTGAATTCTAGGCAGAACAGATTAATACTAAAAAAGCCGTCCAGAAATCTGAACGGCTTTTATTAAAAAAAAGTTGAAATCTTTCGTCGTCTTATTTCAACTCAGCAAGATACTTAATGGTGCGGACCATCTGAGAAGTATATGAGTTCTCATTGTCATACCAAGCTACAACCTGAACGAGAGAATTGCCGTCACCCATCTTACTAACCATAGTCTGGTTGGCATCAAACAAAGAACCGAACTTCATGCCAATGATGTCGGAAGAAACGAGTTTCTCCTCAGTATATCCGAACGATTCATTTGTAGCGGCCTTCATAGCTGCGTTAATATCTTCAACAGTCACCTCACCTTTAACAACAGCGTGGAGGATTGTTGTAGAACCAGTTGGAGTAGGAACACGCTGTGCAGCACCGATCAGCTTACCGTTCAGTTCTGGAATAACAAGACCAATAGCCTTAGCAGCACCAGTTGAGTTGGGAACAATGTTCTGAGCGCCAGCTCTTGCTCTCTGTACATCACCCTTGCGCTGAGGGCCATCAAGAATCATCTGGTCGCCAGTGTAAGCATGAACTGTGGTCATGATACCGCTCTGGATAGGAGCAAAATCATTCAATGCCTTGGTCATAGGAGCCAAACAGTTAGTAGTGCAAGAAGCAGCAGAAATAACAGTGTCAGCTGGAGTCAGCGTTTTATGGTTCACATTGTATACAATAGTAGGGAGATCGTTACCTGCCGGTGCGGAAATAACAACCTTCTTAGCGCCAGCCTGAATGTGTGCAGAAGCCTTTTCCTTAGAAGTATAGAAACCAGTGCACTCCAGAACAACGTCTACGTCGAGTTTACCCCAAGGGAGTTCTGCCGCGTTAGGAATAGCATAGATAGTAATCTTCTTGCCATCTACTACGATGTAATCCTCACCAGCTTCTACAGTGTGCTTGTTCTCACCGAATTTACCAGCGAAACCACCCTGGGCTGTATCATACTTCAGCAAGTGAGCCAACATTTTAGGACTTGTCAAATCGTTGATTGCGACTACTTCATAACCTTCAGCCTCAAACATCTGACGGAAAGCGAGGCGACCGATACGGCCAAAACCATTAATAGCTACTTTTGTCATTTTCTAATTAATTATTAAAGGGTTTAAAAATAAATAATAATAATCTTTTAATTCTGCTTCATCCACAATTACATCTTTCAGCCGTAGAACAAGCCATTAGCAGCAAAAGAATAGCAAATGTGAATATTATATAAAATAATTTTGCTCTCATATTCATTGGCTAAAAATAAGACACTATCAAAGAAAAATGAAAAAAATCCTTTTCTTACTGCAAAGTTACAAATAAAATACTAACTTTGCAAATGAAATTATTTTTTTTACTTAAATATTTAAAATTATGGGATTTATTAAAGAATTTAAAGAATTTGCCGTAAAAGGCAATGTAATGGACATGGCAGTAGGTGTAATCATAGGTGGTGCATTTGGTAAGATTGTATCCTCACTTGTTGATGACATCATTATGCCTCTTGTTGGTAAAGTCTTAGGCAATGCAGATTTCACCAATCTCTATGTTGGTCTTTCGGGACAAGCAGATGGTTTATCATTAGAACAGGCAAAAGAAGCCGGTGCAGTTTTTGCTTATGGTCAGTTCTGTCAGAACATTATTGACTTCCTGATTGTTGCCCTCTGTATTTTCTTAATGATTAAGGGAATGAACAAACTGTCGAAGCAGAAAGAAGAAGAGCCAGCGCCAGCACCAGAACCATCCAATGAAGAGAAACTTCTTGGCGAAATTCGTGACTTGCTGAAGAAGTAATTATTTATTACAAATTTCTAAATAAAGGCGCCATATGGTGCCTTTATTTATTTTGTCTTTAGTATCAATGTCGATTTCTTTAGTCCAGGACTCTTAATTGTTATTTGTGCATCTCCCACTTTTTTCGAAGCAATAAGACCTACAGAAAGCATACCCTTAAATGTTTTCATGGTAGGATTAGTGAAAGCTTCCAAGCTGGTGGCGTCTCCGTTACAAATACCCTTAAAGCCAACAGTCCCGCTAGTTTCCACAGTTATTTGATTATCAGCATCGGGACACAAGTTCCCGTCTTTATCGACAATTCTGACAGTGATGAAAGCCATATCTTCACCATCAGCACATAAATTGTTTTTGTCAATCTCGGTTTCAATGTGATGCGGTTTCCCAGCTGTTCTAACAATTTGCTCACCAGTCATATTGCCATTTATGTCATAAACAACAACCTTTAACTCGCCAGGTTCATATACTACATTATTCCAACGAAGACGGTAACGGTCGAGTAACTCATCGTTATTAATAAAATTCACTTCTGATGTATGTTTTTTACTTATTTTACCTAGGCTTTTACCATTAACAAATAATTCTGCAGTTGGATAATTTGTATAGCAATATACAGGAGTTATCTCCCCTTCCCTACCTGGCCAGGTCCAATGCGGGAGTAAGTGGATGGTTTTCTCGGTTGACCATTTTGAACGATACAGATAATAACGGTCCTTTGGTAATCCTGCCAAATCAAAAATACCAAAATAGCTACTTCTGCTAGGCCAATATTCATCATAAGGAGTGGGTTCTCCCAAATAATCGAATCCCGTCCACACAAATTCTCCGATCACCCAACTCTTATCATCTTGTAGCACCCAGTCTTCTTCAGGAAGATTACTCCAAGAACAACATTCCACATCATAACCAGAACATTGTCCATCCTCATAAGAATAACTTTTTCTCAGCTTTACTGGAAATTTATAAACACCTCTTGATGAGATGGTTGATGCCGTTTCGCTTCCTAGTAGGAAGCCATGACGAAGCTTTTCGTAAGCAGATTCGTATTTTTGAGTCCTGTAGTTCATACCCGGAATATCCAAGACTTGTGCAAATCCAGTTGCAATAGCATTATCAATACGATCCAGACCAGAGGTGACTGGACGGGTTTTATCGTAAAAATGTACAACATCCTGTAAGTGGCGTGTAAGTGCGTTTCCGTTTTTCATACCCTGCTCAGGTATCTCATTTCCAATTGACCACATAATAATAGATGGATGCAGCCGATTTGAAAGAACCAAATTTTTAAGATCTAAATCGCTCCAATCGTTAAAGAAACGAGAATAACCATTTTTACATTTAGGATAAATCCACATATCAAAACTCTCTGCCATCACCATCATTCCCAGAGAATCACATAATTCCATCTGCCATTGGGATGGCATATTATGGCTTGTTCTGATAGCGTCACATCCCATTGATTTTAAGAGCGTTAGCTGACGAAGGAGTGCTGCTTTGTTCACTGCCGCACCTAGCATACCCAGATCATGATGCAAACAGACACCCTTAATTTTTCTTGTTATACCATTCAGTCGGAATCCATTTTCTTCTGACACATTAACAGTTCTGACACCAAATTTTATGTTTTTCCGATCCACATCGAACCATCCATTATCATTTTTTTTACACAAAGTAATATCCAAATCATATAATTGTGGGTTTTCGGGTGTCCAAAAGGTCACATTATTAAGAACTTTTGATATTGTTATTTCATTTTCTCTTTCGAAAGCAAAAATGCCATCCATCTCCGGGCATTGTTGAGAACTTAATTTCACATATAAACCAGATGAATTCTCTACCCCTGCTGTTTCAAGTTTTATGCATATGTCAGCCCGTTTTTTTTCCGGATAAATATTATTTGTAATTATATCCACCCCCCATTCCGAAAGGGCTACAGACTGAGTTTGAATTAACTTAACAGGTCTGTATAGTCCGGCTCCCGGATACCATCGACTACTCTCACTTACATTTTCAAGTCTTACTGCAAGAATATTGTCATGATTCTTTTTCACAAACTGAGTTATATCAATATTAAATGGAGTATAGCCATATTTCCACTCTCCTGCCAATTGTCCATTTATATAGACTTTTGGCTCTGACATCGCACCGTCAAAATTCAACAAAAACCGGTCGTAATCCTTCTCTGCCGTAAAATGAATACGATACCATCCCTTACCAATCCATGGCAAAGATCCGGAACGTCCAGTCTTCTCTGTGGCTTGTTTCTCTCCATTTTGTTCGATGGCGACGGTTTGTTTGTCAACTTCCTTATCAAACGGTCCTTTAATGGCCCAATCATGCGGAACGCTTACACCTTCCCATTTGGAATCATCAAAGTCAATTCCTTTAAATTCCGGTTTGTCTTCGCGTGTGAACTTCCATCCTTCTTTCAAGAAATACTCCTTACGTTGTGCATCAATATTGATAGTGAAACACAACAACAGAAATAAGCCCAAAAATGATTTCACGAAATAATAATTCTGATAGTTCATAGTAATATTGTTTTTAGATTTCGTTTTTTATTAGTTTTTTTAAACAACCTGATAAATAAAAATAGTAATCAGCTGGCAAAACTGTTTCAGGTAGAAATTCTGCAAAATAATAATTTACAATTTCAGGGGAGTTATCACATACTATTTTCAGATTCTTAAGAGCTTCCTTGAGTAATCCTTCCTTTATATATGCCATTGCCAATAATGCAAATGTTTTATATTCCTGACTTTTTTTCGACTGTTCGTCAATAGCATTCAGTAAGAGAATAGCCATCTGATTATAATCATATGCAAGGAATCTTGATGCTACATCTATGACACTACTTACAGAAAAATTAGAGCGTTCAAGTTCTGTCCCGAAAATATCCATAGCTTCCTCAAAGCAATTATTATTGAGATGAATACATCCATAGAGCATCAAAGCAAAGTGATGTGTGGGGTTGAGCTCAAGTATTTTATGTAGAAGATTTTCTGAAGAGTCAAAATCATCACATGCAAACAATGATTCTGCCAATTCATAACATGAATCCACCCTATTGCTATTCAATTGTGAATTCATGAATTCCAAATACGCAGTTTGAAAATATAACTTTGCACTTTTTTTGTCATTCAGCCGATAATAGCATTTCCCAATATAGAAATCCTCGGATTTCTCACCTGTCAATTTTCTAAAATGAAGAAAATGATTTAAAGCAGACTCAACATTATCGACAGTTAGCATACAGTGAGCAAAGGTGATATTTGCAAGATGGTCGTCGGGATTAACAGCTAATGCATATTCCAAAGATAACGTCGCCTCTTCATCATGTGAATTCATATGCTGAGATACCCCTAAGGTTGTCCATCCGTTATCCATATACGGATTTATTTCTAATATTATCGGAAGTATTTCTTCAAGTATGTCAAAATATCCCATACACCTACAGGTTTCCACAACAGAATAATCTGTTTTGTAAAACCCCAAATGTTTAAAAATATCAACATATTCTCTCACCCATTTCCTAATAAAATCATCTTGTTTTATTTCACATAATTCAGTATATGACATCATGATTCGGAAACGAGCATCACGGCTCATGCTATCATTGGTGAAAATCTCCTGGTCAAAATCTTCCTCCTGCTCATTTTTTTCAGCTTCCTCGTCTATATAGGTAAGCCATCTTAAAAAAAAGTCTTCTGCGGCATCATAATCATGGTCTAAAGCAATGCACAGTTGTCCTTTTAAATATAAAACATCATAGGCTTCCAGTTCATCAATATCTTTTATTATATCATTTACTTGCTTAAATTGAAACTGACAGATTAAAACACCTGCATAAGCAATTTTTACAGCAGTAACAGAGGGATGAAGACGAATCGCTTCGGTCAGACATTGATATGCCTTGTCAACATCGCCATTTTCCACATAATAGTCTGAAATATTAATAAAATCGTCTGAATCCATATAGCAAGAATCACCATCCCGTATTGATTTCTCATAACGGGACAGTGACTCAAGAAAATCCTCAGACTCGAAATAATTATCAATCATTTCATTTGGAAAGTTTTGCCCAATTATCTTTCAACCCCACCGTCTTATTGAAGATTAAATGGTCTTCCGATGAATCATAATCAGGCGTAAAATAGCCAATACGTTGGAACTGAAGATAATCCAATGGCTTAAATTGCTGAAGGTATTTCTCCACATAACAATTATTTCTAACAATCATTGAATTAGGATTTAACAGTTCTCTAAAGTCACGTTCATCTATCGATGGATTTTCGACGCAGAACAGGCGGTCGTACAATCTCACTTCAGCAGGCAAACAATAATCACAACTAACCCAATGTAACGTAGCTTTTACTTTCCGGTTGGAATCTGGCATACCCGTTTTTGTGTTAGGATCATATTCACAATATATCTCTTCAATAATTCCATCTTCATCTTTCTTGAAACCAGTACATTTAACAATATAGGCATTTTTAAGACGGACTTCTCTACCGACTGTTAAGCGGAAAAACTTTTTGGGAGCCTCTTCCATAAAATCATCTTTTTCGATCCACAATTCTTTAGTAAACTCTATAATATGAGTTTTACTGTTTGCGTCTTCGGGATTATCCAGGGCTACCATCTCTTCCACCTTTCCATCTGGATAATTAGTTATAACCAATTTGACAGGATTAATAACAGCGCTTACCCGGGTGGCCTTTTTGTTTAAATCTTCTCGAACAGCAGACTCAAGCATTGCATAATCATTTAGAGCCTCATATTTGGTATATCCAATCATATTGATGAAATTTCTGATTGACTCCGGGCTATAACCTCTTCGTCTAAGTCCACAGACAGTCGGCATACGAGGGTCATCCCACCCATTTACAAGTCCTTCCTGAACTAGTGCGAGGAGTTTTCTTTTCGACATCACCGTGTATGTCAGATTAAGTCTGTTAAACTCAATCTGACGTGGGCGATTGTCATCCAAGTCTTTATTCTCTTTCAACTCATCAATAAAATAATCGTAAAGAGGGCGATGTACTTCGAATTCCAACGTGCAAATAGAATGAGTGACCCCTTCAAAAAAATCACTTTGTCCATGGGCGAAATCATACATTGGATATACATTCCATTTGTTTCCAGTTTTATGATGGGCTATTTTTATAATCCTATAAATAATAGGATCACGGAAATGCATATTAGGGTTTGCCATATCAATTTTTGCACGTAACACCATGGCCCCCTCATCAAATTCACCCTGGTTCATCCTTTCGAACAAATCAAGGCTTTCTTCTACAGGTCTATTCCGATAGGGACTTTCAACACCTGGTGAAGTCGGCGTGCCTTTTTGTTCGTTAATCAGCTCTTTGCTCTGCTCGTCGACATATGCTTTTCCCTCTTTAATCAATCGAATAGCAAAATCCCACAATTTTTGGAAGTAATCAGACGCATAAAAAATATTAGCCCATTTAAAACCAAGCCATTTAATATCTTCCATTATAGCGTCAACATACTCGACATCTTCTCTTGATGGATTCGTGTCATCAAAACGAAGGTTGCAAATACCACCATATTTTTCGGCTATTCCAAAATCCATGCATATAGCTTTTGCATGACCAATATGAATATAGCCGTTGGGTTCTGGTGGGAATCTAGTCTGTAACCGGCCTCCATTCTTACCTTTTTCCAAATCTTTCTTTACAAACTCTTCTACGAAACTGACTGATTCGTATTTTTCTACAGTTGGATTTTCATTCGTCATAATGCGGTGTATGAATTATAAACATTTTAATTGTGCAAATTTAAGAAAATAATTGAAGTTTAACAACTGAATCTAAAATATGTTCTCTTATTTTTTTATTATTTAAAAAATATTTAACTTTGCAGAAGAGGAGCATTTCCTATACAGATATATCAAAACATATTATAAATTATGTTATTTAACATATTATTATAAAATGTAAATAGGTAAAAAAAATGTAACTTTGCAGAGTTATCCTGAAAACAATCTTTTTACCTTAAAAACTAATACCTGTTGAAAGTAAAGAAAGTGCTTCTCTGAGAAGAGAGGCATTTTTCTTTGTATTGATATAAATTAAAACACAGATGAAAAAAATAATCTATTTTCACGGGTTCGGTTCCTCTGGTGCCAGCGGCACAGTTGAGAATCTTCGCAATATGTTACCTGATTGCGAGATTATAGCCCCTGATATTCCAATTGATCCAATTGAGGCATTGCCTTTTCTTGTTGATTTATGTCAGAAAGAGAATCCTGACATTATAATTGGTACGAGCATGGGCGGGATGTATGCACACCAGATGAAAGGTTACAATCGGATATGTATCAATCCTGCACTCAATATGTCAAGAATGAGCAAGGTGTTAAAGACTGGAACACATAAATTCTTCAACCGTCGTAAAGATAATGCAAAAGAGTTTAAAATCACCAAGGATATTATTTCTCATTATAATATGATGGAAAGAAATCAATTCAAAATGATTTCCAATGATGACAAAGAAAAATGCTGGGGTCTTTTCGGAATACACGACGATACTGTAAACACATATGATTTATTTCATAAATACTATCCGAATGTAATTCGTTTTGATGGTGAACATCGTTTGAATACAAAAGTAATAAAAGCTGTTGTCCTCCCTCTTGTTCAAAAACTTTTGTCAGAATAATTTGCTATTCCCATTTCATGGTAGATGAAGGTCCCTTTATACTCATCAGGAATGAGGAACCGAAAATAATGAGTGAAGAAATAATAACAACACCAATATTTATTAACAGAATATAAAGCCAGTTGATTTCAACAGGAACTGTATCTATATAATAAGTGGCAGGATTGAGTTTCATCAATGATGTATATTTCTGTAAAAGACAAAGACTCAAACCCATTATATTTCCGATTAAGACTCCCTTGCCAACAATCATTATGGCGAAATTAGAAAAAATGCTGCGGATGGTTAGATTTGATGCACCCAAAGCTTTTAGGATTCCTATCATCTGAATCCGGTCTAGCATAACAATCAAAAGACCTGACATAACTGTAAAACTGCCAATGGCCAGCATCAATATCAAAATCATTACGACATTCATATCTAACACATCCAGCCAGGCGAAAATATGAGGGGCCAAATTATGAATAGAAAAAACTCCCCTATTATTACCGCGCATATCAGTTTTCACATTTGGCTTAGCCACAATTTTATTAATGACTTCATCCAAATGTTCAGTATTGTGTAATCGTATTTCGATACCACTTGATTCATCCACATTCCAATTATTAATTCTTCGAAGTGTATAAATATCAGTAAAACAATGTTGTTTGTCGAATTCGTTCAAGTGAGTCTGGTAAATACCAGCTACGTTGAATCGTCTGGCTCTTACACTTGCCTTTAATTCATCCACAAAGTAAACAAATATTTTATCGCCGACATCAATTTTCATTTCTGAAGCTATCGTTGATGAAATCAGAATGTTATTCGTTGATTCTGATGATGAGAAAACAGGGATATTCCCTTTTATCAAATACTGTTTAAAGAACGACATGTCATATTCCTCTCCAACTCCTTTGAGATTCACTGCACTAAAATCTGTTTCTGTTTTAAAAAGGACTGGTTTGGAAACAAAATCACCGACTGATTTCACTTCTTGAAGTTCACGTAATTCTTCAAAAAAAGATTGATTTGTCAGAACAGGAAGTAATTGGTGATTTTCATCCAATGTCTGACTAAGAATTTGAATGTGTGAGCCGAATCCGATGACTTTGCCGGAGATTTCTTTTTTAAATCCTAACACAACAGACACACTGACAATCATAACAATAATTCCCACAGCAACGCCTGTCGTGGCAATAAGAACAGCAGGTCGGGAAAAGGATTTTTTACCCGACTTACTGTAAAATATACGTTTGGCTATAAAAAGATCAAAGCCCATGGAATCTTGTCAATCTACACGTCCGGGATATATTTCGAGAGCTTTTTTCAAGATAAAAAGTGCTCTCTCAAGGTCTTTTTTCTTTAATATATAAGCGATTCTTACTTCATTCTTACCAGAACCAGGAGTTGTATAGAATCCACTGGCAGGAGCCATCATAATGGTTTCTCCTTCATAATTAAAGTCGGAAAGAAGCCATGCACAGAAGCGCTCGCAATCGTCAACAGGTAGTTTTGCAACAGTATAAAATGCCCCCATGGGAATTGGAGAATAGACACCGGGTATTCTGTTTAATCCATCAATTAAACATTTACGTCTTTCCACGTATTCATCATAGACATTTCTGCAATAATCCTCATCTGCATCCAGAGAAGCCTCAGCTGCAATCTGCCCAATCAATGGTGGAGACAGACGAGCCTGGCAAAACTTCATTACAGCCTTTCTAACTTCCTCGTTCTTAGTGATAAGAGCGCCAATTCGGATGCCACATTCGGAATATCGTTTTGATACAGAATCAATAAGAACCACATTTTGTTCAATTCCTTCCAGATGACAAGCGGAAATGTAAGGGGAGCCCGTATAGATAAATTCACGATAAACCTCATCGGAAAAGAGATACAAATCGTATTTTCTCACTAAATCCCGAATCTGGTTCATTTCTTTCCGTGTATATAAATATCCTGTCGGGTTATTGGGATTGCAAATCAAGATTGCTCTTGTTCTCGAATTAATAAGTTCCTCGAATTTTTCCACCTTAGGCAGTGAAAAACCTTCCTCAATGGTGGTGGCTACGGTGCGGATTACGGCTCCAGCAGAAATTGCAAATGCCATATAATTGGCATATGCTGGTTCTGGCACAATTATCTCATCACCTGGATTCAGGCATGACAAGAAAGCAAATAGTACTGCCTCTGACCCTCCTGTTGTAATAATAATATCATCAGGTGTAAGATTAATATTAAATTTAGCATAATATCCCACCAATTTTTCCCTATAGCTCAGATATCCCTGACTGGGACTATATTCAAGAACTTTTCGGTCGATATTTCTTATAGCATCAATGGCCACCTGTGGAGTTGGTAAGTCGGGCTGTCCAATATTCAAATGATATACTTTGATTCCCTTCTTTTTTGCACGATAAGCCAGCGGAGCCAATTTCCTTATTGGAGAACTGGGCATTTCATTACCACGTATTGATATTCCAGGCATATAAATGAATGTATTACGTTTACCCTTGCAAAGATACGACAAAGTATCTAGAAAACATAAATTTTTTTTTAATTTCAATAGTTTTTTTGGTTGAAAGGCAGTAAATTTGCATAAGTATACAAAAATAACGCACAAAAACAATGAAAATAGGATTGATACAGCAAAAATGCTCTGATTCAATAATTCAAAACAGAGAAAAAACAATAAAACTAATTCGTGAGGCATCTAAAAAAGAAGCCGAACTGATTATTCTTCAAGAATTACATAATACGGTTTACTTTTGTCAGACTGAATCTACAGATAATTTCAATTTAGCTGAAACGATTCCTGGTCCGTCAACCAACCTATATTGTGACTTAGCGAGAGAATTAGGAATTGTTATTGTAATATCATTGTTTGAGAAACGCGCATGCGGCTTATATCATAATACCGCCGTTGTGATAGAAAAAGACGGGACAATAGCAGGGAAATACAGAAAAATGCATATTCCAGACGATCCTGCATATTATGAGAAATTTTATTTCACACCGGGTGATTTGGGGTTTCATCCTATTAAAACATCTGTAGGTGTGCTGGGTGTACAAGTGTGTTGGGATCAATGGTATCCTGAAGGCGCCCGGTTGATGGCATTACAAGGTGCGGAATTGTTAATTTACCCCACAGCGATTGGTTATGAAAGCACTGACGACGAAGACGAAAAACAAAGACAACGTCAGGCATGGATAACTGTTCAACGTGGTCATGCTGTTGCAAATGGTCTTCATGTGATAGCTGTGAACAGAACCGGGTATGAACCAGATCCTTCTGGCCAAACCAATGGCATTGATTTCTGGGGTAGTTCGTTTGTTGCCGGACCTCAGGGTGAAATCCTCTATCAGTCTCCTGTTGAAGAAGAAGACGTCGCAATTGTTTCGATAGAATTAGAACGAGCTGAACAGGTTAGGCGTTGGTGGCCTTTCCTCCGCGACAGAAGAATTGACGCTTATCCGGAACTGATCAAACGTTTCATTGACTAGCCCAAACTGTTAATGTCATTAATACCACTGAATGGAGCTGGAGTAAGAACTTTTCTTATCGTATTTCAAAGCGTCTGTCAGTGTGCTTGCATTTGCTCTCATTGTGACATGATATGAAGTAAATGGTCCAAACACAAATCCTGCAGAGATGTTAAAACAATGCATATCTCTGGAGACATTAACAGTTGTCATAGACAATTCATTATTCGTAAAGTCCCAGCCCGAAGAGAAATTCACAATCCAATTTGTTGATAATTTTACATTACCAGAGAAATTAAGGTTGTGAATAAACTTAAACGGATATCTCATGTTCTTTACGTTGATATTTCTAGACCTATCTTCAGACATTGTTATACCATATGATACTGAAAAAGACCATGGTATATTAAATTTCATGTATCCATCTTCATCAAGTCCGTCTGATGAGTTTTTCTTCTTCTCTGTATCTCCGGAAAGATTCTCGTCGTCCAGTTCATCATCTTCTAAACTACTGTCGTTATTATCAGAATTTTCTTCTTCATCTTCTCCATAGAATAACTTTCGAAATGATTTCACCCATTTCTTCCATGACTGATTATTGAATGTATATGACAAGTTTTTTGACATTCCCTGAAATCTGCCAAAGCGCCCATATGACCACTCAGTACGATTTCCCACAACAACATTTCCGTTAGAGTCAAATTCATATGCATAAGTACTCCATGTCGTATTCAGGTTTAAAGAAAACTTGCCCCATTTCAATCGCAATCTTGTGGAGAGATTGCTCCATGGTTGAGTTTTTGCAGCTAAGTTGTAACTAAGGTTGGCTCCCAACTCATCAATTATACTTATTTTTTTTACTCCTGTTGAATCCCGCTCACTTTTTACTTTCATTTCGATATTATTTCCTAAATCGAATGACACAGATCCGGTTCTCCCTGATCCTGGTACTCCGTATAAAGAGCCTGTGTAGGGAGAATATTCGACCAAAGACACATTTCCGTCAGCATCAGTCTTTGTATATGTTTTATAGTACCCATACCTAGTCGAACTGAAATCGGGAGCATAAGTAAATGAAACTGATGGTGTCAGCACATGACGAACCATCTGAATTTTCTCTCCCATAATCTTAGGATTAGGTTTGAAATACACATATACCTTAGTGTTTGCGGCTAAACTTAAATTGTAATTATAGACTCTGTTAAAACCATAAATAGTGTCTCTTACTACAGACTGCTTGTCTTCATCCCAGCTTTGATTCACTTTTCTTGTATACCATCTTTCAGTATAAGATAAAGCTGGTACGACATTAATGTATTTCATAAGAGTGAAAGAAGCCGAGACTGGAATGTTGTGTCGCATCCCATTGTTCCAATCTTTTATCAAATCGCTGTGCAACAGTTTGTCTTCCTTCGTGTTAATGCTATTGGAGAGTGTCCCTGAATAACTCATTGATATTTTTTCATACCAACGTTGTTTTCCAGCTTGAAGTTTACGCTTGAAAGGATAAAATTTTGCCAAATTAATACTAAGGTTGGGAAGGGTTAAGGCTAAAGTGGAATCCCTCATATTCTGTGCTATGTTGAAACTAGAGGATAAACTTAATCCAATTTTAGGGAAGGACCGCGAATAGCTAAGGGAGGAAGTTCTTGTACTTTGAGAATATGATGTTGGATTATACAAACTGGTAAGATTGTTTTTTTCATAACTTTGAGTTGCAAAGTTAATACTGGCAGAAAAAGAGCTGTTAGGACTCATCTTTGCATCTTGTCTGTGACTCCATTGTAATTTGAAGTTTTTAGTCACATTATAATCCGGCAGGTTCTTTTCTCCTGTCTTAGTTACTTGATAATTAAAATAGAAATTACCCGAATATTTGTAACGCTTCTTATATGTAGTCTGAGCGCCAAGTCCCCATGATCCCTTTGTAAATATTTCTCCTGTTATTTTCAGGTCCCAATAATCATTTACAGCAAAATAATAACCACCATCCCTCAGATAGAATCCTCGAGAGTTTTCGTCACCATAACTAGGCATAATGAATCCGGAACTATATTTGCTTGTAAAAGGGAAATAGGCAAATGGAACAGCAATAGGTAAAGGGACATCTTCAACAACCAGCCATGCCGGTCCGGAGAAAACGTCTTTCCCAGGATGTACCTTTGCACGACTTAAAGCAATATAAAAATGTGGATGTTCTTCATCACATGTAGTATATGTTCCATGTCTAAGGTATAATTCGTTATTATCCCCTCTTTTTGATTCTTCACTATATAAAAAGCCTTCTTGCTGTTCTGTCGTCACATTTGTAATAAACCCTTTTCTTGTATTAAAATTATAGCTCATCGTTTCTGATTCATATTCATCACTTCCTTGTTTGAAAATTGGTTTTCCATACCAACGTCCCAAACTATCTAGTGTTCCGACAGCATGAACCAACGAGCTGTCCATGTTCATTGTAATATTCTCTGATGTTAGGGTTATATTCTGATAATCGACTTTTCCATTGCCGTAAAGATATGCATTTTTGGAATCCATGAAAAAAACGATAGAGTCTTTGGCTTCGAATGCCACAGGATCATCCAGCGCATTTTTTCTTGATTTTCTAATTGAATCTTCTATTTGTGCTAAAGAATCATTCCATTGAATTGCCCGACTGTTACCATTAATCAATGAATCCTTTCTTTGGTTTAACTGATGAATGGCAGAATCAGCTGGAATTGTATCATAGACAAGCAAAAGATGTATGTGTGGGCGGCTGTGTACTTTCAATAATTCAGAATTTGCCCTTTGTGATATACAAAGAGCAACAAAAAAAAGTAACAGGTATATATATTTCGAAATATTCAAATATCTAATCAATTATTATGCAAAATTACTCAAATAAATTGTTATTGCAATAACATTAGGCTCAAAATAAGAATTTTTATGATTTAAATGGCTTCTATATTCATTTGTCGGAATTAATAATGGCCATTTTTTTCAGTGAGTCCAAAGAGCCATTAAAGAGATCAATATCAACATAACCTTCTATACCGTCTATACGCCCCACATCAGTATGTTGCCAAAAAGCCCATTTCCCATCATATTTGAGAGAATCCACATAATAATGAGCTATCCAGTAGGGATATTGATTAAACACACTGTCGTTCAAATACTTTTGTTTAAACCGATAAGATGCATATATCACCGGTTTAACGTGATATTGATTTTCGACAATAGTCAGCCAATTGAGGATTTCTTGTTTTGCGTGGTTTTTGTCTTTGTAAGAATCCATATCAATCTCAATATCCAGAACAGGTGGCAAATCATTTTCCATAAGTTTCACTTTTTCGCAGAAGAATCTTGCCTGTTCATAACCAGAGCTTTGAGAGGAGAAAAAATGATACGCCCCCCGAATTATGCCATATTTTCTTGCATTAGCAAAATTGTAATTAAAGTATTCATCAAATTCATCTTTTCCTTCAGTAGCTTTAATAAAAACAAAGTCAACAGGCGCTTCTTGTATGAAAGTTTTTTTCAGAACTAACCAATCAATTTTTTTCTGATAGTGAGAAATGTCAATGCCACGTACTCCACCCATAGGATATTTAACTTCACCATAAAGCGCTTTCCATCGATATGAATATGGCATCACAAAATTTGAATAGAAGGAGTAGCAATAGATTATAATTACAGATATTAGAAATATCCACAAAACACTTTTTGGTATTTTGCGAAAAGGTCTCCAGAAAAAAGAATTCTGATGATTTGTATTTATTTTCTTTTTGTTCAAGTTTGTTATCCTACAAGTAGTTAAGCGTATAGTACATTATCATTGTAGTTATGTACTATACGCTTAAATCATGAAAATAATTATTTTTATTTTGTTTGTTCTAACCTCAATGTCATTGTCGGCTGGTCACAAACTTCTGTAGGACCAAAATATTGAATTGGACCAGGGTAAACATAGTCAGTTTTTCTTGCCCATTCTTCACGATGAGATGCAAAATACTGGAATGGTTTACCATCGAGTTCTACCAATGCTTTTCGGATAACTGGTTTCATTTCACCGTTGCGTTTTTCCATGTTCATCATCATAGTGATAGGCACACCACCTGCAATCCATTCTGATGCAGGAGCTGTAGTGTTCTTCACAACAGACATATAACCGGTTTTGTCATTAGCAATCAAACGTGACGCATTGAAACCGAGAGAATAGCAATAATCAGCATCGTAATTGGATGGCGCAGCGCAACGTCCTTCATATCCAAAGAAATGGTGTTGTGCCGCAAATTTCCCATTATATTTACCACATTTTGCCCAATCATCAAGTTTTTGGGAAGCCATACGAGACAACAGTTTTTCGGTTTCAATTAATGATACCTGAACATTTCCATGCGGATCACGGTCGAGAGCAAGCTGAGAGGCCACATCTTCAGGTAAAGAGTTAAACACCTCGATATTCTCTTTAGACAGATGATTTTTCACATATTCAATTTGATGGTCTCGCTGAATTGTCTTAGCTTCAGGCGTGGCAAGAATGTCATTTAATTCTGAAATCAGCTTCTTAATGGCCGGAATGAATTCAATTACTCCTTCAGGAATCAATACGGTACCATAGTTTTTGCCATCCTTTGCCCTCTCAACAACTGCACTTGCAATATATTCCACCACAGCATCAAGAGATAAGGCTTTAGCCTCAATCTCCTCACTGACAAGGCAAATATTTGGTTGACACTGTAAAGCACATTCCAAAGCGATGTGACTTGCAGAACGTCCCATCAGTTTAATAAAATGCCAATATTTGCGTGCTGAATTACAGTCGCGCTGAATATTTCCAATTAATTCAGAATAAGTTTTGCATGCTGTGTCAAAACCAAATGAAGTTTCAATTTGCTCATTTTTCAAGTCTCCATCAATTGTCTTCGGACATCCTATAACTTGCACACCGTATTTCTTTGCAGCATAATATTCTGCAAGAACACATGCATTCGTATTGGAATCATCTCCACCAATAATTACAAGTGCCTTAATATTTAATTGACGTAGAATTTCTATGCCTTTTTCAAACTGATCAACTGTCTCAAGTTTTGTTCGCCCAGAACCAATAATGTCGAAACCTCCCGTATTCCGATATTCATCAATAATGTCGGATGTGAGTTCTATGTACTTGTGATCAACAAGTCCACCAGGTCCAAGAATAAATCCATATAATTTGGAATCTTTATTCAAAGACTTGATACCATCAAACAAACCGGAAATAACATTATGTCCACCAGGGGCCTGACCACCGGACAGAATGACACCCACATTAAAAGGTGCAAACTCTTTTACTTCACCAGGTATGAACTCAATAACGGGCATACCATAGGTGTTTGGGAACATTTCCTTAATTTCATTTTGATTTCCAACGGATTCGGTTGGTTTTCCTTCTTTTGCACAAACCGGTCCCATTAAAGCTTTTGGGAGTTTCGGCTGATACGCAGCTCGAGCAATTTGCAGATTACTTTTCATCTTTTGATTATATTAATAAAGAAACAAATGTCTTAATTCTTTGCAAAATTACGGTTTTTTTTGGAGTTCAGCAAATTAAGTCGCCAAAAATAGATGACAAAAGAGATTGAACATATGTAACGATAAAAAAGAATCAGAAAACATCAAAAAGGTCTTCTTCTTCATCTTTTTTTACTGCTTTAATTCTTTTCTCTTCTTCCTGAACTTCTTTTAGGAGTTCTTCCATATTAAGACCATACGTGGTTCTGAGCACACGAAATTCTGTTCGTCTATTTATGGCGTTACATGTGTCTTGATTCTCTTCTGGCAATTGCTTTATATAATCTTCAGTTAGCGTATCTCCCACGTTTAGGAAAGATAAGCGCTCGTGAAGTTTCTTTGTCACAATTTTCGGTCTGTTTTCACCATATCCAACAGCTGTGAGCCTATCGGAAGCAATACCATGTTCAATTAAATAATTAACAACTGATTCTGCTCGTTTTTGAGACAGACGCTGATTATAATCATCATTTCCCCTATAATCGCAATGAGAAGAAAGTTCGATTGTTATATAAGCATTTTCCTGCATCATCGCAACTAATTTATCCAAGGCTTCGGTTGATTCCTCAGTCAATGTGGCCTTATCAAATTCATAGAATATATTATCAATAATTACCGGGATATTCATAGGAGGAAGTGGAAATTGCAAGGTGTATTCTTTGCTAACCGGAGTTTGTGGCACTTTTAAATGTTGTCTGATGTTTAAATATCCCTTACATGTTCCCAGGAACACATAATCGACATTCGGTAAAATCTCTTTCGTAAATGACCCATCACCCTTCACACTTACTTTTTCATTAGTACCGTCATTACCAACCATATAAACCAAGCCCTCAGGGAGTTCATAACCATCTTTTTCATACAGCCATCCAGTGACAGTGTAAATAATTTCCGGTTTTTCGAAACTGTAAATATGTTCCCAACCCTTTGCATCGTTTCTGCTGGAACAGAAAAAGCCACGGTTGTGTTTACCCTCAAAAGTCATTCCAAAATCATCAGCAGGAGAATTCATTGGAAATTTTAAATTCTCAACAGTCCATCCTGAAGTTGAATCAAGAGTTGCACATAAAAGATCCAATCCTCCCATACCAGGATGTCCATCGGAAGAAAAATATAATTCACCATTAGGGCGGAAGGTTGGAAACATTTCGTCACCTGGCGTGTTTATTGGTCTACCCACATTCTCAACACCTCCGAACTTTCCACCATCCATAATTCTCACGCGCCAAATATCCATGCCTCCAATTCCACCGGGCATATCACTTACAAAATACATCCACCTGCCGTCGGGTGTGATGGCTGGATGCGCAAAAGATGATAATGTGTCTTTTGAAATTTCACATTTAGATGGTTTTGCCCATGAAGCATCGGAACGGGCAGACTGCCAAATTTCAGCATATCTTGGGTATTCCGGATCAGAAGAACATTTAGTAAAATACATGGTTTTACCATCTGGAGAGACGCAGCAAACGCCTTCGTCGTATTCAGTATTAACCTCAGACTCAACGACTTCTGGCTGTTTCCATTTACCCTTTTCATCTTTTTTAGCCAGAAACAAATCAGCATAATTCGTGCCTGTTATACCATTTACCTCATCCCCCTTTGCTTCTTTACGGGTTGAAGTTAATATCAAATTATCACTTTCATCTCCCACAAGAACCGGGGAGTAATCACTTCTCCTGGAATTAAAAGTGTTGTCTCTTTTTACGGTATAGTCTGATTTTTCGTTTTTCCATTGTTGCGCTAATTCACAAGATAAAATACCTATATATGCCAGTTCGCTTTGTGGATTAATATCTAAATATTTACGGAAATTCTCCTCTGCCAATTTTGTATTAGCTGCTTTAAGATATTGTTGACCAAGGAAAAGATATGCAGTACTGTCAGTTGTTCCATATCTAATTGCATTCTGATATGCTGACTGAGCTTTTTGTACCATATTGATACGTCTATAACAGTCTCCCATTTTGTAAGCCCTTATCGCTCTTTTGTCCTTGTCTTTTTGAGGAGAACAACGGGAATATGAAAGTTTGTAATAATATGCGGCATTATAATATTCCCCAATTGCATATGCCTGTTCACCCTTTTTGTATGCCAAATTTTCATTAGAACAAGATAGAACAGACAGAATGATTGTTATAATAATAATAAATCTGAAATCTTTCATTAATTTTACGTTTATAATATAACGCAAATGAGGGAATTAAATTGTGTTATTGTCAGAAATGGCTGGAACATTCAATCCTTTTTTTCAAGTTTTTTCAGTTCATTTCCTTTATTCAGTTTATAATATGTTTCCCTCAAGCCTTCTTTCCATAAACTAGGATTATCTGGTTTTAACGATCTTAAAATTTCATAATACGCCATGGCAGACTCGTAATATGATGACAGAATCTTACGATTCTTTTCATAATAAGGTGCTCCGATTTTCAAATTTGCAGAGTCATAAAATTCAGAGGCTTTACGCATATAAATATTTGCCAGTTTCCCGAGAACATCAACGTCTTCTTTGTCAATTTCAATAACATGTTTATAAGCATTTGATGCTAAATCCAGGGAATCGATATCATAATACTCATTACCTTTAAGTTTCCAATACTTAGGTGCGGCACTATCAGTCTGAATACACCTATCCAAAATCCTTATCGTCTGGGTAAGGTTTTTGTGGTCGTGATAATATTTTATAAGATTAGCTTTAAAATACTCATTATCTGGGAATTTGTCGAATCCATTGTTCATCAATTTGACCCCTAAGACAGTATCACCCACTTGCATAGCACTTTGAGCTGACATTTCTAAAATTACTTCCGTTCTATCCTCATTTTTTATTGCTTCAGGCATAAATGTTAATACATCTTTGTACTCTCCTGCGCCATATGCGGCATGAAGTGCCATCAGGTAAATTCTTTTGTCGTTATCCGATGACGTTGATTCTGTGTTTTTTAAAACAAAGGGATGATATATCGTATTTATATATAAACGAAAGAAAGCAAGTGCTTCATTATATTTTTTTTTCTTTATATAATACATGCCACCATTCCTCAAGTTGTTTCTCAGTAAACTTAGTCTATTATTAATGTCGGAGGTATAACGCTTATTTAATTGTCCATCATGATTGGGCACAGAGCATACGGAATCACATTTCAGTGCATAAACATATGTTTTGTAAATATGATTAAAAAACTTTATTGTATCCCCCTTTTGGTTTAAAAACAACTTTTTATTTTCATCAAGATACAATTGATACTGTGCATTCATTTCATATGCTAACAAATCGGGATCATCGCTGGCCTCCTTATACGATTTGAAAGCATTTTGGATAATTTCGTCAGTTTTAATATAATTAGAGGCTTTATAGTAATTTTTCACCTCTTTCAATATATTTTTCTTTTTGTACTTTTCCCCATCTTCATTATTTACTGATGAACTTGTGGTCTGTGCATATATAGAATGATGTGGGAATATTCCTAAAAACAATGTAAAAATAAAGCAATATAATTTCATAACCATTAAATTCCAAAAAGATTTTAATGCAAATTTAATTAAAATCTTTTCATATAAAAAGATAACAAATTGTATAATAATATTATTTTACATAAATTTAGATAAATTAATAAGAAACACACGATATGTTGTTTAATTATGGCTTATAATTTCAAATTATCAGTAAAAATACTAAATTAGAATCATTTTTTTTGTAACTTTGCAAAATAAATAAATGATTTATAATAAAAAATGAACGTTGCAATCCTAAAATACAATGCAGGAAACATTTATAGTGTCGTAAATGCGGTTCGACGTATCGGCTTAGAGCCCATTGTCACTTCTGACCCTGAAAAACTCTATAATGCAACTCACGTAATCTTTCCAGGTCAAGGTGAAGCTGGCACCACCATGCGTTATTTGCAGTCAAAGGGCTTAGATACTGTAATCAAGTCTTTGACATCTCCTGTTCTGGGTATTTGTATAGGAATGCAGTTAATGTGTCGGTTTTCAGAAGAAAACTCCACAAAGTGTCTTGGTATATTTGACATTGATGTCAAACGTTTTATTCCGACTTCACAGACATTCAAAATTCCCCAAATGGGATGGAATGAGATTTACGATTTAAATTCTCCTTTATTCAATGGGATAAAAGAAAATAGTTTCACCTATTTCATTCACAGCTTCTATGCTCCCATTTGCCATGAAACGATTTCAAAAACAGACTACATTCTCCCCTACTCTTCTGCTTTACATAAAAACAATTTCTATGCCACTCAGTTTCATCCTGAAAAAAGTGGAAGTGTTGGTGAATTAATTTTAAAGAATTTTTTATCATTATGATTGAGTTAATACCGGCAATTGACATTATAGATGGAAAATGTGTTCGTCTCACCCAAGGTGATTATCTTAAAAAGAAATCATATGATTATAATCCCCTTGAGGTAGCTCAACTATTCGAGAGTGCAGGTATACGACGTCTTCACATTGTGGATCTTGATGGAGCAAAATCCAATCATATTGTAAACATAGATGTTCTCAAGTCTATTTCAAAGCACACGAATATAACAATTGATTTTGGCGGTGGTGTTAAATCCCAGAATGACTTGGAAATAGCATTTGAATCAGGTGCTGATATTGTAACAATAGGTTCACTTGCAGTTACAAATCCCCAAATGGTATCTGAATGGATCCACATTTATGGTCCGGAACGTTTCATAATAGGGGCCGATGTGAAAAATGGAATGATTTCAATAAATGGCTGGCAGGAAGAAGGTGAAATAAAGTTATTTCCATTCATAAAAAAATATATGGAATCCGGAATTAAAAACGTGCTTTGTACTGACATTTCAAAAGATGGGATGTTAAAAGGTCCGGCTATCTCATTATATCAACACATCCTGTCGGAATTTCCAGATTTACACTTAATTGCAAGCGGAGGGGTAGGTTCCGTGAATGACATACGAAGTTTGAATAATGCCGGTATCGCTTCGGTAGTGTTCGGCAAAGCTTTTTACGAAGGATATATTCAACTAGACGAATTGTCTGAATTCATTAACGCATCATGTTAGCAAAAAGAATAATACCTTGCCTTGACATCAAAAATGGACGTACAGTAAAAGGAACAAATTTTGTTCATTTACGAGAAGCCGGTGATCCCGTTGAATTAGCAAAAGCTTATAGTATACAGGGAGCGGATGAACTTGTGTTTCTTGACATCACAGCGAGCCATGAAGGCAGAAAGACATTCATATCCTTAGTTGAACGGATAGCCCGTGAAATCAACATACCATTTACTGTTGGTGGTGGCTTAAACGAACTTCATGACGTTGAGCGATTGTTAACTGCCGGTGCTGACAAAATCAGCGTAAATTCAGCTGCATTAAAAAATCCGTTATTGATTAATGAGATTGCCACACATTTCGGTTCTCAAGTATGTGTTGTCGCCATCGATGCAAAAAAAGAGGAAAATTCAGATGTCGACTGGTGTTGTTACATGAATGGCGGCAGAATACAGACAGACCGCAAGTTATTTGATTGGGCAAAGGAAGTATGCGACAGAGGTGCTGGTGAGATTTTATTTACCAGCATGAATCATGATGGAGTAAAAAACGGCTTTGCTGACGCTGCCCTTCAGATTCTTTCAGATAATCTCCCAATCCCGATAATTGCTTCTGGCGGTGCCGGTAAAAAAGAGCATTTCAGAGATACATTCCGAATCGGCCACAGTGATGCCGCACTGGCTGCATCAGTATTTCATTTTGGCGAGATATCAATTCAGAATCTAAAACAATATCTTAAAAAAGAAGGAATAAACGTGAGACTTTAAAATTGTTTGCATTATATTTAATTAAATAGCCACATGACAATAGACTATAATAAAATGAATGGTCTTGTACCAGCAATAATCCAAGATAGCCGAACTCTGAAAGTACTAATGCTAGGCTATATGAATCAGGAAGCATTTGAAAAAACGACAGAGACAAAAAAAGTGACATTTTACAGTCGCACACGCAAATGTTTATGGACAAAAGGTGAAACAAGCGGAAACTTTCTAAATGTTGTCGATGTTAAATTAGATTGCGACCAAGACACATTATTAATTAAAGTAATTCCTTCAGGTCCTGTTTGTCATACGGGTGCAGACACTTGTTGGAATGAAGAGAATGAGAACCCAATTATGTTTTTGTCGGAACTTCAGCACTTTATAGAGAAACGCCATGAGGAAATGCCTGACGGTTCTTACACAACAAGCCTGTTCAATGACGGCTGTCATCGGATGGCTCAAAAAGTTGGTGAAGAAGCGTTAGAGGCAGTCATTGAAGCTGTCGCAGGCAATAATGAGCGCCTGGTTTATGAAGCATCTGATATGATATATCATTTAATCGTTCTACTTACTTCAAAAGGCTTAAGCATTGAAGATCTTGCAAAGGAATTACAAGTGAGACATGCTCCTAACTGGCACAAACATTAATTTAGTAACCAATCTTTTAAAACTTAAACAATCATGTTAATTGAATATAAATCAGTAAATGTTTATCAAGAGACACTAGAAGTATTGCATGATGTCAATCTCTCAGTAGATAACGGTGAATTTGTCTATATTATTGGCAAGGTTGGTTCCGGAAAAAGTTCTCTTTTAAAAACTATGTACGGCGAACTTCCTATTAAGGAGGGAGAAGCTAAAGTTCTCGACTTCACATTGAAGAAAATGAGGCGTAAACGCCTTCCAAAGTTAAGAAGAAAACTTGGAATAATATTTCAGGATTTTCAGCTTCTAACTGACCGCACGGTTGAAGCAAATCTTCGTTTTGTACTTCAGGCCACAGGTTGGAAAAACAAACACGACATAAAGAATCGTATAGAAGACGTTTTAACACAAGTTGGTATGAGCACAAAAGGCTATAAATACCCTAACGAGTTGTCAGGTGGTGAGCAACAACGAATTGCCATAGCTCGGGCTCTACTAAACAATCCCGAAATCATTCTAGCAGATGAACCTACTGGAAATCTTGATGTTGAAACAGGAAATAAACTATGTGAATTACTTCATAAAATCAGCGACAATGGTTCCACAGTGATAATGGTCACTCACAATGTGAAACTTTTGGATTTATATCCAGGCCGAGTTTTCCAATGTATAGATCATAAATTCATTGAACTCACACAGAAAGAAAATATTGAAGACGCATTCAAAAATATTGAAGAGGAAGAGGCTAAAGACAGCGTTCTTGACAATCAAAAGCGAATTAAAGAAGCTGTTGCAGAGAATGCTGCAGAAATTAACATCTCAGCTAAAGAATAATTACCCCCCCCTAAAGACCCTTATGTTTCTGAATAACAAATAAAATTTTTATTTTTACAATATTATAAGATGAAAGTATTAAAATTTGGAGGTACATCTGTAGGAACTCCTCAAAGGATGAAAGATGTCGTAAAATTAATCAATAATGGCGAACAGAAAATAGTTGTGCTTTCGGCTATGTCAGGCACAACAAATTCACTTGTGGAGATTTCTGATTACTTATATAAAAAGAATCCCGAAGGAGCTTTCGAAACAATCAACATGTTAGAGGCAAAGTACAAGCAGCATGTTGATGAGCTCTTTTCCTCCGAATCATTTAAAAATGCGACATGGACTACACTGAAAGAGGTGTTTGACTTTCTTCGTACATTCACGAAAGGTATTTTCACCATGTATGAGGAGAAGATGATTGTAGGTCAAGGTGAGATTCTTTCTACAAACATGGTCACCAACTATCTTCTTGAAAATGGGATTAAGGCTTGTTTGTTGCCAGCATTGGAATTTATGCGTACGGATAAGAACGGTGAACCCGATTTAGAATATATCCGTGAAAAAATCAAAATCCAGTTAGATGGGAATCCCGACATGGATATATATATCACACAGGGATTTATATGTCGGAATGCCTATGGTGAGATGGATAACCTCCAGAGAGGCGGTTCTGACTATACTGTGTCCCTGATAGGAGCAGCCATTGGAGCAAGCGAAATCCAAATATGGACTGACATAGACGGTATGCATAACAACGACCCCCGTTATGTAGAAAAGACCTCTCCTGTCAGTCACCTACATTTTGAAGAAGCAGCTGAATTAGCTTATTTTGGTGCAAAAATACTTCACCCTACCTGCGTGCAGCCAGCAAAATTTGCGGGTATTCCTGTAAAATTGCTCAACACGATGGATCCGACAGCCCCTGGAACTGTCATCAGTAATCAAACTGAAAATAAAAAAATAAAAGCGGTTGCAGCTAAAGACAATATTACAGCCATCAATATCATATCCAGTCGAATGTTATTGGCTCATGGATTCCTCCGTAAGGTTTTTGAGATTTTTGAGTCTTACAAAACTAGTATAGATATGGTGTGTACATCCGAGGTGGGAGTATCGCTAACGATAGACAATAAAACTCATTTAACACAAATTGTAAATGAACTGAAAAAGTTCGGCACAGTAAAAATAGATGATGACATGTGTATAATCTGTGTCGTTGGAGACCTCAACTGGCACAATGTCGGTTTCGAATCTGATGCTACAGAAGCAATGAAAAAAATTCCGGTCAGAATGATTTCATATGGTGGAAGTAGTCACAACATATCATTTCTGGTTTCAGCTCAAGACAAAAAACGTGCTCTACAAGCATTATCTGATAAATTATTCAACACCTAATGTAAATTAAAATGGATGTTAAAAGATTATTAGAGAAAGAAACTCCTTATTATTTGTATGATTTGGAGTTACTGGAGGATACGCTTAAAAAATTAAAAAACGAAATAGAACCACACAAAAATTATCATGTGCATTATGCTATAAAGGCTAATGCTAACCCTCTAATTCTAAACGTTATAAAAAAAATTGGTTTGGGTATAGACTGTGTGAGCGGAGGCGAGATAAAAGCTTCATTGCAAACTGGTTTCCCTTCTAATTCTATCGTATTTGCCGGTGTTGGTAAAACTGACAGAGAGATAGACACCGCCCTTGACAATGATATTTTTTGTTTCAATGTTGAGAGTATTGAGGAACTTGCAGTTATTAATGAAAGGTCTGCGCTTAAAAACAAGATTGCCCGAATCTGCTTGAGGATAAACCCTAATGTTGACGCACATACCCATGCTAACATCACAACAGGTTTAGCTGAGAACAAGTTCGGTCTGTCGAAAGACAGGATTCAAGAGTGTATTAAACAGACAATGAATTACGGCAACATCTCCTTAATTGGTTTGCATTTTCATATCGGAAGCCAATTATTAAATATGGAGCCATATAAAATGTTGTGCAATGAAATCAATGCTCTTCAAGACTATCTTGACACCCATGGACTTACTTTAAAAATAATAAATGTAGGAGGAGGATTAGGCGTTGACTATGACACACCTCATTTACACCCTATTCCTGACTTTCATAGTTATTTTAAGGTGTTCAATGACAACCTACAATTACGAGATGGCCAAGAACTCCATTTTGAACTTGGGAGATCAATTGTTGCTCAATGCGGTTCACTTATCACAAAAACTTTGTATGTAAAAAGAGGGTTGGTTAAAAAGCACGTAATAGTTGATGCTGGAATGACAGAACTTATACGTCCTGCTTTATATGATGCTTTCCACAAAATTGATAATCTTTCAAAAAATTGTCCTATTAAGTTGTGTGATGCTAAATATGATTATCATATCCCAATGCAGAAATACGACGTAGTAGGCCCCATATGCGAATCAAGTGACGTTTTTGTTGAGAACTACGAAATGCCGGAAACTGAACGTGGTGACATTCTTGCCATACGCTCAGCAGGTGCATATGGTGAAACCATGTCATCCACATACAACCTTCGCCCACTAGTGAAATCTTATTCCTTTAATGATTTCATGTGATATGTCATAAAATTAGACACAATGTCAGTAGCCAACTCTCAATAGGGGGTTGGCATTATTTTTGCAAAAGAAAGTGAAAAAAAATTAAAAAAATGGACAGTAAAGAAATAAAAAAGAATGATGAATCTTCTGTAAAAGAAGATGTTTCCGTTAATGAGGAAGGCAAAGTTGTTAATAATGAAAATGTTCGGGCTGAAAGCGATGAAGACATCTCCAATTCGGAATCTGAAGAGAAAGAAGAGGAAAAAGCATTATCGATAGAGGAACAACTTGACAAATTAAAAGCTGAGTTGAATGAATCTAATGACAAATATCTCCGTTTGATGGCTGAATTCGACAACTATCGTAAACGCGTGTTAAAAGAGAAAACAGAGCTTATCCTTAATGGTGGTGAACGAATTATAACTGCACTCCTTCCCATTATGGACGATTTTGAAAGAGTAGAACAAAACATGGTTAACACAGACGACCTTAATTCTTTAAAAGAAGGTATTAGCCTGGTTATTGAGAAGTTCCGTAACACATTAGAAAAAGACGGCTTAAAAAGGATTGCTCCTGTTGGTGAAATGTTTGATGTCGATTATCATGAAGCTATCGCAATGGTGCCAGGTCAGCCTGATGAATTGAAGGGAAAAGTTATTGATTGTGTACTGGCCGGATATAAACTAAATGACAAAGTAATCCGTCACGCAAAAGTTGCAGTGGCAGAATAAAAATAATAAATATGGCGAAACGAGATTATTATGAAGTACTTGGCGTTGATAAAAATGCGAGTGCTGATGAAATAAAAAAGGCATTCAGGAAACTTGCTTTAAAATATCATCCTGACAAGAATCCTGGTGACAAGGAGGCTGAAGAGAAATTTAAAGAAGTAGCAGAAGCCTATAATGTTTTGCGTGATCCAGACAAACGCAAACAGTATGACCAATTTGGTCATGCTGCATTTGACGGTTCAGGCGGTTTTGGTGGCGGAGCAGGAATGTCCATGGATGACATATTCTCTCAGTTTGGTGACATATTTGAGAGTATGGGATTTGGCGGATTTGGCAGTTTCAGAGGCTATTCGGGCGCAAACCGTCGTCGAAGTCAGCCTGTATTCAGAGGCCGTGATCAGAGATTGAGAGTTGAACTCACGCTCAAAGAAATTGTGAACGGTACTTCTAAGAAATTCAAGGTGAAGACTGATGTGGTATGTCCTCACTGCCATGGAACAGGCAGTAAAGATGGTCAAATAGATACTTGCCCTAGCTGTAACGGCAGTGGTGTTGAGATTCGTCAACAACGCACGATGTTTGGTGTGATGCAGTCTCAGACCACTTGTTCTCATTGCCATGGTGAAGGAAAGGTTATCAAAAACAAATGCCCATATTGCCAGGGCGAAGGAATCGTTTCGGGTGAAAACATTGTAGATATTAATTTCCCGGCCGGCCTGGAAGATGGGATGATGCTTCAACTTGACGGAAAAGGTGGAGCCGGACGACACAATGGTGTTCCAGGTGATTTACATATTATTGTCAAAGAAATTCCTGACCCTCAGTTCATTCGTCAAGGGACTAACATTATATATAATTTGATTCTGACTCTTCCTCAGGCTATATTGGGAGGTCCGGTAGAGGTTCCGACAATTGACGGTAAGGCAAAAATAAATATAACTCCCGGCACGCAACCCGGTACAACGCTTCGTCTGAAAGGCAAAGGTATTCCTGAAGCACAAGGTTATAGCAGAGGCAAAGGTGATGAAATTATAAATATCAGTATTTATATACCAGAGAATCTTTCAGCATCCATCACCTCTGAACTGAGCAAAGTTAAAGATGATAAATCATTTACACCTACCAGTGCTTCAAAAGAGAAAATAGATAAAAAACTGCGTTCATATTTTGAATAAAATGAATTATAACGAGGCTATCAATTATTTATATGCCAGTGCCCCTATGTTTCAAAACAAAGGGGCAACTGCATATAAAGAGGGTTTATCGAATACTTATACTTTGGATAATCATTTCAATAATCCACATTGTCATTTTAAAACTATCCATGTGGCTGGGACAAACGGCAAGGGGTCATCCTCACATTTTTTAGCATCCATACTACAATCAGCCGGTTATAAAGTAGGTTTATACACATCGCCTCACGTGCTTGATTTCCGTGAAAGGATAAAGATAAATGGTGAGATGATAAGCAAGGACTATGTATCAGATTTCATCAATCAAGAACGGTCTTTTTTCGAGCAATTAAAACCCTCATTTTTTGAGATAGCGACAGCACTAGCCTTTAAATACTTTTCTGACAAGATGGTTGACGTAGCTGTAGTTGAGGTCGGATTAGGTGGTCGATTGGATTGTACAAATATAATCACACCTGTTTTCAGCATCATCACAAACATCAGTTATGACCACATCTCGCTTTTAGGAAAGACCTATAAAAAAATAGCGAAAGAAAAGGCCGGGATTATGAAATCCAATGTCCCCACTATTATTGGAGAACACACGACCGGCACACGCAAAGTATTTGAAGACAGGAGCACAGAGATTGGTTGTCCTGTGGTATTTGCCTCTGACACGAATGAGATCAAAACAACTCGTCAAACTGTTAATGGAACCATATTCTACACACGCAATTATGGCAAATTACTGTGTGATATGGGAGGTGTTTACCAGAAAAAAAATATAAACACGATTCTCCATGCAATCCCATTCTTGAAAAAGTCCTTTCCGAGAGTATGCAATGAATCCATTGTCCAAGGTCTTAGTCATGTACGACAAAATACCGGATTATTGGGACGATGGCAGCAAGTCAGAAAGCGTCCCTTAGTTTATTGTGACACAGGGCATAACGTAGGGGGAATTAAATATATAGTTAAGCAATTAAACATGCAACATTATTCTTCTTTACGGATAGTAATTGGCATGGTTAATGACAAGGATATTAATGGAGTGCTCTCACTGCTTCCTCAACATGCAATTTATTATTTCACTCAGGCTAGTGTGGAACGGGCATTAAATTGCAATGATGTACGAAAAAGGGCATTATCACATGGGTTAAGAGGGAACTCCTACTCTTCTGTTGCGGATGCATATAAGCAAGCACTAAAAGATTCTAATGACGACGACTTTATCTTTGTCGGAGGTAGTACGTTCATAGTTTCAGACTTACTAAAATTGGTAAAAGATACTGAGCAATAACTTAAATTATATTGCATAAAAATTCATTAAATCTATTTTTTTTCGTTTTTTTTGTAAAAATAATGCCCAGATATTAGTTTGTTTTAAAAAAAATTGTTTTATTTGCATATGATTTCGTTCATATATTCGTTATTATATAAATAATAATATGGAAACACTCTAAAACAACTAATTATATGAGCACAAAACCAAACTTAAGCGGAATGAACGCCGCAGATTTCAAGAAAGAGGTAGAAGGGAAAGAGACTGCACTCTTTATTTTGAAAAACTCAAAAGGATTCGAAGTGGCAATCACCAATTATGGTGGCGCTGTTGTTGCTATTATGGTACCCGACAAGAACGGGAACATCGCAAATGTGATTCAGGGGCATGACAATATTGATGAGGTTATCAGCAGCCCTGAGCCTTATTTGTCGACTCTTATCGGTCGTTATGGCAACCGTATTTGCAAAGGTAAATTCACTTTAGACGGGAAAGAATACAATCTCGCCATCAACAATGGTCCGAATGCCCTTCATGGTGGGCCGATCGGTTTTCACCGCAGAGTTTGGGATTCAAAACAGCTCGGTGAAAATGCTCTTCAGCTAAATTATGTGGCAGCCGATATGGAAGAAGGTTTTCCCGGCAAGTTCGAGATTGAAGTTGTCTATACTTGGACAGACGACTGCGAACTTGTTATTGACTATAAGGGATGCACCGATAAGAAAACCATAGTAAACATGACTCATCATGGCTATTTCTCCTTAGCCGGAATCGCAAATCCCACCCCAACAATTGACGATTTGATTTGCGAAATTAATGCAGATTACTATGTACCGATTGATGACACCTCCATCCCACTTGGTTCCATCGATCCTGTTGAGGGAACACCATTTGATTTCAGGACCCCAAAACCAGTTGGTCGCGATATTGACGCAGATGACATTCAGACCAAAAACGGTGCGGGTTATGATCATTGCTTTGTTCTTAATAAGAAAGAACCTGGAGAGTTATCCTTTGCCGCACGTATTACCGAACCGAAATCCGGACGAACCATGGAAGTGTACACAACCGAACCCGGCGTACAAGTATATTCTGACAACTGGGCAACAGGATACCCTGGTCAGCATGGTGCCACATTCCCTCGCCGTTCTGCCATATGTTTTGAAGCCCAGCATTTCCCTGACAGCCCCAACCGTCCATATTTTCCATCGGTTGTATTAAATCCCGGCGAGACCTACAGCCAAAGAACAATATACAAGTTCGGCGTTGCAGAATAAAAAGAGAATCAAATTTATTAACTAAATAAAACGACTAAAATGACACAGCAAAAACAAACTCCGAACTATACGTTCGCTCTAATTGTAATGTTCATCGTATGTTTTTTAATTGGATTCGTTACAACGATGAACAATTCAATGATTCCATTTTGCTCAAAAGCCTTTAATCTAACAGCTCAAGATGGTCAGTATGTAAATACGGCTTTTTATGGTGCTTATTTATTAGCTATTCCTTTTTCCTTACTAATGAGTAAGATTGGCTATAAAGCCACACTTCTTCTAGGTTTGGCCGTTGTAGGCATTGGATTTGTAATAAATTCGTTAGGAATTAGTTCTGCTATATCCTCAAATGCAAATGTATACGGTGTATTCCTGGGTACCATGTGTATTGTCGCAATGGGTATTGTAATGCTTCAGAATGTGGCAAATCCATACGTCATGGTACTCGGTTCTCCTGAAAAGGGCGCATTCAGAATGACACTCTCCCAAGCATTAAACTCTGTAGCAACAACTGTTGCTCCTCTTTTCATTACTTCAGTAATAATTGCCGGAAAAGAACCCGCCCCAGAATATGTTCCTGGGCCTTATTTAGGCCTTGGTATTTTCACAATTGTTATTTGTTTGATATTGGTTTTCATAAAGTTGCCAAAGATTAATGAAAGTGACCAGAATGAGGCAGCAGGTGAAAAACTCATTGAGAAGAACAGTGTGTTTGCCTATCCTCATGTATGGCTTGGTGCTTTAGGAATCTTTATGTATATGGGTGTTGAAATAGGCGTTCCGTCAATGCTTAAATACCGCTTTGAATTACTACCTGAATACCAAGGACAAGATGTTGCAAATGTAGTGACCAGTTATCTGGCATTCTACTGGGGCGGAATGATGGTTGGTCGTTTTGTCGGTGCTGGCATTCTGGCAAAATTTGAGCCACGTAAATTACTGAGTGCCTGTTTGATTTTAGGTGCAGCTTGCATTGCATTATCTCTCGCATTTTCATCTTCAATGATAGGTATATGGCTTATGTTAGCAGCCGGCTTATTCCATTCCGTTATGTGGCCTCTTATATTTAATTTAGGTCTTCAGAAACTCGGACGTCACACAAAAGCAGCTTCTGGTGTCATAAACACAGGTGTTATCGGTGCTGCCTTATTGATGCCAGTCATGGGATGGTTTGTTGATAAGACTGGTGTAATCCTAGCTATGTGTATAATGTTTATATTCTATGCATATCTTCTCTGGTTCTGTAACTGGGGTAGCAAAATCGGTTTAAAGAAACTTGTAGCTTAATTGTAGCATATATCAAAACTTTAATCACACATGTCTAATTAAATAAAATCCAATTAATTATGAAACTAACAATTGATGATGTAAGAACACGTTTTATCAAGCATCTTGGCGGTGAGCCTGGATCAGTTTATGCTTCTCCAGGCCGTATTAACCTTATTGGTGAGCACACAGACTATAACGGAGGCTTTGTATTCCCTGGTGCTGTCACTCAAGGAATGATTGCAGAAATCCGTCCTAATGGAACCCGCACCATTCGTGCTTATTCAATTGACTTAAAAGATTATGACGAATTTTCAATTGATGACGAAAAGGGACCAAATGCAAGTCATTTCCGTTATATTTTCGGTGTTGTTCGCGAGATGATGGCATTAGGAGTTCCTGTAGAAGGATTTGACACTGCATTTGCGGGAGATGTTCCAAACGGTGCTGGTATGTCATCTTCAGCCGCTCTTGAAAGCTGCTACGCCTTTGCCATCAATGACCTTTTTGGCGACAACAAAATCGACAAGATGTCATTAGCAAAAGTCGGTCAGGCAACAGAACACAAATACATCGGTGTGAACTGCGGTATTATGGATCAGTTCGCATCCGTACATGGAAAGAAAGGTAACCTCATGCGCCTTGACTGCCGCAGCGGTGAGTTTGAGTATTTCCCTTGGAACCCACAGGGCTACAAGCTTGTACTGATTAACTCATGTGTTAAACACGAACTGGTTGGTTCACCATATAACGATCGTCGTAATTCTTGTGAGAATGTTGTAAAACATATAGCCGCAAAACACCCAGACCGCAAGATTGAGACACTTCGCGACTGCACTTGGGAAGATCTTGAGGAAGTAAAAGACGAGGTGGGTGAAGTTGACACCATGCGCGCAAAATACGTTCTTGGCGAGAAAGACCGCGTGCTTGCAGTCTGCGACGCACTTGAGGCCGGTGATTATGAGAAAGTGGGTCAGATGATGTATGAGACCCACGAGGGACTGAGCAAGGATTATGAGGTTAGTTGTGAGGAGCTTGATTTCCTCAACGATATTGCCCGCGACTGTGGTGTGACAGGTTCCCGCATCATGGGTGGAGGTTTCGGTGGTTGTACTATCAACCTTGTTGCAGATGAGCTTTATCCTAACTTCGTGGAGACAGCAAAGAAAAAATTCAAGGAAAAGTATGGCAAGTCGCCAATTGTGATTGACGTTGTAATCGGTGATGGATCACGTAAGCTTTGCTAATCTATAAATCACAACGAAGGGGGTGTGCGAACCACCCCCTTTTTATTATATAAACAACAATATGGAAAACAGAGAAAAAAACAGCAATATCATCGCAATTATCACCATGTGCTTTATATTTGCGATGATTAGTTTCGTGACAAATATGGGTGCCCCATTCGGCAATATATGGGGATTCAAATATGATTTTGCTGCATCCTGGGGAAATCTGATGAACTTTACCGCTTATTTGTTTATGGGAATCCCATCTGGTATGTTGCTCAAGAAGATAGGATACAAAAAAACCGCATTGGCCGCACTTGTTGTCGGTATTATCGGATTAGCTCTTCAGTATTTATCCAGTGTGTATGGCGATGATGTGCTCATCAACGAGATGAACGGCAAGCCTATTGCATTAAATCTCTACATTTACCTTCTTGGCGCCCTTGTATGCGGTTTTTGTGTGTGCATGCTCAACACTGTTGTGAACCCGATGCTCAACATTCTGGGAGGCGGTGGAAACAAAGGCAACCAGCTTATCCAGATAGGCGGCACGCTTAATTCTCTTACTGCCACACTGACTCCATTACTCGCAGGCGTACTAGTCGGCACTGTTACTGATAAGACAAGCATGAGTGACGTTTCCCCTCTTCTGTTTATAGGAATGGCAGTTTTTGCTATCTCATTTGTGATTATATGCGGGGTTAGGATACCAGAGCCGAATTTCGGCGACAGTGGCTCGCTCATGAATTCCATCAAAGGTGCACTTCGCTTCCGTCATCTTGTATTAGGCGTGATAGCCATCTTCTTTTACGTCGGAGTAGAAATCGGCATTCCTATGCATTTGAACTTTTATGTAACCAATATGGGCTTTGAGGGTTCAGCCGCTATAGGCGGAACACTTGCCGCAAGTTACTGGTTCATGATGCTTATAGGCCGTTTTAGTTCATCATTCTTATCAGGAGTAATTTCCACAAAAACACAGATGACAGTAGTGTCCGGAGTGGCCATTTGTTTATTACTAGCAGCCATTTTCCTTCCAGAGAGTGTAACCGTAAGTTTCAGAAATCACGACATACCAATCAAGGTTTTCTGTCTTGCCGCATGTGGCTTATGCACAAGTATCATGTGGGGTGGAATTTTCAACTTGTCGGTTGAAGGTTTAGGGAAATATACTGAAGCCGCTTCTGGTATTTTTATGATGATGGTAGTTGGTGGGGGATTGATGCCATGGCTACAGGATATTATAGCCAAAGCAAGCGGAACAATACCAAGCTACTGGCTGCAAGTCGCAATGGTTGCATACATCCTGTTCTACAGTACCATCGGATGTAAAAATGTAAACAAAAACATTCCTGTTGAATGATATCAAACATAATAAGGGCTGATGCTTTCAGCCTTTATTTTTTTCTTTAAGTGTTAAAAATACACTTTTATGTTGAAAAACATATTTTCAATGTTGTAGGAACCTTAAATTAAAGTTAAATTTGTAATATTTTAAAAATATATGTGCAATGCACATTTCCCGACTCTTAATCATATATACTAACTAATTATAAACAGAACAAATAAATACCTCTGCGATTATGAAAAAAACATTCAATTATCTGTTATCAGGAGCCATCGTAGCAGGAGCTATGTTGTGCTCATGTGGCTCCGACAACAAAGCTGTTGGAGAATTAAAATCCGGCTTAAAAGTCGAAGAATTCAAAACTGTGTATAAAAATGACTTAAAAGGTGAGAAAGAAGTTGATCTTTACACACTCACAAACGCAAACGGCATGGAAGTGGACATCACAAACTTTGGAGGCCGTATCGTATCCATAATGGTGCCAGACAAAGACGGCAATTTTCAGGACGTAGTTCTTGGTTTCGACAAAGCTGAGAAATATTTCCCACAGAACAACCAAAGTGATTTCGGCTCAGCTATAGGACGTTATGCGAATCGTATCGCACAAGGTAAGATTACTGTTGACGGAGAAGAGATACAATTACCTCAGAACAACTTTGGTCACTGTCTGCATGGTGGACCTGACGGTTGGCAATATCAGGTTTATGATGCCAAACAAATTGACAATCAGACATTGGAGCTGACTATGGACTCACCTGACGGCGATAACAATTTCCCAGGCAATTTACAAGCTATCGTTACCTACAGACTTACAGATGATAATGCTATTGAAATTTCATATAGAGCAACAACAGATAAAAAAACTGTCATTAACATGACCAACCATTCATATTTCAACTTGAGTGGTGATCCAAACAACACAGTTGCGGATGAACTGATTACAGTAGATGCCGACTATTACACCCCTACTGACACAACTTACATGACCCTTGGAGAGATCAAATCCGTGGAAGGCACAGTGTTTGATTTGCGCAAAGAAAGTCCGCTCGGACAATATTTTGCACAGGAAGGTGCCGAGACTGACCCTGAAATTGCAGCAGCTGGTGGTGGATATGACCACAACTGGTGCCTGAATGCTAAAGGTGACAAAAATAAGGTAGCAGTATCACTTATCGACCCTCGTTCTGGAATTCAGCTTGACGTTTACACTAACGAGCCAGGCATCCAGATTTACACAGCAAACTTCCAGGATGGCACTTCAGTTGGTAAGAAAGGGATTGCCTATCAGAAACAATGCGCAGTATGTCTTGAGACTCAGAAATATCCAGACTCTCCCAACAAATTCAACTTGCCAGGATGGGAAGACAGTAATTGCTGGTTAGAGCCAGGCGAGACTTATGAAAGTTACTGTAAATTTGCATTTAGCGTTAAGAAATAGAATCATTATTAAATATAAAACTTGAAACAAATGAATTGGACATTAAATGAATTTCAATGGCTCGACTGGACAGTATTAACAGTCGGGGTATTGGCAATTGTATGGGCCGTTTACCGTGCCATCAAAAAAGACAAAGAGAAAATGCAGGGTGCAGATAGCCAAGATTATCTTTTTGGTAAAGGTGAGCCTTGGTATATCATCGGAGCAGCTATTTTTGCCGCCAACATTGGTTCCGAGCACCTTGTCGGTCTTGCCGGAACAGGTGCCAAAGATGGTGTAGGTATGGCTCATTGGGAAATGCAGGGCTGGATGATACTTATCTTGGGATGGTTATTCGTTCCATTCTACCAGCTATTAAACAACAAGATGGGCAAAATCATCACAATGCCTGATTTCCTCAAATTCCGTTACACAAAACGAACCGGCTCATGGCTTTCTATTATCACACTTATTGCCTACGTGTTGACAAAAGTGAGTGTGACCGCTTTCACTGGAGGTATTTTCTTTGAATACTTACTTGGCCTTCCATTCTGGTGGGGTGCATTAGGCCTGATTGCAATTACCGCAGTTTTCACAGTTTTTGGTGGTATGAAAGGTGTGATGACCTTATCAGCTATTCAGACCCCTATTCTCATCATCGGTTCATTCTTGGTGCTATTCTTAGGTCTGAGCATGCTTGGCGATGGCAGTATCAGCCAGGGATGGTCAAACATGATGGCTGCATGTAACGCTGCTCATGACGGATTTGGAACTACACACATGTTCCACACCGACCCTCAGGACCCTATGTATCCTCAATTCCCAGGATATGTGGTGTTCTTAGGAGCTTCTATTATCGGTTTCTGGTATTGGTGTACTGACCAGCACATTGTTCAGCGTGTATTAGGCCAGACAAAGGGAGAGGATAACTCAGTGGTGATGAAGCGCGCACGTCGTGGTACTATCGCAGCAGGTTTCTTCAAACTTCTGCCTTGCTTCATGTTCCTTATCCCGGGAATGGTTGCGTACGCACTTTCCCAGAAAACCGGAAGCGGAATCGAGATGGATATCACTAACACCCATGATACTGACGGCGCTTTTGCCATGATGGTTAAAAATATTTTGCCAGCCGGTGTGAAGGGCATTGTCACCATCGGCTTTATCTGTGCTCTCGTTGCATCTCTTGCAGCCTTCTTCAACTCTTGCGCAACTCTCTTCACGGAGGACTTCTACAAACCAATGAAACAGGGTAAGAGCGAAGAGCATTACGTGCTTGTAGGGCGTATCGCCACAGTGGTTGTTGTGCTTTTAGGTTTGGCATGGATGCCTGTGATGATGAGCATGGGTAACCTTTACTCCTATCTCCAGGATATCCAGTCCTTGATTGCTCCGGCCATGGTAGCTGTGTTCACACTTGGTATATTCTCTAAGAAGATTACTCCTAAAGCAGGAGAGTGGGGTCTAATCGGAGGCTTTGCCATTGGAATGCTCCGCTTGCTCACGAATGTATTAACAGAAAGCGGTAAAGCAGAGATGACTGGTTGGTTCTGGGAAAACACCACTTGGTTCTGGCAGACAAACTGGCTTATTTTTGAGTGCTGGCTTCTGGTATTCATCGTGATTATGATGGTTGTGATTTCATGCTTCACTCCAGCACCTTCTCAGGCTCAAATTGACGCTATCACATTCACTCCAGAATATAGAAAACAGATTGCAAAGAGCTGGGGTGTTGGGGATGTTGTAGGTACTTTGGGAGTTATCGCATGCTGTGCTGCCTTCTACTGCTACTTCTTCTAATATTGCCAAAGCAGAAATCTGAGTCATAATAGTCTCAGGTTTCTGCTTCTTTTCATATACAACGGGCATAGAGACTCCAGACGACATTTAAGGCTCATGAAAACAACTCAAAACACAACAAAAAAATACTATGCAGATCATCCGAAATTCACAGTGGCAGTTGACTGCGCCATTTTCGGTTTCAGCCAGGGCGTTTTAAAGCTTTTGATTCACAAGAGACCTTATAACCCTGGTAAAGGTGAAGCAAGTTTAATAGGTGGATTTGTTGAGGAAAACGAAAATATAGATAATGCCGCCAGAAGAGTTTTGACTGAGTTTACAGGCATAACAAACATATTCATGCGACAATTAGGAGCCTTTGGTGACGTGGATCGCGATCCTGGCGACCGAGTTGTGTCTGTTGCTTTTTATGCGTTAGTGAATGTTGAGAATTACAAAAAGGAGAACATATCTCATGCTGCGGAATGGGTGGATGTGGCCAACAAACCCCATTTGTGTTTCGACCATGATGAGATGGTGGAGCAAGCTCTAAGTAAAATGCGAAGAAACTTGTTTACCGAGCCTATCGGGTCTAATCTTCTCCCGGAATATTTCACGCTCACTCAGCTTCAAGTACTATACGAGTCTGTATTGGGATATGCGATTGACAAACGCAATTTCCGCCGTACGATACTTGACAGAAACATATTGATAAAGACGGACAAGATAGACAAACTGACATCTAAACGAGGAGCAGCACTCTATCAATTCCGAAATGAATTATAAATCACTAATAACTAATTTACGATGCTCGAAGAACTGAAACAGAAAGTATTTAAAGCCAATTTAGACCTGGTAAAACAAGGTCTGGTAATTTTCACATGGGGCAATGTCAGTGGCATTGACCGTGAGAAAGGACTTGTTGTCATCAAACCTAGCGGTGTAAGCTATGACGAGATGAAAGCGAGCGACATGGTAGTGGTTGATTTAGAGACTGGGAAAGTTGTGGAAGGTGATTTAAACCCGTCATCCGACACCCCTACTCACCTTGTACTCTACAAGGCCTTTCCAAACATACAGGGGGTGGTACACACCCACTCCACTTATGCTACCGCATTTGCACAGGCAGGCAAAGACATACCGAATATCGGAACAACACACGCTGACTACTTCTATCAGGCTATTCCTTGCACTCGCGACATGACAAAAGAAGAAGTGGAAGGAGCTTATGAGCTGGAGACGGGTAATGTCATTGTGGATGAAATTCTTAACATCAGAAAAATTAATCCAGACCACACACCGGCTGTGTTGGTAAAGAATCACGGACCGTTCTCCTGGGGAACAAGCCCAGACAATGCGGTTTATAATGCAAAGGTGATGGAGCAATGTGCAAAAATGGCTTTTATCGCATATTCTGTAAATCCAGATTTGACAATGAACCCATTACTTGTGGAGAAACATTACAACCGTAAACATGGGCCAAATGCCTATTATGGACAAAAAGGTCAGAAACATTAAACATATAACCCAAAAATATTTTACTAACTTAAAAAATTAATGAATATGTACGAGAATTTAGAATTATGGTGGGTCACAGGTGCCCAGTTACTTTATGGTGGTGATGCTGTTGTAGCTGTAGATGGCCACTCAAAGGAGATGGTAGAAGGTCTGAACGCAAGCGGAAACATTCCAATCAAGATTGTGTATAAGGGCACAGCCAATTCTTCAAAGGAAGTTGAGGCGGTTATGAAAGCAGCTAACAATGATGAGAAATGCGCCGGTATTATCACATGGATGCACACATTCTCACCTGCAAAGATGTGGATTAAGGGACTGCAGGCACTTCAGAAGCCACTTCTTCATTTCCACACACAGTACAATGCTGAAATTCCTTGGGACAGCATCGACATGGACTTCATGAACCTCAACCAGAGTGCACACGGCGATATTGAGTTCGGTCACATCTGTACTCGTATGCGCGTTCCTCGCAAGGTTGTTTGCGGATATTGGAAGAATGAGGAAGCTCAGAAGAAAATCGCCGTTTGGGCAAGAGTAGCAGCCGGTGTTGCTGATGCCAAGAACGTTCGTTGTCTGATGTTTGGTATGAACATGAATAATGTGGCAGTAACCGACGGTGACCGTGTTGAGTTTGAGCAGCGTTTAGGTTATCATGTAGATTACTATCCAGTGTCCAGCCTTATGGAGTACTATAAAAAAGTAACAGATGCTGAGGCTGATGAGCTGGTGGAAGAATACAAAAAGCTTTACACTATTAAGATTGACGAGAGTGGCGAGGAAGTTTATTGGGAAAAGGTTAAGAATTCCGCAAAGGCTGAAATTGCACTTCGCCGAGTATTGAAAGACGAAGGAGCTACCGCATTCACTACTAACTTCGATGACCTTGGCGATGCAGACATTGATGATCCGAACTTTGTAGGATTCGATCAGATTCCAGGTCTAGCCTCTCAGCGTTTGATGGAAGATGGTTATGGTTTTGGTGCCGAAGGCGACTGGAAAACCGCATGTCTTTACCGCACCCTTTGGGTAATTCAGCAAGGAATGCCAACCGGATGTTCTTTCCTTGAGGATTACACACTGAACTTTGCCGGCAGCCAGAGCTCATGCCTGCAGAGTCACATGCTGGAGGTATGCCCACTCATTGCAACGGACAAACCAAAGCTTGAGGTACACTTCCTTGGTATAGGTATCCGCAAGCAGCAAACCGCCCGTCTGGTATTCACATCAAAGGTTGGTCGTGGAATCAAAGCAACAGTTGTTGATCTTGGCAACAGATTCCGCCTCATTTCTCAGGAAGTAGAGTGCATCGAGCCAAAACCAATGCCAAACCTCCCAGTAGCATCTGCACTTTGGGTTCCTCAGCCAACGTTTGAAATTGGCGCAGGGGCATGGATACTTGCAGGAGGCACACATCACAGCGCATTCTCCTATGACATCACAGAAGAATACTGGGAAGACTTCGCAGAGATTCTTGGTATTGAATACGTGAAGATTAACAAGTGCACCAACCTGAGTGATTTCAAACATGAGCTTCAGGTGAATGAGATGTACTACATGCTTAACAAAGCACTTCAATAAGTAAAATATTATTTATCCACAAAGACGCATGTCGTAATTGCATGCGTCTTTGTGGTCATTCATAACCCTCACATAATCAGACATTATGGAAGCAAAACAGACTATATTAGAAGGCAAGGCCATACTTGGCATTGAATTCGGCTCTACCAGAATTAAGGCCGTATTAATAGACCAGGACAATGCTCCGATTGCCCAAGGTAGCCACACATGGGAAAATCAGTTGGTTGATGGTCTTTGGACATATAGCACGGAAGCTATATGGTATGGTTTACAAGACTGCTATGCAGACTTACGCGCCAATGTTCAGAAACAATATGATGTGGAAATTGAGACATTAGCAGCTATCGGCTTTAGCGCCATGATGCATGGTTACATGGCTTTCAAAGGAAACAATATTCTCGTACCGTTCCGAACATGGCGAAATACAAATACAGGACCAGCCGCAGCCGAATTATCAAAACTGTTCAATTACAACATTCCTCTCCGATGGAGTATCAGCCACTTATATCAGGCAATACTCAATAATGAGGAACATGTAGGTGATATAGATTTCCTCACTACTCTTGCCGGTTACGTTCATTGGCAAGTAACAGGGCAGAAAGTTCTCGGTGTCGGCGATGCATCAGGTATGATTCCGGTTGACCCTAAGACTAAGACTTACGATGCCACAATGGTTGAGAAATTTGACAAGCTCATTGAGCCAAAAGGCTTTTCATGGAAACTTCTCGACATACTTCCGAAATCATTAAATGCTGGAGAAAACGCAGGTTTTCTCACTCCAGAGGGAGCATTGAAATTGGATGTGTCCGGTCATCTTCAGCCAGGCATACCAGTATGTCCTCCAGAGGGAGATGCCGGTACAGGAATGGTTGCGACGAATGCTGTAAAGCAACGCACAGGTAATGTGTCATGCGGTACTTCATCCTTCTCTATGATTGTATTAGAGAAAGAATTGTCTAAGCCATATGAAATGATCGACATGGTTACAACACCAGACGGTAGTCTTGTAGCAATGGTGCACTGCAACAACTGTACTTCCGACATCAACGCATGGGCCAATATTTTTAAAGAATATAATGCACTCTTAGGCGTTGAGCTCAGCACAATGCAGTTATACACAAACTTGTTTGAAATCGCAAGCAAAGGTGATCCAGATTGTGGCGGAATAATCTCCTACAATTATGTATCAGGTGAGCCAGTAACTGGTTTGGCAGATGGCCGTCCGTTATTTGTGCGAAGCGCCAACGACAAATTCAACTTAGCCAACTTTATGCGTGCCCACCTTTACGGCGCAATCGGTGTGCTGAAAATTGGTAACGACATATTATTTAAAGAAGAAAAGATTAAAGTTGACAGAATAACTGGTCATGGAGGTTATTTCACAACACCAAAAGTGGGACAAAAGATGTTGGCTGCCGCATTAAACTCACCAATTTCCGTTATGGAGACAGCTGGTGAAGGTGGTGCATGGGGTATCGCATTGTTGGCAGGTTATGTAGTCAATAATCCTGAAAAGCTGAATTTGGCTGACTATCTTGACAAGGTGGTGTTTGCAGGCAATGAAGGCGTGTCTATAGACCCAGCCCCAGCCGATGTTGAAGGATTCAACAAATATATCGAAAACTACAAGGCCTCTCTCCCTGTTGAGCAGGCAGCTGTTGATTATAAAAAATAAAATGTGAATATATGAACGACATTAAAGTATTAAACAAAGCAGCTGATAATATACGAATTTTAGCTGCAAGTGCAGTTGAGAAAGCAAAATCAGGCCATCCTGGTGGTGCTATGGGTGGAGCGGATTTCATCAACGTGCTCTATTCTGAGTATCTTCAGTATGACCCCAAAAATCCATCTTGGGTTGGACGTGACCGCTTTTTTCTCGATCCAGGCCATATGGCTCCGATGCTGTATTCACAATTGTGCTTGATTGGTAAATACACACTCGACGAACTGGCAAACCTCCGTCAGTGGGGTTCTCCTACAACTGGTCATCCTGAATTTGAGATAGCTCGTGGAATTGAGAATACTTCCGGACCGCTCGGACAAGGTCATGCATATGCTATTGGTGCTGCAATTGCAGCAAAATTCCTGGCAGCTCACACAGGCAACCCGACATTTGAGAAAGAAACCATCTATGCATATATATCCGACGGTGGTGTGCAGGAAGAGATTTCGCAGGGCGGTGCCCGCATCGCATCTATCCTTGGTCTGGACAACCTGATCATGTTCTATGACTCAAACGACATCCAGCTATCTACAGAGACCAAAGAGGTAATGAACGAAGATACAGCAGCGAAATATCGCGCATTTGGCTGGGAAGTAATAGAAATCGTTGGTAATGATGCGGCTCAAATCCGTCAGGAATAATTTTTATTTCTACAATTTAAAAAACGAAAATCATTCAAAATCATTATTTTTTATTCTTACAATTATCTTGTAGGCATATCCTATGCCAAACTGACCGGCCATACTGAAATCCATATTCGCAGAGTCAATGTCGTTTAAATATAGCTTTACGAGTCCCCTGTTGTAATATGCTTCTGCAAAGTTTTCGCGTAGATTAATGGCTTTCGTGAGGTCTTCATGTGCCGGTTCGTAATTCTGAATTCTGAAGTTTGCATAAGCCCGGTTATAATAGACTTCAGGAATTTTGAAACCATTCTGTATGATTTTTGTAAAAGCCTGAACTGACTCTTTGTATTTATGGTCAAGCAAGAGTTGATATGCATTTTTAAACGTCTCATCAGTCTGATATGCTTCATGTTGGTAATCAGAAAGATATTGAGGTGACAAAAGTTCATAATTCTTTACTATTTCCATAAGATCGATGTTTTCATGACGATATAAATCATTTAAGGATATTTCGAATCCTTTCTGTTGTATAATGGAATCCGATAATACCTTAAAATCGTCAATGGATGTACATAGTAAGGCTTGTTCTGCAATTTTGTTTCCGGGAGAAATATCATGCAGGAGTCTGATATCGGACAGTGCGGCATTTAAATCTCCAGCCATAGCTCTGCATAAGCCTCTTTTGGCAATGTTAACAGGATTTTTGGAGTTTATATATAATGCTTTTGTGTAGAAATCAACAGCTTTTTCCCAATGATGGGCTTTCATCTGGAAATTAGCTTTTATGGTTAAAGCTTCATAATTGAAAGGCTCATGCTCTATTGCTTTGTCTATCATTGTCTCAGACGAAATCCAGTCCTTCAGACCGTATTTTGCTTTTGCCCTCAGAATATAGTAATCAGCTGTTTCCGGCAAATGTCGCAGTAATTTTTCTGAAATACTATCAGCTGACTGATAATCACCTCCTTTTAGCAAACAGAAAGCTTCATGTTCTGATAAATCCCATCTGTTGTAAGAGTTGGCAGAGGCAATGGAGAAATCTTTCGAAGCTAAAATAAATTTTCCAAGTTTTTCCCTGGACAATCCACGCAACTCATAGGCGTCATAATAATAAGGGTTTAAAGATAATGCATCAGATTCGTCGGACTCGCAACCTGAATAATCACCTAATTGGTATTTTGCCTTACCTCTGAAATATAATGCCTTATGATTGTTTGGCCTTGCGTCAATGACTCGAGTGTAGAATAAAACTGCAGTCATATAATCATGATTTTCCATTGCATTCATTCCTGATTCCATCGCATTTTTCACATCCCATTGTGAAAAAGACAGAGTAGGGTGGAATACAAACAAAGCAAAGATTATATGACTGATTTTCATGCTGTTGTGCTAATTAACTATTTTGCGTTGTTGGGTTTAGCTTTATAATGACACGAGAATTTTCCTTTTGACATTCCCACAAGTCTCTTTTTTATAAGCTGTTTCCTCAGTGGCGAAACCTTATCAACAAACATTTTTCCTTCTAAATGGTCAAATTCATGCTGAATAACACGTGCGATAAACCCATCCACCCATTCATCGTGTGGTGTCATATTTTCATCTAAATAGCTAATTCTCACTTTTGACGGTCGCTTTACATTCTCGTGAATTCCAGGAATTGATAAACATCCTTCTTCCATTGTGACTTCTTCTTCGCTTGAATCAAGTATGTGGCCGTTTATATATGTTTTGAAGAATCCTTTAAATTGAGGTTCGTCTTCACTGATACAATCCAGGTCAATAACAACAACACGTATGGGTAAACCGACTTGTGGTGCTGCAAGACCTACGCCCTCAGCGTTTTTTAAGGTTTCAAACATGTTAGAGATTAATTCTTTCAAATTAGGATAATCCGGAGCGATGTCTTCTGCAACTTTCCTTAGTACTGACTGTCCGAATATATACATTGGTAAAATCATAATATAATATTAGTTAAAATTTATAGTGTTCGTTGGATGGAATTCATATAATCATTCAGAATGATGGCTGCACTCACCTGATCAACCAGGCCTTTGTTCTCACGTCTTTCTTTTTTTTTGACCCCTCCCTCAATAATGGCTTTGTGGGCTAAAACAGACGTGAATCTTTCATCGTAATATTCAATATCTATGCCTGAGAAGTTTTTTCTCATCCGGTTTACAAAGGGTTCTATCCGCTTCATATTCTCGGAAAATTCACCATTGGTCTGCCGTGGTAATCCTACAATAATTTTCTCAACGTCTTCTTTTTCCAAATATGACTTGAGAAAATCATACAGCGTTGGTGTCTCAACAGTCGTTAATCCGTTGGCAATAATTTTAAGCGGATCCGTTACTGCTATCCCTGTACGTTTCTTTCCGTAGTCTATAGCTAAATATCGTCCCATAGATATAATTGATTGTGGAAATGTCAATTGATATTTATAACAATATATTCAGAACAGGTTCCTATTCTAAACTTACCGCCCCAGATTCCCATACCGGAGCTTATATAGAATTCAGTTCCAGACTTGGAATATCGGCCATATGCACATTCGTATATTGCATCGGTTATCCAATTAATAGGCCAGACTTGTCCGTGGTGGGTATGTCCGCTAAGCTGGAGATCAATATGTGCATCAGAACTTTCCTGTAGATTATATGGCTGATGATCCAAAAGAATTGTGTATTTACTTCTATTGGCACGGCTTAATAGTGATTTAACTGATTTTCTGTTTCTATTTGAACGGTCATCACGACCTATAATACAAAAATCCTGAAATACTGATGAGCTGTCTGTCAGCAGATGTATTCCCGATTTTTCATAAAATTCCTCAGATTCTTTTCTGCCTGCAATGTATTCATGATTACCCAGGCATGCATAAATAGGTGCCTCAAGATTCTTGAATTCTTCCCATGTGGCTTCTTCTGTTAACGGATGAATATTTCCGTCAATAATATCACCGCCAATAAGGATTATATCTGGATGTTCCGCATTCATTAATTCTACCCATCTATGAAACTCCGATCTGGGATTGTGGTATCCCAAATGCAAGTCACTGACAAAGAGTAGCTTGGCCGGGCGATGGACCTTGCTCGAAGACAAATCAAAAGTCTTGCATTGTTTGTGGTAATATCGTATGTTTCCGCAGAAGAGCACTGCAAATAATACTAAAATCATGCCGACAGAACCAGGAATGCTATGATGGGTAATCGTGTTAGGTACGATATGGCAAAGTCGTCCGATATCCAATAATAAAAAAGCAATTACCAAATAAAGTAAAACAATAATCCATGAAGTACCTAACGTGTAAATAATCCTTGCTACAGCCATAGGCATCTTGTCTTGTACAGGGCTAAGGTATAAAAAGAGGCATGAGAATGATAAAACACATAGCGAGATGATAATGGTCTTCCATAATGGAGATAGAGGTAGAATAGACCAAATATGCCAAAACACATATGTGTGTGCTATCAGAATGATTAATATGAAAGCGATTAAAAAAACCATAAATTTAATTGGCTTGTTTACAGGAGATTGAATATTATTCAGTCCATGCATCTGCGTAAGATTCTTTAATTCTGTTTTTAGTCTGTTCATCAACATTCGTGATAACAACCCTATACATTTTATTGGAATCCATATACTTTACTGTAGCATTGAAGCCTTTAGATTTCAGCTCATTTGCACGTACATCGGCATTCTCCTTAGTCCCAAAACTTCCAGCAACGACATTGAATTTCTGAGGAGTTGTTTCTGATGTTGACTGAACAGATTGTTTTTGGTCAGATTGGGTATTTGAATTTTGTGTCTGAGTTGTTTTCGCTTTCGTCTGAGGTACATCTTCCGTTTGAAGTTTCTCCAATTGACTGGATGTATTTTCTGATGTAGGTTTCTTGTCTTGAGTGGCTGATTCGGACGTTAACGGAACATTATTGTCTTTATCAGTGATTTCTGGAAGAACTTCTTCTGTTTTTATATGTTCATTGTCTTTCTTGTCTTTTCTGTCTTCAGAAGATGTTTCTGAAGTATTATTTTCTGTAGTCTTATTGACGCTGTCAGCAAGTGAAATAGCATTATTGTTTGACCCGGGATTGCCGGATGCAGTGGCGTTTAAATTCTCTTCAGGCTTTTCTTTCACAAGATTTACATTGTTTTTTTCTTCTTCTTTTTTTTCTTCATCATTAAAAAAGAATTTATAAGCTAAAAAACCTAATAATAAAAGAACTGAGAGAAAAATGAATATTTGCATGGCTTTCAGTGTTTTGTTTCCAAGCCCGTCTGAATCTTCATCATCTGTTTTTTTAATTTTGCTTTTGCGATTGTCTATATTGCCATTTTCGTTTTGTATTTGTGATAAAGCTTGCGTGCCATACAGAAAGTCTTTAATTTCACCAATGTCTTGTGGGCGCCGGAAAATATTGGGTGTCATCATCCACAATATTAGTCTTTGGGTTTTTTTGCTTACGTTTGCTGGGAATTTATAAAGACTTGTAGTGGCTTCATTAATATCGGATGATGATGGAGGAATCTTCCCGGAGAGTACATTATAAAGTGTCGCTCCCAACTGGAAAAAATCTGTCCATGGCCCAATGTTGTTGGTGTCAAATGATTGTAGCTCTATCGGGTCGTGATTAGTCGTGGATATGATTGTAGATTCGTTGTCAACAAGTTTGCAATGTCCAAATTCCATAAAAATGATTTGACCATTATTGTCGACAATTGTATTAGACGGTGTGATGTCGAGATGCCATACCCCTTGTGTATGCATTGCATTCAGACCGTCGAGCATCTGTGTCAGATAACTGATAGTCTCTGATTCGCTGAAAACGTCATTTCTTCGGGTCATTTTGTTAGACAAAAACTCCCCTTCAACATAATCCATCACGTAATAACTTGTGTTATTTTCAGAAAACAAATCGATAACATGGATTACATGTGGATTGTTAATTTGACGTAGGCATCTGGCTTCTTCATTGAATTTGTCAAGATAGTCTGAATAAATACTATCATACTTATTGTTTATCTCAATTAAAAGTCCGTCAATAGCTCTTTGTGATATGTTTTTTATAAATAGCTCTTTTATTAAAACATTTTCTCTTAGCTTTGAGTTATTAGCTATATATATATTGCCAAACTGTCTGGAAGCTAAATGTTTGATAATTGTATATTTTCCATTGAGTTTTGTTCCAATGGGGAGTAATATTGCTGTTTCTTTTGCTTGCGTATCCATTTTATTTACTATTTCTTTGCAAAATTACTGCTTTTTTATGATTTAACGCAAAAAATAAACGTATTTTCAATATTAATAACCTTTAAATATAACCCTAATTTGTTTATTTGGTTTTTTTGTGTTAATTTTGAAGTCAATTTTTAATTTTATCATTCATTTTAGTTTTAATATTTCCAATTTGTTTGTTATTCACATAAAATATTCAATCAGAAAGTATTTTTCCTTTTTTGTTCTGTTTTTAACTACAAGCTATTCTCTACTCGCAGAAGAGCTAAAGGTTAATAATTTCATAACAACAAGAGACAGTGTTTCCACAGAACAAATTCCATCTGTTTCAATAAATGATTCAACGAATTATTTATTGTCAGCTGACACCATACAGATAAAAGACTCTGTTGCATTTGTTTTAAGACCCAAAAAGAATCTTTTGAAAGGTTTTGGTGAAGGTGTTTTTGTGAACACATTTGTCTGGGCTGCTGACAGATGGCTACTTGGCAAAGATTATTATTCAAAAGGCTGGTCGACAATTAAAGATAACTGGGAAGCCGGGTGGCTATGGGATACAGATGCATTCAGCACAAATTTTATAGATCATCCCTACCATGGCAATCTTTATTATACTGCAGCAAAGACCAGTGGCTGTACATATTGGGAGTCTTTGGCTCTTAGCGCATTGGGTAGTTTGGAATGGGAAGTGATAGCAGAGACAGATTATCCGTCTCCCAATGATTTTTTTTCTACCACTTTTGGAGGTGCCGCTTTAGGTGAGATGACAACCAGGGTCGCTGATATAATACTGAACAAACGTAAGCGCGGATTTAATAGAGTGGCAAGAGAGATCGTGGCATTTGGATTGGCACCGATGAAAGGACTAAACCGGATAATGAGTGGTGACACATGGGATTTTTCTGATACCCATTACCTTTATCATGATAAATCAGAAATTCCATATACTTTTTTTGTGTCTAGCGGTGCCAGGATAGCTGATACAAAGAATTCAGACTCTAGAAGTAATTTCTCCGTTAATTTGAGAATTCATTATGGCAATCCCGGTAATGTGCGGCATAATAAGCCCTACGATTATTTCTTTTCAAATATGACCTTTAATAAAATGGGCACACATGTTCCATTGGTCAGCAATTTCAACATCAATGGCCGTTTGCATGGCTGGCAATTACATGAGGGTGACAAATGGAATTCTGTCCTCTCCATCAATCAAGATTTCTCATATTATAATAATGAACAGCAGGAGCGTTTTGATGGTGACAGAAAGAAGCTGTTAAGCTTATCGGAATCTGCAGCCATGGGACCTGCATTTACAACTGTTTCAGCCAATAGTGTTCATATGATTACATCCAACGCCGTCTTTATGGGTGGTTATACAAGTGATTATTATTATAGGGCTTACAATATGGGTAGCGGTTTTAACGTTAAGGCCTTCAATTTGTTCAGATTGTCGGATGTCCTGTTTTTCAATTTGGATGCATCTTATCACTACCTTTTCACATGGAAGGGATATGAGGATGCGCAAATCAAAAAATTGCATAAGGATGGAGTGGGGGAGCCTTATAATTTTAATGTGCGTGACGGAAGAAAAGCGGGTGATAAAGGATATACTGTATTCTTCATCCTTAATCCCCGCCTTGATATAAAAATGTTTAAAAACATTTATTTTTCAGCAGATTATTCTTTATATACGAGAAATTCGGTATATAAGTATCATAAAAATATCAAATCATATTATTCTGATTTAAAACTCTCGTTAACCTATATGATTAAATAGTCAGAACTCTTATTCCGAGTAGACAGCATAATCCGGAAGAATATATCCTTTTCTTGCAGATTTATAGCTATTTCCGAGTTTTAATTCAGCTTTTACTTCAAATGGTAATTTGCCTGTATTTTCAGGCTTGATAATAACTTTCGTCCCTACCTGTGCAAAGGATCTTAATTGGTTTAAATCTTCGTTTCTCAATCGAATACATCCTTCACTGTCGCGTCCGGGAACAGAAAGTGAGTTTCCACTGCTACCATGTATGCCTATACTTGTGTTTGATGCCACATAAGGGTGTCTGTTGAGTTTGAGACGCATGAACCAATCTCCATAAGCTAATATGTTGCCTCTTCCATCATGGAAATCATGTTTCCAAGATTTGGAAGAGACTATTTGGCTGATAGTAAATGGAATGAAATCTCCTTTTGCGTTTTTTGCGCATACCGGTGTCGTTCCGTCACCAGTCTTGTGTTTGTCACCTGTGTTCTTTGCGAAACAAACGGGGAAATGAGCAACTAAAGCCGTATCGCCATTTGTGGCCTCATAGACATAAAGCCTGAATTCTTTTTTTGAAAGAATAAAAAAACAATTTGTGGCATTCACGTTTTTTTTATAAATAAAGCCTTTATCATCAGCGTCATATATATGGTATTTTTTCTTCGGGAAAGCTTTAGAATAGACCCATTTCATTCCGAACTGTGAAGTTTCGGACGAGATATTTTGTGAATAGCCTATGGTTGTGTTGCAAATTAAAGCAACAACACAAATTAAGAACTTCATGATGACTTGTTTTGAATAATAATGCAATGGTTACCACTTATCCATTAAAACATTATTTTTTTATGAAATTAAAACCTGTTTTCATTCCTTTATATGCACCCAAAATCGTTGAAAGTGCGCCGGCTGCTGTGCTAGCTCCAGATACTGCAGAAGACGCTCCTTGTGCAATATTAAGAAGTGAACTTGTTTCAAAAGTGAGTTCAAGTGAATTCCCAGAAACCTTAGCATACGCAGAAGGGAGAGATAACAAACCATTGCTGTTAATGGATATTTTGTCGTTATTTGAATCAAATTCGTATGTTCCGGTGTATTGTTTGTTTTTAATTGTGTACGAACAAGATTTATCTTTGTTGAAAGTTATAGTGAAAGTTCCGGCTTTAATGCCTATTTTCTCATAATAACTTTTTAATTTTGACTCAACTTGCTTGTTTGCTATACTGCTTGTTGCTGATGCTAAGATGTTATCGCTAGACATCTGAACAGCCGGTTCTTTATATACCCAAGTACCTAAAATAGTGTTCTCATTTGTTTTACTTGTGACGGAGTTAATAATATCTCCGAGAATACTACCTGCATTATTTGCCAAGTCGCCATTCTGAGAATTCCCCATAATACTACCCGCTCCTCCACAGCCAACTAAGAATGCGGAGATGATAATTGAAATAGAAAAAGCTATTTTTTTCATTTTGTTTTGAAATTTTGGTTAATATTAAGTTTATATTTGGTACAAATATAATCATTATTTTTTGAAATAAACCATTAAAGAGATTAGTTTTATTATAAATGGCAGTTTATTTTATGAATATAAATGCATTTTTGAAAAAAAATTGTAATTTTGCATAAATTTTTGCACTTATGTTTAAATTCTTATGCTTCGGTAGTGGCAGTTCCGGTAATTCATATTATATCTCCAATGGAAAAGATGCAATAATAATTGATGCAGGTATAGGTGTCAGATCAATAAAGAAATATTTACTGGAATATGGTATCAAGCATACTCAAATAAAGGCCATCTTACTGTCTCATGACCATTTTGACCATTCTCGTGCGGCCGGTGTTCTCAGCAAAATGTTTAATGTGAAAATCCACTCCTCTGAACTGGTGATTGAAAAATTAACTCAATCTTATCGGACGAAAATTGAAAAATCAGATTGTGTGTTTTTAACGAAAGCAAAAACTTTTCAAGTTGGTGACATGTTGATTGAACCATTCGAAATACCACATGACTCTGCTGATAATTTTGGATATTCAATTCATTACGACGGCCTTGTTTTTACTATTATGACAGATGTGGGTGAGCCTACAGATATTGTCAAACAGCACATCAGAATGTCAAATTATCTTGTTATTGAAGCCGATTATGATGAAACAATGTTGGCAAACAATAAACGTTATGATGCATTACTAAAACAACGTATTATGGGCTGCCACGGACATCTCTCTAATTCACAAACTGCAGAATTACTCTATGATAATTATCATCCAAATTTGACTAATGTATGGCTGTGCCACTTGAGCGCTGAAAATAACAAGCCGGAATTGGCAAAGCAGACCATTGTAGATTATTTCGGAATTCGTAATATAGATCTTAATTCCTGCTTCCACCTGGATGTTCTAAAACGCAAAAGTCCGTCGGGACCATGGATGCTTGCGACTGATACAGAAGAAACTGATGTTGATTCACAACAGCTATCTATAAATTTTAATTCATTACTGTAATATGCAAAAGTTTAAAGGAGCTTTGTTTGATTTAGACGGCACATTGTTTGACACCGAACCTCAATACTCAGTATTTTGGGGTTGTATTGCCCGCAGATATCACCCGGATATCCCCGGATTAGAAAACATTATCAAAGGAACAACACTCACATATATACTGGATACATTCTTCAAAGATGATGAGCTGCAAAGAGTCATTATAGAACAACTTGACGAGTTTGAAAACAATATGGAATTCCCCTATGTTGAAGGTGCTGATTCTTTTCTGTCTGATTTGAAGTCCCATCATGTTAAGTGTGCTATTGTAACCAGTTCTAATCAGAAAAAGATATTAAGCCTAAAAAACAAGGTTCCGAATTTTGACTCCATGTTCGACAATGTGTTAACCTCTGAAATGTTTTGCAAGTCGAAACCCGACCCTGAATGTTATCTGAAAGCGGCAGCATCTTTCGGATTTGACCTTAATGAGTGTGTCGTTTTTGAAGATTCAATTAACGGGCTGAAATCCGGAAAAAAATCCGGTATTTATACTGTTGGACTGACTACCACAAAAAATGCAGAAGAGATAAAAGGTCTGTGTGATATAGTCTTTCCTAATTTCCTTAATTTGACCTATGAAAAAATGAATAATTTTTTAATTAATAATTAGATTATGGCTGGATACTTAGTAGAAGATGCGAGAAAAGTCACTACGCATCGTTTGATTCAAATGAAACGTGAGGGTAAGAAAATCGCAATGCTTACCGCCTATGATTATACTACCGCTCAAATTGTCGATACGGCAGGTATGGATATTATTTTGGTTGGAGATTCCGCCTCAAACGTGATGGCTGGAAATATTACTACACTTCCGATAACACTTGACCAGATGATTTACCATGCCAAAGCCGTAGTGAGAGCCGTTAAAAGAGCACTTGTTGTGTGTGATATGCCTTTTGGAACTTATCAAGTGAATCCAACAGAAAGTGTGACAAATGCAATCCGTATTATGAAAGAAAGTCATTGCGATGCTTTGAAACTGGAAGGCGGCGTTGAAATTCTTGATACTGTCAGGAAGATTCTTGATGCTGGTATTCCAATTTGTGGACATCTCGGTTTAACCCCTCAGTCAATTAACAAATTCGGCACCTATACAGTACGCGCTAAAGATGAAGAAGAAGCGGCAAAATTAGTCAGTGATGCTCATGCCTTAGAAGATGCAGGTTGCTTTGCTATTGTGCTAGAGAAGATACCAGCAAAATTAGCCGAAAAAGTTGCCTCAGAGGTATCTATTCCAATCATTGGCATTGGTGCTGGACACAAAGTTGACGGACAAGTTTTAGTCGTTACTGATATGCTTGGTATGACCAAGGGTTTCACTCCAAAATTCCTCAGAAGATATGCCGATCTTTCAACTGTTATGACCGATGCAATTGGTCAATATATCACCGATGTTAAAAATGTGGATTTCCCTAACGACGAAGAACAGTATTAATTGTACTCTATTTGTTCTGAATTATTTACAAAATGCTACATTGTGTAGCATTTTTTTTTGTTCTTTTATTTTAATAAATCCTAAAATATAATATTTTTGAGGATTTCACGAATATTTTTTGTAACTTTGCATAAAATTTCAAAATAATGAAAGCTAAAAAAATTCTTTTCATTACCCAGGAGATGATACCGTTTGTCCCTGATACAACAAAGGCTGTTTTTGGGTATAATCTACCAAAAAGTATTCAAGATAACAATCATGAGATTCGGACTTTTACACCAAAATGGGGAATTATAAATGAGCGCCGTAATCAACTTCATGAGGTTATCAGACTTTCTGGAATGAATATTATTATTGATGAGACAGATCATCCTTTAATCATTAAAGTGGCATCACTTCCACAAGCCAGGATGCAAATCTATTTCATAGATAATGATGATTACTTCATGAAAAGACAGATGACCTTTAATGAACAAGGTGAGCCATACGCTGATAATGGTGAACGTGCAATTTTCTTTGCCAGAGGTGTATTGGAGACTGTGAAGAAGCTTGGATGGGTTCCTGATGTTATTCATTGCCATGGTTGGATCAGTGCTATAGCTCCAATTTATATTAAACGTGCTTATCAGGATGAACCGTCTTATGCAAACTGCAAAGTGGTTTATTCTGTGGGTGCGCCTGAATTCAAAGCAAATTTCGGGAAACATCTGTTAGATTGCATTCAGTACAAAGACATTGAGATGCAAGAGATGAAAGATGTTTTTAATGGCAAATATGGATATAATCAATTACAGAAACTGGCCATCAAATATTCTGATGGAGTAATTCTTGACGATAATAAAGTTAGCAAGGACTTAATTAATTATATTCAAACAATGGAAAAACCATTGCTTGAATGTCAGGATGAAAGTTCTTTTGCTCAAGCTTACTCTGATTTTTACGATTCAATTATGTAAATAACAGATTTGTATATAATCTCATCGTTATTATGTCGGAATTTAAATTCATTTACCATTTCTCATTGCTGATGATAATCTCAGCCATGTTTGTTTCTTGTGATGATAACACAGGAACTCTCGGATATGATTTAGTGCCAAGTTCAGATCTGGTTAATAATAATTTTACAGTTTTTGACGTACAGACCTCATCTTATGAGGTTGGAGACAGTGTTTTGGCACGTTCAAGTAAATCATATCTTGGTAAGTTTACCGATCCCGAAACTGGAACAATCGTCTCAAGTGATTTCCTTGCACAGTTTTATTGCCCGGAAAACTTTGCATTCCCGACCTCAATGGTGAATGACTCCATAACAAGTGTGGAATTAAGATTGTATGTCAATAATTTTGTTGGTGATTCTCTTACGACATTTAAACTTAATGTTTATGAGCTTGACAAAATTATGGATGCAGAGAAGGACTATTATACCAATATTAATCCTTCTGATTATTATGATGAATCTTCAACTCCTATATCAACAAAATGGTATACATTGTCAGATCGCACAGTTTCAGATGAAATAAGATTGTCAGATGACTATTATAACAGTATCCGTATTTCATTACCAACCGAAGTCGGGCAGACCATTTATGATGCTTATCGTTCCAATCCGGAACTCTTTAAAAATACTGACACCTGGCTGCATTCAGGACTGCCATGCAGTAAAGGTTTCTATTTTCAAATAGAAAGTGGTGATGGTGCAATTGCATATATCGATGTTGCCCAATTGAATATTAACTTCAAATATTACGATACTGAGTATAAAAAAGACACTACCGGTGTTGTTCAGTTTGCCAGTACAGAAGAAGTTGTTCAGGCTACTCGTTTCACCAATTCCAACATTTCGGTTCTTATGGATAATAAGAATGCTACCTATATGAAATGTCCAGCGGGTATTTTTACTCAAGCAATTTTACCTGTTAACGAAATAAACATTTCAGACACCATTAATTCTGCCAAACTTGTCTTTACCAGATATAATGATAAAATTGACAGTAAATTTAAGCTTTCAATACCTAAAACCATTCTTTTAGTTCGCCTTGATGATTATTTAAATGGTTTTTTTGAAAAATATTCTTTAGCAGATTCTGAAACTTCATATATCACCACATTCAATGCCTCTTCTAATACTTACGAATTCAGCAATATTGCGAAATTGCTGAATGTGATGAAAAAGGAGTTGCATGATGGAACGGCTTCAGAGAATTATAATAAGGTTCTGCTTATACCTGTAGAAGCTACTTTTGACACAAGTGATGTGTTGGTGAAACTCGCTCATGATTTCTCCATGTCGAGTGCTAAATTGGTAGGTGGCTCGACCGATCCTGTTGGCCTTCAGATAATATATAGTAATTACAAACAATAAAAAAAAGAGAGTTATCAGTCTTGATAACTCTCTCTTGGGTATTTGAAATAATAGATGGTGTCCTTAGTCTCTGATTGATAGAAGACATATGATATCGTAATACCTGCTTCTTTGATTAATCTTAAATCCTGTGCATTTCTTATTCTTTTTAGAATTTCTGTTTTCATACCATTGCCGTGTTCTTTCAGAAATTCCATTTGAGCAGTATCACAATTAACACTGTGACTATATTTGTACTCGTTCGCGGAATTACTGTTGATTATGTAGCTGATACTATCCAGAGTGACAAACTTGTCTACTTGTTTGGGACAACTTCTTTTGTTGAAGGATTCTGTTTCCCGGATAATACGCTCGTCTAATGATTCACGGCACGAATAAAGAAAGACAGTAAGACTAAAGCACAAAGAAAATATAAATAATGAAGCTAAAACTCTATTCATGACTCTTGATTTGTCGAAGTGCTGTGACCAACTGGTCGGGACATGACGTTGGTTTGACCCCGCATTTAATGCCTTCCAATTTTGTGATCACTTCATCGATATCCTTATCTTTTACAAGAGTGGCAACACCAAATGTGTTTCCCGGACATCCTCCCACAAACTCAATGTTATTGATTTTATTGTTTTTTTTATCAATATCAAGAAGAATCTGCTTTGAGCATGTCCCTGTGGTCTGATACACATATTTCATATTATAACGATGATTGTATATGTATTAAAATAATTCTTATTAGTAACCAGACAAATAGTTTGAATGATTTGTTTATTTCATATTTGTATAAACGTTCTGAACATCATCAAATTCCTCAAGTCTTTCAACCATTTTTTCGATTGTCTCGCGCTGTTCGTCTGTCACTTCTTTCAAATCATTTGGTATATATGTGAACTCAGCTGACACGATTTCAAGGTTGTGCTCCTCAAGGTATTTTTGAATAAGGGCAAAACACTTCGGGTCACCATAGATTGTTATAGTAGTTTCATCTTTATCTTCATCATATTCTTCATCGAATTCATCACTTACACCATACTCAATCAAATCCAAAACAATTTCATCCATATCCAAATCATCTTTCTTTTTGAATGTGAATTGAGAAAGATGGTCAAACAAGTATGCAAGTGACCCCATCGTTCCAAGTGTGCCACTGAATTTGTTGAATATAGATCTGACATCGGCAACAGTTCGAGTAGTATTGTCTGTCAGTGTGTCAACAAAAATAGCAATGCCAAATGGTCCATATCCTTCATACGTCATTGTTTTAAATGCTGACTTGTCTTTACCCATGGCATTCTTTATCGCACGCTCAATATTATCCTTTGGCATGTTTTCATGCTTACAAGTTGCGATAATTGCTCTTAGACGTGAATTGTTTTCTGGTTCAGGACCACCTTCAGCTACTGCAATCTGTATCTGTTTACCAAGTCTGGTAAAAGTTTTGGCCATGTTGCCCCATCGTTTTAATTTTCGGGCTTTTCTAAATTCAAATGCTCTTCCCATTTTATTTATTTTTTATATAATGATTATTTCCCTCGAACAATAGCATTAAGCTGTTTGCAGATGTTTTGTTCTATTTTGTTCATTATTGATTCTATCTGCTTGTCGTTTAATGTTTTCTCATTATCTTGTAAAACAAAGTTTACTGCATAGCTTTTCTTTCCGGCTTCTATGTTGTTGCCTTCATATACATCGAATAATTTTACATCTTTCAACAATTTTTTCTCACAAGCATATGCTATGCGTTCAATTTCCGCGAACTGAATATTCTTGTCGACTAACAAAGCAAGATCTCTACTTACTGCAGGATGTTTTGGTATTTCTGTAAAGCTTACAGAGTTCTTCTTCGTTAGTTTCATTAATTGTGTCCAGCATAAATCTGCGTAATAAACCGTGTTGTCAATTTCAAGTTTCGACAATTGCTTTTTACTTATTAACCCAAATTCAACGAGTACCTTTCCGCCTTTTTTGCTGATTTGCAGACCTTTCGCCCAGATGTCATTGGTGATGTCGGTAAAAGTTAGTGCTGCCAATGGTACTCCGAGGCGAGTAAGTATGTTCATCACAAATGATTTCAATTCAAATACAGAACTCGGTTCATTAGGGTGAATCCAACTTCCGTTTATCCGTTCCCCTGTAATCCAAAGTCCCAGATGATAATCTTCACTATATGGAGCTAATATCTGACGTGATGTCTCACCTGATGGAATAATGCCAGTAGTGTCTGTTTTTTTCTCTGCATCATAATAATAGCAGCTGCCAAATTCGAAAAATCTTAGATTCGGGATTTGCCGGTTGGTGTTATGACTTATACTTTCCAGTCCACCAAAAAGCAATGTCTGACGTAAAACGCCCAAATCCTGACTAAGAGGATTCATCAAATGTATAAGGTTTTCTGGTTTATAGGTCTCACAGTTATCATAATATGATGTCTTTGTGAGCGAATTATTCAGGATTTCGTTAAATCCACATCCTATAAGTTGTTCTGAAATAATATTCTGGAGTTTGTTGCTTCTGTCAACATCTCCCTTCACGGTCAGGGAAGATCTCACCATCTGTGGTATTTCAACGTTGTCATAACCATAGATACGCATTACTTCTTCCACAATGTCACAAGGATGGGTTACATCTACTCTATATGCGGGAACTTCCAGTTTTATTGACTTGTCGGATTCCGAAAGAATCTTCATTCCCAGATTTGTGCATATTGATTTAATCGTAGCTTTGCTAATGTCCTTGCCAATCAAATCGTTACAATATTGATAATCAAAGTCTACAATAGCATTCTTTGGGAGAAAATCTGTAACAACATCTTTTATTTCCATAGAAACGTCCCCGCCTGCAAGTTCTTTTGCCATTATGGCTGCTTGTTTGATAGCATATAGCTGACCATCAGGATCAATTCCTCTTTCAAAGCGGAATGAAGCGTCAGTCTGCAGTCCGTGCCGACGTGCTGATTTACGTATCCATGTAGGATGAAAGTATGCTGATTCAAACAGGACATTTTTTGTAGTTTCATAAGTCCCAGACCCTTTACCTCCAAATACTCCTGCAATACACATTGGCTCTTCTGCATTACAAATTGCCAAATCCCGGTTACTGAGCTTATGCTCAACCCCATCGAGTGTGACAAACGGTGTACCCTCCGGCATTGCCTTCACCACAATTTTATTCCCTTTTATCATGTCAACATCAAAACAATGCAGTGGCTGACCATATGCCATCATGATATAATTAGTGATATCGACAATATTATTGATAGGACGTAGGCCAATTGTTGTAAGACGTTCTTTTAGCCATTTAGGCGACTCTTTTACTTCACAGTTTTTAACTGTTACTGCACAATAACGCGAGCATGCTTCTTTCTCTTCAATCTGTATGTCAATGTCAAGGTAGTGGTTGTCAATTGTAAATGCCTCACAACCGGGTCTGTGTAGAGATGAGGTGTATCCGTTCTGGACAAGGTAAGCATAAAAATCTCTTGCTACTCCCCAATGTGAACATGCGTCGGAATGATTCGGCGTTATATCTACTTCTATCAGCCAATCACTTTCAAGACCAAAATACTGTGATGCAGGCATTCCAACTTTTGTGTCTTCAGGAAGTACCATAATACCGTCATGACTTGTGCCGACTCCAATTTCGTCTTCAGCACATATCATGCCATTACTCTCAATTCCGCGTAGTTTCGATTTTTTTATGATAAATTCTTTGTCACCGTCGTAAAGCTTTGTACCTAAAGTGGCGACAACAACTTTCTGTCCTGCTTCAACATTCGGAGCACCGCATACTATCTGCTCAGGCTCACCATTTCCCAAATCCACTTTGCAAACATGCATGTGATCACTGTTGGGATGTGGTTCACATGTTAATACCTGTCCAATAACAATACCGGCTAAGCCTCCTTTTATAGACTGAATTTCCTCAACGCATCCTACTTCCAGACCAATGCTGGTTAAAGCTGCGGCTACTTCTTCTGCAGACATTTCAAAATCCACATACTCTTTAAGCCACTTATAACTAATATTCATATTTTATTAAGTTTACTAAATCCTGAAATAATTATGCAAAGTTAGCATATTTTTTCCGATTTTCATATATATTTACCTGTTTTTATCAGTATGTTGGTCAGTACTGCATTTATTTTACAGTAATCGTGTTTAAAACAATAGATGTTGGCTTAAAGTCGTCGGAGTAAACGGTTAATGTGACCTTCCCTGCTTTTTTTGTAGAACGTAGTATAACAAGAGCACTACCCTCATAAAGACTCCGTTCATCTGTTACGTTCAATTCATTTGAACGATGGTCACCATTACTTACGGCAACCAGTTTTGCTTCTCCGTCAACTTTGAATTTTAACTTTGTGGATTTCAAATAGTCACGTCTTCCTTTCTTGTCTGTTGCATGTATCCTTATATGTTGCAGATCGAGACCGTCCGCTTTCCAAATCTCATTGTCGGGCATCAGTTCCAATTTATTTGCCGGTTCGCTTGTCTCTAACAGATGACGTGCCACAATTTGTCCAGCATTTCTGGCTACAGCCTCTACTTTTCCTTTCTGCCATTCAATGTCTTTCCAAGTTATTTTATTTCTTGATCTCGGATTGTTTAGTTCGTTCTTTTGAACACCTACAGATTTATTGTTTACAAATAATTCAACTTCTTCAGCATTCGTGTAGGTGAGAAGTGTCACTTTTTTACTATTTGAGTTGTTCAGGTTCCAGTTTTCATTCAACTTTGTGACACCCTGTCTAACGCCATTCCAGTCGAAAGTCTCATTATTTTTGAGAACACCAATATGTACCATTGGTTTCTCGTCGAAATAACTCTTTAGGAAATAAGCAGTGGGCTTTGGCTCTAAAGAAATATCAAAAACACCTTGAGACCATCCTTTCTCTGGCCATCCGTTACTTTCGCCCAAATAGTCGATCATTCCCCAGTATGCGAGTCCTAACACCTTATTGAGATCCATCTCGAAAAAGTTTGGTCCCATCATCTGAGTGTTTGCTTCACTTTGATAAAAAATCATATTAGGAAATCTTTCTCCGTCACCAGGGAAATACATATATCTATAATTGTATGCCGCAATGTCAGTTTCAAAAACTAAAGGAGCAGGTAATGAGTCGGTGTCAATGTTTCTGCCTCGTGGATGCATTGCGACGGTAACAGGTCGCGTGTTATCATAACGCAGAAGTAATTGCTTTTGCATCCTGTATGGAGTTACCCCCCAGTCGCTATGTGGAAGTTCCCAATATGTCTGTAGTTCATTACCGAGACTCCACACGATTACAGAAGGATGGTTCCTGTCGCGTTTGATGAATTCGGGAATGTTCTCTTGCCATAATTGGGCCCAAGGTTTTCTTCCGCCACAATATTTATCAAGCCACTTGTCGTATAATTCATCAACGACAAGTATGCCATAGTGGTCACACAGTTTAAGTAAGCTCTCGCTATAAGGGTTGTGAGATGTTCTTATGTGGTTGAATCCGAATTCTTTCAGTAATTGAATTCTTTTTTCAATAGCCCTGTCATAAGCAGCAGCTCCAAGTGCCCCAAGTGTATGATGATTGGCAATTCCTTTTAACAGGACTTTTCTGCCGTTGAGTTTCAATCCGAATTTAGGCGAGAATTCTAACTGCCTTATTCCAAATTCTTCGGCTGTTTCATCACACACCTCTCCTTTAGAATTAAATAATTTGACAGTTGCAGTGTAGAGTGTTGGAGATTCACAGCTCCATAAGTCCACATTGTTAAGACTGACTGTATCCAGAAGGTATGTGTTTGTTTTTTGTTTTGGGTAAAACTTTTTGTTTATGTTTTTACTTATGATGACATCACCCTTTTGATTATGAATGTCATAAGAAAACTGAAGCTCTTTGGTTTTTGAGTCCAACAAAGTCGTAACTTCAGCCTTTATTACCACATCTGCATTTCCCTTAGTGTTTTGTATATTATGAACATCGCATTCAATCTGAAGTGGATGACGTGTGAAATACATTCGTGGGTCGGTGTAAATTATATGAACATTCCGGTAAAGTCCGCCTCCGGTATACCATCTGCTGTTTTCCGGTTCACGAGTGTCGGTCTTCACTGCGATTACATTGTCTTGTCCCCATTTTATTTTATCAGTTATATCAGTTTCAAATCCTAGATATCCGTAATCGGTACCACCGATTAATTCTCCATTGAAATATACATCTCCCACTAACATTATTCCCTCGAAATCTAAAACTGCCCGTTTCCCTTTCATAGAATCATGGGGTGTATAATGTAGTCTGTACCAACCGATACCCATTTCCTTAAAGCCACGACTGCTTAATCGACTTTTTATATTCGCTCCTTCGTCGGCATTACTACCTGTTTCGTTTGCTGCAGGTGCTATCCATGGTTGTTCAATTTGAAAATCATGCGGTAAGTCAACACTTTTCCAATTACTGTCGTCAAAAGTATCCGACTCACCATTTTTGATATCACCTGCATGAAATTTCCATCCGAAATTTAATAATTCACTGTGTCTGGGCGTTTGCGCATTGATTTCAATTGTGAAAGAGAAAAGTAACGCACAGAAGATCATGATAAAGTTCATGTTGCTGTCTTTATAAAAAAATAAATCAAATTACCACCGCTGTTCCATTTACAGAAACCATCAACATTGATGAAGATTGTCCAATGGTCTCATAATCCATATCTATGCCAACGACTGCATTACAACCAAGTCTGGCTGCTTGATCACACATTTCCTGCATTGCTGTTTCTCTGGCTTTAATCAGTACTTTTTCATAAGAATTACTACGTCCGCCTACTATGTCCCTGATACTTGCTTTAATATCTTTCCAGAAATTTGCGCCAATAATAGTCACACCTGTTACGACACCTTTATATTCTTTAATAGGATGTCCTTCGATAGTTGGAGTTGTACTTGTAATCATATTGTTATTTTTTTTAAAATTTTTTCAAATTTATTGATTTATTTCCATATTTACAAATTTTCCATATTGAAAGTTTTTTTTAATTTTGCCAAAAGTTTATTCTGTCCTTTAAGTTTAATATAACAGTTATGTGTGATTCTAATGATATTATAATAATTCCGGAGGATGACGTGACAAAAAAACGTACTCATTTTTCCATTGAAACAGATGTAAAAGACGATAATAATGGGAAAAGTAAACCAGTTGTCGGAAGTTGTCTTTTCTATGGTACTATATTCTCCTTTATTTTGTTACTAGCTGTTGGCTTTTATACTTTTTACAGATATGACCGTTTTTTTGAGACTCATTCCAAAGAGGCACGAAAAAATAAAGAAGACTCTTTGCAAAATAGAGAACGTACAATCTTGTCTGGCAAGCTGGCAATGGAATATCTTCGTGATTCCCTTTTGAATGCTGAGTTAAACGACGTGAGAGAAGCAGATAGCCTTGAATTAGTCAGAAAAAGGAATGAACTCCTTGAGTCGCATAGGCAAGACTCCATCCGTGTTGATACATTCATGACACACGTTATCAAAGATATATCTAAATCAAATGAAATCCTGGCACGGTATCTTGATGGCAAAAATTATGTATATTATTATACAAACAAATCTTCCCGGGTGTTTAATATATCATGTTTCGATGGTGTGTCTAAACAAATATATAATATAATTAGCGACATTGATGGTAAATATGCAGGGCATATTGTGTCTCCGGATTACAGATTTTTGATTATATTGTGTAAGAATCAGGTAAAAAAACTATGTTTCGCCTATAAAGTCGAGATAGTAAATAATACATATATTGAATATAATCCATATGATGACAAGAATAATCAGTGCTATGATATTGGGAAGACTGAAAATGGTTTTTGTATGAAATTCGGAAAAATCAGCAAAAACAGCCAAGAACATCAATATACCTGTTATTACGACAGGTTTGGAAATTATATCACGGAAAAATAAACAAACCGGGATTAGTCACATCGTTTTACTAATCCCGGTTTATTATGCTTAAAAACTATTAGAATTTCACTTCAGGTGCCTTGTCGGCTCCTTCTTCAGCTGCGAATGGTGTTTTTTGTGCAAATCCAAAGATGCTGGCTATTATGTTTTTAGGGAATCTGCGAACAGTCACATTATATCCTTTAACAGCATCATTATATTTGTTACGTGATTCCTTAATTCTGTTTTCTGTACCTTCAAGCTGGGCTTGTAATTCTCTGAAGCTTTGGTCGGCTTTCAGCTCCGGATAGGCCTCGGCAACAGCAATAAGGCGGCTTAAAGCACTAGACAACTCGCTTTGTGCTGCTTGAAGTTTCGCCATGTTCTCTTCTGTGAGGTCTTCTACATTCAAATTAATCTGAGTGGCTTTTGTTCGTGCTTCTGTAACACTTTCAAAAGTTCCTTTCTCGTGTTCTGCATAACCTTTAACTGTTTCCACAAGATTTGGAATCAGATCAGCTCTCCGTTGATAGTCGGACTGAACTTTTGCCCATGCATTTTTAACATTCTCTTCTTCGGATACGAGTCCATTGTAACCTCCGATTGCCCAAATAGCAACTACGGCTATCAAGCCAATTACTAATAATGTTTTTTTCATAATTCTAGTATTTTGAGTTAATAAAACATAAATAAACTGAAAGATTAAAAACGGCCTCCTGCACCACCACCGCCAAAGCTTCCACCGCCTAATCCACCGAACGGACCACCATGAGAACCGCCACCAAAGATGGAACCTCCTCCTATTGAACCTCCAGCAACCCCTCCACCTGCGGAGATGTAATGGATAATATCTCTATAAACAAGTTCTTTACAATTGTTGCATTTATATGTATTTTTGATTCTATATTTATTTGCAGAAAGCTGTTGCTGTGTCCTGTCAATGAGTTTTAGTTTGACTTTCCCGCAATAAGGACATGTATGCTCTTTCCTTGACGAATAAATACCAAAACCAATGAGAGAAGCCACGCCTGTCATAAACAATAATCCGAGCGTGTTGCCTGCGTCATCCTCATATGTTCTAGTGGATAATTCTTCTAAATATTCTGGTTTCTGCATGATATAGCCATGAATATTTTTTGTGGCAGCCAGAAGTGCGTTATTCCAGTCACCTTGTTTAAGGAATGGAATCATGTACTTGTCTTCAATTCTTTTACATATTGCGTCTGGCAGATACTTTTCCATTCCTTCTCCAGTGCTAATCCAATAGGAACGGTCCTCTGTGGCCAGGGCAACAACTATACCGAGATTTTTCTCACCTCCAACCCCTAACTGCCGTCCAAGACCAATTGCGAACTCATAAGGGTCATCGCCTTCAAAATGTTCACAAACAGCTACAATGCATTGAATCTCCAGAGAGTCGAGACTTAACAACAGCGAATCAATAGAATCACAATACTCTTGAGTAAGGATTTCATCCGGATTTATCACGCGTGTGATGTTTTCATGCATTCCTTTAATGGGAATGTTTTCTGGAGAATAGGTTCCTGCCCGGCAAAAGATAGCCAGAGAAAGGAATAATAAAGAAATTGAAAAACGTTTCATACGCTTATTATTATTGTGGATTAATGAGTCCAAATATCCCAAGATGCCAATGCTTGTAAAATGAGCATTTCAAGCCCATTTTTAACTACTGCACCGACTTTCTTCCCTTTTTTCATAAAAAGGGTGTTCTCGGGATTATAAACAAGATCGAATAACAGATTATTACTATTCATTGATTCATAAGGTAGATTAGGACATTCAAGGTCGTTTGGATACATTCCGACAGGTGTACAATTAACGATCACCTCATATTCATGAATGGCATCTTCATCTATATCGCCGTATGAAACAGTTCCGGGACGGCTATAACGTGACACCAAAATGGTTTCTAAGCCGATTTGTTCAAGAGCACATTTTACGGCTTTTGAAGCTCCTCCCGTTCCTAAAACCAGAGCTTTCTTATGATGTGGATAGAGTAGGGGGCTAATTGACTCTTTGAAGCCAATTATATCAGAATTATATCCTTTTAGTCGTAGATTAACCCCATTCCTAACAACTTTTACCACATTTACAGCTCCAATTAGTCTGGCCTCTTTACTGATATCATCCAAATACGGAATAATTTTCTGTTTATATGGAATTGTCACATTAAACCCCTTTAGATCAGGATTAGATGCAATCACATCAAGCACTCCTTCTATAGAGGATATGTCAAAATTTATATACTTTGCGTCAATTCCCTCATTTTCAAATTTGTCTGTAAAGAATTGTTTTGAAAATGAGTGTCCAAGAGGGTGCCCTATAAGTCCGTAAACATCCATGATAGTTATATTGTTAAAAAGAACTGTAATTTATTTTGTGGCAGAGTATAAAACACACATTTGTGTTATTAACGGTTTGTGATGTACATTCTTAAATCCGGCTGAAGAAAAGTATTGAACCATTTCCTCACCTTGCGGAATCACATCCATAGTGTGTGGTAAATACTTGTATGCGTGGTCGTTATGAGATATGGTTTTTCCCACTAACGGCATGATCATCTTTTTGTAACACCAAAACAATTGTTTCATTGGAAAATTGCGAGGTGTACACAAGTCGATAACAACGATATTGCCGTTTGGTTTAAGAACACGGTACATTTCTTTCAGACAATTATCAAGATTCTCAAAATTCCTTAATCCAAAGGATGATATTATAGCATCAAAATGATTGTCAGGAAATGACATGTTTGAGCAGTCTTCCTTTCGGAGTTCTATAAATTCAGAAAGACCGTTTTCATTAATTTTATTCTTGCCAAGTTCCAGCATTTTCTCGGAAATATCAATGCCGGTTACTGAACGTGGCGATAACATATTGTGTGCTATAATAGCAAAATCAGCTGTACCTGTGGCAACATCCAGTATTGAATCAGGATTTGAACGCTCACGAAGAAATTTGATAGCAGACTTTCTCCAAATCCGGTCAATTCCTAAAGATAAGATGTGATTGAGTGCATCATATGAATGAGCTATCTCGTCGAACATCTTTTCCACATATACTTTCTTTGGTGATTTGTCTGTATATGTAAATTCCGGTTCGTAAGCATTCGCCTGATACATAATAATGGTTTAATTTTTTCGAAGAGCATTAAGACATGCTCTCACGTTGTTTTCAATTCTGGAAGACACGTCTTGTTCGTCATCTGCTTTCACAAATGCTTCTCCAACAATATGCTCATAAAGCTCTATGTAACGTTCTGATATGGATTTCACAAATTCATCTGTCATTTCTGGCATCTGTTGTCCCGGCTGATTCATGAAATTGTGGTCAATCAACCACTGCCGTACAAATTCCTTTGAGAGTTGTCGCTGAGGTTCTCCATTTTGGAATCTTTCCTCGTAACTGTCTGCATAAAAATAACGACTTGAATCTGGAGTGTGAACTTCGTCTATGAGATAAATCTTTCCGTCTCGTTTACCAAATTCATATTTTGTGTCTACTAGAATCAATCCTTTTTCCGCAGCGATTTTTGTTCCGATTTCAAATAATGCATAAGTATATTCCTCAATGACTTCGTAGTCTTCTTTTGAAACTAATCCTTGTGCAATAATTTCTTCTTTTGAAATATTCTCATCGTGTCCTTCGTCGGCCTTTGTAGTTGGAGTAATGATTGGATGTGGAAACTTCTGGTTTTCTTTCATCCCTTCTGGAAGCTGAATTCCACAGAGTACTCTGTTTCCTGCTTTGTATTCTCTCCATGCAGAACCTGTTAGATAGCCCCTTATAATCATTTCCACCCTGAAACCTTCACATTTTAATCCCACGGTCACCATTGGGTCGGGTACGGCTAACTTCCAATTAGGAACAACGTCTGCAGATGCATCCAAGAATTTTGCCGCTATTTGGTTTAACACCTGACCCTTATAAGGAATTCCCTTGGGCAGAACCACATCGAATGCGGAGATGCGGTCCGTGGCTACCATCACCATTAATTCGTCGTCAATATTATAAACGTCACGTACTTTACCATGGTAAACAGATTTTAATCCGGGAAATTTGAATTCGGTTTTTGTTAATGCTTTCATATAAATATTATTTTTTTAAAGTAATACTTCTGTCATTTTTTAACTCGTTTAATTTTTGAGATTTTATTTTCTCAAATTTATGGTATGCATTTACTATTTTTGTAACTAGTTTGTGCCGGACAATGTCACTCTCGTCCATATAGATGAAAGAGACACCATCAACATTAGACAGAACTTCAGTGGCTTCTCTCAAACCCGAGTAAACTGTTTTTGGCAAATCTATCTGAGTGAGATCACCCGTTATAATCATTTTTGTATTGTGTCCCATACGAGTTAAGAACATTTTAATCTGCTGAGGTGTGGTATTTTGCGCTTCGTCCAAAATTACAACAGCATCATTTAAAGTTCGTCCTCTCATGAATGCTAACGGAGCAATTTGTATAATGTTCTGCTCCATGTATTCAGTCAGCTTTTGATAAGGCAACATGTCTTGAAGTGCGTCGTATAATGGCTGAAGATAAGGATCTATCTTTTCTTTCATGTCGCCAGGCAGAAAGCCAAGCTTTTCGCCAGCTTCTACGGCTGGTCTGGATAAGATTATTTTTCTGACTTCTTTGTTTTTTAAAGCTCTTACCGCCAAAGCTATACTAACATATGTCTTTCCACTTCCTGCCGGTCCGATAGCAAACAACATGTCATTTTTGTTAAATGCTTCCACTAACAGTTTTTGGTTTACGCTTCTGGGACCGATTGGTTTACCTGTCACACTATAACATATTGCGGATTCGTCGTTTGTTTTAGAAATAGCATTACCTTTAACAATATTGAGAATTGCTTCTTCATTTAAGGAGTTGTATTTTGTGCAGTGATCAATCATTTTCGTTATGTTCTCTTCAAAAGAACACATTTCAGTTTCATCTCCTAAAACCTTTAACTGATTGCCTCTGGCAATAATCCTTAATTTAGGGTATAAAGCCTTAATCATCTGCAGATGAATGTTGTTTACACCGTAAAAGGTCAATAAATCAATGTCGTCAAGCAATATATGCCGTTCTATCATTTTAAAGTGGTTTAATCTATAATTAAATTTTTTACAAATTTAATAAAAAGACTTGATGAATTCAAAATAAACAAATTATTTTATAGTTAAATGTATGTTTTTTTTAGTTGATACCCTTATTTTTAACGATTCTGATTTAAATGTTTTGCCATTTCAATTTTTTTATGTAATTTTGCACCGCTATTACGGGATAATAGCATCAAATCATTTATTAACATGGATTTTCATCCCTTAAAAATCATCTAAATGGCAACAAAAATTAGATTGCAGCGTCATGGTAGAAAGAATTATGCTTTCTATTCGATTGTGATTGCTGATTCAAGAGCTCCACGTGATGGACGCTTTATCGAAAAGATTGGTACATACAACCCAAACACCAATCCATCAACAATTGATTTGAATTTTGAACGTGCTCTTCATTGGGTTGAAGTTGGAGCACAACCGACTGACACTGTTCGCAATATTCTTTCAAAAGAAGGTGTTTATCTTATGAAACATCTTAAGGGTGGTGTGAAGAAAGGTGCATTCGATGAATCAGCTGTTGAGGTTAAATTCAACGCATGGAAAGCTGAAAAAGAGAACAAGTTGAAAGCTTTTGAAGCAAAGAAGGAAGCAGACAAGAAGAGTGCATTAGCCGCACGTATTGCTGCTGAGAAGAAAGTTAACGAGGAAATTGCCAAGAAGATTTCTGAGAAAAAGGCTGCTGCTGTAGCAGCCGCTGCTGGTGAGGAAAGTGAAGAGGCTCAGGCCGAGGAAGTTCCTGCAGAAGCTTAAAACAGACTTGTATCTAATAAAAAGGGCGCTGAATATTCAGTGCCCTTTAATTTGTTCTTTGGTAACACAGGTAATATTTTTTAACATGCTTTGACAATGTGTCAATATTCAACATATCTGAAATTGTACTAATATCGTATACAGTTCCATTCTTATCAAGAATCTCTATGTTGTCGTCATAAATATTATACATGTCCTTCTCAACTTCCTTTTCACAGACCATATACTCCAAAACATCTTCCATAGCGATGTTGTATGATTTGTGGATTTTATCAGCTATTGAATAAATATAGTCAGAACTAAATGGTGTGTCGTTTACTTCAACTTTGAATATGTTTCTGTTAATCAGATTTTTGCTAAGTAAAGAGAGTATCGGGTCGTTATGGCTTTGCCATACTTTTAAGGAGCTCCAGATATCGTTGTCATCAAGTTGAAGAAAATGAGTAAGTGGATTTTCTGAATTTCTGAATTCACTTCTTCCGACATTGTTATAAAGGAAATAGCGTAGTGACGGTGAGGCAAACAGATTATCTCCTTCCATTGCGAGATGTTTCGCTCTTAAAAGAACCTTAATTAACATGTGTTCGGCAGAGACAGCTGTTTTATGAAGATATACTTGCCAATACATCAAACGTCGGCTTACAAGATAATTCTCAATGGAATAGATTCCTTTTTGTTCAACCACAAGATTATCATCCACAACAGTTAACATGTCAATTATTCTTGATGAACCTATATTGCCCTCAGTTACACCTGTAAAAAAAGAATCCCGCCGAAGATAGTCGAGTCGATCTACATCCAGCTGAGATGATATCAACTGGTGCAGAAACTTTTTTGGATAATCGTTCTTGAATATTTTGATGGCTAACGACAGTTTTCCACGAAATTCATCATCTATTTTCTCCATTATCAACAAAGATATCTCTTCGTGACTGACATCTTTGATTATAGTGTTCTCAAGTACATGAGAAAATGGTCCGTGACCTATGTCGTGCAGGAGAATTGCTGCGTTAACCGCCTCCTCTTCGGAATCGAAAATAAAATTTCCTTTTCTTGCAAGCAATCTCATGGCATTAGTAGCCAAATGATATGCTCCTAATGAGTGTTGGAAACGTGTGTGTTGAGCCCCGGGGAATACCATATATGCCAGTCCCAACTGTTTTATCCTACTTAAACGATAAAACGCTGGATGTTTAACAATGTCATATAAAACACCTTTTGGAATTCTGATAAACCCAAAAACGGGGTCGTTTATTATTTTATAATCCATTATCCAATATTTCAGACATTTGCTGTTGTATTTCTTTTGCCTTTAATCCCGCTACTTCTGCAAATCTATCTGTTGTGTCAGCATAAATGATAGCACGGGAAGAATTTACTATCAGTCCGCAATCTTTGTTCATTCCATATTTACAAACATCTTCCAGACTTCCACCTTGAGCACCCACTCCCGGAACAAGTAGGAAGTGGTCAGGTACAATTTTTCTTATATCTTCAAATAGCTTACCTTGGGTAGCTCCAACAACATACATCATATTTTGGGATGTTCCCCATTCTTGGCTTGTTTTTAAAACTTTTTCAAACAAGCGTTCGCCGGAAGCATCTTTAGTTAATTGAAAATCAGTTGACCCTTTATTTGACGTTAAGGCGAGAAGAATAACCCATTTTCCATTATATCCAAGAAACGGTTTTATGGAATCTTCTCCCATATATGGGGCAACAGTAAGCGCATCCACTTCCATGTCTTCAAAAAATGCCCTTGCATACATGGCGCTGGTATTGCCAATATCTCCACGTTTTGCATCCGCAATAATGAAATGATCCGTATAGTTCGTTTTCAGATAATCTATTGTTTTATTATATGATTTCATCCCCTCTAACCCATTACATTCGTAGAAAGCAAGGTTGGGTTTGTAAGCGATACAATAACTGTGAGTTGAATCTATTATTAACTTGTTGAATTCAAACACAGGATCCTCTTGGTCAAGCAGACAACTTGGTATTTTCTTAATATCTGTGTCTAAACCAACACAAAGAAAAGTTTTCTTTGTAAATATCTGTTGTATTAATTCTTTTTTAGTCATAACTATGGCGTTCGTGTTTTTGATTATATATAATTATAATTGTGCTTCCTTTAATCTCTCTGCATTTTCAGCAATAATAAGATGGTCGATGCAGTCTTGAATGTCACCATCCATAAAAGCCGCCAGATTGTATATTGTATAATTAATACGATGGTCTGTTATTCGTCCTTGAGGGTAGTTATAGGTCCTGATTTTTGCAGAACGGTCGCCCGTTGAAACCATCGTCTTTCTTCGTGAAGCAATATCGTCTATGTATTTCTGATGTTCTCTGTCGTAGATTCGTGTTCTCAGTCGTGCCAAAGCTAATTCTTTGTTTTTCGGCTGATCACGAGTCTCAGTGCATTCAACAAGCATCTCCTCTTTTTCACCAGTATTCGGATTCGTCCACATATAACGGGCACGCACTCCAGACTCCACTTTGTTTACATTCTGTCCACCTGCTCCCGAAGAACGGAATGTGTCCCATTTGATATCACCTTCATTGATTTGCACATCGAATTCCTCCGCTTCTGGTAAAACGGCTACAGTGGAAGCTGAGGTGTGAACCCTTCCTTGGGTTTCAGTTGCAGGAACACGTTGAACGCGATGTACACCAGATTCATATTTCAGAGTCCCATAAACATTGTCTCCAGATACATTAAATATAATTTCCTTATATCCACCGGATGCTCCCTCACTATAACTCGATACCGAAACTTTCCACCCTTTTGATTCACAATATTTGGTGTACATTCTAAAAAGGTCGCCTGCAAATATGGCTGCTTCGTCTCCTCCTGTTCCGCCACGAATTTCCATTGTCACATTCTTACCGTCTTCAGGGTCGGCAGGAATCAACAGCAACTTTATTTCTTCTTCCAATTCGGGAATACGTTTTTCATTGACTTCAACTTCTTCTCTTGCCATTTCTTTCATTTCGGGATCGTTCTCAGACATTAGTATTTGTTTTGCCTCATCCAGGTTGGACAGGCATAGCATATACTCTTTTCTGGCAGTGACAAGATTGCTTAATTCCTTATATTCTTTTGTTAATCTCACATATCTCTTCTGGTCAGCTATTACATTCGGGTCGGTAATCAATACCGAGACTTCCTCAAAACGACTGACAATACCATCAAGTTTACTTAGTATATTGTTGTTTGCCATAAATAATAAAGTTTTTATTTATATTCAAAAACGCCAAATTCACTTTCAATTTTCAGACTTCTTTTGCCTTCTTCAATATGTCCGATTATCTGTGCGTCAATATTAAATGATTTCGAAATCTCAATAATCTTACCTGCGAAATCAGGGCCTGTGTAGATTTCCATACGGTGTCCCATATTAAATACTTTATACATTTCTGACCACGATGTACCACTTTGCTCATGAATAGCCTTAAACAATGGTGGTATTGGGAACATGTTGTCCTTTACAACCCTGCAGTGATCGTTAACAAAGTGTAATACCTTTGTCTGTGCGCCACCTGTACAATGAACCATCCCATGAATGTTGTTTCTGTATTCGTCAAGTATTTTCTTTATAACTGGTGCATAGGTGCGAGTCGGTGATAATACTAATCTCCCTGCATTAATGTCTGTACCTTCAATCTGGTCCGTAAGAGAATAGTTTCCGCTATATACCAGTTCATCTGGTACTTGATGATCATAACTTTCCGGATATTTTTCTGAGATGTATTTACAGAATATGTCATGACGGGCACTGGTGAGCCCGTTACTTCCCATACCACCATTGTATGTGTTTTCATAAACTGCCTGGCCTGTGCTGGAAAGCCCCACAATTACATCTCCAGGTCTGATGTCGGCATTGTCTATGACATCCTTTCTTTTCATTCGGCATGTGACAGTGGAGTCTACAATGATTGTCCTGACGAGATCGCCGACATCTGCTGTCTCACCACCTGTTGAATAAATGCCTATACCCATGTCTCGCATCTGTTGCAGTAATTCATCTGTCCCATTAATGATAGCAGAAATTACTTCTCCAGGTACTAGCAGTTTATTCCGTCCAATCGTGGAACTTACCAAGATGTTATCAGTTGCACCTACACATAAAAGGTCGTCAGTATTCATGATTAAAGCATCCTGTGCAATACCCTTCCACACGTTCAGATCACCTGTTTCTTTCCAATAAACATATGCCAGGCTGGACTTGGTGCCAGCACCATCTGCGTGCATAATATTGCAATATTCGGGATCTCCTCCTAATATATCAGGAATGATTTTACAGAATGCATTTGGAAAAATACCTTTGTCAATATTTTTAATTGCGTTGTGCACATCTTCCTTAGCAGCACTTACGCCTCTCATCATATATCTCTGATTGTCCATTTTTAATATTTTTGAGGTTGCTATTCTTTTTTTACTCATTTAATACCATTTCTTAGTAGTAATGCATTTATTGTGGGTGATTTTCCTCTGAACCTTTTGTATAGTATCATTGGATGCTCGGTTCCTCCTCGAGATAATATTTCTTTTTTAAATCTGTTGGCGGTTTCCTTATTGTAAATACCTTTTTCCTTAAATAATGCAAATGCATCAGCATCGAGTACTTCAGCCCACTTATAAGAATAATATCCGGCAGCATATCCGCCAGCCATGATATGAGAGAATTGTACAGTCATGCAAGTTCCCTCCACATATGGCAACAAACGGTTTCTGTAGAAAATGTTTTTTTCCCAATCTATAATATTATTGTTAAAATAATTATTCAAACAATAATAACTCATGTCGAGAAGTCCCAGATTAACCTGACGTATACAATTGTAAGCAATATTAAAATTCCGACTTTGTATAATGTTCTTTAAAATATTCTCCGGTAGTTCTTCGCCGGTTTTGTAATGATATGCGAATTTTTTCAGGAAACTGCTTTCAATAGCATAATTTTCCATAAATTGAGACGGTAACTCTACAAAATCCCAGTAAACATTTGTACCATTAAGGGATTTGTAATGTGTATGTGATAATATTCCGTGCAAGGCATGCCCAAATTCGTGAAGAAAAGTTTCAAGTTCGGAAATTGTCAGAAGTGACGGAGTCTCTTTGGTCGGTTTTGTGAAATTGGTGTTTATTGAAACATGTGGTTTAATTGGTTTTCCGTCTTTGTCAATATATTGTTCTTGAAAAGATGTCATCCAAGCTCCACTTTTTTTTGATGACCGAGGAAAAAAATCACAATAAAGCAATGCTGTAAATTCTCCTTTTTCGTCAGTCACCTCAAAAACTTCCACATCCGGGTAATAGACGGGCACATTATTTATAAGATGAAAATTTAGTCCGTATAAATCGTGTGCAAGTTGGAAAACTCCTTCTTTCACATTATTCAATTCCAGATAAGGTCTAACCATTTCTGAATTGATTTGGAATTTTTTTTCTTTTAGTCTGTTTGCATAATATGAGAAATCCCATGGCATTAACCGGAAATCATCGCCATTTTCTTCTGTAGCTAATTTTGTTATGTCACTTACTTCTTTTTGTGCTGTTGGCATGTACGCATTTACTAAGTCGTCAAATAGCTTATAAACGTTGTCTTTATTTTCGGCCATACGTTTTTCGAGAACAAATTCTGCATAGTCGGAATAGCCTAAAAGTTGTGCGAGTTCTCTTCTTTTGTTGACTATCGCAGATACAATTTCAAAATTGTTATTATAGTTGTCATGCGTACATATAGTGTTATAAGCCAAATACATTTTCTCACGTAAAGTTCTATTTGAACAGTACGTTAGAAATGGAATGTATGAAGGTGCGTGTAGTGTGAAAACCCACCCATCAACATTTCTTCTGACTGCTTCTTCTGCTGCAGTTGAAAGTAATATGTCTGGTAGTCCTGGTATTTGTTTCTGATCTGTAATGTGTAGGTGGAAATCGTTGAGATCTTTTAAATGATTCTGTTCGAATTTGATTTCTAACAAGCTGAGTTCTTTAGAAACAGATGCAAATTTCTTTTTGTCTTCTGTGTTGAGAGCTGCTCCGCATCGAATAAATAAATCATGCGTATGTGTTAATAATGTCCATTGTTCAGCTGTTAGTTGTTCTTTTTGTTGTGTGTGTTTGTTATAGTAATTAAACACATCATCTACTTTTTTGAATAAGTCGTTGTTATGAAGTATTTTATTATTGTGATCTGTTAAAACCGGGGATAACTTCTCTGATAGTTTATCTAATTCATCATTTGTTTCAGAAGTTATCATATTGAATAAAATACAAGCGACGTCGTCTAATAGTCTTCCACTGTGTTCAAAAGCTTCGATAGTGTTCGTGAAATCGGGTGAATCTGGATTTTCAATAATGGCCTTAATTTCTTCGTCATGAATCCTAATCCCTTCAATCACTGCCTCCTCGTAATCTGATATTTTTATTAGATTAAAAGGCACTGAGCCATACGGTGTATTTCTAATATGCAAAAATGCGTTCATTACTATTTCGAATTATTATTGAAAAATTGTTCGTCGTCGTTTATAATAATTAATCCTCTTTTGAGACTAATGAGTCCTTTGCTTTCCCATTCATTCAGTGATTTTGAAACATTCAGCCTGGTATCAGAAATAATGTCTGCCAGTTGATTCATCTTGATTTTTATAAATGTTTTTCCGTTAAATGCTATTTTGTGTAGTTTAAATAATCTTTTGATTTTATCGTCAGAATTTTTCGGGAAGGGTTGGTGAAGAATATCAGTTGTGTATTGAAGTCTATTGCATATCAGACTGAGAAAATTAGTTTTTACAATTTCATAATTAGAAAGGAGATAATTGAATTGTTTTTTTTCTATTGCACAAATATTTCCTTCATTTGTAAATGAATATGTCCGTTCATACTTCTGACGCATTCCCCAGAGGTTCTGCGGTTCGATCAGATAATTTTTAGGGCTGAAATATTCATGTAGATGCATGTCATTGGCATCGTCTCTCTTGTATGCACATATTTCACCGTTCAGGACAAATAAGATTTTATCGCATTTATCCCATTGATTTACAAAAGTATAGCCATCATAAAACTTTTCAAAGGCAAAATCTATTTCTTCCACTATTTTCATCAGCTCATTAACACTGAGCCCCATTAATAGAGGAAGGCTTTGAAGACGTTCAAACATTGTCTGTTTCATGTTGGCTGATTATTTAATCGTTATTGTTGTTCCAAATTTAAACCCTCGCTATGCCATACTCCATTTGTTCCGTCGGGTTTACTATAAATGAAATATGCTTTAATGGTAGTGTCGGATTGTAAGATGTTCTTTGCTTTTTCGATACCGCATACCATGAACGCGGTTGCGTATGCATCTGCAGTCATACAGTCTTTTGCTAGGACTGTTGAGGAGAGTAAGGTGTGTTGAACAGGATAACCTGTTTTAGGGTCAATTGTGTGGGCATACTTTATATTGTCTTTAACATAAAAATTCCGATAATTACCTGAAGTGGCCATCGCAACATCCTTCACTTCAATAACATTTTGTATCTCATTGTTAACAGATAAAGAATCATCTACCGGTTCGTTAATTCCTATACGCCATTTGTTTCCTTTGGGATTTGTTCCGCATACTCTTACTTCCCCCCCAATTTCCACCATAAATGCTCTTGCGCCATTTTCTTGGAGAAAGTTGCAGACAGCATCAACTCCATATCCTTTCGCTATAGCGTTACAATCCAGCATAGTTCTGGAATCTTTTTTTGTTAAGATTCCATCTTGAAGTTTAATATGCTTGATGCCGACAAATTCCTTCAAGCTGTCTATGACATTCTGTGTTACATTTGTTGAGTTTTGAAAGCCAAATCCCCATAAATTCACAAAGGGTGCTACCGTTATGTCAAAAGCTCCATCAGTTTTTTTACTAACTTCAATAGCTTTTTTTACTACTTCTTGTAATCTGGAATCTGTTTTTGAGGATTTATTTGAATTAATAGCAGAGATTGTTGAATTACGGTTAAAAGTTGATAAGGAATTATCGACGTCTGTAAGTGTTTCAGATATGCCAACGTCAAGATTCTCATTGTGTTGGTATGTAATATGGTATATCGTCCCAAAAATCTGACCTTCAAATTGATGCCAAGTAATATCATCAGAGCTTTTCGGCTTGTTGGTTACGATAATATAAACTGTTCCTATAATTAAAAGTAGCAGTAATGGTATATGCCACCATTTATATGGATGTGCTTCATATGATTCTTTCAACTTAAATAAATTCATATTCTAAATGCTAAATTTGTGGTGATATATGTTTTTTACCCCAATTGAGGTCGAATATTAAACTATATGATGCCCCCCAGGATGTACTGTTTGATGTGGTTCCGTAGCCTGGGATATAATATGGCTGTGAGTAGTCATTTTTAGTGGAGTTTATTTCTCTTTTGAATCTGACAAGCCACCCCATATGGAAAAACTTATATATTTTTACTTGAGCACCTGCGACAATTTCGAACCAATGGCTTGTTGTGCTGATGCCGGAATAAGAAAAAGTGGATGATCCTCCCCAGACTGGATCTGTTATTTCCGGACCGCTAATGTCAAATTTGTAATTTGATATCCCGTATCTAGCCCCAACAAAAAGCTTGTTGTCCTGAAATTTGTTTTTTAAAAGATTAAAATCCAGACCAGCTCTAAAATACGGGGCATTTGTTTTATATTTTATGTGGGTATTGCTATCAGAGTGGTCACATGATTCAAATCCCAGTTCTAAAACAGGGAAAAATGTGTTGTAGAGATTCAGTTTTAGTCCCGCCTCTAGTCCTCCAAAGTCAGTTAATATTTTTTGTCCAATAGGGAATAAATCAAACGATAATGAAAACCCTTGAAATAGAGCCGGTTTTACGTTTTCTTCATTAATTGGTATATATTGTGATGGCTTTTCTTCTTCTAAAATTACTGTTTCTTGTGCATGTAACTGTAATGATAAAAGAAAAAAAGGAAGTAGTATAATCGTCCGGATAAGATTAATAGGCTGTACCATTGAAGTAAATTTTAACATTTTCATTACCATCATAATTCACATGTGGATTGACAATGCTGATGCTGAATATTCCGGATTCAGTGGATTTTATATCCTTAAGAGAATGAAAACGATGTGTACCACATTCTGGTAAATCAACATATGAAAAACTGTCGTGAGAAATATATATCGTATCTTTGTTGGATATACTGGCATATGTGACAACCAGTGTGTCTGTGGATGAGAAATAGCTCATTGGCAATTTCATGGAATGTGCACCAGATAGTTTGTTAATCAATATCGTATCCTTTCTTACTGTAGATTTGTATTCGGAATAGCCATTATTTATATATGATGAGTCCTGATGGTCTAATGATACTGTTGGATAACCTAATTTTCTGTATATAAATATGTTTTTATGTCCATCTAATAAGGTGCTAATCGTGATAGTGTCGTTGTATACCACAGGGTTGCCTTCGGAATCATAAAATCCATAATTGCATGTTACGGTACTTTCCAATGGACAGTTACTTGCCGAACACGCTACAATTAAGATGGTTAAAACAACATAAAATATTTTTTTGTATATTTTATGAGTCATTTTAAATCGTTTTTTCAATTTGATATTTATTCCTTTCTGATGAGTTCCTACTTACCATTTCACCAAGGAATCCTGCTATGAAGAACTGGCTGCCCAATATCATCATGACCAGTGCAATATAGAAATATGGTGAGTCTGTCACAAGTTTATAATCACCTCCATGATGCATAGACCATAATTTATAAGCGCCGACTACGATTGCAGCCACAAAACCAATTAAGAACATTAATGTACCAAACAGGCCGAATACATGCATTGGCTGTTTTCCGAATTTTGAGAGGAACCACAAAGAAATCAGATCAAGATATCCATTCACAAACCTGTTAAGTCCGAACTTTGTTTTTCCATATTTCCTGGCCTGATGCTGTACAACTTTTTCTCCTATTTTGTCAAAACCGGCATTTTTAGCAAGATAAGGTATGTAACGGTGCATTTCCCCATAAACTTCAATGTTCTTAACAACATCCTTACGATATGCCTTAAGCCCACAATTGAAGTCGTGAAGATTCTTTATTCCACTTACTTTCCTGGCTGTAGCATTGAACAATTTTGTTGGAATTGTTTTGGACAGGGGATCATATCGTTTTTTCTTGTATCCACTCACCAGATCATATCCGTCTTCGGTTATCATCCTATACAATTCGGGAATCTCGTCTGGACTATCTTGTAAATCGGCATCCATGGTGATTACAACGTCACCTTTGCATTCTTTGAATCCATGAAATAAAGCAGGACTTTTCCCGTAATTACGCCTGAATTTTATACCATGAACGTTCTCGTTCTTTTGAGATAATGCTTCTATAACATCCCATGATTTGTCTGTAGAGCCGTCGTTTACAAATATAATCTCGTAAGAAAACTGATTTTTTGACATGACACGCTCAATCCAGTCGTGCAATTCGGGTAAAGATTCTTCTTCGTTAAAAAGGGGAATGATAACAGATATATCCATTGAATTATTATTTTTTTTTGATTTTTAGCAAATTTACGCTTTTTAATTGAATTTGACAAATATATTGTACCAAATATACTAATTGTGAACTTTAGCCGGATTTTTAGAGATGAAATCCTTCCAGGATTTTAAATGAGATTCTGACTGAGGTCTATTCATTTGTAGATAGTGGCAATAAGCAGCGCCTAGTGCATCTGTTGCATCAAGTTGCTGGTTCATGTCTTTCTCTGAAATATTCAATATTCTCTGAAGCATTCCTGCCACTTGTTCTTTTGATGCGTTTCCATTGCCGGTAATTGCCATTTTTATTTTTTTGGGTTCATATTCATGAATTGGAATGTCACGAGTGATTGCCGCGGCAATAGCCACCCCTTGGGCTCTTCCCAACTTTAGCATAGATTGAACATTTTTTCCATAGAAAGGTGCTTCGATGGAAACTTCATCTGGTAGATAAGAATCAATAATTCCAATCACACGTTTGTAAATGTGTCCTAATCTTAAGTAAGGATCTTTTGTTTTGTGAATATCGATAACTCCAAGAGCAATCAACTTGACCTTATTGTTGATTACACTGATTATCCCATATCCCATGACCTGTGTTCCAGGGTCAATCCCTAAAATGATTTTTTCAACTGTCGGTTGTGATTTCTTATTCATCATAATTTTTTGCAAAATTAATCATTTTTTTTGAATAAAATTGTGTTTCTGCTTATATAATTTTAATTGACTTTAAAAATGTAAAACATAATCCAAGTTTTTGATTTCTAAAATACAATTCGTTAAATTTACAGTTGTAAAAGGATTATTGTTTAATTTTGTACATTTAAAATTTGTAGTTAAAAATTTTTTTAATTAAATTTGCAAAGAATTGAATGCGTTTTTCGCATAAAACTGAAATAAAACAATGGCAAATAAGACAAATTCTAAATATAAAAACAATTTATCAGGAAAAAAGTCAAAAAATAATAAGAAAAAAACTAATGACATTTCCAATTCCCGTAAGCTAAGCTTTACATTAGGAATCGCTTCACTAGTAGTAGCACTTTTTCTTTTTGTTGCCTTTAGTTCATTTATTTTTTCTGGCGCTGCTGATTGTGCAAACTATGGTAACAGTCCTGATGGCTTATCATCTGCTTTGTCCGAAGACGGGGCTAAAGTAATGAATGCCTGTGGTAAATGGGGGTATTTGGTTTCTGTATATTTGGTAAACGGTGGTTTTGGAATAGCCTCCTATTTTATTCCATTGTTCTTGATATTGCTTGGTTTACATTTAATCGGCTCATATAAGTTCAACTTGTTTAAGGTGTTTGTTTATCAATGTGTGGCAATGATTTGGATTAGCTTCTTGGCTTCGGTTTTTTCCCCCGCCACTAATTCCCACGTTATGTTTGGCGGGAAACATGGACGAACACTTCAAACTATACTGGAAAATGCGGTAGGTAAAGCTGGTATTTATTTAATAGTTATCATCACCATTCTGGCCGTTGTGATATATTTTTGCAAAGGTTCTATTGATTACGTTACCAAAATTTTGCGTGTTAATAAAATTAACCGACTGAGAGAGCTTGCGGAAAAACTTCGTGCCAAAGTTCAGGGAACACAAGGCGATTCAGCCATAGCCAATACTAACGAACCTGTTAATTATTCTGATCCCACATCCAGTACAATCACATATGATAAAGAAGGTAATATCATTAGTATTCAGGACGGCGATACAATTGTAGGTGGGATATTATCTGAGACAGATTCCAATGCTGAAGTCATCGATGATTCCAGTTTGGACATTATCAAAGATATCCAAACGGATCCATCAGCTGATATTAGAAAACCGACAAATGCTGATCCTGATTTCATCATTGATGAAGTGAAAGAGACCGAAACTGGAGACGGCTCAATTGACAGAGGCGACTTGAATACGCCATATGACCCTAAATTGGATTTGGAATTTTATAAATACCCTCCATTAAGTCTTCTTGAAAACAATGAGGAATCTAATCCCAAGATAGATCTTAAGGAACAAAATGAAAACAAAGAAAGAATAATTCATGTATTAAGAAGTTTCGGTGTTGAAATAAGCTCAATTAAAGCTACAATAGGACCTACAATTACTCTATATGAGATCACCCCTGCGGAGGGTGTGAGAATTACAAAAATCAGAAACCTTGAAGATGACATAGCTTTGAGCTTAGCTGCAGAAGGTATTCGAATCATAGCCCCAATACCGGGTAAGGGGACAATCGGAATCGAGGTGCCAAACAAGAAAAAGTGCATTGTTTCGATGGAGAGTATTCTCAACAGCAGTACATACCAGCATACTAAGATGGATTTACCATGTGCGCTTGGTAAAACTATCACAAATGAAGTCTTCATGGTGGATTTGGCAAAAGCACCACATATGTTGGTCGCTGGTGCAACTGGTATGGGTAAATCTGTAGGATTGAATGCCATTGTCACCTCACTTTTATATAAAAAACATCCTTCAGAGCTCAAGATAGTGATGGTGGACCCTAAAAAGGTTGAATTTAGTGTCTACGCTCCTATAGCCAACCAATTCCTGGCAAAACTGGAGGATGAGGATGATGCAATTATCACAGACAATGACCGCGTTGTCAAGACATTAAAAGCTCTGTGTAAACTAATGGATGATCGCTATGCTTTGTTGAAGAAAGCAAATGTGAGAAACATAAAAGAATACAATGACCTTTTCAAGTCACGCAAGCTTAATCCTCTTGAGGGTCATATGTTCATGCCTTATTATGTAGTAATTATAGATGAGTTTGGCGATTTAATTATGACAGCCGGCAAGGAGGTTGAAATACCTATTTGTCGTATTGCTCAATTAGCCCGTGCTATTGGAATTCATATGATAATTGCCACACAACGTCCTACAACCAATATTATCACAGGAACAATTAAGGCAAACTTCCCTGCTCGTATTGCTTTTAAAGTAACGTCTGGCATTGATTCGAAAATTATTCTCGACCGACCTGGAGCAAATCAGTTGATTGGTCGTGGTGACATGCTTTATCTGCAAAATGCAGATCCAGTTCGTGTACAATGTGCATTTGTCGATACTCCAGAAGTGAAACGTATTACGCAATTCATTCACGAACAACAACAGTTCCCTGAGATGACTTATTTGCCAGAACCTCCTTCAGAAGAAGGTGACACATCTCCAAAAGATGTTGACATGAACCATCTTGACCCTATGTTTGCTGAAGTAGCGCGGATGGTTGTCAGCCAAAACGCTGGCTCAACTTCATTAATTCAACGCAAATTCTCAATTGGTTATAACCGCGCCGGACGTCTGATGGATCAACTGGAGAAAGCAGGTGTTGTTGGTCCACAACAGGGATCCAAACCACGTGAAGTGTTGATTTCTGATTTGCTCACATTAGACAGTATTCTTATATCCTTAGGACTTAATTAATTTGACCAATATGCATTTATTTAGATTATTATTCTCTACAACTTTGTTTTTCCTGACATCTGTTGCCGTAGCTCAAGATGCAACTGTAATTATGGATGGACTAGTTTCCAAAATGAAGAAATATAAAAGTATTAAGACTACTTATACTGTATCATACGAAGAAAACGGAACTGTCCATTCTGAGAATGGTGCTATAGTTCTTCAAGGCAATAAATATGTTAATAAATTAAACGGTACAATGACCTGGTTTAATGGAAAGACCATGTGGGCCTATGTGGTAGACAATGAGGAGGTAACAATAACTAATCCTACTGATGAAGAGATAGCTTCCTCTAATCCATACAACATGATAAGTTCATACAAAAAAGAATATTTTCCATCATTATTATCATCAACGACCTCCCATTATATCATCAAACTAACTCCTAAGTCAAAGTCTGGTGAAATTAACCATATTCAATTGAAAATTAATAAATCCAGCTATCAGCCAGTTCAAATGTTGATAGAATTAACTAAATCCAGGATGTCTATTGATTTAAAAAGTTTTGAGACGAATCATTCTTATAAATCAAGTTCTTTTACATTTAACAAAAGCAAATATCCTAATGCTGAAATTGTTGATTTAAGATAATTATAAACTATATAAATGTTAATTTATGGAACATATAAAATGTTTAATAATAGGTTCGGGACCGGCAGGATATACGGCTGCCATATATGCTAGTCGTGCTAATTTGAATCCAGTATTATATGAAGGAATTCAACCAGGTGGTCAACTTACAATAACTGACACGGTGGAGAATTTCCCTAGCCATCCGGAGGAAATATCTGGATTTGAATTAATGGATCTGATGCGTCAGCAAGTAGATAAGTTCAACGTTGAAGTGCGACAGAATATATGTGTGAAATCTGATTTGTCGGAACGTCCTTATAAATTCTGGTTTGATGATGATTCGGAGGTTGAAGCTGATTCCGTAATAATTGCCACAGGTGCTTCTGCCCGGTTCCTTGGCCTGGATGATGAAAAGAAATATATGGGACAAGGAGTAAGTGCTTGTGCAACCTGCGATGGTTTTTTCTATCGTAAAAAAACAGTTGCCGTTGTTGGTGGTGGTGATACCGCCTGCGGTGAAGCTTTATATCTTTCCGGCTTAGCCTCCAAAGTATATATGATTGTACGCAAACCTTTTTTGAGAGCGTCTCAAATCCTTCAACAACGCGTTAAAGACAAAGCAAATATTGAGATTCTTTTTGAAACTAATACAGAAGGTTTGTATGGTGACAATGGTGTTGAGGGTGCAAAACTGGTTTATAGAAAGGGTGAATCAGACGAAAAGCATTATGACTTGCCAATTGATGGCTTCTTCCTTGCTATAGGGCATAATCCTAACTCTGATATTTTTAAACCCTGGATTCATACTGATGAAAACGGTTTTATAATAACTGAAGGTAATTCTCAAAGGACCAATATACCTGGAGTATTTGCAGCAGGAGATGTTGCTGATCCTCATTATCGTCAGGCGATTGTTGCAGCCGGAAGTGGTTGCAAGGCTGCAATGGAAGCTGAAAAATATCTTCTAAGTTTATAAATTGTATTATAATGAAAGATATTTCTTTTTTTCAGCTATATAAATTAATTCGTAAGAACGAGAATCTTGCGGTCAAACGTCACCCACTGATTGAACAGAATAAGTTCATGAAAGTGTTTGTTTATATTTTTGCCGGTTTTTGGGCTGTATATTTAATGTTTTTTGGGTTTACAATAGCTCAAATAACTGATTTGAATTATGAGATTTTTGACATTTTAAATGGTTCTTTCATTTTTTTTCTCTTGTTGGATTTTCTGTCCCGCTTATCCTTTCAGGAAACTCCAGCACAAAGGGTAAAGCCTTATAAATTATTGCCAATTAAGCTTCAATCCGCTATAGATGTATTTCAAATCAGAACCATATTAAGTTCATATAACCTATTCTGGCTATTCTTCTGGATACCATTTTCTCTTTTTACTGTTTTACGTTTTTTCGGAGTTACAGGATTTCTTTTCTATAACATCTGTATAGTTCTGCTATATAGTACAAATGGCTTGTGGTTTTTAATATGGCGTACGTTATGCCGTGGAAATTCGTTTCTGTATATAATACCTATTGCTATTTATGGTATTCTGGTCTATTGGGGTATATTTTCAGAAATAGGAAATGAATGGCTGTATCACATTTGTATGAAATTTGGTCGGATGGTCTGCGAGTGTAATTTTATCGCTCCATTGATCATCATTCTTTGCATGTCCATTTTGTTTTTTATTAACAGGAAAATCCAGTTTCACAGTGTCTATAATGAAATTTCCGCAGTCGAGAAGGCCGTAACTATTAAAAAGAATGAAATGACATGGCTGAATAGTTTTGGCATTGTGGGCGAATATTTAAAATTGGAAATTAAATCTATTAAACGTAATAAAGTTGTTAAGAAACAATTCATGACTGGATTATTTGTTGTTCTTTTGTTCAGTGTGTTATTTGCATTTACCGATGTGTACGATAATTCTGTGTTTATGGAGTGTTTCATCTGTGTTTATTGTTTTGCCTGCCTCGGCACAATTACACTTACAAACATTATGTGTCCAGAAGGGAATTACATGGATTTTCTAATGTCAAGGTCAGAATCTGTTCTGTCTCTTTTAAAAGCTAAGTACTTTTTCAATTGTATAATGCTTTTTATTCCTTTTATATTTGCATTAATGCCTGTAATTAAAGGTAAGTTTATATTTTTGGAAATTATAGGTGCAATGTTTTTTGTGTCTGGCTGTGTCTTTCCTTTTTTGTTTCAACAAGCAGTCTATAACAATCAGACAATGCCATTGAACGAACAATTAACTGTCAAAGCCCAGAATTCAAAATCCCAGTTCATTGTTTCAATGGTTGCACTTTTTCTTCCAATGATAATTATGTCTGTTTTGTTTGGGCTTTTCAACAGAGAAACCGCATCACTTATTTTGTTTATTTTGGGATTGACAGGAACATTCTTATATCCTTTGTGGATAAAAAATATTTATAAACGATTTATGAAACGCCGATATGTCAATATGGATGGTTTTAGAAATACAAAAGTTTAATTCTTTCTTAAATACAAATACCTTTTATGGAACTTAAAATACACCAACTTAAAAAGACCTTTGGAGATAAAGTTGCAGTAGATATTGACAACTATGAGATAAACGGACATGAAATAGTCGGACTTGTTGGCAATAACGGCGCTGGTAAGACTACATTATTCAGACTTATATTGGATTTAATCATACCAGATAAGGGTGAAGTAAGTGTTAATGGTATCACCACTTCCCAATCTGAAGATTGGAAAGAATATACTGGCGCTTTTATTGATGATGGTTTTTTGATTGATTTTCTCACTCCTGATGAATATTTTGATTTTATATGTAAAATACACGGGATAGACAAAGATACTTTTAATTCTAGGATTAAACGTTTTGAACACATGATGAACGGTGAGATCCTGGGTGTAAATAAATTAATAAGGAATTTATCAGCTGGAAATAAACAAAAAGTCGGTATCATAGGCGCCATGCTTCATAACCCTCAATTTCTTATTCTCGACGAGCCGTTTAATTTTCTTGACCCCAGCAGTCAGTTGGCAATGAAAAAAGTCCTTGAGGTTTTTAGTCGTGAAACTGATGCCACCATCATAGTCTCAAGCCACAATCTCACGCACACATTTGAGTTGGCTAACAGAATCACTTTGCTTGAAAACGGTAATATTATAAAAGATGGTTGGAAGAATGACACTACGCTTGCCCAGGAAGTGGAAGACTATTTCATTCATAACTCATAATGGTAAATAAAGCGAAGATAGCTCATGTTGTAGGTTGTTTGATTGTTTTGATTATATCATATAACAGTATGTCGTGTGGAACACACACGTCATATTCTGTAATTGAACGCAGCCCCGATATTATTCCTGTGAAAAGTGATTGTCAGTCACCTATTGGTTTTGCTAACGCTTATACATCATTGTTTCATACAGCCTCTGTAAACTATAATCTTTACAATTCACTTGAATCGCAACTAGGATGTCCTATTAGCCGGGAAGATAACATATCCTTGTTGCATGAAGTTGCGTCATGGCTTGGTGTCACTTATAAATATGCCGGATCGGACAGAAATGGTACAGATTGCTCAGGGCTGGTGTATAACATATATAATAATATATATGGAATTAAGTTGGATCGCACAAGTCAGGGACAATATGAGCACAATTGCAAAAAAATATCATTAAATAAAATACGACAAGGAGACCTTGTGTTTTTTGCTATTAATAGTACGCATATGATTAATCATGTGGGATTATATATAAAAAACGGTAAATTTGTACACGCATCCACGCAAAAGGGTGTGATTTTAAGTGATTTGGAAGAACCATACTATAAAAAATACTTTTATAGTGTTGGACGTGTTAAATAATATATTTTTTAATTTGACGTTATATAGAAAAACAGTTATGATACATCCGGAAAACAGCGAAGAGTATACAGGACTGACGGTGAACTCAGGTGTGGAGCAACCATCTATCGTAAACCCTTATCTTCGTCAGATGAGGAAGAAAAAGCAGAAGTATTTAAGTTCTAACGAATATGTTGAAGGTATTTTAAAGGGTGATGTCTCCATATTAAGCCAAGCTGTCACTCTTGTTGAAAGTTTACTTCCGGAGCACCAGACTATAGCTCAGGAAGTAATTGAGAAATGTTTGCCGTTTTCGGGAAATTCTGTACGTGTCGGAATCAGTGGTGTTCCGGGAGCCGGTAAAAGTACCTCTATAGATGCCTTTGGCATTCATCTGTTGAATAATTATGGCGGTAAACTTGCAGTTTTGGCGATTGATCCCAGTTCCGAAAAGACAAAAGGCAGTATACTGGGTGATAAAACTAGGATGGAAAAATTAGCTGTTCATCCACTTTCGTTTATCCGCCCTTCACCAACTGCTGGCTCTTTAGGTGGGGTGGCACGCAAAACCCGTGAAACCATCATATTGTGTGAAGCAGCCGGATATAATAATATATTTGTTGAAACAGTAGGAGTCGGCCAGAGTGAAACCGCATGTCATTCAATGGTTGATTTCTTTCTGCTTATTCAATTAGCTGGAACTGGCGATGAATTACAAGGTATTAAACGCGGTATCATGGAAATAGCTGATGGTATTGTGATTAATAAAGCAGATGGTAACAACGTTGATAAAGCCAATCTTGCTGCTACACAGTTTAAGAATGCTCTTCACTTGTTTCCAACGCCTGAGAGTGGCGTATTACCAAAGGTTTTATGTTATTCCGGTTTTTATGATATAGGTATAGATGATGTTCTGAAAATGATTTTTGATTATGTGGACCAAGTTAAGTCTAACGGTTATTTTCAATACCGTCGTAATCAACAGGCAAAATACTGGATGTATGAAAGTATTAACGAACAACTAAAAAATGGTTTTTATCATAATCAGAATATCAAATCTCTTATACCTCAGATGGAGCTTGACGTATTAAGCGGAAAGATCACATCCTTTGTTGCTGCGAACCAATTAATTAACAAGTATTACGACGAATTACAACATTAAATGAAACACTTCTATCTCGCATTTATAGTAATAATGTGGTCTGCCAGATCACTTGCTCAGACAGGTTCCACAGCCTATGAATTTCTAAATATACCAACTTCTGCCCATTCAGCAGCAATTGGCGGAAATTCCGTGTCAATGATTGAAGATGATGTAACATTGCTATTTGAAAACCCGGCTTTGTTATCCAATGTCTCTCACAACACGATTAATTTTGACTTTATGACCTACATGAGCGGTTCACTCAAATTATCAGCTGCTTTTAGCCGTCAATGGGGGAGTAGGGGAAATTGGGCAATCGGTGCCCAAGTATTGAATTATGGTGAGATGACAGAGACCAATGAGCATTTTGAGGAAATTGGTACCTTTAATGCGAATGACATAAACATACAAGGCGGTTACACCTATATGTTTACAGATAAGCTGACTGGTGGCGTACAAGGTAAAGTTCTCATGTCTAATTACGGGGACTATTCTTCCATCGGCCTTGGTGTGGATTTGGGAGTAAACTATTATGATGAAAAAATGGGGTTCTCAGTGGGTCTGGTTGCTCAGAATCTGGGTGGTCAAGTAGATGCACTATACGAGAAAACAGAGAAAATGCCGTTTAATCTGGTTCTAGGTTTAAGTAAAATGCTGCCCAATGCCCCAATCAGATTTAATGTCAATCTTACAGATCTGACACATTGGGACAACAATTACTATACGATGAGTGGTGACAAAATTAGTTCAAGCAAGAGAGCACTGAACCATTTGGTGCTGGGTGTTGAGGCATTCCCAAGCAAACAAACTTGGGTGGGATTAGGTTATAACTTCCGACGTGGATATGAGATGAAGGTACAAGACTCAAGTCATTGGGCTGGCTTTTCATTAGGTGCGGGAATAAACATTAAAAAATTCAAAACAGGTGTGTCTTGGGCTAAATATCATGTTTCTTCATCTTCGTTGTTGGTAAATGCATCATACTCTTTATAGGTTTTAAATTTATATATCTATTCTTCGGTATAGAAATCAGTTATATCACAGATGGCTTTTGTGCATACAGGGCAAAAGTCTTCAACCTCAAGCACTTTCATTCTACACTCTTGAGCTGGCCTGTATACACCCTTTGACTGATAGCCTCCGCCTTCGAACACACCAATTTTTTGCGTTAATTCCTTGATTTTCATCATTTCATAATAAGGTATTCCTTCAGTATTGGACGCTGGTGTCGGAATGGGTGTGTCATTTGAAATCATGTCTTTCCATTTGCTTCCGAAATCCACCAACGTGGTTAAATTCGGTTCCCAAGGTTCTGCGTCAGAAGGATAACGTGTCTGAAAACCATCGTCATAATAATATTCATCACCAAGTCCGGCATATCCATGTCCAAATTCGTGTACGAGTAATGGCTTGAATGTAATATGATCAGAGGGAAATACATTAATTTGATTGTATATACCTCCTCCACCATATAAATCAGTATTGACAAGAATTATAATTTGTTCAAACGGTATTCCGTCCAGGATATCATACACCTGCCACATTTTGCTTGTCATTAAATACCTGTCAGAATAAAAAGTGTCATAATGTGTTCCTGAAGGTAAATCATTCCAAATATTTTTTCTTGGAATGCATGGTCCTTGATTTTGTGAAGGACAATCAACCGCCAAAACGTTGAATTTTGATTTTAAATGTGAAAATGGTTCATGACTGAACAAAGCATCAATAGCGCGCTCACAGTCGTAATGAAATTTTTGCATTTCACTCTCTGTGTATCCCTCAGAAATAAAAGCTACATCAACGCATTTAGAGCTATCTCCATTTTTTAGAAGATAATTATATGAATAGTTGGGCGCTTTAACTTTTCTAATCAGAATGTCGTCAGGGGATAAGATATGCGTTAATTCTGAAGACACCTTTTGATGCGTGTCGGTTAATGAAATTGTTATTTCAATACTCTTTCGCGGGAAAGGTATTAAGAAACTATTCTCAAATGATTTCTGAACTTTAGTCGCTTCTTCCTCTGTTTGCCATTCCAAAAATAATGTAGAAAAGGTGTTTACATATATGATTTGATGTGTCTCAGCATCTTTAACTGTAATTTGTCCGTTCCCATTTAAAAATTTTTGTGCCAATTTACTTTTTCTTCCAGCCCATCCCTTATATTGGCTGGCCTCATGATAAAAAATGTGCTGATTTTTATTGTCACCAGCAAATATATAGTCAACCCGTAGTGTACTATCACAAAAAAATTTATTAAACTCTTGACAATTGATATTAAGTGCAGTAAATATCAGAATAATGAATGTGGTGATTCTTTTCATTTGGATTGATTAAGTTTTAGTTTTAAATAATAGCCAGTTAAAGATTCTGGAATGTTAATAATCTCTTCTGGTGAACCATTGGCAATAACATATCCTCCATTATCACCTCCTTCTGGTCCCAGATCTATCACATAGTCAGCACATTGAATAACATCCATGTTGTGTTCAATAACCACGATAGTATGTCCACGTTTTATAAGGGCGTCGAAAGAAGCTAGCAGTCTTTTAATGTCATGATTATGCAAACCTGTTGTGGGTTCATCAAAAATGAAGAGTGTGGGCTGTACTTTTTCCTGATTCAGATAATAAGCTAGTTTAACCCGCTGGTTTTCACCCCCTGATAGTGTTGATGAACTTTGTCCCAACTTGAGATATCCTAATCCCACATCTTGTAGGGGCTTTAATTTAGACGTGATTTTTTTCTGTCCATGTATGCCGAAAAATTCTACAGCCTGATTGATGGTCATATTCAAAATGTCATTGATGTTTTTTCCCTCATATCTGACATCAAGGATGTCTTTTTTAAAACGTTGGCCATGACAAGATTCGCATTCCATAACCAAGTCGTTCATAAACTGCATCTCCACAGTAACAGTGCCTTCGCCCTTACACTCCTCACATCTACCACCAGAAGTGTTAAAAGAAAAGAATGCCGGTGAATAATTCATTTGTAAGGAAAGTTGTTGAGACGACATCAAATGACGGATTTCGTCGTAAGCGCCAATATATGTCACAGGGTTGCTTCGGCTGGATGTACCAATGGAATTTTGGTCAACAAATATCACATGTTTAATCATATTGACATCTCCCATGATGCCAGCGTGTTGTCCTGGACGTTCGCAATTTTCATCAAGATGTTGTTTCAGTGCCCGATATAAAATGTTTTTTATTAATGTGGATTTTCCACTTCCAGATACTCCCGTGACAACGCTCATTACATTCAGCGGAAATGTGACATCAATTCCTTTCAGGTTATTTTCCCTGGCACCTTTAACGATGATTTTGTGATTCCAGACTCTTCTACTTAATGGGGCATATATGCCATCTTCTCCTAATAAAAATCTTAATGTATGAGAGTTTTTGTAATCAGAAGTGTTATTAATATCAGAATAATTGCCTTGCCAAACCACTTCACCACCGTTTCTGCCCGCATCAGGTCCCATGTCAATGATATAATCAGCAGCTTTCATAATTTTCTCATCATGTTCAACCACAATGACAGTGTTTCCAATGTCACGGAGTTCTTTCAGGACTTTTATGAGTCTCATCGTGTCTCTTGGGTGAAGTCCAATACTTGGTTCGTCAAGTATATATAGAGAACCAACCAGACTACTTCCAAGGCTGGCGGCCAGATTCACTCTTTGACTCTCTCCCCCCGACAACGTATTTCTCAAACGGCTCAATGTAAGATAACCTAAGCCGACATCAACTAGAAATGCAAGCCTATTCTTTATTTCCTTTATAAGTCGTTGGGCTATGTCTTCATCGTTTTTGCTTAACTGCAAATTGTCAAAAAACTCCTGGAGCTGGGTAATTGGCAAAGAAACTAATTCAGATATATTCATCCCACCGACTTTCACATAAGAGGCTTCTTTTCTCAGACGTGAGCCGTGACAGACAGGACATATGGCCTTACCTCGATATCGTGCCAACATCACCCGATATTGTATTTTGTACTGATTCTTTCGAAGCATTTCAAAGAATGTATCAATACAAACAGTCTCGCTATTGGTTTCTTCGTTGCCATGCCACAGGTAGTCTTTCTGTTCTTCAGTCAGAGTGTAATAAGGAGCAAAAATGGGGAAATTCACTGGTGCGGACTGACGAATAAATGCATTTTTCCACTCACTCATTTTTTCTCCTCTCCAACATACTACAGCACCGTCATACACGCTTAATTCGGTATTTGGAATGACCAGGGCTTCATCAATACCAATCACCCTTCCAAATCCCCCACATTCCGTACAAGCTCCGACAGGGGAGTTAAAGGAGAACGTCTGTTCTGTGGGTATTTCGAATTTTATGCCGTCGGCTTCGAAGTTTGTTGAAAAAGAGTGATTTACAATATGCTCGCCATGTTCGTCTGGAACGATGAATCTTAATACACATTTGCCGTGTCCTTCATATAATGCCGTTCGTGTAGAATCGGAAAGACGATCTAATGTTGACTTGTTTTTGCCGGTTAATAAGCGGTCAATTAAAAGCAAGATTTCCGATGTTTCTGCATTTTTTATTTTTGCCTCAATAAAATCGGATATCTTTATAATTTCATCTTGGTAAACAATCCTGACAAATCCCTCATTCTGATATATTGCAAGTTGATCGTATAGTGTACGACCCTCATCAATTGTAATCGGCGCCATCACCAAAAACCGCACACCTTCTTTATATGATTCCACACAGTTAATGATGTCGTCTATTGAATGTTTTTTCACTTCAGTTCCACTAACAGGAGAGAATGTGTGGCCAATTCTGGCATATAACATTCTTAAATAATCATAAATTTCAGTAGAAGTTCCAACCGTAGATCTTGGATTCCTGCTAATTACTTTCTGTTCAATTGCTATGGCGGGTGGGATTCCTTCTATGATGTCGCATTCAGGTTTTTTCATCCTTCCTAAAAACTGGCGGGCATAGGTGTTCAAACTTTCCACATATCTTCTTTGTCCTTCAGCATACAGTGTGTCGAAGGCTAATGAGGATTTTCCACTACCACTAACACCTGTGATAACAATTAATTTATTGTGAGGTATGTCTAAGTTGATATTTTTCAGGTTATTTACTCTTACGCCACGTAACCTTATGATTCCTTGTTTTTCTGACATGTTTTAAATTCTATTTTAATGCAAATATACTAATTTAAAACGGAAATTATCGTTGAATTATTAATTATATTATTAAATGTAGGGAAAATCCTATTTCAGATTAGGGAAAATCCATTATCTATTTGTGTATTTCGACATATCTTTGCACTTGAAAAATAATGAATATTAACATTAAAAACATTATAATCATGAAAAGAGCAATCTTAGTTTTACTATCTGTTATCGCATCTGTTCATCTTTATGCACAAGATGACGACATGTATTTTTCGAACAAAATGGATGGTGAAGTGGAAGCTGTTCAGACGACGACATCCGCTAGGACTAATTCTTCTTTGTACAGGTCTCGTACCGCTTCTTTTGATAATTCGAAACTGGCTGTTTACAACTCGAATTCCAGAGATGATGACGAGTATAACCGTCGCTATAGTTTCTCTTCCGGTTACCAGACAGAAGGCGGTGCTGATTACAGCAAGGATTACGAAAGTAACGACACTGTTTTTAATTCTGACAGTCTGTCATATGATGATGAGGATTATTATTATTCTCGTCGCTTACTTCGTTTCCATTCTCCACGAGTAGCCGTAGCACTAAGCAGTCCGTATTACTGGGACTTGGTATATGGCTATGGTATTTATGATTATATGTGGGACGCATATTATGACCCATTCTTCTACACATGGGGCTGGGGATATGGTTGGTCATGGGGACCTTGGAGCTGCTGGTATGGTTCATTCTGGGGATGGCATCATCCTTATGCTTGGAGCTATTGGGGCTGGGGCCCGGGCTGGCATGGACGTTATGCGTGGAACCATGGTCGCTATTCCCACAGGGGCGGTAATTTTGTAAATCGTGACAATAATGGAGGTCGAATCCGTACGAATGCACTGCCAAATGGTGGCAATGCAAGTCTTTCCAGAGGAACATTCGGTACTCGCAACAATGGTATCGCTTCAAGAAGCACTCTTGGCAATTTGAGTCGAGACCGTGTTGTTCCAAGCCGTAACAGATCTGCATTGGGAAATAGAACAGTAAACTCAAGAAGTTCATATTCTGATTATGCCAATACTAGAACAAACAATTCTGTGGGTAACCGTTCCACTCAAAATCCACAGAGCCGTTCTATCTATTCACGTCAGAGTAGCACCCGTTCGACAACTTATAGTCCAAACAATTCCAATCGGACTTATACTCCTTCCAGAAGCACTAGTGCACCTTCTAGATCAACTTACACACCATCCAGAAGTTCAAGCAACTCCACATACAGTGCTCCTAGCAGAGGTGGCTTTGGAGGCGGCGGAGGCAGCTTCGGCGGAGGCGGCGGTAGCCGTGGAGGTGGATTCAGCAGCGGTGGCAGCCGTGGTGGTGGCCGCAGATAAGAATCAGATTTGAGAAAATAATGCTTATCATAAAATACATAAATTTTAATAAAAAATGAAAAAATATTTATTTGCATTACTAGCTGTTGCCGGAATCACAACAGTTTACGCACAAGATCAATACAGTGCAGCCGAATTCTCGACTGGCGACTTGAACGGTACCGCACGTTATGTGGGTCTTGGCGGAGCATTGGATGCTCTTGGCGGTGATGTTTCTGTCATGAGCAGTAATCCTGCAGGGACTGCAGTTTTCAAAAAAACAGATGCTGCTGTTACTGGAAGTATCTTATTTACAAACGAAGACGGTCAGTTAGGACATGATGCAACACGTGGATCCTTTGACCAGGCTGGTGTTGTGTTTACAATGCCTCAATATAATAAAAACAAGAAAGGATTACAGTATATTAATTTCGGTGTTAACTATCAGAAGAAAAAGAATTTCTTTGGAAATGCTGATTTAAATATTGAAGGGCTGAATGGTACATTATCCCAGACAAATCAAGTGGCAGCATTGACTAATGAATCTGCCGCAAATGATAGATGGGGAATGATGACCAATTTATATGATGCAGCCGAAGTCACCAGTTATGATGAGACTACCGGCCTGTGTTCTGGCGTCGGTGCAAAGTCTGCAAATTATCGTCGTTACACAAATGGCGGAATATCAACTGGCGATTTTAACGTTTCATTTAATATCTCAAATCAGGTATTCCTGGGTTTTTCACTAGGCGTTTACGACATTAATTACAATCGTGATGCGGCATATACCGAAACTGGTATCGACGGGATTTCATATGATGTTAGGAATTGGTATGAAACAGATGGTGATGGTGTGGATTTGAAATTCGGTGCGATATGGCGTCCAGTAGAGTCTTCTCCTTTCCGAGTAGGTCTGAGTGTCCATACCCCTACTTGGTACAGATTGGAGGATTATAACGGCACTTCAATCAGATGCGGTAATAATGATTTGTGGGATCAATCGGATGCATACGAATATAATTACCGTACTCCTTGGAAGTTCGGTTTAAGCCTTGGACATACCATTGGTAATTATTTGGCGCTTGGCGCACAATACGAGATCTCAGACTTAAGCACTTGTCACTACGGCTCCGTTGATTGGGATAATGATTACTATTTCAGTCTCATGAACGATAAGATTGAGAACCAGCTGAAAGCTCAACACACTCTGCGTTTGGGAATGGAGATAAAGCCAACAAATAATTTTGCTTTACGCCTTGGTTATAACTATGTTTCCTCTCCAATAAAAGAGGATGCGTGGAAAGAGTCTTTCTCTGACGGCTATAACTGTGAGACAGATTTCACCAACTGGAAGGGCACAAACAGAATCACCTGTGGTTTGGGTTACAGATTCAAAGGGGGTTATTTTGACGTCGCTTACCAATATCAGATGCAGAAGGGTGATTTCTACGCCTTCGACGACATGACGGGTGAAGATCTGAAACCAACCGAAATAAAGAACGACAGAAGTCAACTGATGGCTACTTTGGGATTCCGTTTCTAATGTAGCCGTTAAGACTTCCTAAACCTTAACTTTTGTAATAGACCGACTTTAACTATGAACGTGCAGAGAGGCCTTTTGCTTCTCTGCATTTTTTTTAACCACCAATTTGTTGTATCTTTGCAAAAACAAGACGCTGCAGTAATTATTGCTTCATCTATGCCAATACAAAAAGTTATAGAAGTGAAAAACGGAGTAGCCCGTCACCCCCATTATCGTATGTCGAATCCGGTGGATTTGGCCTTCTATAATAATGAATGTATTGCTGTTGTCGGCAATAATGGTTCGGGGAAATCAATGTTAATAGATCTCATTACAGAAAAACACCCCTTGCTAATGAATCAAGTTATATTTGATTTTAGTCCAAGTAAATTAAAATCAAATTATGAGAATATAAAACATGTTACATTCTATGATTCATATGGTACAGATGACGGAACCTACTATTATCAGCAAAGATGGAACCAACATGATGTTGATGATTATCCTACTGTAGGCGAACTGCTTGATAATTCGATTCAGATGATTAAAAGTCGGCTGGATTCAGAGCTGACGCTGACTGAATCTGAAAAAAAACAGATAAACGATGAAAGAGAAGTCATGCGTAATCGCCTTTATTCACTTTTTCACCTAAATCAGTTACTTGACAAAAGAATTGTTTTTTTGAGTAGCGGCGAACTGCGAAAGTTCCAAATCACACGTGCATTACTTTGCAATCCCCGTGTTTTGATTTTAGACAATCCCTTTATCGGACTTGACAAGTATGCCCGCCAACAACTTCATGATTTACTTGAGAAACTTGTTAATGAGACAGATTTGTTGCTCATTCTTGTACTATCTAAAACAGATGATACCCCAGACTTTGTCACCCATGTTGTTGAAGTTGACAAAATGAATGTGTGTAACAAACAAACACTTGCGGAATGGAGGAAAAAGCAACCTGAAGAACCCGAAAAAGAACTTTGCGATGAGATAGCCGATCGTATTTTAGCACTTCCATATACCAACGAAAAGTCAAATGTGTCAGATGACCCATCTCTTGAAATTATCAAGTTTGATGATGTGTCTATCAGATATGGAGACAGAATTATTCTAAATCATCTAAGCTTTAATGTCCATAATGGTGAACATTGGGCCTTGAGCGGAGAGAATGGTTCGGGAAAGTCCACCTTGTTGAGTATTGTGTGTGCAGACAATCCCCAGGCTTATGCGAATAATATCACGTTGTTCGGACACAAGAGAGGCTCAGGAGAGAGTATATGGGATATAAAGAAACATATTGGTTATATATCTCCTGAGATGCATCGAGCCTATCTTAAAGACATGCGATCTATCGAAATTGTCGCCTCTGGCCTTCGCGATTCTATTGGACTATATTATAAACCCAAACCGGAACAACTATCTATTTGTAGATTTTGGATGGAAGTGTTTCATATTGCAGACAAGGAGAATGTTACTTTTCTCAAATTATCGAGTGGTGAACAACGCCTTGTGTTGCTTGCCCGTACTTTTGTGAAAGATCCCTGCTTGCTAATACTTGATGAACCACTTCACGGCCTTGATCTTAAAAACCGTAGATTAGTAAAAGACATTATTAAGGCCTTTTGCAAAAGAAAGAATAAAACTCTTATCATGGTTACTCATTACGAACATGAATTGCCAGATATTATAGATCATCATATTTATTTAAAAAAGAATTAATTTGAGCCTATGAGACATTTATTTCTTGTTTCTACTTTTTTAATTTCCCTCAACAGTTACCCACAAGGTTCTTTCAAGGGAAACTATATTAACAAAGAATTGAATTTAAGATTCGATATCAATCTGTATGAACCTTCCATTCCTCAACCTCAGTTTGAGGAGGATTCATGTTATGGCGTGCTATCTGGCGCTCTTAATGGCAGGTGGGTCATACTTAAGGTAACAGAACTAGAAGATGATAAGGCTATAGTACGTGCTGTATCTGACAGTGGAGTGGAGGCACAGACATTAGAAATTAAGGCGGTCCCAGATGCTATTGAGATCCGTCAGACAGGCAGCACCAATATTCGTGGTGTAAAAAATAGTAAATACACTAAACTTCCAAAGACGATTATACTTAACAGAAATAACAGATAAATTCATGCATCCCGACAATCCCACTTACCTGAATGATTTAAACGAGATGCAGCGCAAAGCTGTAGAATATTGTGACGGTCCTTCACTTGTAATTGCCAGTGCAGGTTCGGGTAAAACCCGTGTGCTTACTTACAAAATAGCTCACCTTATCAATCTTGGTTATGAACCATGGTCTATTATGGCTCTTACATTCACGAACAAAGCTGCAAATGTGATGAAAGAGCGTATAGACAAGCTGATAGGGGAGGGTAGTTCCCGAAACATTTGGATGGGCACTTTCCATTCTGTTTTTTTACGTATATTACGATATGAGCATGAAATATTAGGTTTCAGCTCAAATTTTACGATTTATGATCAGTCGGATTCTGAAAGTTTACTGAAAACCATTATACGTGAAGAAGGATTGGACGACAAGATATACAAGTCGTCGGCTGTCCTAAGCCGCATAAGTATGGCCAAAAGCAGACTTATCTCACCCTCTCAATATATAGCAAACATTTCCTTCTCAAGAAATGACACTCTTGACAAGATGCCCGCTGTTGGACATATATATCAAAAATATGTAAATCGTTGCCGTCAGGCAAATTCCATGGATTTTGATGACATACTCTTTTATACTTTTGAATTATTTAAAAATCATCCTGAAATTCTAAACAAATATGCGTCAAGATTCAAATATGTTCTTGTTGATGAGTATCAAGACACAAATTTTGCACAACATGCTATAGTATATCAGCTTACATCTTTGAATAAAAAACTTTGTGTAGTTGGGGATGATGCCCAGAGTATCTATTCTTTCCGTGGTGCGAGCATAAGCAACATCCTTAAGTTCCATGAAACATATACGGATTCAAAACTTTTTAAGTTGGAACAAAACTATCGTTCTACACAAAACATTGTTCATGCAGCAAACAGCGTTATAGAGAAGAATGAACATAGAATCAGGAAAACTGCTTTTTCAAAGAATGAAGGTGGTAATCTTATATCACTTTATCAAACTGCTTCGGATATTGAAGAAGGTTATGCAGTTGCTAACAAAATAAAATACATGCATGAAAGAGAGCACCTTGATTTTTCTTCTTTTGCCATTTTATACAGAACCAACTCCCAAAGCCGTATTTTTGAGGAAGCACTTCGTAAACAAGAATTTCCATACGTCATATACGGTGGCCTTTCTTTTTACAAAAGGAAGGAGATTAAAGATGTTATTTCTTATTTCAGGCTTGTTGTCAATCACAACGATGAAGAGGCTTTCAAACGAATTGTGAATTATCCTGCCCGAGGAATTGGTCAGACAACAATAAAAAAAATCGTTGATGCTGCATCAGCTTCTGGAAAAGGAATATGGGATGTGGTTTGTGAGCCAACATCTTATCAGTTGTCTATTTCAAAGACCACTATACAGAAACTTTCTGACTTCAAGAATATGATTGAGGGTTTTGAATCGAAAAGCCAATTGCTGAATGCATACGAAATTGGTCGTGAAATCATCATCACTTCAGGAATATCCACTGATCTGTATAAAGACATGTCGGTCGAGGGGAAATCTCGTCAAGAAAATCTGGAAGAATTAGTGAGCGCACTCCATTCGTTCATCGAAGTGAAACTTGAAGAAGGCAATAATAACATATCCCTTATTGATTACCTTTCCGAAGTATCTCTTATGAGCGACATAGATGAGGATAAATCCGGAGATAATAACTGCATCAAACTGATGACTATACATTCAGCTAAAGGTCTTGAGTTTCATACGGTATTCATAGTAGGCGTGGAAGAAGATTTGTTCCCCTCAGCCAAAGCAAAATCTTCGGATTCGGATATTGAAGAAGAACGTCGGTTGTTTTATGTTGCTATAACCCGTGCAGAGAAAAACTGTTTTATTTCTTATGCTTCTAATCGATATAGATTTGGTAAAGCGGAATTTGCTGTTCCTAGTAGATTTATTAATGAAATTGACCGCAACTTTATCAAAGAAAGTAAAACATCTTCCCCTCAACCAAAATTAAAACAAAGAAGCAGTTATTCAAACATATTCAGCCAATTCAGACAACAGAATCACAAACCAGCATCACAATCCGAATCAGTTCCCGAACCCCCTTCAAAATTTCTTAAGATTTCAAAAGAAAAGGACAACCCTTTCAAAAGTACTACAGCAAGTCACACGCAACCAACAGAAAAAAGCAATAAGTATAATTTGTCGGTTGGAGACAAAATCTCACATGACAGATTTGGTTATGGTGTTGTAGAAAGACTTGATGGTACAGATGAAAACTGTAAAGCTACTGTTCTATTTGAAAATATGGGCAGAAAACAGTTACTGCTCAAATTTGCCCGTTTCTCAATTTTAAAATAAGCCAGTCATGTATAAAACGAATCCGGAAATCATTGAATTATTAAACATACCACTTCCATGTTATGTAATGGAGGAAGAATTGCTACGACAAAATCTAACTCTTATACAACAGGTGTCACGTGCTTCAAACACTGAGTTTATTCTAGCTTTCAAAGCATTTGCATTATGGAAGAGCTTTCCCGTATTCAAAGATTATATCAGTCACACAACAGCCAGTTCACCCTATGAAGCCCGTCTTGCATACGAGCAGTTCGGTTCTAAGACTCACACTTATTCACCTGCATATGAAGATGAGACTTTCGATGAAATTCTACGATGTAGCAGTCACGTTACCTTCAACAGCTTAAGCCAGTTGGAACATTTCTCGTCTAAAGCCGTTGAACACAGAGAAATATCTTGCGGACTTCGAGTTAATCCGGAGTATTCTGAAATAGAAACAGAGCTGTATAATCCATGTGCTTCTGGAAGTCGTTTCGGCGTTCTTGCGGATGATTTACCAAATACTTTGCCCAAATTAATAGAAGGATTTCATATACACTGCCATTGTGAGGATGATTCTAACACATTTCAGCGGACTTTACAACATCTGGAAGATAAGTTCAGTAAATGGTTTTCACAATTGAAATGGATTAATTTTGGTGGTGGCCATCTTCTTACACGAAAGGATTATGACATTAGTTTGCTTGTAAATATTTTGAATGGTTTTCACAATCGATATCCATGGCTAAAGCTTATCATGGAGCCAGGATCTGCCTTCGCCTGGCAAACAGGTGTGTTGGCTGCAAAAGTGGTTGATGTAGTGGAAAATAACAGGATAAAGACTGCTATTGTAAATGTGAGTTTCACCTGTCATATGCCAGATTGTCTTGAGATGCCTTATTATCCCACCATTACCGGAGCCACCCATGTGTCTAATGAAATGTATTGTAAGCCTCATGTATATAGAATAGGTGGCAATAGTTGCTTAAGTGGAGATTATATGGGTTATTGGGAATTTGATCATGAACTAAATATTGGTGAAGTCATCATATTTGAAGACATGATTCATTATACAACTGTTAAAACAAATATGTTTAATGGTATCCATCACCCTTCCATTGGTATTTTACAATGTGACGGTTCATTTCAACTATACCGACAATTTAGTTATGAGGATTATAAAGGTAGAATGTGTTGAGTTTTTTTTGAAAAAAAACTGATTTTTCTTTGTGGATTTAAGAAAAAGCATTACCTTTGCATTCGCAAAAGCTCAGTTGGTAGAGCACAACCTTGCCAAGGTTGGGGTCGCGAGTTCGAGTCTCGTTTTCCGCTCAAAATGAAAATGATGCGGAAATAGCTCAGTTGGTAGAGCACAACCTTGCCAAGGTTGGGGTCGCGAGTTCGAGTCTCGTTTTCCGCTCAAAGTAATGCCCAAGTGGCGGAATGGTAGACGCGCTCGTTTCAGGTGCGAGTGTCGAGAGACGTGCAGGTTCGATTCCTGTCTTGGGCACAAAAAGATTGCGGAAATAGCTCAGTTGGTAGAGCACAACCTTGCCAAGGTTGGGGTCGCGAGTTCGAGTCTCGTTTTCCGCTCAGAAGAAACATCCATAAAGGATGTTTTTTTGTTTATATACTGCCTATGAAAAGGAAAATCATAGAGAGAATGACTAAAGCCAGGTCAAGTGCTTTTGATTTGAGATGATTTTCTTTGAACATCAAAGCTCCACACAGGAACGACACAATCACGGAGCCACGCCTTATCATTGATACAATACTTATCATAGCACCATCCAAACTTAGAGAATAGAAATACAGGAAGTCTGCAGCGGAAAGAAAAACTGAAATCATTATGATGGACCATTTCCAAGTAAATGGTGTTGTTTTATTTCTGTTTGGCATCCAAAGAAACAAAAGGACAATTGTCATAAGGATGAGCTGATAAATATTAAACCACGATTGTACAGCCAATTTATCCAGTCCTATCCCTCCGTTCTGTGGTGAAGCCATCAGATATTTATCATAAAGTCCGGAAATTGCTCCCAAGATGTTTGAAATAACAACAAAAGCAATCCATTTGTTGTGAGAAAAATTAATACCTTCCTTTTTCCCAGTTCTAGATAAAAGATACAATCCAACAATGGCAATTGCGACACCGATTTTCTGATAATAATTCAATATTTCCCCAAACACCAGAATTGCTCCGATTAAAACCATAACCGGTCGTGTCGCATTAATTGGTCCGACAATCGTAATTGGCAGGTTTTTAATCCCAAAATATCCGAATATCCAAGAACCAAGTACTATTACTGATTTCAAGAATATGAATTTGTGCTCATTCCACCCATAACTGGTTACATGAAATATATTATCGTCATTAATTGCCCCTTCTTTTGATAGTATAATCAGAGGCAAGAAAATAAGAGATGAGATGAGTGTGTTTAGCAGTAAGACTGGAATAACAGCATTTCCCGTTAATGATTTTTTCTTAAAAACATCATAAAAACCTAACAAGAAGGCTGATAAAAAAGCATAAATAATCCACATAATTATATTATTCTACAATCTTTTTTCTAAAAACAAATCTTCAGGATAATCAATATTAGAAAGGAACAGGGCGTTTCCAGGTACGCTTGTTCCAGCTAAGCAGCGGTTTTTCTTTTCGATAATATTACAAAAATCATTAATGTTTAATGAGCCTCTTCCTACATCTAGCAAGGTCCCCACAATTGCTCTTACCATATTCCTAAGAAAACGGTCAGCTTGTATGGTGAACTCCCATATTTCTGCCATACTATCTAATGGGACCAATAGTGGCGAGTCAACTTTCTTCCATACAGCTTGCATTATACGACAATTATTTGTTTTGGTGTCCGTGTGGACTTTTGAGAATGATGTAAAGTCGATATAATTAAAGAGGTGGCTGGCCGCCTCATTCATGAGGATGAAATTGAGAGAGTAGGGGGTTCTGTATGCGTAGTGCCTGTAAAACGACGATTTGTAGGTGGTAATATAATACTTATAAGTCCGGGACAAAGCATCGAAACGTGCATGGGCATCTTCTTTTACTTGTTTGATGTCATACACATTAATGTCTCGAGGTAAGAACCTGTTAAGTTGTCTGATAAGCTGGAATGGATCGAATATTACAGTGGTGTTAAAATGGGCAACCATTTGCAATGCATTGACTCCGGCATCGGTTCTGCCAGCTCCAACGATGTCGATTTTCTCACGTAAAATCGTTGTCAAAGCAGTCTGAAGAACTTCCTGTATACTGATACCATTGGGCTGAACTTGCCACCCGTGATAGTTCGTCCCGTCGTAGGATAGATATATGAAATATCTCATGCACTATTGTTTTTTCTTGTTCATTTCAATTGTTAAGGTACCAACATATTGAGCATTTTTACCCATTTGATTACATATAACCGGTATTCCGTCCAAGTTGTTCACATATTCGGGATGTTGGAAATATGTGTGGCTGTGCCCCCCACAAACAACATCAATATTTCTTGTCCCTGCAATGAAGTCCTGGTCATACACTTGTCCTTCGCCAGTTGGTCCACCGAGAGTCTCATTACCCCAGCCTAAATGAGATATAGCAATAACCAAATCACACTTCCGGTCTATTTTCAAGTATTCAGCCCATTGATTTGCACAGACTCTTGGGTCTTCATATTTTATTCCTTTGTAATTCTCTTCTGTAACCAATCCTTTTAATTCCGGACAGACGCCCAAAATGCCAATTTTCAATCCTTTTCGTTCAATAATCGTGAATGGTTTGACAATGTCTTTTAATTCGGTAGAACCAAAATCGTAGTTACAGCAAACAATTGGAAAATCAGCCATTTTAAAAATCCGAACCATGTTGTCCACTCCAAAGTCAAATTCGTGATTTCCAATAGAGGAGGCATCATATTTCATATGATTCATCAATTTTATTTCCACTTCGCCTTTGTACATAGAATAATATGCCGAACCCTGTGAGAAATCTCCACAATCCAGAAGGAGTAATTGAGGATCGTTCTCTCTCAACTCACTCAACAATGTTGACCGTCTGATATACCCACCTTTATCTGCAATTTGCCTATTCGCACTATTAGGGTCTATCGGCATAATGCAAGAGTGGGTGTCATTGGTGTGAACCACTAATAATTCTACACTTCTTGCTTGTTCATATTTCTCTAGACTTGGATTGCCATCAATAATAGTAATTCGTCCATCAATTGCCGATGTCAGGTGTTTACCGGCAATTGTCTGGTCGTATATATAATCCATAAGGATATCTTGAGCCAGTTCTTTACGAACTTCACATTTTAAATGATTTTTCAAAGCCTCTAAATGGTCATTTCCTTCGGCAAGATAATTAATTGTTGCGATTCTATAAGTTTTTTGGGGATTAACAGGTTTCCCGTTAATACTTGATTCTATAACGCCTCCTGCGTTATTTATCACTAATTTCACTTCTTTACTAATACCTTCGCCTTTTGATTTTGCTATCTGCCTGAATAAATCATTCACATATTCTCCTTTTAATTCCAATATTGTGAAATAATTCATAAATGGAGAAATGTTCATCACATTACCAGTTGTTACCTCCCCCAGAGGCATGTCACTACGAAGTCCTCCTATATTACACAATCCGAAATCCACTTTTTTCCCTAGCTTGTCAGCTTCGGCCACATATGCATCTGCAACAAAATTAGACAACAAGCTTTCCGGTCGGTCTGCACTCATTAGCATATCGCTATAACCGATAACTTTCCCAATAATACTATCAACAGATGCCATATAAGGGCTAAGGATGTCTATGGCGCCTTGGTCGGGTAATTTGTCTAAAGATTTTGTGATTTCTATACGATGGGACTGAATATTGCCACATTCAATGTTCTGTGCTTGTGCCAGACAAGAGAATGAAAGAAATAATGTGTTGAATAATATTGTTTTGTAATTCATAGTTGTGAATATTATTAATTAACAGAAAGTTTGCATACAAAGCCTCCGCCAGAAGCCATATGGATTTTGAATGGCGTAGCAGTATTAATTGTTTTTTGGATAACCTGATAGTCTGATGCATTCTTGTCGGCGTTCATTCCATCAGAATATATGATTGCATTATATAAGGTCGGAGTGCCCAGTTGACTCAAGTCAAGAGTAATATCGCGTTCTGACCAGTTCGTTTGTCCTGCAAGATACCAGTCGGTCCCGGATTTTCTTGCCGTCACAATAAATTCGCCTAATTTCCCATCTAAAATAACTGTATTGTCAAATATAGTTGGTATTTGTGCCATAAAACGAGTGAATTCCGGTTCTCTCATATAGCTTGTAGGGTTGTCGGCAAGCATCGTCAAAGGGCTGTCATGTACAACATACATTGCTAATTGATGACATCGAGTGCCCATTGTCATTGGATTGGCATAAACAGGTTGGAAATCTTTCGCGGTAGCATTTCGCATACCTCCTGGAGTGAAATCAACCGAACCACATTGCATACGAATGAACGGGAAGGTAACATCGTATAATGGCATGTCTTTTTCATCGTGTTTTGTCCATTTTGCTTCTTCCATGCCAAAAACACTTTCGAAGTTTATGACATTAGGATATGTTCTGTTTAGTCCGGTTGGTTTATAGATTCCATGGTAATCAAGCAATAAATGATACCGGGCACACACATCAGCTATCCTATATATCATTTCAACAGCTTCCTGGTCGTCGCGGTCAAGAAAATCGACCTTGAATCCAGCAATTCCCATGTCTGAATATTTCTTACATATGAGATCAAGATTTTTATCTAGTACATTGAACACAGTCCATAAAATAATTTTTACATTTTTTTGATTTGCATGTTCAATTAAGGATGAAAGGTCTAAATCATCTATTACAGAAAGCATGTTACCACTCTTCGGATCATACCAACCTTCATCAAGAATGATATAATTAAGCCCGTAGTCAGCAGCGAAATCGATGTAATGTTTATAGGTTTCCGTGTTAATACCGGCTTTGAAGTCAACACCAGTGATGCCCCAGTCATTCCACCAATCCCATGCCACTTTCCCGGGTTTTATCCAAGAAGTATCACCGATTTTATTGGGTGTGGCTAAAGCATAAACCCACTTGACAAAGCAAAGCAAGTGAAAGGGCAACCGACATTGATTATCGGTAAATGTATCATGGGAAAAGGAGCAATCAAAGCTGACGGCAGCTCATATGAAGCCAACTGTAAGACACATGGTGCTCCTCTTGGTGGTGATGCTTACATTAACACAGTAAAAAATTTAGGAGGCGACCCAGAAAATCCATTCCAGATTTTCCCTGAAGTGCAAGAACTTTACGCAAAACGTGCTAAAGAGCTTGAGAAAATCTGTGCAGAGCGCTATGCAGAAGAAGATGCATGGGCTGCAGCCAATCCGGATAAAGCAACTCAACAAGCAGAGTGGTTCAGTGGTAAAGCTCCTAAGATTGACTGGAGCAAATGCGTTCAGAAAGACAATGACGCAACACGCTCCGCTTCAGCTTCTTGCTTAGGAGTTATGGCAGAGCAAGTTCCAAATATGATTTGTGCTTCGGCTGACTTATCGAATTCAGACAAGACAGACGGTTTCTTAAAGAAGACGCATGCATTGGCTGCCAATGACTTCTCTGGTGCATTCTTCCAGGCAGGTGTGGCAGAGTTAACCATGGCATGCTGTTGCATCGGTATGGCTCTTCATGGCGGTGTGATACCAGCATGTGGTACATTCTTTGTGTTCTCTGATTATATGAAGCCAGCTGTCCGTATGGCTGCATTGATGGAATTACCTGTGAAATTTATATGGACACACGATGCTTTCCGAGTAGGAGAAGATGGACCTACCCATGAGCCAGTTGAGCAAGAAGCTCAGATCCGTCTTATGGAAAAACTGAAAAATCACAGTGGTAAGCCATCAATGCTTGTTCTTCGTCCAGCTGACGCCAAAGAAACGACCGAAGCATGGAAGTTGGCAATGGAAAACACATCCACACCAACGGCATTGATCCTTTCTCGTCAAAACATCCAGAATCTACCTGAAGGGAATGATTATAGTCAAGTCGAAAAAGGTGGATATGTTGTTGCTGGATCTGATGAAAATCCAGACATTATACTTGTTGCTACCGGTTCGGAAGTAAGCACACTCATAGCTGGTGCTGACCTTCTTAGAAAAGACGGTATAAAGGTTCGTGTTGCAAGTATTCCTTCAGAGGGTTTATTCCGTACCCAAAGTAAAGAGTATCAGCTGTCAGTATTACCTAGGGAAATTAAGAAGTTTGGTATGACTGCCGGCTTACCAGTTAATCTTCTTGGACTTGTACCTGAGGCAGAAGGCAAAATTTGGGGACTGGAGTCATTTGGTTTCTCCGCACCGTATAAAGTTTTGGATGAGAAGCTTGGCTATACTGCTGAAAATGTTTACAAACAAGTTAAGTCCATGCTTTAGCGAAAATCGGACGTTGTTACAACAAACATCACATTATTTCCCAGTGAGAGCAAACGCTCACTGGGAATTTTATTAAAATATGGAAATATCTCCCATAGCTTATTATAGCTCCGTATTAAAAACCAAGTTTGGTGTACCACGTCAGAGTGGTGTAATTCCGGACTTAGAAGGAAGACTTGTCTTCAAGTTCCCATACAATCACCCCGACTATTTCAAGGGGATAGAAGAATATGACTATTTATGGATAATATGGGGATTTTCTGACAATAAACCAAATACAGCAAAAAAAACCGTTCGCCCGCCTTTGTTGGGAGGGAACAAACGTATGGGCGTTTTTGCCACACGTTCTCCCTTCCGCCCTACCCCATTAGGTTTATCATCTGTTAAGATTAAAAGGGTGGAAATAAACAAAGAAACTGTGATTATTCATGTATGTGGAGGTGACTTAAGAGACGGCACACCAATATATGACATCAAACCATATCTTGAATATACAGATTCGCATCAAAATATTAGAAATGGTTTTACAGATAAAGTTAAATGGAGTCAATTAAAAGTAACATTTTCCGAGAATGCGAGTCTGACATACAGTGATGATGAAAAATATCTTATCACCAAAATACTTGAACAAGACCCACGTCCTCACTACCAAAATAATCCCGATAAAGTATATGGTATTATTGTTGAAGATAAAGATATTCATTTTATTGTGAGGGAATCAACCTGTATTGTATTATAATAATAAAACATGAGTTGCTCAGTAAAAAAACAATATAATCTGCCTATAAAACATTTTTTTAATTAAAATTCTTCAATAATAAAGAAAAAATGCTTAATTTTGCATTTTGAAATTGAAACTGAAGTAAATAAAATATTTATAATATGGCAAAAAATAACAAAAAGAAGAAATCTGAAGAGCCGATAGCTCTTGATGTTCAATTGACAAAGGCAGAAGCCTTTTTTGAGAAAAATGCAAAATGGATTATTGCTGTTATTTGTGCATTAATTTTAGTTAGTGTATGTTTATGGCTATTCAACAAATGCCAAGGAGACAAAGAGATTGAAGCACAAAACGCTATAGCAACAGCCCAAAAGGCATTTTCGGAAGATCAATTTGAAGAAGCGCTCAATGGCAATAAAGCTGATGTAAACTCGAAAGGTTTACTTAAAATTATTGACGAATTCAGTGGGACAAAAACAGCCAATTTGGCAAAGCTTTATGCTGCCATCTGTTATATTAAACAGGATAAAACTGATGAGGCAATAAAGTATTTAAAAGATTTCGACACAGCTAAAGACAATTCCATATCACCGATTGCACTTGAAATGTTAGGAAACAGTTTAATTACCAAAGGTGACAAAGAAGGCGGTGCTGCAAAACTGATTGAAGCAGCAAAAGCTGCTGATAATGAATCCTTGAGTCCAGTATTCCTTCGTCAGGCTGCAATTATCTATGAGGATCTCAAACAAAATGATAAAGCTTTAGAGCTCTATGAGCAAATCAAATCCAAATATCCTCAATCCGCAATGTGTCAGGGTGATGAAAACGGCACACAAATTGACGCCTATATTGAGAGTTTAAAGAAATAAACCAAATCAGTTAATATCAGTCATAAATCCGGGATCCTAATTAAAATTATTAATTCGGATTTCGGATTTTATTATTAAATTAATATTATGGCCACGAAGAATCATAATTTATCATCATATGACTCAACCACTATTCCAGATTGCACAAATATGAAATTTGGAATTGTTGTAAGTGAATGGAACAATAATATCACCGATGCCTTGATGGCAGGTGCAGTTAACACTTTATTGTCAAATGGTGTAAAAAAAGAAAATATACACGTTGAACGAGTACCTGGTAGTTTTGAACTCATTTTTGGAACATCACAAATGCTGAAGACAGATGTTGACGCTGTGATTGCAATCGGATGTGTCATCAGAGGCGATACCCCTCATTTCGATTACATATGTGAAGGGACGACGAACGGTTTGTCAATGCTTAATACAGTTCAGAATAAGCCCGTTATATATGGATTAATAACAACTAACAACATGGAGCAAGCATTAGACAGATGTGGTGGTAAGCTGGGCAATAAAGGAGACGAATGCGCAGTAACCGCTATAAAAATGATTGCTTACAAAAACAAAATCACGCAGGCCTTATCAAATTAACTGGTAAAATACTACGTTCGGTCGCATGTATAGTATTATTATTATATATTGGGGCTGTAACTCTCCTTCATGTTCCCTCATTTCAGGTGAAATTAGGAGAAGTTGTTTCCACATATCTTTCAGAATATCTGGAAACAGAAGTTCATATAGGAAGTATTAATGCCGGTCTTTTGAATCAACTTGTAATAAACGATGTTGTGATAAATGACAAGTCGGGAGAAAAATGCCTTGTTGCAACCAAAGCAAATGCCACAATAGAGATTTTACCTCTTTTGAAAAAAGATATTATTATTTCCTCTTTACAATTGTCCGGCTTATCCGCAATCACATATAAAGATTCTGAAGACAGTCCATTGAATATTCAATTTATCATAAACAAATTATCCTCCAAAGAGAGCGATGCTGAGAAACACCAATTTAAGATTGAGTCTCTTGTGGTAAAGAACAGCAATCTTCAATATGATAAACACTATAAAGAAAAGTCAAATAGTTTTGACATCAATCACATTGATTTATCCAATTTGGAGTTAGTGGCGAATATTCACTCTCTAGACACGAACAATATAAATGTAGATGTAAAGAAATTAAGTTTCACCGAAAAAAACTCATCAGTTGTTCTGAATGATTTATCCGCAAATATCTCAAACAACGATAACATAATCAATATCAAGCATCCAGTTGTTAATATTAACTCATCAATATTAAAGTCTGACAGTATCACGATTGATTTAACTAATAGTCAGGCTGTTAACATTCAAGGTAACTTGTTTGACACCTCCATCATCCCATCTGATTTTTATTGCTTATCTAAAGATATTCCGGAGATTGAGAAACCGCTTCTTGTCTCAACAAATTTCGAATACACTCCTGGTCGTTTAATTCTCAACGACTTCAAAGCAAAATCTCAAGATCAGTCCATTTCTGTAGACGGGAGCGTGGAACTTTCCCAAAACTCAGCTGACGGTACTTTTGCCGATGTCAGATTAAATGAATTTAGCATTGACACAAAGGAACTTCCGTATTACCTGTCTTTCGCAGGATTAAAGATTCCTCAAAATATCGATTTTCTCAAACTAGGAGTTGTGAAAGCAATAGGAGATTTCAAATTATCTCCCGATAAATATTCAGCAAACACAGTTATAAAAACATCTATTGGAGATATAAAAGTTGACGGTGATTTCACTGACCATAAATTATTCAAAGGTCATGTTGAAACATCTTCATTACATATAAATCAGGCTCTTTCTGATACAGATTTAAAAGAAATAGCCATGAACATGGATGTTGATTTTATTTTCACAGACAAAATTCATGAGGGGACTCTTCGTGGCAATATTATGAATGTTGAATATAAACAGTATGCATTCCAAAATATCAAATTAGACGGTAATTTGTCAGATTCCGGATATAAAGGTCTTTTCGAGATTGAAGACCCGAAACTGGATATGACATTTGATGGTATGGTTCAAGGCATTGGCAATAAAAACTATGTTTTAAATGCATCCATTAATGTTAATCATTTTCAACCATCTTCATTGGGTCTAGATGGAGAATATGCTAATAACAACTACGAGTTTATCGCAAAAACGGATATTCAGGGAAATGATCTCAATAACCTGTCAGGGACATTAGATATTAACAACTTGAAAATTACAACCTCTATCACGTCTTACACTCTTGATAACATTTATTGCGAGGTAAACAATTATGGGTTAAGAAAGGATTTATTACTTAAAAGTGATATCATAAGTGGTGAAATATCTGGTGAGTATGAATATACGAGTCTATTTGATTCATTTATGAATATACCAAATGCCATTATGCCGTTATTTGGAAAAGACTTTGACCGAACCACCTCAACAAATGATTCTTTTGAGTTCTCGTTAACAGCAAACAATCATCCGTTCCTTCAAACGGTCATAAAAGAACGCATAGATTTTAATGATCCGATAGACATAACCGGCTTTGTCAACGTACCAAATCATTATTATCTAGTAGAAAGTAATCTTCCATCTATCTCTTACGATAATAAAACCTTTGATGATATTCATTTAGGTTATGAAAGCAATATCGACAAATATTCCATAGCATTACGTGGAGTGTATAACAATGAAGAAAGAATAATTTCATCAAATATAAAAGCCAATGGCAATTCTGAAGAATTCCAATCTGTTATTGATGTTAAGGTCGAACAGGACAATCCGATTGAAGGAACTTTAAACATTGACGGTTCTATTTCAAAATCAGAGAGCAATGATCATCTTGCACATATTACTCTTAAGCCATCTGAATTGGCTTTTATGAATCATCAACTTAACATAGAGGCTGATTATATTGACATCTTTAATGATCACCTTAATATTTGCGATTTCAAGGTTGAGAATGAAGATAAATCCCTGACGGTGAATGGTGTACTTTCAAAAGACTCGGCCGATTGTCTTATTGCAGATTTGAATGGAACAAAGATGGAAAGTTTATTCGACATTGCTGGTACAAAAGTATCTGACATTGATGGATTTGTATATGGCAAATGTCAAGTATATGATATTTTATCTTCTCCTAAAATCAATGCAAATCTCACTGTTCAAGATCTAGTTCTAAAGAACAACAGTATGGGAAACGCATATGTATTAGCAAACTGGGACAGGGAACAAAATGTCATTGACATTCATACCCAAATAATAGGTGAAGAGACTTCCAATGGCAACCGTCAGATATCTGCCGACGGCTATATTGATCCATCAAATAATTCCTTGGATTTAAACATAGATTGTATTAATGTAGATGCCGCATTATTAAATGGTCTTATTGGTCGTACTTTTAAAGACATCGCAGGTAATATTAATGGTAAAATTGGTGTAAGAGGTCCCCTTGAAAACATACAAATGTTAGGAGAACTAAAAACTGACGCCTCAATTACCCTCCGTGCAACAAATGTTACTTACTATATATCACCAGACGACATCATAAAAATCGGATCAAACTATATAGTATTTGAAAAAATTCACGTGTCGGATTATGATGGTCACACAAATATCATTGACGGTTTTGTTACCCACAAAGGATTCAAGGATTTCACATACAAATTCGACATGAACTTCTCGAATATGCTTGCCTACGAGGAGAGCACCTATAATAGTGACAAATTCATGGGAAAAGTATATGGAGACGGCGAGCTCCATATTAATGGCGCTGACGGGCATCCTGTATATATAAACATAGATATCACGCCCGCCCCGGATAGCGAGTTTTACTATGACGCATCTACTCCTGATGCCATAACAGGTAACTCTTTCATCAGTTTTAAAGAATTAGCGCCAACAGACAGCATACTTTTGGCAAACAACGTGGATCCGGGATGGTATTGGAGCGTCAGGGATTCAGTCTTAAACTCAAGTGTTGACACACCACCTCGGAAATACCGCGGTGACTTATTTGTCAATATCGGCATTCACATGAACCACAACTGTCCTATAAAACTCAGAATGGATAGTGCAGATGATGCCTATATCACAATCTATGGCACAGGAACACTTCGTGCCGAATACTACAACAAAGGCACTTTCTCATTAAACGGCACTTACAATATCCAAGACGGTAAATACAGGCTTTATCTTCAAGATATTATATACAGAGACTTGATTATTCAAAACGGTTCAAATGTCGTATTTAACGGAAACCCATTTGATGCTGATATTCATTTACTTTGCTGGTACACATTAAATTCTGTTCCACTGTCAGACCTTACATCCGTTTCATACACCCAAAACAATCGCGTTAAAGTGATCTGTATGTTGGATATTACAGGTAATTTAGGTAATATGATGTTTAATTTTGACCTTAATTTGCCAAATGTAAGTGATGAGACCCGTCAAATTGTCCGCTCTTATATTTCAACAGAAGAGGAAATGAACAAACAGATGATATATCTTTTGGGGTTTGGACGATTTTTTACTAACGAATATGCCCGTGTTAATGGTGAGAGTAATACAAATCAAGCTGTAAACAACTTATTATCGTCAACACTTAGTGGTCAAATTAATCAGATTCTTTCCAACGCTGTTGGGTCTGACAGCAAATGGAATTTCGGCACAGGTCTTTCCACCGGAGAGCGAGGATGGGAAGATATGGATGTTGAAGGCACATTGTCGGGAAAGCTTCTTGACGACCGTTTACTTATTAATGGCAATTTCGGTTACCGTGACAACTCTATGACTAACAACTCTAGTTTTGTAGGCGATTTTGATGTAAAATGGCGTTTAACAAAGAAAGGAAACACATATCTTAAAGCATATAATCTCACAAACGACAGATATTTCACCAAGTCTACTCTCAACACACAAGGAATAGGTGTTTCTTTCCAGAAAGATTTTGAGTCGTGGACCGATCTCATAAAATCAAAGAAAAATAGAAATAAAGATAATATAGAAATACATACAGACAGTCATATCATACCGCCAGACTCAAACAAACAAGAAATAGAGAACATTCTGATTTTACGCAATGACACAACAAACTAATTAAAACTGAATATGAACAATTATGGTTATATAAGAGTTGCCTCAGCAATTCCTTCAGTAAAAGTTGCTGACTGCAGATTTAATGCAGAGGAAATTATAAGAATTATAAGAGCAGCCTCTGCCAACCTCACAACTGTAGTGTGTTTCCCCGAGCTCTCCATAACGGGATACACCTGTGGCGATTTATTCTCTCAGACACTTCTTCTAGAGAAAGCCAAAGAATCATTGAAGTGGATTCTTGATAACAATAATACTGACACAATAGCAATTATTGGAATGCCTATTGAAATAAACAATATGCTATTTAATTGCGCTGTTGTTATTCATAAAGATAAAGTTGTGGGCATTGTACCTAAAACACACATTCCAAACTATAAAGAGTTCTACGAAGAACGATGGTTTATGTCCGGGACAACATTCTTATTGAATGAAATAGACTTTATGGGTAAGTCCGTTCCATTCGGAACAAATTTAATTTTCGACATTCACTCGCCAGAAACAGACTTTTCGGTGAAATTTGGTATTGAAATTTGTGAAGACTTATGGTCTCCTATTCCTCCAAGTTGTCAATTAACATTACATGGAGCTGAATTGATTTTTAATTTATCTGCTTCAAACGATATTATTAGTAAACATAATTATCTGAAAGAATTAATCAGTCAGCAATCCGCCCGTTGTATATGTGGGTATATTTACTCCTCATGTGGCTATGGTGAATCGACCCAGGATCTAGCATTTGGAGGTAAAGCAATTATCTATGAAAACGGAACATTGATTACAGAAGCAAAAAGATTTCAACTTGATTCTCAAATAGCATATGCTGATATAGACATCGACAAACTCTCCACAGAACGTCGTTGTAATACTACATTTGGAAATTCCGTTGTATCAACGAGTCAGACTGCAGTCAAATCATTCGCAAACGTCCACATTATTTCGTCTGTTAATGCAGACTACGATAAAACAGCTCTTTTCAGATATATTAACCCCCACCCTTTTGTACCATCCGGTTTAAAATTAAATGAAAGGTGTGAAGAAATTTTTTCTATTCAAACAACTTCCTTAGCAAAAAGAATTTCACATGTAAATGCAAAAACAATTGTAATAGGTGTTTCGGGAGGTCTTGATTCCACTTTGGCTCTATTAGTATGTGTCAGAACCATGGATTTACTCCACCGGAATCGGACAGATGTCGTTGGCGTAACAATGCCAGGATTCGGCACAACTGGAAGAACATATAACAATGCTATTTCACTTATGAAAGAACTGGGAGTAACCATAAAGGAAATAAGCATTGTAGATGCATGTATACAACACTTTAAAGATATTGGTCACAATCCAGAAGTACACGATGTAACCTATGAAAACAGTCAGGCCAGGGAACGTACTCAAATTCTGATGGACATAGCAAACCAGATGAATGGATTTGTTGTAGGGACTGGAGATTTGTCTGAACTAGCTTTAGGATGGTGTACTTATAATGCTGATCACATGTCTAACTATGGGGTAAACTGTTCTATACCAAAAACATTAGTAAAACATTTAGTGAAATGGGTTGCCGATAACAGCATAGACAAGAATGCCAGAAACACATTAAACGACATAATAGATACTCCAATTAGTCCGGAACTCACCCCTGGTGATGAAAAAGGGAACATCCTCCAAAAAACAGAAGATTTAGTGGGCCCTTATGAACTTCATGATTTCTTTCTATATAATATGGTCAGGCTTGGCTATACACCTCATAAAATATATTTCCTGGCAAAGCAAATCTTTGATAAGAAAGAGAATTCGGGTAACAAAGGATTTGGTGGAGAACCGTCATATTATGACTCCGAATCCATAAAAAAATGGTTAACCGTATTTTGCAGAAGATTCTTCACCCAGCAATTCAAACGTTCATGTTTGCCAGACGGCCCAAAAGTTGGAAGTGTCAGCATCAGCCCACGTGGGGATTGGCGTATGCCAAGCGATGCATCCTTTGCTGAATGGACAAGAGAATGTGAATCTATTTCCGAAAATAAATGCCAATAAGAACAACTAGAGTTAAATACTCTTAAAACGGAAGTTTAAGGTCTTATTTTTTAGGTTATTTAGGATTTAAAAATACTATATTTCCTTATAAAAGCGTAATTTTGCACATAAAATCATTTAACACCACATAAAATGTCAGAAATTATTGATATCCGCGAATTGAATGACCGGATTGAGAGCAAAAGCTCGATGGTAACAAACCTTATGACTGGTTTGAACAAATATATTGTGGGACAGAAGCATCTTGTGGAGTCCCTAGTAATTGGTTTATTATCAAATGGACACCTATTGCTAGAAGGGCTACCTGGATTAGCGAAAACAAAAGCAATTAAAACATTATCAGCTTTAATTGATGGTAAATTCAACAGAATACAATTTACTCCTGACCTCCTCCCTGCAGATGTAATCGGCACAATGATATATAATCAGAAAGAAGGTGTCTTTGAAGTAAAAAAAGGTCCTGTTTTTGCCAATTTTGTACTTGCTGATGAAATCAACCGTGCACCTGCAAAAGTTCAGAGTGCACTTCTTGAAGCGATGCAAGAACATCAAGTCACACTATCTTCCACTACCTATTCCCTGCCTTCTCCTTTTTTGGTATTAGCCACACAGAATCCAATAGAACAAGAAGGTACATATCCATTACCTGAAGCACAAGTTGACCGATTTATGATGAAAGTTCTTGTTGATTACCCCGAACTCGATGAAGAAAAGGAAATCATAAGAATGAATTTGTCGAGTCAACAAGAAACCATTCAACCGATACTATCCCTAACAGACATCATCTCTTTACGTTCAATTGTGGAAAGTGTATATATAGATGAAAAAATTGAGCAATATATAGCAGACATCGTATTTGCAACCCGTTACCCTCAGAATTATCATCTACGTGAGTTGAATGGCTTGATTTCATTTGGCGGATCGCCTCGAGCATCAATAAACCTTGCTCTTGCCTCAAGAGCCTATGCTTTCACCAAACATCGCGGCTATGTTATTCCCGAAGATGTCAGAGCCATGGCACACGATGTTCTTCGTCATAGGATTGGACTTTCATACGAGGCTGAAGCCAGCAATGTAACTCAAGAAGAGATTATAAGCAAGATTATCAATAAGGTTGAAGTGCCATAATTAAATTTTCTGAGAAACGTCGTGACAACCGAGGAATTACTTAAAAAGGTACGTAGAATAGAAATCAAGGCCCGTGGATTATCCAACAATATATTTGCTGGAGAATATCACTCTGCCTTTAAAGGGAGGGGAATGGTCTTCTCGGAGGTACGTGAATATCAATATGGTGATGATGTCCGTGATATAGACTGGAATGTTACAGCCCGCATGAATCACCCATACGTGAAAGTTTATGAAGAAGAGCGTGAACTAACTGTAATTTTAATGGTTGATATTTCCGGAAGTTTGGATTTTGGTACCATGCAACAAACAAAGCGTGAAATTACCACTGAGATTGCGGCTACTCTTGCATTCTCTGCCATACAGAATAACGACAAAATTGGAGTAATCTTCTTTTCTGACAAGATAGAAAAATTTATTCCCCCCCAAAAAGGCCGCAAGCATATATTATACATTATTCGGGAACTATTGATGTTCAAAGCAGAAAGTAAAGGTACTAATATTGGTCAAGCAATAGAATTTCTTGACAATGCCATAAAGAAACGTTGTACAACATTCATACTAAGTGATTTCTTTGACAATAATGATTTTAGCAAACAATTACAAGTAGCTAATCGCAAACATGATATGATAGCTCTTCAGATTTACGACCAGAGGATGCTGGAACTTCCAGACGTTGGCTTGTTGAAAATAAAGGATTTAGAGACGGACAAAGAAATGATAATAGACACTTCATCCAAAAAAGTAAGAAAAGCACATCATGAATGGTGGGTTCAACATCAAGCAAACATATCTAAACAATTTACGAAATCAAAAGTAGACTGCACACATATCCGCACAGATGAAGACTTCGTTAAAGGATTAAGCGCATTGTTCAAGAATCGTCATTAAGTGCTTTCACTAAGATAATTAAGAGATGTTCAAGATTAACACAATCACATATTTGTTAATATTATTGTTTTTCAATATATATCAGTCTGTATTTGCCAAGATCGAGGTGAAAAGCAGTATAATGAATCCCAATATTACTATTGGGCAACAAACTGTCCTAAGCTTAAGCGTTGAAGGAGGCAAGCAGATAGAATTTCCGACATTTGATTCCCTCCAAATTATTGATAAGGGAATAGAGGTTCTATCTTTTAAAGATTCATTATCCGCATCTGGCAGCACTTCTTTCAGAAATTATATTATTACTTCATTCGACACCACATCGAATCACATAGCATCTCTCACCATCAAAGTTGACGGGCAATTTTATTCTACAAAAGAAATAAACTTCCATGTGCAAAGTGTAGAAATCGACACAACTTCAACAGAAGCCATATATGACTTAAAAGAAGCGATGTTACCTCCATTCAATATAGAAGAATGGTCACCACTCATATATATATCCTTATTCCTGATGTTCACGGGTCTTTTGATGGCATATATTATCATTCGTCTGAAGGAGAATAAGCCGATTATTCGTAAATTCAAGTTCAAGCCTTATTCTCCTCCTCACAAGACCGCATTAAAGGAAATTATATCCATGCGTAACAACAATTTATGGCAAAGTGATGACGTAAAAAACTATTATACTCGGTTAACAGAAACACTACGCAAATACATACAGGGACGATATGGCTTTAAAGCACTGGAGATGACAAGTGTTGAAATTATTCAAGAACTGCAGAATTTAAATGACAAAGAGATGCTCAATGAACTTGAATTATTGTTTAAAACAGCAGATCTTGTAAAGTTTGCTAAAGCAAAACCTGATATCCGAGAAAATGACATTAATCTGTCTCATGCTGAATATTATATAGAGAACACAAAAAAAGAAGAAGTAACTGTTGCTACACAAAAGGAAATAATCGTTGAAGATATACATTCAAAACGGACAAAAAGAATTTTGTACACAAGTGTTTTAATAATCGGAATAGCTCTGACATTATTAGCTATATATCTTATTCAACAACTTATAATATTAATTTAATGGAATTTAAACATCCATATTGTTTTTTTCTATTACTTCTCCTAATCCCATATATCATGTGGATTATACTGAAGTACAAAAGAAGTCTGCCAAATTTCAGAATACCTGGAGTTGTAAAATATTCTCAGGTATCAAATACATGGCGGACTCGTATCAATGATTTTCTTCCCATTCTCCATATAATATTCTTTACATCAATCATATTTTTACTATCACGCCCCCAAATCAACAAATCGAATTCAGACAAAGATGTGGAAGGTATTGACATCATGTTGTCAGTGGATATTTCCACAAGTATGCTCACACAAGATTTCAAACCAAACCGTGTAGAAGCCTTAAAGGCTATAGCAAAAGATTTTATCAATAAACGGCCAAACGACAACATTGGCTTGACTTTATTTGCTGGTGAAGCATTCACACAATGTCCACTCACTACAGACCATAATATGCTTATTCAAATATATGATGATGTTGATGATGAAATGGCCGGAAGAGGCACAATTGATGACGGAACAGCTATAGGCGACGGAATCATGAATGCTCTATTACGACTGCGTGAAAGTAAAACAAAATCAAAAGTAATCATATTACTGACTGATGGTGTTCATAATTGTGGTAATGTGTCACCGCTTACTGCGGCAGAAATAGCTAAACAATATAAAGTGCGCATATACACTATTGGTATAGGAAGAAATGGCATGGCTCCATTTCCAACCGGCTACAATTCAACAAGAATGGTACCTGTTGAGATAGATGAAAAAACAATGACAAGAATATCAGAAGAGACCGGAGGTAAGTATTTCCGTGCAGAGGAAAATAAAGAATTAGCAAAAATATACGATGAAATCGACAAACTTGAGAGGTCAAAACTGTCTTCCATCCAACTTCATCTCCAAAAGGATGCATTTGAGCCTTTTGCCTGGATGGCTTTCTTCTCTCTTATTCTTGAATTATTACTTAATCTATTAGTTTTAAAACGTATCCCATAATAGTAAAATAATAATGTTTCAATTTGCGAACTCACATAATTTATACCTTCTGATTATAATTCCCATCTTTGTAGGAATATATATATATAATACATATCAGCATCGGAAAAAGATGATGATTCTTGGTGAATACGATTTGATAAACAATCTGACTGATGACATGTCATCCAGACGCAGAAATATCAAATTTTCTCTAACAATGTTCTCACTATTTCTTGTCATACTGATTCTATCGCGTCCTCAATTTGGAACCAGGAATACAGATGAGGAAAAAAACGGAATTGAAATAATCGTAGCCACGGATGTCTCTAACTCCATGCTTTGTAGAGATGTTTCTCCCTCAAGGTTGGATAAAGCCAAAATGATTCTTGGAAAACTAATTGGTCGTTTTGAAAATGACAGGATAGGCTTAGTCGCCTTTGCCGGTTCAGCTATCACGGTTCTTCCAATCACCTCTGACTATGTTTCCGCCAAAATTTATTTAAGCCAGTTCTCCACAGAAATGATAAACTCACAAGGCACTAATATTGCTGAAGCAATAAAATGTTCCATTTCAAGTTTCAGTAGTAGAAAAGACATAGGAAAAGCTCTAATAATCATTACGGACTCTGAAGATCACGAAGATGGCGCTATTGAAATGGCTGAGAATGCAAAATCTCTTGGTATTAATGTTTTTGTTTTATCTGTTGGTACACCTCAGGGCGGGACCATTCCCCTACCCGATGGCAAAACAAAACTAGATAATAATGGCTGTGAAGTAATCACAAAGCTTAACAAGGAGATTGGTGAAGAAATTGCCAAAGCCGGTGATGGTGTATATATGAATATTGACAATAGCATAGAAGCAGAACAGCAAATAGAAAAAGAACTAACGAAATTGAAACATGCGACATATCATACAAGTGCATTCTCCGAGAGTAACGAGCAGTTCATTGTGTTGTCAATCATACTATTCATCATATCAATCGTTGAGGTATGTATCACTGAAAAGAAAAATTCGACATACAATCTTTTTAAACAAATGAAATGAAATATTCAAGCACCATATTATTCTCTTTTTTGCTTCTATTGACAACATTATTCGTTGGCTGTCATCCAAAAACAGAAAGTCGGAAAGACTTACGTCTGGGAAATAAAAAATATAATAAAGGATTATACACAGAAGCCGAAAATTATTATTTGAAGTCCCTGGAAAAAAACAAAAGTATTGAAGCCGACTATGGAGCAGGTAATGCCATTCAGAGGCAGCGCCCTATCATACACTCTGATCTTATTGAGAAAATGGATTCAATGGCAACTGCCTTCTATGAGAATGGATTAACAAACTCTACCGACAATCACTCCAAATTATCGATGCTTTATCATAATTTAGGTAATTTAAAGTACTCTGAAGGTCTTAAGGATAAAAAGATTCAGAAGTTAGAACTGTCGAATCGAAAATTCCAGGAGGCTGTTGAGAACTACAAAAGTTCCCTACGATTAAATCCTGATGATGATGAAACCCGTTATAATCTGGCCATGGCATTATATATGATTGAAAAAAACAAAGACGAACAATCAAGAGAGAGCCTGAATGATAAAAATCAAGATAAAAATGAAGAGAAAAAGGAACAAGATAAAAAAGACGACAATAATAGTAAAGAAGACAATCAAAAGGAAGAAGATAGTAATCAAGAAAAAAATGGTAACAATCAAGAAAAACAGCCTCAGAAACAAAACAAGAAGAATTCAGAACAACCAGCAGCCATCGACAAAAAAACAGCTGATCAGCTTTTAAATGCTGCCCAGAGAGATGAGAATTTAGTTCAGAAGAAAGTTGAAAAAGCTATTGTCGGAGGTAACAAATATGAAAAAGACTGGTAAGATAATTTCAAAAAACACATTTCTTAAATCAATAGTAATCTGATGAATTAACATAACAGATATAATGAAACAAAGAAACTACATATTATTACAACTATTCTTTTTTACACTTTCAATTTCAGCAAATGACGTAGCTGTAAAAATATCCTCTCCACAAAATGTGGAAGTGGGAGAAACATTTCGCATCTCATATGAAATTAGCACGAATGACATAGAATATTTCCAGGCGCCAGATTTCAAAGGTTTTCATTTGATTGACAGCCATCAGAGCACCTCGTCGTCCATATCAAATATTAACGGGAAAATATCTTCCAAGTCCACCACAACTATATCATTTATTCTCGAAGCATATCAAGAAGGTGACTTTATCATACAATCCGCCATCATACGTTCAAACGGAAAGAAAATTGTAAGTAAAAGCATTCCAGTTCATGTTTCCGGCCATACTTCCAAGAACCAAAACACCAATGCCAATTCTCCTAATAATAATTCACAAAACATTTCCCCTTCACAATCCGCATTATCTGAGAATGAGAAAGATCTTTTTGTCCGGGCAATCGCATCAAAACAGAAAGTATATGAGCAGGAGGCCATTTTGTTGACATATAAAATATATACAAGTACAAATGCATATGGTTTTCAGGGGAAACTACCTGTACTTGACGGATTTCACATTCAGGAAATAGACTTAGGAGAAAATCAGACCACTGAAATGTATAACGGGAAAAAATATATGACAGCGATATGGAAACAATATGTATTATATCCTCAATTAATCGGAAAATGTGAAATACCCTCTATAACATGTGAAGCGACAGTCGTTTCCCAAAATGGTTATATGGATCCGTTTGGTATGATACCGAGAACTTCCACCAGTATCAGGCGGATGAACACATCTCCTATTACCATAGAAGTACTACCACTTCCAGAAGCGCCATCTACATATTCTGGTGCTGTCGGAGATTTCAACTTAACTTCCTCCGTTAATAAAACCAAATTGAAATCAAACGATGTATTGTCTTTAAAAGTGAACTTGTCGGGTGTTGGTAATTTTAAATTGATGGACACTCCTGATTTCAAATTTCCGAAAGTCTTTGAGACGTATGACAGTAAAGTGACAGATAATTTCCATTTGACAACCAAGGGGAATGAAGGTCAAAAAACATTCGAATTTCTGGCTGTACCCCGTGAAAGTGGTACATACACATTACCACCTATGGAATTCACCTATTTCAACCCTCAAACTAAATCATATCATACTTTATGTACCCAAGAATATAAGATTGAAGTGGAATCTGTTATAGGGTTGGATGTCACACAATCAAATCCATCAGAACTGAACAAAGACATCAGATATATCAAAACCGGTGATACCGATTTGAGAAGAGGAAAAATCACAAATCTATACTCATATCCATGGATAATAGCTTATCTTATTTCGTTATTAAGCTTTTTCTTGGTATTATATATAATTCATCGTCACAAAAATAATCAAGCTGACATACTCTCGATAAGTAAAAGAGCCAATGTGATTGCCATGAGACGTTTGAAAAATGCAAACAAGGAAATGGAATCCGGAAATCGAGAGAGGTTTTTTGACGAATTATTAAACACACTTAATAAATATATTTCAGACAAATTTAATATAGACAAGGAAAAATTAAACAAAGAGAATATCCGTCTGGTATTAGGGACAAAACGAATTGATTCACAGACGATTGACGAATTCATAAACTTGGTGAATGATTGTGAGTTTGCCAGATATGCTCCTGAAGCCAATTCAATTCCAATGAATATTTATTATAACAAATCCATCCAATTAATCAGCAGCCTTGAGTCCTGCACTAAATAATTATTTATGTTTGACCTTAATAAAAGATACATCATCTGTTTCTTAGCATATTTGTTTCCTCTAATGATATGCCAAGCTAACATTACAATTCCCTCACAGAATAATCCAGCAGCGATGAAAGAATCCGGTGATTCTCTTTACCGTGAGGGCAAATATCGTGATGCCATTGCAGTTTATTCATCAATCATCAAACAGAAAGGCATCTCTCCAGATATATATTATAATCTCGGGAACTGCTATTATCGCATAAATGACATACCTCATGCGATACTCCATTATGAACGAGCATTAAAGCTGGCTCCCGCTGATGGAGATGTAAGATATAATCTCTCAATAGCAAGAAAAAAGATTCAAGACAAGAATGCTGTTCAATATGACACATTTATTTCAGCCTGGTGGAATTCTCTAGCAAACCTGTTTGATTTAACGACACTGAAGATTATATCATTCCTTTCTTTCTTACTTTTTTTGGTGATAGAATTACTTGTCCGTTATGACATCCTGAAATCCCTTAAAAGAATATGTAGATGTTGTGAATATATTTGTCTTATTATTTGCATCCTCTCCAATCTTGCAGCCTTTCAGCAGTATCATAATATAGTAAATAATAATGGAGCAATCGTAATGTCTGAACATGTTAGCATAAAAAGCTCACCTACTGATGTTAGCACAGATTTGTTTGTCTTACATTCTGGAACCCGGTTAGAAATAACCGATAACAGTATGAAAGAATGGTGTCGTGTTAAATATGATGAAGTCAAACAAGGTTGGATTAAAAAAAATAATATAGAAATAATATGAACCCCATACTCAGTATCATAGATTTTGACAGAGCAATCACTCTATCTTTGAATGGCAGTAATTCCTTGTTTTGGGATAATCTGATGTCTGTTTGCACAAATACGTTTGCCTGGACATTATTAATAATCATGCTTTTATATATTATATTCAAAAACAACACTGTCAGAGATGCATTTATCATACTTATCACAATAGGTTTGATGATTTTCATTGCCGATAGAATATGTTCTGGTTGGATAAAGCCGGCTGTAGGCCGATGGCGTCCAACACAAGACCCGCTTTACATGTATTCAGTTGACGTTGTGAACGACTACAGAGGCGGACGTTTCGGCTTTTTTTCAGGACATGCATGCAATTCCACATGTATGGCAATGTTTTTATCATGGATTTTCAGATATAAGAAACTAACGATAGTATTATTTATATGGGCAGCATTTGCCACTTTCACAAGAATATATCTTGGCGTGCATTATATTGGTGACATAACAGTCGGTGCCATTGCCGGATGTCTGATAGGTTATCTATTCTACAAATTATATGATAAACTATATGGCCATGCCATACACAATCATAGGGTTAGCGAACAGTATACTAAATCAGGTTATCAAAAATCCGACTTGGAGCGATTCTTGTCTGTAATATTCTTGAACTATATATTTTTAATCATATTTTCAATAACAATCGGAATTAAATAACTGTCTTATGAAATTATTATTACATCATCTTACAGCAATTCTACTTCTATTATGTACGAATGCAAAAGCACAAGATAGTGACACTGCATTATATAACTTATTATCTAACAAACCTGAGATCTTATCTATTGAAAGGCTTCAAACAGACCGGTTTGTTGAAAAATATAATTTGTCTGTTCAACAAGAAGTGGACTGGGCGAGCAAATCTGCTGGTAAGTATGGGGAACGCGTTATATTATGCTTTAAAGGATTCGATCGTCCGACACTCATTGTGACTGAAGGATATTTTGCAAATTACGGTTTAAATCCAAGATACGAAGAAGAGATTAGTCGTATGTTTGACACAAACATATTACTATGTGAATATCGCTATTTTGGTGAATCATTACCTCGAGATAGTTCCTGGCAATATCTTACGGTGGACAACTCCCTTTCGGATTTACATCATGTACGTGAGATATTCGGCAAGTTTTTTACCGGTAAATGGATTAGTGCCGGAATTAGCAAAGGTGGACAGACAACAATGTTCTATCGAGCCACCTACCCAAATGATGTGGATGTAAGTGTATCATATGTTGCTCCACTGAATAAAAATGTAGAAGACGGAAGGCATGAGCCA